>Ga0310696_10005382_pt1 | contig 15458 bp, 12 predicted proteins | sample AusTroGonzalo_MG_4_FD_203885 | JGI IMG/M metagenome (GOLD analysis project Ga0310696, IMG submission 203885) | Bovine rumen microbial communities from tropical cattle in Woodstock, Queensland, Australia - Gonzalo_02 (v2) (version 2) | ecosystem: Host-associated > Mammals > Digestive system >...
TACTGACACTCAAGGTGTTAACATCATCGAGGCCATTGAGCGACCTGATAAGAGATTCTGTATTGGTGTTCAGTTCCATCCTGAAGCTGCTGTTGCAAAGCATCTGAAGGGCAGGCCAAATGCTTCGCAATTTATGAGTTATGAAGCCGCCATGCGTTACTTCACAGAACTAATGTCAGAAACCCGCAGAATTGACTATTAGACTAACGAAATATCCCAATTAATTTGGTTATTCGCTCAATAAGCACTATCTTTGCAGCATGAAACAGATATTGAAAGGACTTTCAGTTTATATCATAGCATATATTGTACTGCTTATGATTGTATTTGGATTGCTGTTCGCATATCCGAAGGTGGAACTTCACCTGATGTTAAATTCCTGTCATACAGATTTTGGGGATACGTTCTTGAAATATTATTCAATATTAGCGGAATGGCCATTATATGTTTTAGGGTTGCTTCCTTTAATTTGGAAGAAAAAAGAATTTACCATATTCTATGCCGTGTGCGAAGTGTCGGGAGGTGTGGTAGTACAGATATTGAAACACCTTTTCCATGCCCCACGCCCCATTATAGTGTTTGAGAATTATCCTGATTTGGTATTGCCTTTGGTAGACGGTGTCAGTTTGCATCATAGCAATTCATTCCCATCTGGACATACCTCTACATTCTTCATGTTTTTTACTTGTTGCGCTATTATACTTGCATACTGCTATTATCAGAGAGCCAAGCAGAATAATTCCAGTACATGGTTCGTGTTTATCTTGTCGACATTGTTGCTGTTGGCACTTGCAGTGCTAGGCGGCTACTCGCGCATCTACCTTTCTCAGCATTTCTTGTCAGATGTTTGTGTGGGCAGCATGATAGGCTTTACCATCCCGTTCCTGGTTTTCTATTTTGGTAGAAACAAGATTTTGAAACTCAACAATGAATGAGATGATTAAAATGATGAAACGATTACGCAAGCCCATTTCGCTTTTTGCTTTTTCATGTATTGTCAGCATAGCAACTTTATTGTTATACAACATACCTTTCTTTAATTATGTAATCAACAATACGAATGAAAACTTAGGTGGCAAGATATTCCTGGTAGCGTCTTTGGTAGTCATTATGCTGGTGGTCAACTTCATGATGACCTATCTTGTTATGTTTTTATTGAGGATAGGTGGACGTATTCTTCTTGCAATCCTTTCTGTCATTAATGCGACGGCAGTTTATTTCATCCTGACTTACAGTGTCATCATTGATGAGGTAACCATTAAAAACGTATTTAATACCAGATACTCGGAAGCTTCAGGATTCTTTAGCTGGTCGTTGTGGCTTTTCATCATTGCCTTATGCGTTCTTCCTGCTTTGTATTGCCTGTTACAGCCTGTTGTTTTCGGTAAAGCGAAGAAATTGGCTGTATATTGCGGAAGCTCTTTGGCTATTATCTTAGCGATACTATTGGTCAATATCAACCAGGTGCTGTGGATAGGTCAGCATGATACCGAATTGGGTGGATTATTGCAGCCATGGTCATATCTGGTGAATACAATCCGTGTGACAAGCATGAACCTTGCCAAACAGGCAGAGGAGATAAAACTGCCCGATGGCAAGATTACAGACAACGAGAAGACGGTTGTGGTTCTCGTCATCGGAGAATCGGCACGAAAGGCCAATTTCCAGCTCTACGGCTATCAGCGTGACACCAATCCGCTATTGTCGAAACAGCCAGAACTGAAAGTGTATCAGGCTACCTCTTGCGGAACTTACACCACAGCAGGTGTTAAAGCCATTCTTGAGCCTCAAGATAGCGGCGACTTGTATGAGTTGCTGCCAAACTATGCCTTCAGAACTGGGGTTGATGTGTCATGGCGCACCTATAACTGGGGAGAACCACCTATCCATATTGACGAGTACCTCAATGAGAAGGATCTCGCCAAGAAGTATCCCAACGTGAACAAAGCCTATGACGGTCTTCTGTTTGCAGGTCTTCGCGAGCGTATAGAATCAAGCCCAAAGAATAAGGTATTGATAGTGCTTCATACCAGAACAAGCCATGGTCCAAATTATGCTGAAAAATATCCTAAGGAGTTTGAGGTGTATAAGCCCGTGGCAGAAAATGTAGAGGAAGGTGAAAAGAATGTTGATAGGTTGGTTAATGCCTACGACAACACCATACGTTATACCGACTTCCTACTGAATGATCTTATCAATACGCTGCGCTCTATGACGGATTGGAAAAGTGCTATGATCTTTATTTCCGACCATGGTGAGTCGCTTGGCGAGAACAAGGTGTTCATGCACGGACTCCCGATGAAATTGGCGCCCAAAGTACAGTATGAAATACCATTCCTTGTTTGGACCTCAGAGGGTTTCAGAAACTACAAACCTACATCCAACAAACAGAATGCCCAGGAAGGTGAATTGCCGGTAGTTCTCGAGCAGCATTACATTTTCCATTCTGTGCTTAACTTGCTGTCTATACAGTCGCCGGCTTACAACAAAGACTATGATATCTTCTTATAAAGATAGGCCACTGCTGCTCCAGAGAGATTGTGCCATACGCTGAAGATCGCTCCTGGGATAGTGGCCAAAGGATAAGCCGCAAAATGGATGGTCGCCAAACTGCTGGCCAATCCTGAGTTCTGCATGCCGACCTCGATGGATATTGCTCTCTTCTTGGCTTCAGACAAATTAAGCGTCCGTCCGATAAGATAGCCAAGACTCAAGCCAAAGATGTTATGTAGAATGACTACCAATACGATGATTAATCCGCCTGCTATTAATTTATCAGCGTTGGCACTAATGATGATGGCTACAATCATTGCAATGGCTATTGAGGAAAAGGCTGGCAGATAATCAGTTGCTTTTTCTGTAAACTTAGGCCAGAGCCACTTTGCTATGAGTCCCACGATGATAGGCAGAATCACCACCCAGAGAATACTCAGGAACATGCTAGTCACATCGACATTGACACTTTTTCCAGCCAGGGCCCATGTCAGCAGAGGTGTCAGGAACGGGGCGAGTAGGGTAGAAACGCCAGTCATTCCAACAGACAGGGCTAAATCGCCCTTTGCCAGATAGGTTATTACATTGGAAGCAGTGCCACCTGGACAACAGCCTACCAATACTACACCTAGAGCCAGAGCCTCATCGAGCGAGAAAATTCGTGCTAGTGTCCAAGCCAACAGAGGCATAATTGTGAATTGTGCCAGACAGCCAATAATAATGTCTTTTGGACGACTGAATACAATCTTGAAATCCTGGAGATTAAGGGTCAGACCCATCCCGAACATCACCACTCCCAACAAGTAATTGATGACCTTTGGACGAATTCCTTGCAGCACATCAGGAAATACCAGAGCCAGTATAGCAGCTACCAACACCAATATACCCATGTATTCAGATATGTAATGACAAAGTTTCTTCAATTTCGCTCAGTTTTGTCGATATGTTTTAATCTTCTTCAAGCCAGGCGTCGAGAAGCATGCGGGCAATGGAGAGTTTTTCGGGGATGTCGGGAAGGTTGTCCTTGCGGAACCAGCCTCCTTTGGCAATCTCGCTCTTCTGAAGGTGGATTTCGCCAGAGACATAGTCGGCATTGAAGCCTACCATAAGGCCACAGGGGTAGGGCCAAGGTTGGGAAGCGAAATAACGAATGTTGGTGATGGTGACGCCTGTTTCTTCGAGGGCTTCACGGGCTACGGCTTCCTCAAGGGTTTCGCCAGTTTCCACAAAACCGGCCACAAGGCCGAAGAAGTCGCGTTTGAAGTTTTTGGCGCGCACCAACAGCACCTCGTCACCCTTATGGATAAGTACGATGACGGCTGTGGCGAGTTGGGGCCATATCTCTTTGCCGCACTGGGTGCATTTCTTGGAGATATCGGTATCCATACGCATGGGGGCACCGCAGATGCCGCAGAACTTGGTGTTGTGATCCCAGTAGAGAAGTTCCTGACACTTACCGGCCTTGAGGTAGAGAGGGCGGGGAAGTTTGTAATAGCTTTGGCGAAGTCCGCACATCTCGAAACGCTCATGTTCGACGATGGGGGCATCGATGCTGTAGGTGATGACGGGTGTGCCATCTTGCATCGGGGTGATGTTCATCTGGTGGGTCCAAGGCTTCACTTCCGTGGGTGGCTCTTCTTGAAGGGGTATTGTATAGATGCCGTTAGCTGTACGTTCTAACAGTAGGTCTTCTTTACAGAATACGAAATAATAAGTCTTCATTTTCCAAATAATTGTTTGCGGTCTCGAGCAAGGGCTGGTTGGGCCCATTCCTCGGGAATGAAGCGCCAGTTATGGTTGGGCTGGGGATCAATGCTTCCTATCTTCTGAATCTCTTCCGTAAGATAGTGGCGCTGGTCCATCTCGGTATGGAAGAGTACACGACTCTCGAGTGAGTCCTGTGGGATACCTGCACCACGGGTAAGCAACTCGCCGCCACCGTTGGCACGATAACTATTCATCACCACCTTATACCATTTCTTCTCCTCGAAAGGTTGGCCGTTGGACATCTGCAGTATGTGTACCTTATGTCCGTTAGGTTTGGTAAGGTCCACCTCGTAGTCGATTCCTGCGGCAGAGTCGAAATTAAAAGTATAGTTCATGAATCCTGTACGCTGCTGGTCGTCTTTCGATTCATCGTTTAATAATAGGGCGTGATCATCAGGTGAGGTCATGGTGTTGACCCACATGTCGTAGGAGAACTCTAGATGCTTGCGGACTTCTTCTCCTGTCATACGGAGCACGAACATAAGGTTTTCGAAGCGGTAGAGTTTAAACATATCTGCCTGTGTGACTTCTCCTGCTTTGATGACATTGTCGAACGCCAGTGGGGCGTTGAACGAAATGTCGGCACCTGAAATCTGGAGTTGCAGGTTGTGAATGAGGTCGGTAAAGGCTGAGTTGCCGAAGAAACCATCGCGAGAGAAAACGGAATGCTCGAAGCGGCCAATCTTACGACCGACATAGGCTTTCACTTCATCGATCTTTGGCTGGAAATGCTTGAGCATCTGCTCGTCGATGGGCTCGTTGTCGACATTAACAATGGTTCCCTTGATATCTTTTCCGACGAGTTTACCTTTTTTGTATCTAAGGGTAATCTCTGCCTCGGCAATGTGCCGGACATAGCAACTGGGATCAATGCAGAGTACCTGTCCACCTGCATTGTTGGTGACCCACTGATTGTGGATCATGTGGTCATGACCGAAAAAGATGATGTCGAAGCCGGGAACCTCCTTGGCAACGGACTCTGTTGCATCCTCCTCATAGTCAGCTGTCTTAATACCGCCATTTAATCCAGAGTGGAAAAGACCAAAAAGCAGATCTGGCTTTTCGTTTTCCTGAATGTATTTCACCCATTTCTTGGCGCAGTTGACCATCTCTTCGAACTCAATACCTTTCCATATGGATCTGTTAAGCCAGTTGGGGATGGCGGGTGTGAGCATACCGAGGATTACAATCTTCGCACCGTCAATATAATGGACGGAGTAAGGTTGCAAACCTGTATAAACATTTTTGGGATTAGCTTCGCCGTTCTTGTATTCTTCTTTGACAATATTGGCACCCAATAGCGGACAGCGTACCTCACGAATCCATTTGTCGTAAACCTTATGGCCTGGCTCGATGTCGTGGTTTCCAACCGTTTCTGCGTCATACTTCATGTAGTTGATGACTTGGGCTGCTAGGTTCTCATCCTCTGGCATCACGTAATTCGACCAATAGACACAGGGCTGGCCCTGCAAAATGTCGCCGTTGTCGATGAGTAGCAGATGATCGTTGCCAAAAGCCTCGCGTTGGCGGGTAATATAGCTGTTTGCTCGAACGAGGGTTCCTTTGATGGGACGACCTTCCATAAAATCCCAGGGGAAGAAATGCCCATGTACATCACTTGTCTCAATCACTTTCAGGCGTATGGTCTTGCTACCCTTGCCAGAAGCAGGAAGAGCGGTTACTATCATGGCGATAAATAGTATAAAAAGATGTCTCATTGTCTGTTTGCATTGATTTCTGACTGCAAAGATACAAAAAAAACTGTTACAGCCAAAACTTCGGCATACTTTTTGCAGTAGGAGTTGTATAAAAAACGTTTTCATAAGAAAAGGAGGATAAAAGATATGGCATTCATAGATTATTATAAGATTTTAGGCGTTGAAAAGACGATACCGCAGAAGGATGTAAAAAAAGCATACCTGAAGCGAGCGAAACAGTTCCATCCAGACCTGCATCCCGACGATCCCAAGGCACAGGCTAAATTCCAGGCTTTGCAGGAGGCCTATGACGTGATTGGTGACCCTGAGAAGCGTAAGAAGTACGACCAATATGGTGAACAGTGGAAACAGGCTGATGCTTTTGGCGGCTTTGGTGCTGGCCAGGGTGGTGGTAATCCCTTTGGAGGCTTTGACTTTTCTGGTTTTGGTGGCGGTGGTGGCGGCTTTAGTGATTTCTTCGAGAGTCTGTTTGGTCGTAAGGGCCATCAAGGGGGCGGATTCGGAGGCTTCCAAGGCTTTTCCTCGGGTGGCTCGGGCTTTGGTCGTCAGGCGCGTACCAGTACGGGTGAGATGAACGCCAACGTCAGTATTGACCTCTATACAGCGATGTTGGGAGGTGAGATTATGATAACGCTCTCAAATGGTCAGAAGGTGAAGATGAAGATCAAACCCGAAACACAGCCAGGTACCAAGGTTCGCTTGAGGGGTAAAGGTTATGATAGAGGTGACGGAACTTTTGGCGACCTGATTATTACCTATCAGGTGAAGTTGCCGACCAATCTGACAGAACGGCAGAAAGACCTGTTAAGACAAATGAAGGGAGCATAAATGCTCCCTTCATTTATATGGACTTCAGAAATTGTTCTGCCCGTTTGAGATCCTCTGGAGTGTCGATGCCGACGGTTTCCACGTTGGTAAGGCCTACGCGGATGCGGTAACCATTCTCTAGCCAACGGAGTTGCTCAAGACTCTCGGCCTTCTCGAGTTCACCCTGCGGCAACTTTGTTACCTCACGGAGTACCTCACGACGATAGGCATAGATGCCGAGGTGCTTCAAATAAGGATAGGAGGCAAGCCATTCGTTGCGTTCCTTGCCTCTAACATAGGGGATGGGACTGCGACTAAAATAGAGCGCAAAACCACGATTGTCGGTAACAATCTTTGGGGAGTTTGGGTTCTCTATGCCCTCGATGGATTCAAATTGTTTACCAAGTGTACCTATTTGAGTTTCAGTAATATCAAATAGTTTCATTAATGTTTCGATTTGAGAAGGTTGGATGAAAGGCTCGTCACCCTGAACGTTGATAATGACATCGGCCTCGACCCCGATCTTCTCTGCGGCTTCCTCGATGCGGTCGGTACCGCTCTTGTGGTCGCTGCGCGTCATGACCGCACGCCCTCCAAATGACTCAACAGTCTGGAAGATACGCTCATCGTCGGTGGCGACATACACTTCGTCGAGCAGGCTGGAGACCTGTTCGTACACTCTTTGGATGACAGTCTTTCCGCCGAGAACTGCCAGCGGCTTGCCGGGAAAACGCGTTGATGCGTATCGGGCAGGGATAATGGCCATAAACTTCATAACGGCTGCAAAGGTAGTCAAAAAATTCGATTAAACGTGAAAACTATTAAAATTGTTGCGTATTATTTTGCTTAGCTCGGAAAAAAGCACTACATTTGCAGTTGTAATTACTAAGAGACAGACTATCATGCAATTAAAAAGAAATACTATCATAATCCTTATGTCACTCATGCTCCCGCTGGCAGCTGGAGCTCAGAAGATGACTTTGGGTTCGACAACAACGAAGGACGGTGGACAATATCAGGGTGAGATGATGCAGGGCAAACCCCACGGCAAAGGAAAGGTAACCTATAAGAACGGCAACGTCTATGAGGGCGAGTACCAGAAGGGTAAGCGTCAAGGTTACGGCATCTATACCTTCTTCGACGGTGAGAAATATGAAGGTGAGTGGTTTCAGGATCAGCAGCATGGCAAAGGCACCTATTATTTCTCTAACAATAATCGTTATGAGGGCCTTTGGTTCCGTGACTTTCAGCAGGGTCACGGCATCATGTATTACTTCAATGGCGACAAGTACGACGGGGAGTGGAAGCAGGACAAACGATCGGGTAAGGGGGTCTACACTTTCTCAGGTGGTGCTTTCTATCGTGGTGACTGGTTGAATGACAAGAAGAACGGCAAGGGTTTCTTCGACTGGGGAGACGGCTCTACATACGACGGTGACTGGAAAGATAATATGTGCTCTGGCAAAGGTACATTCAAATATGCCAACGGTGATGTCTATACAGGTCAGTGGCTCGATGACGAAATGAACGGCCGAGGAATTTACAAGTTCCAGAATGGCGATGTCTACGAAGGCGATTATGTGCGTGGTGCTCGTACGGGATCTGGCATTTTCCGCTATGCCAATGGTGATAAATACACAGGACAGTTCCAGAATGGTGATAAGCATGGTCAGGGTACCTTTGTGTGGAAGAGTGGTGATAGTTATGTAGGACAATGGAAGCAGGATAAACAGGATGGTCGTGGCAAACTTACAAAAAAGAGCGGAGACACCGTAGAAGGTATGTTTAAGAATGGCCATCCTCATGGTGAGTGTGTCGTACGTTTTGCCGATGGCTCAAAATTCAAAGGCGAGTACAAGAACGGCAAGCGAAATGGTCCTGCTATCGAGGAAGATAAAGATGGTAACCGTTTCGAAGGCACCTATGTTGATGATGTGCGCGACGGTCGTTTTGTGGAGAAAGACCGCAACGGTAATATCAAGGCCCAAGGTAATTATACCCGTGGGCACAGACAGACAAGATAAATAGAACAACATCTTAAAAATTATATCATTATGATTATTGACACTATCGACAACTTTGGTAAATACGTGACACTGAACCCGTTATTTGCTGATGTATTAGAGTTTCTGAAAGCCCATGACCTCCAGACGATGGAGCTGGGCAAGTATCCTATCCAGGACAAGGACCTGTTCTTGAACCTCCAGACAGCTAAGCAGCGCACAAAGGATACCGCTTTCCTTGAGACCCATATAGAGATGGTAGATATTCAGATTCCCGTGAGCTGTGCAGAGACCTTTGGTTATACGCCCCTTTGCGATCTTCCAGACTTTGAATACAACACAGAGAAGGACATTACGAAATATGGTGATACGAAGCCGCAAACCTATGTTACTGTGAATCCAGGACAGTTTGCTGTTTTCTTCCCGCAGGACGGACATGCTCCCTGCATCATCGATGAGCCCGAAATCAAAAAAGCAATTTTCAAGGTAAAAAAATAAATTTAGAAAGCTTATGGCAACGAAAAAAGAAACAACTAAAAAGCCTGCCGCCAAGAAAGCTGCAGCTCCCAAGAAAGTGTGTGCAAAGAAAACTGCAGCCAAGAAGGTGGCTGCTCCTATAATTGTTGAACAGAAAGAGCCTGAGCATATTGGGCTGGTGCGTAACGACTCATGGCTGGAGCCCTTCGAGGGTGCCATCAGAGGTCGACACGATCATGCTGTTTGGAAGATTGGACAGTTGACACAAAATGGAAAGAAAACGCTCTCCGATTTTGCCACAGGTCATCTCTATTTTGGCCTTCACAAACTTGCAAAGGGTTGGGTGTTCCGCGAGTGGGCACCAAATGCGACAGAAATCTATCTGATTGGTGACTTCAATAATTGGAAGGAAGATGAGAAGTACCGTTGTAAGCGTATCGAGGGTACAGGCAACTGGGAACTGAAGCTCAGTGAAAAGGCCCTGAAGCACGGTCAACTCTACAAGATGAAAGTGAAATGGAATGGCGGCGAGGGCGAGCGTATTCCTGCCTGGTGTCGTCGAGTGGTTCAAGACGACAATACGAAGATTTTCTCTGCCCAGGTGTGGAATCCAGAGAAGAAATATGAGTTCCAGAAGAAGAACTTCAAGCCCAAGAAGAATCCACTGCTCATTTACGAGTGCCATGTAGGTATGGGACAGGATGCTGAGAAGGTTGGCACTTATAAAGAGTTCAAAGATAATGTACTTCCACGCATCATCAAGGATGGTTATAACTGTATCCAGGTTATGGCTATTCAGGAACACCCCTATTATGGCTCGTTCGGGTACCATGTTTCATCATTCTTTGCACCGAGTTCACGCTTCGGTACCCCCGAGGAGTTGAAAGAACTTATCGATACCGCCCACAAGAACGGCGTTGCTGTGATTATGGATATCGTACACTCTCATGCCGTGAAGAATGAAGTTGAAGGTCTTGGCAATCTTGCAGGTGATCCTAACCAGTTCTTCTATCCTGGTGATCGCCATGAACATCCCGCATGGGATTCGCTCTGCTTCGACTATGGTAAGGACGATGTGCTACACTTCTTACTTTCTAACTGTAAGTACTGGCTTGAGGAGTATAAGTTCGACGGTTTCCGCTTCGACGGTGTGACATCAATGCTGTATTATTCACATGGACTTGGTGAGGCTTTCGGCGGCTATGGTGACTATTTCAATGGTCATGAGGATGATAATGCCATCTGCTACCTGACGCTGGCCAATAAGCTTATCCACGAGGTGAATCCTGATGCCATCACGATTGCCGAGGAGGTATCTGGTATGCCGGGACTCGCTGCGAAGTTCGAGGATGGTGGCTACGGCTTCGATTATCGTATGGCGATGAATATTCCCGATTATTGGATTAAAACTATTAAAGAGGTACGCGATGAGGATATCAATGTGTGCTCGATCTTCTGGGAGGTTAAAAATCGTCGACCCGACGAGAAGACCATCTCTTATTGCGAGAGTCACGATCAGGCATTAGTGGGCGATAAGACCATCATATTCCGTCTGATTGATGCTGATATGTATTGGCACTTCGCTAAGAAGGATGTGAACGATATGGCTCAGCGTGGTATTGCCTTGCATAAGATGATTAGATTGGTGACGGCTGGTGCCATCAATGGTGGATACCTGAACTTCATGGGAAATGAGTTTGGACACCCCGAGTGGATCGACTTCCCACGTGAGGGTAATGGTTGGAGTTATAAGTATGCCCGTCGTCAGTGGAATCTTGTTGACAATAAGGACCTGTGCTATCATTGGCTGGGCGACTTCGACCGTGAGATGTTGAAAACCATCAAGAGCGTACGCAACTTCCAGGATAAGCCTGTGGTGGAGATATGGCATGACGATGGCGATCAGGTGCTGTGCTTTATGCGTGGCGACCTCGTCTTCGTGTTCAACTTCTCGCCGACACGTAGTTATACCGATTATGGCTTCCTTGTACCAACGGGTAGTTATAAGGTGATGCTCAATACCGACTCAAAAGATTTTGGCGGTAATGGCTTTGCCGATGATACGATGACGCACCTTACGAACTACGATCCACTTTATGTACAGGATCACAAAGAATGGCTGAAGCTTTACATTCCTGCTCGCTCAGCCGTTGTCTTAAAGAAAATTTAATTGATAAACTGTTTCAAGTTTAATGAATTATAATCGTCCGAATAAAAACAATAGCACCACGGGCATTCGTCTGATGTGTGCTATTGTTTTTGTCCTCTTCTCTTTTTGCTGGCTTTTCTTTTTCCAGTCCGATCTGCTCACGATGGCACAACATGTGCTCAGTGGAGGCCTGACTCACTATAATCGTTGGGTGGGAGCCATCCTCATCACTTTTGGGCTCATGTTGCTCCAAATGGCTGTCTATCGTTTAACAAACCTGAATCGTCGTGCCTATTCGCTGACCTATGGTCCTTCGTTGTTGTTGTTGGGTCTGCTCACCGATGTCACACAAGATGACGGAGGCGATGTCTCGTGTGCTTCTTCATGGTGGTTGGCTTTGATTTTGCTGATAATCTGGCTACTTAATGTATATATCGCCCGTCTGTTGCAGCAAGTGGAGGATGCCGACGATGCGCGTCTCTTTTCGAGTACAATGTGGCACAATATGTTGACCTTGGCTTTGCTGATGATATGTACCGCCTGGATAGGTAACACGAATGCCGTGTTCCATTATCGTTTGAAAGCCGAGCAGTGTCTGCTGGATGGAGATGTGGAGGGAGCACTAAAGACTGGCCGCAAGTCGCTCGAGAGCGATGAACACCTGCTGATGCTGCGCATGTATGCCCTTGCGCGACAGGGGGCTCTTGGTGAGCGCCTCTTCGAATATCCCATCACAGGCACCAGCAGTCAGATGCTTCCCACCGACAGTCTTTCACGTCTAACGATGTATCCAGTTGACAGCCTCTATAAGTTCATTGGTGCCCGTCCAGTAGGTCGTATAGCGCCCATGCGTTATCTGCAACTTGTAGAACGAAAGGACTCTGTGTACCATCAAGTTGTTAGCGACTATCAACTTTGTGGCTATCTTATTGACCGCCAGATTGATACTTTTGCGAAGGAGATATGCCGTTACTATACCATCAACGACAGTTTGCCTAAGCACTATCGAGAAGCGCTTACGCTTTATACCCATCTGCGTTCACACCCAGTGGTGGTCTATCATAATAGCGTGATGGATGAGGACTACGATAACTTGATCCAACTCGAGCGCCAATATCCCGACAAGACCGAGCGTAAGGTGAAAGTAGAGGAACACTACCGGGGTACCTATTGGTATTATTATAGATATGACAAAAAATAAAGCCTCCTACATGGAGACTTTATTTTTTTATTGATAGAGATAACGTTTGATTGATTTCTTTGGGGTCTTTTCAAATTCCTCCTTATGAATCTCAATTTCACTGATTTTCTCATAGGCAGGTAGCATCTCATTTAGACCATTGCGATTCTGCTCCATGATGTTAGTCAGGTCTTCCTCCGAGAATCCCAAGTTCTTCGCTTCATCCATATCGGGATGCACGAGTGCAACGAGTTTCGTATCTCTTTGCACTATGATGCTCTCCATCACCATCGTCATCGAGTTCAACTTGTCCTCAATTTCCTCAGGATAGATGTTTTGCCCGTTAGGACCTAAGAGCATGTTCTTCGAACGACCATTAATATAGACGTTTCCGTCAGCGTCCATCGTTCCGAGGTCGCCTGTGTGATACCAACCTTCGCGGTCAATGGTCTCTGCCGTAGCTTCCGGATTCTTATAATAGCCCAGCATCACGTTCAGGCCCTTTGTCAGGATCTCGCCTGGGATGTGTCTGGGATCGGGTGAATCAATCTCTACCTGCTGATGTAAAGCAGCACGTCCGCAGGAACCTGGAGCGAAGGTCTGCCAGTCGCGGTAACAGATGATTGGTGCACACTCTGTGGCACCATAGCCTACAGTATAGGGGAAGTCGATGCGCTTAAGGAACTGTTCCACCTCCTGATTCAGGGCAGCACCGCCTATGATTACCTCATACATTCTGCCACCGAAGGCATTGAGCACTTCTTGACAGATCATCTCACGCACTTTTTTCGAGATGACGGGCATCTGCAGCAGCAGACGCATACGGTTGTTCTGAATTTTCGGGAATACCTTCTTACGGATAATCTTTTCGATAATCAGCGGCACAGCGATGACAATCACAGGACGCACCTCTTGCAGCGCGGCTGCGATGATGGCAGGCGAGGGGATGCGGCTCAGGTAGTATACGTGACAGCCGTGTAGGAATTCAAAAAGAAACTCGAAAGCCATACCGTACATGTGGGCCATCGGCAACATCGAAATTACAGGATCACCAGCCTTGATGCGCTTACCCAATACATCGCACGCAAAGTCATAGTTCGACCACAGTGCTCGGTAGGGTAACATCACTCCCTTTGAAAAGCCCGTCGTACCACTAGTGTAGTTGATTACCGCTAGTTCATCAGGATTTTGCTCGATATAGTAGTTTACGTGCTCCTTACGGAAATACTTCGGGAACTTCTTGCCGTAGAGCTCGTTCAGATGCTCGCGGGCATAGGTCAGTTTATCTGTACGCGACACCATCAGTGAGTAGTCGGGGTTGTTGATAATACCCTCGAGCATCGGCATCGCCTGCGGGTCGATGATGGTGGCCACATGGTCACCCACAAAGAGTAGTCGTGCCTCAGAGTGGTTTACGATGTTGTGTATCTGTTCCGTATTGAACTCATGGAGGATGGGCACAGCAATGGCCCCATAGGTAAGGGTGGCGAGAAAGGCTACAGCCCACTGAGAGGAGTTACGGCCACAAAGGGCAATTTTGTCTCCTTTCTGGATACCACTGTTCTCGAAAAGGATGTGTAGTTTCTCGATTTTTCTGGCTACATCATGGAACTGCAAGGTCTGCCCTTTGAAATCGGTCAGCGCATCGCGGTCCCAATTGTCAATAATGCTTTTCTGGATAAGCGAATTAAAACTTCCTATTTGTCCCATAATCGATTAGATATTCTGATATAAGTAGCGTTTGATACTTTTCTTAGGCGTCTTGGCAAATTCCTCTTCGTGGAGAATAATCGCCGAGATGCGGCTGTAGACTGGTAACTGCTCATTCAGTTCTTTGCGGTTCTGCTCCATGATGTCCTCAAGTTCTTGCTGACTGAAACTCACCACCTCATCCTTGTCGGGGTAAACAAGTGCCACGAGTTTGTCGCCCTTCTGTACCACGATGCTCTCCGATACCATGGCCATCGTGTTAAGTTTGTCCTCGATTTCCTCAGGATATACGTTCTGACCGTTGGCTCCCAACAACATATTCTTCAGGCGTCCACGAATGAAGATATGCCCGTCCTCCGACATCGTGCCAAGGTCGCCGGTATGATACCAGCCTTCCTCGTCAATAGCCTCGCGGGTAGCCTCCTCGTTCAGGTAATAGCCCGTCATCATGTTCATACCCTTGGTCACAATCTCACCGGCTATGTTCTGAGGATCGCGACTTAAAATCTTCACCTCCATGCGGTCGACGGGCTGGCCACACGAACCACTCACAAAGTCATGATAGTCACAGAATGAGATGAGTGGTGCACATTCAGTGGTACCATAACCCACAGTGATGGGGAAGTTGATGGAGAGCAGGAACTCTTCCACCTCTTTCGACAGGGCTGCGCCACCCACGATGACCTCGTACATCTTGCCACCGAAAGCGTTGAGAACCTCCTGACAGATGCGCTCCTTGACCTTCTTGTTCACGATAGGCATCTGCAGCAGCAGTCGCATTCGGTTGTTCTGTATCTTGGGGAATACTTTCTTGCGGATAATCTTTTCGATAATCAGAGGTACGGTGATGATTACGGCGGGCTTCACCTCGGCAAAGGCCTTCGCGATGATTGCCGGACTCGGCAGACGGGTCAGGAAAAACAGGTGACAGCCGTTGCAGAAGCCGAACAAGAACTCTACCGCCATACCATACATGTGGGCCATGGGCAGGATGCTCAACATGTTGTCGCCAGGCTTGACATTGCGGCCTAAGATGCGCATGATGAACTCTACGTTGCTCCAAATAGTGCGGTAGGGTAGCATCACACCCTTTGAGTGACCTGTCGTACCACTAGTATAGTTGATAAGTGCCAGTTCCTCTGGGTCGTCGATAT
>Ga0310696_10005383_pt1 | contig 15454 bp, 4 predicted proteins | sample AusTroGonzalo_MG_4_FD_203885 | JGI IMG/M metagenome (GOLD analysis project Ga0310696, IMG submission 203885) | Bovine rumen microbial communities from tropical cattle in Woodstock, Queensland, Australia - Gonzalo_02 (v2) (version 2) | ecosystem: Host-associated > Mammals > Digestive system >...
CTATGTGAGCTACGTGTCGCAGAACATGGCTGATGCTGCAAAGAACACCACGAAGACCACCAACCTCAACCAGCGCCTCAATGCCAGCTTCCGCAACGACTGGCTGGAGGTGACCATCGACGGCAACGTCAACTACCAGCACTCGCGCAACGAGCTGCAGCCCAGCGCCGACCTCGACACGTGGCGCTTCAGCTATGGCGGACAGGTGATGTTCCGACTGCCCAGCGGTTTCGAGATTTCCACCAATCTGCACGAGAACAGCCGCCGAGGCTACAACGACCCGTCGTCAAACACCAACGAGCTCATCTGGAACGGTCAGATATCGAAGACTTTCCTCAAGTCGAAGACGCTCGTCGTGGCCCTCAACTTCTACGACCTGCTGGGCCAGCAGTCGAACTACGAGCGGTGGGTCAATGCCAACGGGCGCAGCGACACCCGCTACAACAGCATCAACTCCTACGCCATGCTGCACGTGCGCTACCGCCTGAACATGTTTGGCGGCAAGGTTGACACCGAAGGCCGCTACGATAAGAAATGGGGTAACAGCGATCGCCGTCGCAGTCGTTGATACTGGCTCACCGTGCCTTGGGTCTTTTTGCAAAGTCCTTCATATTCAATTGTTTAAACATTTTCAAAAAGGACGAAAGGACGATAAGTCTCGAAAACGAGGCCTTTCGTCCTTTTCATAGTTATTTCTCCTCAAAAAGGCTCGAAACTTCTTGTGGTGACAGAGGTAAAGGAGTCTTTACGGCAGGCGCAAATGTTAAAATTGCATTTTCTTACAATTCTTACAATTCTTACACCTAAATATGCGTAGTGGCTCAGATGGAAAGACCAAATATTTGCATATAAATACATTATTTATACAAATATATTAGTATAAAAATTCTCTTTTTATCCTTCCGTTTTGGTGCTACTACGTATTTCCGCCTGTAAGAATTGTAAGAATTGTAAGAAAAACAAATATTAACAATTTCACAGGCTGCTTAACAAATTTTGCAGGCTCCAAAATTTCCTGAGGAGCCTCTTTATTCTGCTGAGGAGCCTCTTTAGGAAGTTTAAGAGTAGCAAATTGCTAACTGCCAATAGCAAATTGCTAAAAGCCAATAGCCAACTAAGGCTGATAAATGGCGAATTGTGGCTATCATCAAAATATAATCTATTATTTTTTTGTTTTATTTGCCTATTTTTTTTGTGCATTCACATTATTATTGTATATTTGCAGTCAAATAGACTTATTACATAAATAACTAAACCTGATAAATATGAAACAACTTATGACAATGAAATTCTCGGCAGCGCTATTGCTGTTCCTGATGTTATGCTTTATACCGCAGGGAGTAAAGGCTGACGAAGGCGATTTTGACACGCCCAACCAGGCGTTCACATGGTACTCGAAGGGCCCGGGCGTCATCCACCTGAAGCTGATGACCACCAATGCCAGTCCGTACCGCACGCTGCATGCGGCAACCTACGGTGTGCGCGATAAGAAGGGCAACAAGACCCCTGTGTTCTATATCAATGAGCAGAGCAGCGCCACCAGCGGATATGTGAGGGCGCTCTTCTCGAACCTGCTGCCTGAGAGTTCGATACTCTATCTGACCAACGATAGCCAGTGGAAGCCCTACAGTTTTATTAATGGCGGCGACCCTCAGCAGCACGATGTCACCCGCAGCGGCAAGGAGAACGGCTATGCCGAGCTTGACTGGTATTACCCCACCAGCTTTGCCGGCAAGGAACTGACGTTCTACGTGGAGGGCACGCTATGGAGAGAGGGTAACACCACGGCACCCTACAGCAGTGACGCGGGCACGATGGAGTTCGACGAAATTATGCTTGAAAGCTACGATCCCATGTTCGGGACGGAAGATGCAGATATCGGTATGATACAGGTGCCTGTTGTCAGCGACCGTGTGATCAACTATATTGATGCGAAATACAAGAATGTGGACGGCGAGTGGACTGTCCTGCCACGCATCACACTTGGCAAGGATGCCTACATGAGTTTCCTCGAGCTGCCGGCCTGCGAGCCGCACGACAGCCTGACGGTGACGGCCAATGTCGTTTCGGCCACAGTAGACAAGAGCAACCTGCCCAATTTGAGCTGGCCGTCGGTAGTCAACGGCGATGTGACACTTTTTATAGGGACGGTGGGCATGCTCCACGGGCCCAAATTCCTTACGGCCGAGCTGCTGCAGGGAGGCAGCGTGAAGCTTGACTGGGAGATAGCCGACGCTGATGCCGAGGATTTGTTCGAGGGCGACATGTTTGAAATCCAGCGCTCCCTCACGGGAAAGGCGGAAGACTACAAAAGTATTGAGCAGGTAATGTTTGAGAAAGACAGCGTCAATTATTCTTTTACTGACTCGAAGCTCATCTCTTCGCTTACCCCCGAACTGATTGATGCCAAAACGGGGTTCCCGTTGGTGCGCTATCGCGTAGTGCGTGCTGCCACCAAGGAGCTGTGGGGCACTTTGAAGAATCCGTCGTTGCTCTATGTCCAGCCCCCGTTCAGCACCCTGGCCCTCTTAAACCCTGTCGATGTCGAGACGGACTGGCTAAACCAGGATGAACAGGAGATAGAAGTGAAATGGGGCTATAGCAAAAGCCCTGACTACACTTGGGTGTGGGACAAGCGTGCTGAGATGCGCATCGATTTTCGCATGTTCAACTCGCAAAACCAGTTTGTCGACAGCCTCTCCTACGTATTGACCGAAGACGAGATAAAGGAAGGCAGGAAAGTGCTGACGCTTCCCCGCTCATGTGTGAGATACTATGCTGATTTGGTGGTAGAAGCCAAACAGTCGCCCATCTCTCAGGGAACGGGCGATATCTTCGTCATGATTGAAAGCGACAGTGACTTTTCATCCTTCATGAACCGTGTCTACAATGGAGAAACACATCTGAATGCCATCCTGTTGAGCAACATCGATGCTAAAACCAGAACGATAGCCGCAGAGGAGGAGAACGCATACGCCGGTAACTTCAACGGCAACGGATACACCATCAGCATCAACTACGACATGAACTCGCAGGTGGCAGGACTGTTTCGGAACATCTCCGACGGAGCCGTCATTACCAACCTGACGGTGGATGGCACCATCAGTACCAGCAATAAGTTTGCGGGAGGCATCGCAGGCCACCTCACGAACGGAACGGCCTTCATCGAGAATTGTACGTCGAGGATAACCATCAATTCCGGCGTGAAAGGCGATGGCACTCACGGTGGCATCGTGGCCAGGCTGAATGACAATAGCAACATCATTATCAGCAACTCATACTTTCTTGGCTCCTTCATATCAACAAATACCAGCACTCCTACCGACAGCTGGGGTGGCTTTGTGGGATTCCGAAGAAGAAACACCTATGCACAGCTGAACAACAGCTTCTTTAACCCATATAAAATAGGTACTGCCTCGGCCAACAACTCAGCCACTTTTGTGCGCTGCTACGACGAAGATGTACTCTTTAGTGTCATCCGTGATTGTCTCTATAGCATACCGCTTGGAAAGATACAAGGAAAGCAGTCGTATGACGCCCCGGTCAACAGGTGCTGGGAGAATAATTATCCCAAGGTCAAGATGTCTAAGATCAATCAGCCCCAAAAGATAACTACGACATCGATTCCAACATATAAGAGGGGCAACTACTACTTCGAAAGTTCTGCAGAGGTGATACCCGACTCGATATGGGCTACCACGCTGCAAAGCTCGGTACTGCTGGAATGGCAGACCACCGAGGGCACTATTGACTACTTCGATGTATGGCGCCGCAACGTCACGACCAACGGAGAGTGGGAGAGAATAGCCACACAGATTGTTGACAGGGAGTATGAAGACCGCACGGTATCGCCCGTGTTTGACTATCTCTACAAGGTTAGCTCTAACGTCGACTGCGAAGGCATTCACTCTACTTATACCAAAGAGGTGACAGGCAATTGCGTAAAGACCGGCAAGGTGGAGGGCTATGTGCGCTTCGCCGACGGCACGGGCATACCCGACGTTACCGTCATTGCCTCACAGAAGGGCAGCGGTGCCGATCCCAGCAAGACAAAATCGGCCGTTACCAACGAAAACGGATTCTTCATCATCGAAGAACTCGATTACTGGGGCTATCAGCAGGGTGCCTATCAACTCACGCTGTCGGGTGTCTCGGCCGACGATCTGGATGACGACTGTAAGACGGGCATCCCCGTTACTTTCGACGCAAGTTCCAACTATGAGAAGAGCTGCAACTTCACGGTAACTAGCGGCGTGAGGTTCTCAGGCCTCGTGATGTATCACGGCACCAGCATTCCCGTACACGGTGCACACTTCCTTGTCGACAACAAGGAGATCCGTACTTCCGGCGGCCCTGTGGAGAGCGACTTCGAGGGAAAGTTCTCGTTCCGCATGTTGAAAGGCTCCCATACCATTCAGGCAGTGATGGACGGTCACAATTTCTATAAAGGCGGATACTATTATAGTGGCAATCAGACAGATGTAGAGTTCAATGTCGACGTGGCCAACACCTACTTCTACGACGAAACGCGTGTCAAACTCATCGGCCGTGTGGCAGGCGGCAAGGACCAGGGCAACCTGCCTTTGGACAACTCGCTGTCGACCAACAACCTGGGCGACAATCTGAAGATGGTTTTCACCTTGGAGGGCGACAACGCTTCGTGGCTGGTATTTGACAATATCAACCGTGCCATCATTGAGAAGGACACCACCTACATTCACAAGAAATACGGCGGTCTTGACAACAATGTCTACTCCACCCGCGTGCACACCACACGTCACCGCATGGAGGTGTGGCCCGACTCGCTCACTGGCGAATACCAGCTGTGGCTGCCGCCCGTGAAGTGGAAGATTCAGCAGATTACCGCCGACGGCTACGCCACCCTGTTCCAAGAGGGCAAGACCAGCGACGTTATCGACCTGACCGATTCGCTGACCAGGCACAAGGATGTTTTCATAGGCAATTGGCGAAGCCGCGCCAACGAGGACATCACCCGGTTGGAAGTTGAATATAACGCCATATACAACCGAATCTACCGCACGCCCGTGCTCTTGGAGCGCAAGCAGGTGGGATATGACAAGTTCGAATACTTCGGCGACCGCATCTACACGGCACAGTCGCTCGTAGGACCCAAGGTAAAGGTACCGCTGGTGTGGCAGAAGGTTACGAAGGACAAGAACGGCAATGAAATCAAGGAGGTGGTCTACACGTTCGGACATCCCGTGTTCAACACCGACCGCGGCTATCCCTTCATCATCTCGGCTGTGGAGCGCTACTACTATAATAATAATGTGCAGAGCGACACCGTTGATGTAGTGAAGCTCGACGGTGGCTTCGTCACCATTCGCAACGGCCTCATCAGCGGCACACAGCGCGATACCCTCACACTCGACAAGAACGGCGAGGGCTACTACGTACTGCGCGCAGCCCAGAGACCCTATCTCGTGACTGGCAACGATGCACTCTCTACCGTCACCTTCACAATGGAGCGCGATGGCATGACCTACGAGGGTAAGCCCCTCAAGGCCTTCACCCTGAGCCAGTATGCAAAGCCAGGTGCTAAGGACTACCTCAGCGTTACGGCACCCGTGCTCGTCGATGTGCTGCGCGATCCGCCTGGCGGCGGCTCAACGGCCAAGCTGAGCAAGGGCTCCACGCTGAAACTGACCTACCAGATGGATATGTCGTGGAAGGCAGGAATCTCATTCGGTTTCTCTGCAGGCAGCAAGCTCAACAACTATACCGGTTTGGTGGGCATCGGCATTGAAACCGGACTTATCAATATGGCAAACTCCGACTTCAACTCCTCCTTCGACCTCATCTTCTCAGGCAGCGGACAGCGTGCCTTCTCCTACACGATGACGGCCAACGAAGACATCTCGACCGATGGCGGAAGTACGATGGTAGGTGCAGATGCCGACCTCTACATGGGTGTGGTGACCAATAACTTCATCAAACCCACCATCGCTGTACGAGCCATACCCGACAGCACCTTCATCCACTTGGCAGGTAATTTGGAAGGTGGACGCATGGTAGAAATAGCAAACGGCTATGGCGACGATGGCGGTCTCTACCACCTGGTACGTGACGAGGCAGTAGGCTTTGGCCAGAAAGTGGAGTCCAACTTCATCCATTCGCAACAGTATATCATCAAGCAACTCATCCCATCGTTGGCCGAACAGAGCTTGTCGCTAATCTATGTGGGTAAGTATGCCAACAAAGCTGCCAACATCGCTGATGCACAGACGTTGGCTAACAGTACCGGCAAGCGCGTCTACTTGTCGTTGCGCAAACCTGAGGATGATAATTTCGGACAGCTCAACCAGGATCCGCAAACGAAAGCATACGTATACAACTCGCTGCACAATCAGTACAGCGACCAGTCGGCCATGAACTACCTCATTGTGGCTCCCAGCACCGAGAATGATGCCGAGGACCAGCGTGATGAAATCTGTGAATACTCAGAGTTGATACTGGGATGGGCCAAGATGATCCAGCAGAACGAGCAGGAGAAAATGGAAGCCAGAGAATTGGTAAAGAACTTCGACGTGGACGGCGGCGGCACACTATCCTACAGCGAGGACTTCGCATCCGATTACACCAACTCGCATACCTTTATCAATCCTGTCACAAGCTTCACACACAACTTCTTCTCATGGGATGACGTAAACGACAATTATGGAACTGGCGACAAAATAATTGACAATGTCGAGAATTACCTCCCTGCAATCATCAGCATCATGGGTCAGACGGCAGCCAAGGCATTGTCTGGCGCCATGCAGACTGGTGGAGTAACGGTAAAATCATCCGACGAAAAGAAAAGCGGCATTTGGACCTTCGCCGAGTTCAGCTTTGCAGGAACGAAGTTTAGCTTTACCTTCACGCCCGTCATATCCTACGGTGTAACCCCCAAGCAAAGCATTAACACGAAATACAACCGCAAGGAGAGCTTTACCATCAAGATGGACAAGAAGAGCCATCTTAACTTTGACGTGCTGCGCGTAAAGACCATTGATACACGCGACAACGCCACCACCAACAACAACCTTAGCGGCGACATGGACGTGTTCCTCGAGACCAACTTCGAGCGTAACGTCGATTACATGCAGTATTTCCTCGACCGAGGCGTGGGAGCATACGATAAGGGCGACTTCGTCTATCCGAAGAGCTTTGTCTATCGCACTCGTGCCGGAGCCACTGTTCGTCCGTGGGAGGATGAACGCAAAACGAAGTTCTACCGCAACGGCTCTGTGCTCGACGAGCGCACGAAGAAGATTGAGAACCCCGTCATCAAGATGGACAAGCAGAGCATCAGCGGCGTGCCCTTCGACGAGCCAGCCCGCTTCAAGCTTTACATGACCAACGAGAGCGAACATCCCGAGGCCATCGGCGGCGCACTGCAGTTCTTTACCCTCTATCTTGATGAGACAACGAATCCGAATGGCGCCCGCCTGCTGGTCGACGGATTGCCGTTGTCGCGTTCCGGCATCACCGTCAAGGCTGCGCCTGGCGAAGTGACCGAAAAGACCCTGGAGGTTTGGGCAGGCGAGGAATACGATTATGAAGACCTGAAGATAGGCCTCATCTCGCAAGGCGACGTGCAGTGCGTGCAAGAGGTGGCATTCTCTGTCCACTATCTGCGCTCAGCCGGTAACGTTGAGATTGCGTCGCCAGGTGACAAGTGGATTATGAACACCGACGCACCCTTCGACAGTAAGCGCGGCTGGTATCTGCCTATCATCATCAGCGGCTTCAACAAGCATCAGCACAACTTCGACCACATTGAATTCCAGTATAAGGAGTCAACGCGTGGCGATGACTACTGGACCAACCTCTGCGCCTTCTATGCCGACTCGACGCTCTACGAGGCTGCCACCGGCACGCACGAGATGATTCCCGAGAACGGTAACATCGTAACCCAGTTCTACGGCGACGGCACAGTGATGGAGAAGGCCTACGACCTGCGTGCCCGTCTGTTCTGCCGCAACGGCAACAGCTTCATCACCAGCGACTCAAAGGTGCTTACAGGTATCAAGGACACACGCCGCCCGCAACTCTTCGGCTCACCTGACCCGAAGGACGGCATCGTCGGCCCAGGCGACAACATTGTGTTCAACTTCTCAGAAGCCATCGAACATAATTACCTGCAGCAGGCCACCAACTTCGAGGTGGTGGGCGAGACCAACGAAACGGCCCTCAGCGAGGAGCCCTCGCTGCTCTTCACAGGCGACGGCTATGCCGAGACCGATGCCCGCCGCAACTTCGCCAACAAGAATATCACCATCGACCTGATGATACGGCCTGACAGTACCGGGCGCGACATGCCACTCTTCTCACACGGCGTCGACGGCCACAGCCTGCAGCTCTGGCTTACGAAGGAGTGGCGCTTGCGTGCCGTCATCGACAATGTGTCGTTCGAGAGCAATCAGACCCTGAAGAAGGGAACCCTGCAGCAGGTGGCGCTCATTCTTGACAATGCAAACATGCAGGCTCTGCTTTACAACGACTCCATCATCGGCTCGAAGGACAAAGTGACTTACAGCGGCTATGGATCACTTATCTTCGGCGCCACCAATGAGGTGGACGTGGCCGACCGCCGTCACTACAGCGGACGCATGCTGGAGGCCCGCCTCTGGAACCGTGCAATGACTGTCGGCCTGCTCACCACCTACGGCAAGCGTCTGCTGACAGGCTACGAGATGGGCCTGGCCGACTACTATCCCATGAGCGAAGGCGAAAGCCAGTTTGCCGTCGACAAGGCTCAAGGTGCCAACGCCGAGCTGCACGGAGTCGATTGGGCAAAGCCGCGCGGCATGTCGCTCAGCCTTGACTGGAATGAGCAGAAGGCCGTAAAGGGCATGCAGCTCAATAAAAGGATGATGGAACGCTCCGAAGAAGACGACTACACGCTGATGTTCTGGTTCAAGACCAATGATCGCGGACAGGGAGCCCTGCTGAGCAACGGCTCAGGCCGCAAGACCGACGACAATGCTAAAAACAAGTTCTTCATCGGTTTCGAGGGCGGACAGCTGAAGTATCGCACCAACGGCAACGAGGTGCTCCTGGGCAAGCAGTATGCCGACGATGAGTGGCACCATTTCGCCCTCACAGTCGACCGCTCGCACAGGCTGGCCAACATCTGGGTGGACCGCGTGCTGCGCTCAACGATGCCAACCGACACGCTGGGAGGCATGGAGGGCAACGACTTCTACGTGGGCAACATGGTGTGGCATGAGGCTGGCGCCAATGTGCAGACCCTGCACAGCGAGAACGCACTGACGGGCCATATCGACGAGATATGCCTCTTTGCCCAGGCACTGCCGCCATCGCTCCTGAAGCGTTACAGCACCAAGAGCCCCAGCGGAAAGGAGAAGGGCCTGTTGCTCTACATGGGCTTCAACCGTCAGGAACGTCAGGAGAACAACGACATCGTGCTGATGCCATTCGCCCTGAACCAGCGCGTGAAGTTTGACAACGACGGCAATCCTACCAACGCCCACGACACAGTGTTCGTGGAGCCAGTGAGTTACGTCATGGATCACATCGACCGCAATTACGGCGCACCCGTGCAGGCCAACAAGGAGTTGCGCAACCTGAACTTCAGCTTCGTGGGACGCGACAACCAGTTGCTCGTGAACATCGACGAGGCTGACGCACGCATCAACAAGCGCAACCTCTATATTACCGTCACCGACATTCCCGACCTCAACGGCAACTACATGGCATCGCCTGCTACTGCCGAGTTCTTTGTCGACCGCAACCCCCTGAGGTGGGAACGCAAGAGTAGAGAGGAGCTGGTCTACTACTCAAATCCATACGATTTCGATGTGAAAATAATCAACACTAGCGGTGCCGTACATACCTATAAGATAGAGAATATGCCACGCTGGCTGACGGTGAGCAAGGAGACCGACGTCATTGATCCGAAGAGTGAACACAACATAAAGTTCATTGTGAACGCCGACCTCAACCCAGGCACATACGACGAACTCATCTACCTCACCGACGAGAACGGACTGGCCGAGCCTATGACACTTGTCATCCGCAAGGAGGGCGAATGGCCAGGATGGAGTATTGACTCGAAATACATGCATTACTCAATGAATGTGGTTGGAGAGGTCAGGATGGGCGATGCCATCGTGACTGATCCAGAAGACGTGGTTGCTGCTTTTGACAAAATGGGGCGCTGCTTAGGCGTGACTGATGTAAAATACAACCCCAACACGGCTGAAAGCCGACTCTTTATGACCGTCTTCGACAGCACGGCCGTAGAAAAGGAGCTGTACTTCAAGTTGTGGCACCACCAGACGGGACAGATTATGATGCTGCAGACCGACCGCACGGTGAAGTTCAACGCCGGCAGTGTGGTGGGCTCTGTCGACGATCCCGTAAAGATGACAGCAGGTTCGCTTTACTACCAGAAGTTCTTGCTTGAACCTGGCTGGAACTGGATATCGTTCAACCTCGAAAACGACGACCTCGACGTAGCTGAGGATTTGCTGAACCGCTTCAAATGGAGTGATGGCGACATCGTAACTGACGATACCGAAGACTTCACTTTCATCTACAATGCTGAGTTGGGTAAGTGGCTCGCGAACAAGGATGGTGGTGAACGCATCACCCTCTCTACCAAGCGCAGCTATCGCGTTTATGTGCACGATTATATCCAGGCTGATATACCTGGCTATGTGCTGAAGTCAGAGAACGAGCGCACTATCCCTGTGAAGCACGGCTGGAACAACATTGGCTATACGCCAGTCATCAACTTGCCTGTGTCGACTGCTCTGGCCGACTATTCTGGCATAGCTAAAAACCGCGACGTAGTGAAGAGCCGCTCAGCGTTTGCTGTCTACACCGAGACCACTGCCGGCTCCGGATATTGGTCGGGCTCATTAGAGTACATGAAGCCTGGCGAGGGATATATGCTCTATCGCAACGCTGAGGGCAGCGTCTCGTTCCACTATCCCTACGTTGAACCAGGCAGCACATACTTCGAGGGAACCATCATGATGTCACGAGCCAACCGCACCTATGCCAACACAATGACGCTGGCTGCCAGCGTACAGGGCATAGAACTGCAGCAGGGCGACCGTCTGCTGGCCTTCAGCGATGGTGAACTGCGAGGCGAGGCTCAGGCCATCGACTTGGTGTTCTTCGTCAGCATCGCCGGCGACAAGAAGGCTCCGCTGTCGTTTGCCATCGAGCGCGAGGGCGAGATTATCGCTACCACAGCCGAGGTGATGGTCTTCGAGAAGAATGCCGTCAGCGGCTCACCCACTGAGCCTACTGCCATCAGCTTCGTGCATGCCGACCTGACACAGCAAGGCTGGTACACCATCGACGGTGTCAAGCTGCAGAACAAACCCCAGCGAAAGGGAGTGTATATCTATAACGGAAAGAAACAGGTGATAAAATAAATGATTATGAATTGTAGGAAGTATATCATAGCGATAGCAGCCCTCACCCTCGCGTGGGGCTGCTCATCGGACGACGATGACGAGAAGAAGGACAACGAACCCGTCTATACCAACAGTACCTTCACGGCTTATGACCACACGCCGCAATGGGAGGTAGACCAAAGTGCCGACCAACAGCCCCCGCAGTGGACGTCGCCCGACCCATCAAGGTTTGAAAACAAGATGATAGTCTTGGTGCGCCTGCAGCAAGAGCTGGTGCCCTATTCCACTGACGACGACATGATGGCCGTGTTGGTCGATGACGAGTGCCGCGCCCTCTCTATCCGCTCCGGCAATGAAGATGCGGTATTCTTCGTACTCAACGTGCATGGCAATGCTGACGACATCAGCGAGAAATTCCAGCTCTGCTACTACAGCGGAGGACTGAAACAGCTCTTCATGCTCAATGCACCGAAGAACACCTATCTCAACGAGCGCACCGTGGGTATCGACAGCGACTTCTCTCCAGACTTCACCGATGGCTCCACAAAGTACCCCGTCAAGACCGTGCTCACCGTCAACCCCGGCCTGCTAAACAACAGACCCATCGACACGGAACGCGACCTCGTGGGTGTCTTTGTCAACGGCGAGTGCCGCGGCATAGGCATTCCTGGGCTTACTTTCACCGCCTTCTCCTACAACAAGGATGAACAGGCCGAGCTGCGCTACTTCAGCTGGATGGAGGAGGGCATCTTCACTGCCAACAAAAAGCTGACTCTGACAGGTGAGCGGCAAGATATCATTTTCGAGTTCTAATATCCTGTTTTAATAAAGACTACAATGACAACAAAAGACAACATGTTAAGGGCCTGTCGGCTGGCGTTCATCGCGGTGGCAGGCCTCCTCACAGCCTGCTCGTCGGACGATGACAACACCGTTGGAGGGGATTCGCAATCTCCCGAGGCTCCTATCCGCATTGAAGTAGAGGTCAACGAGGAGCCGATGGTAGATGCCTCAGACCAAGCACGAGAGACGCGAGGTGAAGCCACCACTACTGCCACACTTTCAGGATTTAAGATGTATGCAGTTAACAATGCTAGCACTGTCGGATCTTATGGAGTGTCGAAGTCTAATAATACTTGGACGATATCACCTGGCACTTGGCCTTCAGGCAACAATCCTGTTGACTTCTATGCTAACACTGGAGGAACATTCAATCTGAATGGCGGTCACCCTTATGTCCGTTTTGAGGTTGCAGAAAACGCCTCTACCCAGCACGACTTGCTAGTGGCTAAGAAAATGCAGCAGCCGCGCCCTACAGATGGAGTGGGCAAGGTCAGCCTTACCTTCAGTCATGCTTGCGCAGCTGTGGCGTTCAGAGTGTATATAACAAATACGCTCAAAGAAAGACTCAAAGGTAACCTTACCGTAAACAGCATCGTGCTTCGCAATGTATACAATGACGGAAAGTATTACTTTAACTCAGGATGGAACGATGTGAATTATGTCAAAGACAACAATGATCAGCCAGTAAAAACCTACTATACTTTGACAAATAGCAGTTTGTCTGTTGGTATTTTGGCCGAGGTTCAGGACCTGTCCAGCAACGACATCTTTGTGATTCCACAGACAAGAACTGCCAATGGAACCGAGGACATGTATTTGGAAATAAGCTATACATTTACGGGACAGAAAAATAATATTGCCATCATTCCTCTTGGTGTTACTTGGGAGACTGGCATGAGATACACCTACGACATCAAACTTGGAACAACTTTGATACAATGATGAAGAAAGCATATCGATCACCATCCATTCAGGTAATCCCGTTGGCATCGCAATTCTCCTTTTGCGAATATGCTGTGAGTGCATACAAGGAAGCTGGCACCACCACCATCGGTGATGTCGACGAAAACTAACTGCCGCTGAATCATACGTTACAAAAAATTTTCGAGCGCCCAAAATTATTTTTCGACGCTCGAAAAATTTTTCCCAAGCCTGCTTGGAAAAAAATAGACGGGCCGAAATTTCAACTGGTTACATGCAAAGACCCAAAAGGCAAGGGCTGGAATTTTTTTGTAGCGTTAGGAAATTATTTATCCGCTGCGGAAAATGATCATTCGCTGTAGGAAAATGTTTTTCAAATATTAAATTGCGTTTTGCCGTCAATTCTGTCAATTCCGTCAGGCGGAAATACGCACAAAGCAGAAGAAAAAGAAGTGAAATATGAAGAATACGATGAGATTATTGCTTACGTTGCCCATCTTGATTGTATGGGGCGTAATGATGGCTTCATGCTCGAACGACGACGACAATACGACTGAACCCGCAGAACAACTGCTTCAGGACGGAGAGTGGACGGGTAGTGGCGAGGGGCGCAGTGGCACAATCATTGCCAAATTGGTGGTGAAGAACCATCAGGTGGAGCAGGTCACCATCGTCAGCCAGTCGGAATCGGTCTTCGCTCAGGATGCCATCAACAGCATTGTGGAAAGTGCGGTAGGCAGGCAGGAACCGATGAGTGTCGAGGTAGATGGTGTCACTGGTGCCACACTGACTTCAACGGGCGTGATTGATGCCATCAACATGGCCTTGCAGACAGCAATGGGCAGTCAGGTGGAAATGTCTCAGACCTACAAGGACGGCACCTGCGACATCGTTGTCGTAGGAGCTGGTGGAGCAGGGTTATCGGCAGCGGTGGCAGCAGCCGAAACCGACGAAAACCTGAAGATTGTCGTGTTGGAAAAGCAGGGCATCATCGGCGGCAACACCAACTATTCCACAGGCGGCATCAATGCGGCAGAGACAGACGTGCAGCGGGCACTCGGCATCGAGGATAGCAAGCAACTGTTCTATGACGACATCATGCGAGGCGGCAAGCAGCAGAACATTCCGTCGCTAGTGAGAAGTCTGGTGGAGCATGCCCCCATCACTATCTCGTGGCTGATAGGACTTGGAACCGACCTGAGCGACGTGGGTTTGATGGGCGGCAGCAGCGTGAAGCGTACACATCGTCCCAAAGGAGGTACGGCCATCGGCCCGCATCTGATGAAAGTGCTCAAGACGGCCAGTGAGAAGGACAACATCGAGATACGTACGTCGAACAAGGTCATAGGACTATTGACCACGGGCGACGCCGTGACGGGCGTAAGGGTGCAGAATGCCGACGGCAGCAGTTACAGGCTCACCGCGAAGGCGGTTATCATTGCCACTGGAGGCTTTGGGGCCAATTTGGCTATGGTGACAAGTCTTCAGCCCTCGCTGAGTGGATTTGCCACGCTGAACCACCCGGGTGCCACGGGCGATGCCTTCGACTGGGTGACGGCCATTGGCGGCGTAACCATCCAAATGGCGAATATCCAGATTCATCCTACGGCAGAAGCCACCAACCATATCCTCATCACCGAGGCGGTGAGGGGCAACGGGGCCATCTTGGTGAATCTGGGCGGACAGCGTTTCTGTAACGAGATGGATACACGCGATGTGGTGTCGGCAGCCATTCTGAAACAGGAGGCAGGCGAGGTGTTCCTCGTCTTCGACCAAGCTGTGCGACAGTCGCTGGCGTCCATCGAGACCTATGCCAACCAGCATCTGCTCAGCGAGGGAGCCACCGTCGAGGAGCTGGCAAGCCGCGTGGGTATCCCTGCCGAAAGGCTCTCTGAGACCATTAGCCGCTACAATTCCCAGCAGAAGGCGGGACGCGACGGTGACTTCGGACGTAGTGCCACAGAGATGACGGTACCTCTGGAGACAGCACCTTTCTATGCCGTGCGCGTCACACCTGCCATCCACCACACCATGGGCGGCTTGAGCGTGAATGACGAGACGCAGGTGCTGCGGGCCGACGGCTCGCCGATTCCTGGCCTCTATGCCGCAGGCGAGGTGACAGGCGGTCTGCATGGTGCCAATCGACTGGGTGGTAATGGGGTGGCTGACATTGTGGTTAATGGCCGTTTGGCAGGAATAATAGCGAGCAAGAACCTGAAATAGCTCGTGGGTCATCCACGGCTGGGAACTGGCATGCAAACGAAAATTAAGGGGGGAACGAAAAAAAGTTC
>Ga0310696_10005384_pt1 | contig 15454 bp, 13 predicted proteins | sample AusTroGonzalo_MG_4_FD_203885 | JGI IMG/M metagenome (GOLD analysis project Ga0310696, IMG submission 203885) | Bovine rumen microbial communities from tropical cattle in Woodstock, Queensland, Australia - Gonzalo_02 (v2) (version 2) | ecosystem: Host-associated > Mammals > Digestive system >...
AGACGAAATTACGGATGACGCCAGAAGAAAAAGCTAGGGTTAAGATAGACCAGATGTTTGAGGAAGCTGGATGGCAAGTGGTGGATAGAGACTTCTATTCGCCTACGATTACAGCAGCTGCCATTCGTGAAGGACTTCTGGAAGGAAACCGTGAAGCAGATTATTTCCTGTTCCTTAATGGTTTGGCTGTAGGCGTTTTGGAAGCCAAGCGTAAAGAGGTAAATGTGGTCTCAGATGTGGTTTGTGAACAAGCCATTAGATATACTCGATTCGTTCCTGAGTGCTACAGAGCTTTTGCTCGTCCGCTTCCATTCATCTATGTTTCTAATGGAGAAGAGACCTACTTCCGTGATTGTCGTATAGAAGATTCCGAATTAGAACCAATCAACAGGATTCATACCCCCAAGGAAATGGTTAAGATGCTGGGTATCGAAGATCCCTTTGCAGGTTTGCCAACATTGAGTAAGAAAGGCCTGCGTGATTGTCAGTACGAGGCCATTTCAGAACTGGAGAACAGCTTCCGTGCAGGTCAGAACCGTGCACTTCTTGTACTTGCTACAGGAGCTGGAAAGACCTACACCGCTTGCATGGCAGCCTATCGTTTCCTGGCCTATACACCCATGAAGCGCATCCTGTTCTTGGTTGATAGAAACAACCTGGGAAAACAGGCAGAGGGCGAGTTCGGCATGTTCAGGCTCACAGAGAACGGCGATCCTTTCAATACCATTTTTACGGTGAATCGTCTGAAGTCAAACAAGGTGCCATCAGATAGTAATGTGGTCATCTCCACTATTCAGCGATTGTTCTCTCTGTTATCAGGAAAGGAAATCACTGATGACGATAACGACGATGATGATCCTGCAACCGGCGAGGTGGAATTACCTGGCAATGTTCAGTTACCACCAGACTTCTTCGATGTCATTATCATTGACGAGTGTCACCGTTCTATTTATGGTGACTGGCGTAAGGTCTTGGAGTATTTCAATACCGCCAAGATGATAGGTTTGACAGCAACGCCTGTACCAGAAACATTGGCCTTCTTCAACAAGAACCTTGTGGTGAACTATACGCTGGAGCGTTCCATCGTCGATGGTGTGAATGTGGATGGCCGTATCTACCGTATCAAGACTGAAGCCACAGAGAATGGCGGAGCTATCCTTAAAGGGCAGAAGCTGAAGCGAGTGACCAAATACACGGGTGAAGTAGAGGACATCAAGAATGAGGAAACCAAGAATTACACCCGAGAAGAACTGAACCGAAGTGTGATCAATCCGGCTCAGATCAAGTTGGTATTGGAAACCTATCGTGATGCCGTTTATACGGAAATGTTCACTGATCCTCAACGTGAGCCCATCATGGACTATCTGCCCAAGACGCTCATCTTCGCCCTCAATGAGATTCATGCCACTAATATTGTAAAGATTGCCAAAGAGGTATTTGGCAGAACAGACAATAAGTTTGTGCAGAAGATTACCTATTCTTCAGGCGACAGTAATGAACTGATACGACAGTTCCGTAATGATAAGGAATTCCGTATAGCCGTTACCTGTACGCTGGTGGCTACGGGTACTGACGTCAAGCCCTTGGAGGTGGTGATGTTCATGCGTGATGTGGCTTCCGAACCGCTCTATATTCAGATGAAGGGTCGTGGCGTTCGTACCATTGGCGACGACCAATTAAGGAATGTCACACCCAATGCCTTCAGCAAGGACTGCTATTTCTTGGTGGATGCCGTTGGCGTAACAGAATCCCATAAGACTGTACCTGGAGGAGGTAGAGGTCCTCAGGGACCAACCATCACGCTAAGGCGACTATTAGAACTGTTGACGCATGGGAATGTGTCTGACGAGAATCTCCTGACTCTTGCTGCCAAACTGCCACGCATCGATAAGAAGTGCAATGATCGTCAGCGTGAAGAGTTCAAAAAACTGGCTCTTGTGGGTATGAAAGAAATCGCTTCAAATATCTATGAGGCGTATGCAAGGGGTCTGGAAGTTTATAAGGATATCAATGATCCCAATTTGGAGCGTAAGGCATTGGTGGCTCCTCTGACCCATCATCCTGAGGCGCGTCATTACCTATTGATCTTGGCAGCAGGATTCTTAGAAACCCTGCAACCCGGTGAGGATACGCTTATCTCTAAAGGTTTCTCACAGGAAGAGGCCAAGAAAGTGACATCAGCATTTGAGCAGTATTGCGAGGAACATAAGGATGAGATAGAGGCCCTTCGTATGATTTATAATAATGAGGGAGAGCCTCTGACTTATTATATCCTGAAAGACTTGGAGAACAAGCTGAAGATGGCCAATAATAAGTTCCAGTCTTCACGTATCTGGAATTCGTATGCCATTGTGGATCCTCAGTCTGTCAAGCGACATACCACCAAGGAGGAAAAAGAAGCACTCACCAATATCATTCAGTTGGTGCGCTTTGCCAATCATCAGATAGAAAAACTGGAGAGTCTGTACCCTTTGGCTCAGCAGCGCTTTAACCTCTGGTATGGTCAGATGCAGCGTACGGTGACAGAATCGCAGATAGCCATTATCCGTCAGATAGTAGACTACATCGCATCGAATGGCGCCTGCACCATCAAGGATATCATTGATGATGACAGGTCGCGAGCAGCGCAGTTGATCAACGCCTTTGGTGGAAAAGAGCAGGCTGATGAGGCACTAATTTCACTCTCGAAATTCTTACTTTATAGAAAAACCGCATAACATTTTATGGCAACAAATAATAAAGAAACATCACTTACTAAGAAAGTCTGGACATTGGCTACTACGCTCTCAGGGCAGGGCATCGGCTTTACAGACTATATCACACAACTTACTTATCTCCTGTTCCTGAAGATGGACGATGAGAACACCCAAATGTTTGGTGAAGATTCGGCCATTCCTGAGGGCTATCGTTGGAAAGACCTCATCGATCTGAAAGGCTTAGACCTCATTGCTCAGTACGAAGAAACGCTGAAGAAGCTGAGTGCAGAGGAAAACCTCATTGGCACTATCTTCGTAAAGGCCCAGAACAAAATCGATAAGCCCGTCTATCTGCGCAAGGTCATCACTCTCATTGATGAGGAACAATGGCTGGTGATGGACGGAGACGTGAAAGGTGCCATCTATGAGAGCATTCTCGAAAAGAACGGTCAGGATAAAAAGAGTGGCGCAGGCCAGTATTTCACACCTCGTTCATTGATTTCTGCAATGGTCGAAGTCACTTGTCCCAAGATAGGAGAGACTGTTTGTGATCCTGCTTGTGGAACAGGCGGTTTCCTCCTGGCTGCATACGACTTTATGAAGGACCAGTCGCAGGATAAGGACAAGCGCGATTTCCTGCGTGACCAAGCTTTATTAGGTTATGATAATACCGCCCTTGTAGTGACGTTGGCATCTATGAACCTCTATCTGCATGGCATCGGTACCAATCGCAGCCCGATTCTTTGTGAGGACTCATTAGAGAAACAGCCTCAAAGATTGGTGGATGTCATTCTAGCTAATCCTCCCTTTGGCACGCGTCCTGCAGGTAGTGTGGATATCGATCGTCCTGATTTCTATGTAGATACCAAGAACAACCAGCTGAACTTCCTCCAGCATATCATGGTGATGTTGAAGAATACAGGTCGTGCTGCTGTGGTGCTGCCTGATAATGTGTTGTTTGAAGGTGGGGCAGGTGAGACCATCCGCAAGGAACTGCTGAAGAATTTCAATCTGCATACCATCCTCCGTCTGCCTACGGGTATCTTCTATGCACAGGGTGTGAAAGCCAATGTTCTCTTCTTCAAGAAAGGAGAAACAACAAAAGACGTTTGGTATTATGACTATCGCACGGGCATCAAGCACACTCTGGCCACAAGACCCATGCTTCGTCACCATCTCGATGATTTCGTGGCTTTCTTTAAAGCCGATAATTTGTCGCAGCGTCAGGAAACCTATAGTGAGGAAAATCCTAATGGCCGTTGGCGCAAATATCCTGTGGCAGAACTATTGAAGCGCGACAAGACCAGCCTTGATATCTCGTGGATTAAAGAAACCAACGACGATGATGACCTCACGCTCACAGATCTGATGACCACCATCCAGCAGAAGAGCGATAACATCAGTAAGGCCGTTGTAAAGTTACAGGATTTATTAAAAGGAATTGAAGAATGAACGAGAAAGACAATAGCAAGCAAATTGTGTCACCATCGGTGTCGCAATCTCTGATAGAGGATTTACGTCAGATCATTGAGCAGGCACGTGGTCATGTTGCTGCCACAGCCAACTATGCCCAGACCATGATGTACTGGCATATTGGCGAGCGCATTAATCGTGAAGTGCTTGGAAATCAGCGTGCTGAGTATGGAAAACAAATTGTCGCGACAGTGGCGCGACAATTACAAGAAGAGTTTGGCAAGAAAGGATTTGATGAGAAAAGTATCCGTAGAATGATGCAATTTGCCACACTTTTTCCCGATTCTCAAATTGTCGCACCACTGGCGCGACAATTGTGGTGGTCTCATTTTGTGGAAGTTATGCCACTTAAAGATGAGCTGCAACGTGAGTTTTATCTGACGATGGCTGCATCCGAAAGATGGAGTAAAAGAACCCTTCAGGCAAAGATCGACGGTATGCTTTACGAACGTACTGCCATCAGCGGAAAACCAGATGAGTTCATCAAGAAAGAACTCTCCACTTTACGCAACGATAATGTGATGTCGCCTGATCTCGTTTTCAAGAGTCCATACTTCTTGGAGTTTACAGGACTGAAAGGCTTTTATAGCGAAAAGACTTTAGAGGATTGCTTGTTGGCTCATTTGGAGCAGTTCATCATAGAACTGGGCAATGGCTTCAGTTTTGTGGCCCGCCAAAAGCGTATGATTATCGATGGTGAGGACTTCTATCTCGACCTATTGTTCTATCATCGTCGCTTGCATCGTCTGATTGCCATCGACTTGAAGAAAGGTCGCTTTAAGGCAGAGTATAAGGGGCAAATGGAACTTTATCTCCGCTGGCTTGAAGCTAATGAGGTGGAGCCTGGTGAAGAATCACCCCTTGGTCTCTTACTCTGTACTGAAGGAAGCGAGGAACAGATAGAGCTACTACAGTTAGACAAAGCAGGTATTAAGGTCGCCAAATATCTAACGGAGTTACCTTCACGTGAAGTTCTGCAACGTCAGATACAGAAATCCTTAGAGGCAGCAAAAGCCCGCTTCGAAAACTTTATAGAGGATGACGAAGCTGAGGAGAACGTAAACAAGTAAGCAGATAATGGATACAAAGAAGTTACGCCAGAAGATACTCGATCTAGCCATTCGTGGTAAGCTCGTTCCCCAAGACCCGAATGACGAGCCAGCCTCCGTATTGCTGGAGCGCATCCGTGCAGAAAAAGAACGTCTGATCAAAGAAGGAAAGATTAAGCGGGGCAAGAAAACGGCTTCTGATGACGAGATTGAAGCGCCGTTTGAGATTCCTGAGAGTTGGGAGTGGTGCAAATTGGGTAATATTATGAAATTGAAATCTGGCGAATGCATTAGAATCAGATCATTAAGTGATGATTCTAAATATCCTGTTTATGGAGGTAATGGTATCAATGGTTCGTATAATGATTACAATGTTGAAGCTGAAACTTTAATTATAGGTAGAGTAGGATTCTACTGTGGTAGTATACATAAGACTTATTCTAAAGCATGGGTTACTGATAATGCTTTAATTGTAACATATAATAAGTCCTTATTCTATGTTGACTATTTGAAATATGCATTAAAGTATCTAAATTTGAGTTCAACCTCCAATTCAACTGCTCAGCCTGTTGTGTCGGGTAAAGGCATCTACCCATTATTAATCCCAATTCCTCCTCTCGTAGAGCAACAACGCATAATTAATGAAGTAGAGCGTTGGTTCTCCGTGATTGATGCATTGGAGAGTAATGAGGGTGATTTGTTGAAGGCTATCGATAAAGCAAAGTCCAAAATCCTCGACCTCGCCATACATGGTAAACTTGTACCCCAAGACCCCAATGACGAACCAGCCATTGAACTCTTAAAGCGCATTAATCCCAAGTTTGAACCTTCTGATAATGAGTCAGAAACCAATAAACTTCCAAATAGTTGGTGCTGGACTACAATAGGAAGTATATTTCAACATAATACAGGAAAGGCTCTAAATAAGTCTGATTCCCAGGAAGGTACGCTGAAGCCATACCTTACAACATCCAATGTCTATTGGAATCGTTTTGACTTTACTGAAGTTAAAGAAATGTATTTCAAAGACTCGGAACTGGAGAAATGTACAATAATTAAAGGCGATTTATTAGTGTGTGAAGGAGGGGATATCGGACGTGCAGCTATTTGGAATTATGATTATGATATTTGTATTCAGAACCATCTTCATAAACTAAGAGCTAAAGGACAAATAGATCATCGACTATACCTATATGTCTTAATGCTCTACAAATGGACGGACAAGATACATGGCAAAGGAATTGGACTCCAAGGATTATCATCAGGATTATTAGACAAACTTATAGTTCCTCTGCCACCATACAATGAACAAATACGTATTGTTGCAAAGATAGAAGAAATCTTTGCTGTCCTTGATAGCATCAAAGAATCCTTAGAGGTATAGATAAAGAGAAAGAATAACCAAAAACTTAAGATATGAGTACATGGATTGTTAGAGCAAACCCTTCGAGATTTAGAATTCACAAATTTATTCGTGAATATGGATTTGTGGAGTTTCGACAAACTATGAAGTTTCAAGAAGGTGATATTGTTTATTTGTATATAACTGCCCCTTTTAAGAGGGTGGAATATAAAATGGTAGTAGAGCGGGCTGACATCCCTCTTAGTGAAGCATATGATGATTCGGCCTATTCTCTATTGAAAAAACCTACTACATTTGTGGATTCGGATAGGTTTGTTCGTTTCAAGAATATTGCTCATATTGAAACAGATGAATTATGCTATAAGAAACTCTTAGATCATGGTTTTACATACACCATGCAATCTGACAGGCCAGTAAATAGTGAAACAGAAGCATACATTGAGAGCTTTTTTCAAAAACGATAAAACTAAACAATCATGGATAAAGAAGTCAATTTAATACCCAAAGCTAATGATAGGATTGTCTGTGTAAAAGTTGGCAAGGTAGAACGTGAGAATCTTTATGAAATGACTCGTAAATACTGGGTCATGAAGCTGGAAAGAGCCTCAAAGGCTACACATGTATTAGCAATAGTTGATGGCTATGTAAAGGCTGTTTATATCCCAGAGAGGTGGTTCTTTTCTAGGGATTATGGAAAGGAACACAGAATAGAGTTCATAGGAAAGGAAGATCCGACATCAGAATATATTGGGAAATTTGTTCAGAACTATTATGGCTATAGCGCCAATCCCGTGAAATATATTAATATGTGATAGATAGTAATTGTAATAAAGAAATAACTAAAACTTAAGATATGGAAGAGAGATTTTCATGGATTCCGTTTTATTCGGAACTTGCATAACAGAGGGACGGTTCTTTTGTTATCGTGCTGTGATAACGAAAGAACCGTCCCCGTGTATGTTAGAAAATACGCTAATTCTTCTTCAACTTGTGTGGACAAACGAACGATCTTTGGACATATCGAGGAAACAGGCCATTATGTTGTCCAGACTTAAACAAAAAACAGGAAGCTTGGGCCCATTACAAACTCAAAAATGAAAGAAATATAATTTATAAGTCCATAAATAAACATCGAAAAAATTTGTGTGTGTCAGAGATTGTTCGTATCTTTGCACCCAATAAAACATTGTGGTTAGTTTTGAGCCAACAGCCGTCTGAACCTCACGAAATAACCGTCCAAGTAAAATAAGTAAGATTCAGGAATACGACAGAAGGCCGCTTAGCTCACGTTTAGGCGTGGGCATTGGTGGTTTCGTGTTCCTGATAGGGTTTGCTTGGACGGTTTACCCGTGAGGTTATCATTGATGCACCACGTCTATTTAATTACCACTTATACTTTACAATCATAACATGTTATCTATAATAATTAATAACCAATAATAATGGCATCGTTTGCAGTATTCAATTATCAATTCGCAAAATTTATTAGACATGATGGAGAATATTATCTTTTTCCCGAACACCGATACGGAATGACGGCTGAAGAATCTTTTCCTAAAAGACAGGAAATACTTAATACTATCATTGATAAGGATTTCAGAAAAGAGCGACAAATATTCTTTACGAGCAAATATAGCGGAGATAAAGAATATATTCATCGCTACGTGATTCCTCCTACCGATGGTATTACGATTATGCGTGTCGCAAATAGACGTGTGACTACCATAGTGAAAGAAGACCTGAAAGAGGTACAGGAGGATGATTATCCTAATTGTATCGTTATTATTGATAACCGGCCAGGCGTGCAGCGCATACTAATAGAAAACAAGAAAACTGCTTTCCAAGACGTAAAGCAAGTGGCTGGAATATTGCAATGGACGCTTAACGGCATACTTTCATGGGATAGCCTTATGATTGAGTTGATGCATCTGCAAGATCCTACTGCATTCTGGAATCTGGTAAACGACCGCCAAAGCTATCCTGATGGTTTCTATAAGATAACTTTCCATTTGCCTCACCTGAACCTCGAACGCCTGAAGAAAGTATTCGACAAAGTGCTTGTCATGTCGAGAGAAGTGTTTGATAGCGACTTAGAGTGGAGCTATAAGGCTAATCAGGGTGGGAAACTTGCTCTTGATGAGAAAAATGAGTATCAGAAGGCTCTTATCGATTGGTTGATGGGAGAGGTCGGTAGTGAGAACATCAAGCTCTATTCAAACGCAGATAAGCGAAAGGCCATTATAGTGGGTAAGGACTCTTTCTTAGCAGTCGGTATTAGCGATAAGGTGATAAAAAGACTGGCAGAGGATGCTGTTAATGGTGACCTGTTTAATTTAGGTGGTGCCCTTGATGTTATCAAATCTAAGACCAAGACTGGTATTGATCATCTTCTGGAATAAAACATGATAAAGCAACTGACGAAAGAAGAGCAGGATAGTCTGCACCTTAGATATAGGAATAATGAGTTATTCCGTCATTGGTCCCCCTTATTATGTCGTATGGAATGGGAGAAGCAGGAATTAGATCCTATTACTCTGTGGTATGAGGCAGAAAAGGTGATCCAGAAACTCAGGAACGAGGAAGATAATCGTGATGAGATGATTAACTACGTCTTCAGGGGACTCCTGAAAGATTTTATGTCGGTAAAAGATGAATTTGGAAACGACAGGATTCGTACTACTGCGCAGGCGGAATGCTCGGCTGTAACTGTGATGGCAATTGTACTGACACAGCTGATGAATGCTGTGAAAAAAGGTCATGAAGAAGAGGACTTTGATAATCAGCCAATGTGTGTTGCAATAACAATTCTGCTAAGAAGTCATCCGCACTTCCAATTTCTGATAAATGACTTCTTTGCACGTAAAAAGGGTTACGACGGAAAGGAAGTTGAGTTCACACCTTCTGATCCTATGAACATTGAGGCCCAGCTGGCAAGTATGGCTGAAGAACTCAGAAAGGACGTTGAGGATACGATGCAGATGGTGATTGGGCATACAAATCCGTTGCAGCAGAGCTTTGGAGTTAATTGGGCCATCTGGAAGAATCTTTGGCTGGAGGTTTGTATGGATCAAGAACTTTTCAGGATACTGAAAGAGGTTAACCCTAATAAAAATGAATGGGGGCTTAACCAAAAAATGATATGTAATATTATAGGTATCTTTCATGAAGCTACAAAGGTAGAGATATCATTGACTGAGGTTAATAGAATACTATCGTCTAAACAACTCGGTTCTTATCTAAGGAATCACGTAGCCTATGGCACTCTGGATTGTGTCTTGACTAAGCTGCAGCATAAAAAGATAGAGGATGCTATTAAAAGATTCTTATCAGAGTCAGCCCAAAAGCCTGATAATCAATGAATAAGAAAATAATAATTTTCTGATAGAAATTATTTTTTCTATCACTTTTATCTCTAACGTCATTTTAAGACCTTTGCACTCGGATTTCAGAAATGATTTCCGAGTGTTTTTTTATTTATATGTAGAATCCGAGTTGTTGTGGGATGTTTCTCTGAGAATTAAAACGCGCGTCATCCTTACACATCTCACAAAACATCGGAACAATGGAGAATATTACAAAAGATTACGTATTCTTAGATGGTGTGTGGCTGAAGCAAGAAAAGCTTCTGGAAATGGCAAGTCAGGCCGGTAGTATGGTTGTGGCTGAGCACTACCTATGTGCCTACCTCACTAACGCTTTGCTGAATGGTAATCGTGAAGCGATCAAAAATCTGAATGCAATAAGAAAGGTATATCATCTGGAGGCAATCCCGTATACAGAGGAAGAAAACTGCGATAGCCCAAAGGATGATACTGACGATCAGGCCAGAAAGAAGTACCAGAAAATGCCAGTAGAGGAAAGAAACGAGTTGATGCGAGCCTCTTTGCAACAGCTGAGATTATTTCATCAGGACTTATTTCCGACACAGAACCATTGGTGCGGTATCTTTCTCGTTGAAAGAGACAGACTGGATGCAGGCATCAAGAAGAAGGATTATGCTGAGAGGGTTAGAAAGATGACACCTTCTGATTGGCCCGAAGATCTCACTATTGGCGATTCGACATTGAGCAACTTTTCTCACTATGTTTTGAATACCGATAGGAATAAGGCATACTACACTATGAAGAAGAATCCCTGGGGAGAGCTTTGCAAAACGTTCTGGGAGATTGTAAAAGAGAAAATTCTTACGAGCAATTTACGGAAAAATGTAAGTTCTACGAATAATCTTACGAATAATCAGAAAGCTTACGAATAAAAATAAAGGCGTGTTTTTAATGCCTAATTTTGCAGTGTCGAAAGACAAATCGTTCATTGAGGTTGCACCTCCATAAACGGCTGCGCCTCAACAAAGCTCAAACGAGTTTGGCTCTGTCTTCGACTTGCGCGTTCATTGACTTGTTGAAACAAAGATCGCTGGGGGTAGGCCCCAGAAACATATAGGAAATTCATAATGGTTAGGTTTCTAAGTTAATACAGTGTGTTCATTTGATTTCTTGTTTGAATCTGACAGCGGTGAAGCGTCGCCGCACAGCCGTCTGGTGCGTGAGCATAGGGCGGATTTTTTCAAAAGCGTGTTAGTTCACATTATTAATAAATTAAAAGAAAGGATTTAATTATGAAGAAAATTTTTATGTATGACACTGAAGGCCTCTATGTAGTTGCCTGTCAGTTTGTGGGTGTAAATGAGTGCGGTGAGCCTCAGTTGGTGGTTATGACGCCCGGTGAGCAAGTTACTTCGCTCGAAACGTTTATGGAGGATGCAGAAGTGGATGAGATGAAGCTTCTGTGTGAAGAAGGTGAGAAGTTATCCTCGCTTCAGTTAGTCGGGGCTCTCAGTCCACTCATTAAGTTTAACGACCAGTTTCTGATTATGGATCTTATTAATGACGTATCGGATCTTGGCATTGAGTGGTCTAAAGAGCCCGTTAAAGTCTCGTTTTATGTTAGCAAATCGACTGATAAAGATGAGGAATACCCCTTCTCTCTCCAGCTTATGGTTTGCAAACAAAGTGGCGTTGTAAGTTGTCAAAACTATTTTGAAACGCTTTCTGAAGTGTTGGAGTGCATCAGTGTTTTCCGCAAAACCTTTAAAGTAATGGCCGATGTCGAACTGAAGATGAGTTTGACATTTGGCCGGCATTACAATCCTGAGGTTCCGGATAAGTATAAGACTATGTTTGACGAAATAAATTATCCTTATGCGGAATAGTCATGGAATTGAAGTCAAGGAGTGCTGCGCTTCGTGCAAGTTTAAAGACTTGACGAGGTTGATGTCGTCGAGGTTTTGCTTGATGCACAACCGAAGCGTGAAGCCCCGAGGATGGTGTGAAGAGTGGGAGATGAGCGAGCAGATGCAGGCTGCTGGTTTGTCTGGGGGCAAAGTAAAGAAAAAGACGTATCTGAAATATGTGCTTCAAGTAAGGGAAGACGAGTCGCTGGCAGACCAGCTGAAGGTTCAGATCCCACACAAGAGCCTTACTGAGATACGGCGCGATTTTGAAACAAAAAACGGCTCAATTTTTTTGAGTTTTTGAGTTTATAGTTTTTAAGTTTAACAATTTAAATTTTATTTTTATGAAAGCAAGAATTTTAAAAGTTGACACCTGCGGACAGAAGTTCGAGGTAAAGAGTGAGAAAACTGAAGGTGGGGTGCTGAGCAAGCGTAACCTCGTGTTAAGCGAGCTGGGCAAGTTTGACGACAAGTTTATGGCGACTGCGTTGGGCGATAATGCCGAACTGGAGTTTAAGGAGGGCGATATCGTAGCAGTATCAATGCGGTTCTCCTGTAGAGACTATAACGGTCAGACATTTCAGGACATTACCATCAATGAGATCTACAAACTGAATGTTGAACAGCCTAAAGAGGTAAAGACATTCTAAAGTATTAATCGAGCGAAGGACTGGTGAAGGAAGTCATCGATGTGAAATTAAAATGGTACCAAATATTCCGACACACCTTCACTCACAAAATTCGCAAGATTATGAAAAAAGCAAGTAATTTTAAGACGACGACGCTGAATGCCCAGATGGTGATCAGCAAGACAGAGAGTGGAATGGATCTGGTGCAGGTGTTGCCTGATGATCCGAGTGAGGGACTGGTGAAGCCGTTTAGCGGCGCGGGACACGCCCAATTGCAGGGCAACGCGCAGTTCGACTTTGTACGTAAGAGGCGGATCAGGAGGAAGCCGGAGCTGAAACAGCCGCATAGTACCTTATCATACGGTCGTGACGGTATCGATCGTTATGTCTTCTATTTGCCCTCGGAGCAGAGGGATGAGTTTGCTGAGCTGCTGATGAAGGAGGCTGCTGTGGCCGTTGCTTACATGAATAATAAGAGGTAGAGCCTATGATTAATTACATCTATCAGAAAGACGGGAAAGGGCCTAAGCTGGCCCGTCCCGTTACTACGAGGGAAGAGTATATCGCCCTGAGGAATGCGCCCGAGAACGTCAAGAACTTCTATGATGCGCGCGGTGGCGACGAGACGGCCAAAGGCAATCAGATTCAATTTAATTATAATGATCTGTTGCCTGATGGCGTGCTGAAAGGATGCAAACATCCTTCATCGACGTTCGCCCACGATATAGACTGCGGTGATGCGAAGGAGCAGACGCGCTTGAAGGATGAGATTCTGGCCAAGAAGGATGAGATCGGGCTGTTGGAACTGTCGGGGTCTGCCCGGTACGGTCTGCATGCCGTGTGTCGCCGTCAGCCAGGAAGGACGGTGAGAGAGTGCCAGTATGCGCTGAGTATGGCCACGCATACGGAGTATGACACGAACGCAAGAGGGTTGGCAAGGGTGATGTTCACCGGACCTGCGACAGAGGATAACCTCTTTTATCTGGATGATGCTATCTTCGAGGAAAAGCTGACGGTAGAGGAGAGCGAGAAGGAGTATCAAGTGCTGAAGGAGCGAGAGAGGAAGAGTCAGGAAGAGGTGCCCGCAGGTGCTAAGAAGGCGAATAAGCACTATAGGCCGTGGGAGGAGAAGATGGATGATGGAAGATGTAAGAAGGAAGATGGGAGCGGTCGGGTAGCCGAGGGGACAGAGGTCATCGAAGCCAACGAACGGACGATGTATGTGTTCAGAGAGTGTATGAAAGAAGAGGATGTGACGGAAGCGGATCTCGTGAATGAGGGCGGACGACATAATTCGGTGAAGGTGGTGCTGAGTCACTGCAACCAGTTGCTGTCTGAGGGCGAGACGTTAGGTGTGCTGAAAGAACTGATGCCCAATAACTGGAACGATGAGAACATCAGGACGCTGGTGACAGCCTATTATACCGATTATTATAGCCCGACTCAGAGGTTGTCGGTGTTTCAGAAACGGGTGTTCCGGGAGAGTAAGAGGATGGGTAAGATGGATGAAGGAAAAGGTTTGATCTCAGATGTTCACCTTCAGACTTCAAAAGCACCTACGATGGATGCGCCGCTGTCGGAGATTTATGCTAGTGCTCTGCCGCCGAAGATGCCTGAACAGCAGCCGAAACTCATCAAACTGCTGACGAGCAACACGCCCGAAATCTATAAGGCGACAGTTGCGCATGCGGTATTCCCGTCGTTAGGTGCCCATCTGCATCAGGTGCAGTTCCGCTATACCGACAATGTACTGCATGAGGCCACGCTTATGAATGTGGCGATGGCTGTCACTGGCGGCGGTAAGGGTTGTATTGACGAGCCTATAAATCATATCATGGCCGATATCCGCGAGCGTGATGCCGAGAATGAGCGCAGGCTGAAAGAGTATAATGAAGCCAACAACCGCAAGGGAGCCAACAAGGATAAGCTGGTACGGCCTGACGACTTGGTGATTCAGGAGATTCAGGCCGACGTGACCCATGCCGGATTTGTGCAGCGATTGGACGAGGCTCAGAAGCGGTTCCTCTATTTCAAACTGAACGAGATTGAGATGTTCGACCAGCTGAAGAGCAAGCCCGGACAGCAGTTCGTGATTATCTGTCAGGCTTTTGACCCGGGCAACCGCTACGGTCAGACGCGTGCTGGTTCGCAGTCGGTGAATGCTACCGTCTCTATCCGGTTTAATTGGAACTCGAGCGGTACAATCGTGGCCGTGCAGCAGTATTTCTCGAAAGTGCTGACCAAGGGTCCTATCTCGCGTATCAACTTCTGTACGATTCCTGAAAGGGAAATCGGTGCGGAACAGCCCATCTACGGCATCTACGACGAGAAGTTTGACAAAGATCTGCAACCCTACATCAAAAACCTGACGAACGCTAGTGGTATCATCGTCTGCAAACAGGCCAAGCAACTGGCCTTGCGTTTGATAGCTGAGTGTGCAGAGTTTTCCAGACTGTCGCAGGATCGGGTGTTTGAAAATCTCTCGTTCCGTGCCAACGTGATAGCCTATCTGAAGGCCTGCGTGCTCTATGTGGCCAACGGCTGTAAGTGGGAAAAGAGTATTGAAGACTTTATCCGCTGGAGCCTGCATTATGACCTCTGGTGTAAGATGCGCTTCTTTGCCAACGGTATCCGCCGGGCAGAGTATGCAGCGCAAGGGAATAGTCGAGGACCGAGGAACCTGTTGGCTCTGCTGCCCGACGAGTTCACGTATCAGGAAGCGGTCAATCTTAGACTGAAGGAGGGCAAGTCGGCGGAAGGAACAGCGAACATGTTGAATCAGTGGGTTTTCCGTCAGTACATATTACGAATTACAGATTACAGTTTTAAAAAGCTAATGTATAAGAGAAATGAACAAGGTTGAATTGAATAAAGACATGAGGTTGAGTCCTCACTTTACTATAGGGGAGCTCACCAAGACGAGTTATCATACGCTGGATGGGAATATCCCGAGCCATGAGGCCATCGAGAATCTGAAAAGGGTTTGCGGGTGGCTGGAAATCCTGAGGGAGCGG
>Ga0310696_10005385_pt1 | contig 15452 bp, 10 predicted proteins | sample AusTroGonzalo_MG_4_FD_203885 | JGI IMG/M metagenome (GOLD analysis project Ga0310696, IMG submission 203885) | Bovine rumen microbial communities from tropical cattle in Woodstock, Queensland, Australia - Gonzalo_02 (v2) (version 2) | ecosystem: Host-associated > Mammals > Digestive system >...
TGAGCCTGGTACCCAGCTGACCCTCCGTACCTTCCACGTGGGTGGTACTGCTTCCGGCTCCGTGGCCGACAATACCATCGTGTCCAAGTACGAAGGTAAGCTTTCCTTCGAGGAACTCCGTACCATCGACCGCGTCAACGAAGACGGCACCGTGAACCCCGTAGTGGTTTCCCGTATGACCGAGCTCCGCATCGTGGACGAGCGCACCGGCATGACCTATTCCCAGTACGATATCCCTTACGGTTCCACGCTGTACTTCAAGGACGGCGACTCCGTGAAGAAGGGAGACCTCATCTGCGAATGGGATGCTTACAACGCTACCACCATCGTGGAAACGGCCGGTACCGTCCGCTTCGAGAACATGGCCGAAGGCGTTACCTACCGTGAAGAAAGCGCCGACGAGTTTGCCACCAACACCGATAAGGTGATTATCGAAGGCCGTGATAAGACCAAGAGCCCTGCTATGCTCATCGTAGATGGCAACGGCCAGGTCCAGCGTCAGTACAACCTGCCTGTGGGCGCCCACATCATGATCAATGACGGCGACAGCGTGAAAGTTGGTGACGTCATCATCAAGATCCCTCGCGCCATTGGTAAGGCCAGCGATATTACCGGCGGTCTGCCGCGCGTAACCGAGCTCTTCGAAGCCCGTACTCCTTCCAACCCCGCCATTCTCTCCGAGATTAACGGTGAAATTGTGATGGGTAAGGTCAAGAGAGGTAAGCGTGAGATTGTTGTGAAGAACCGCAGCGGCAAGGAGTGCCGTTACGAGGTTCCCATGACCAAGCAGATCCTGGTGCAGGAGAACGACTATGTGAAGGCCGGTACCCGTCTGTCCGACGGCGGCACTTCTCCTACCGATATCCTGAACATCCTGGGTCCCGTGAAAGCACAGGAATACATTGTGAACGAGATTCAGGCTGTGTACCGCCTGCAGGGTGTAAAGATCAACGACAAGCACTTCGAGATCATTGTCCGTCAGATGATGCGCAAGGTCCAGATTGGAGACCCCGGAGACACCGAATTCCTCCCCGAGGAGCTGGTGGACAAGTGGGAGTTTATGGACCGCAACGACGAGATCTTTGGCAAGCACTACGTAATGGATCCCGGCGACAGCGTACGCTTTGAAGAAGGCGATATCATCAGTGCCCGTGACCTCCGCAGCGAGAACGCCTCGCTGGAGCGTCAGGGAGCCAAGCTGGTGGTTTCCCGTCCCGCCAAGCCCGCTACCGCTTCCCAGGTGCTCCAGGGTATCACCCGCGCCGCCCTTAAGACCGGTTCCTTCATCTCCGCCGCTTCCTTCCAGGAAACGACCAAGGTGCTCTCCGAGGCTGCTATCCGCGCCCGCGTGGACTACCTCGAGGGTCTGAAGGAGAACGTCATCTGCGGTCACCTGATTCCTGCCGGTACCGGTCTCAGCCGTTACCAGGACATCGTGGTAGGCTCCAAGGCCGAAGCCATGGATGCAATGAAAGAGCTGTAGTTCTCTTTCATTTCACAAAAATTAAGGCGTCACCCTCACGGGTGGCGCCTTTTTTTTAGAACTTGTTGAATTAAATCCACGCGGTAACGCGTAGGGAGACTTCGGGACCGACGGGGTTGCCTTTTTCGTCGGTTTCAATTTCCAGATCGGTGGCGGTGAAGTAAACGTATACAGTTTGGAATCCCCACTCGTAGTCCATATAGGTGGAGAAGAAGTATTCGTCTGATTCTCCATATCTCAGAGCCTCTGCACGGGAGAGGGGGAGGGGGGTCCAGAAAGTCTGGCCATCTTCCTCCAGGCGACGGGAAACGGTTACGGTACCGAAATCTACAACATCTTTGGTGATTTCGGGAACGTTGAGTTCCACGCACAGAACAAGGCCACCGTTGGGCACGCCCCATTGGTCTGTGGCATCAATGGCTTCCCATTGCGAACTCTTGACGTTGAAATCCCTTTGGTACATTTCTACGCCTTCATTAATCTGATAGTACTCTTTTGTACAACCTGTGAACAGGGCCGCTCCGGCCAGTGCCAGCAGGATGACAAGACATTTTGATGTTTTCATAATAGGATGTTTTAGATTCTTTTTTCAAAAAATATACCATTACTCATGGGGCTTGCCTATGGCCATGAGCCGCTGCTCGAATTCTTCGTTGGAATAAATGGAAGCGTTGCGCAGTTTTACCCTATAATTATATATGGTAGAGGGCGATTTCTTGAGGAAGCGGGAAATATCGGCCGATTCCACTACACCCAGGCGAATGAGCGCAAAAACACGGAGCTCGTTGGTGAGTTTTCCTTCCGGAAGGTTCTGGCCGATACGCTGGTCTTCTTTGAGCAGGGCGTTGAGCTGGTTTACAAAGTTGGGGAATACTTCCAGGAAAGCATGGTCGAATTCTGAGAGCAGGGTTTCGCGTTTGGCATCGATGTAATCGTCTGAGCGCAGGGCCCGGGTAATCTCTTCTATGTCCTTGGATTTGGCCACCACTCTGATGGTAGAGCGGTATTCCTCCAAGCTGTTGATGTGGGAGGTAAACATGGTAACGTACTGTCCCAGTGTGCTTTCCATCATTTGGATGGAGTGGCTCAGCTTCTGGTTGGTGCTCTTGACTTTCCGGTTAAGTCTCACAATCTTGATCTGGAATCTTCTGACTATGACCAGGCTTATGATACTGGCCGTGAGCAGCAGGGTGAGCAGCAGGAGGATGAGCTGCACATCCTTGTATCGCCGTGAGCTCAGTTTCTCGTAGGAGGCGATGACTTCCGGCATGAAGCTGGAGATTTCCTCCAGGCAGACGCGGGCATCGGCCTGGGTAGCGTCGTCGAAAGCGCGGGTGATGTAGGAGAAAGCGCGGCGGGTCTGGCCGTCTTCCATGGCCATCTGCGCGGTTTTGATGAGGGAGCGGGAAGAGCGTACGCCTTCGCTCAGGTCGTACCAGGCACTGATGGCATAATGGGTGAGGGCTTTGTCCAGGTCTCCCTGGGCCTTGTATGTCTTGGCTAAGCAGTAATTGAGGATGGACAGTTCGTCGGGGGAGGTGGGTCCTGTACTCAGGTAACGCTCCAATTCCCGCCGGGCCTCTTCAGGCCGCCCCTGGTCAATTAAATTCTCGTGTGTGTATGTATAGAAGTACAGGACAGTGCTGTCTGCCGCAATGAAAATCATATTGCGATAGTAGTGCTCCCTCTCGTCCAGTCTTTCATTGAACAGAGGGTCCTTGTTGGTGAGTTTGAGGCCGTGATGCAGGGAAATGAGTGAACGGTGATAGGATACCAGCGCCCGAGTAGGGGTGTTGGAGTCTATGATCATGGAATCCAGCAGATCTTCTGCATTATGGTACATACCGGAGATAATATAGCGGTCTGCACGGTCGTTGAGGGCGTCGTTGATAAGGGCTTGGTCTCCTATCTTCTTGGCCAGGTTCTCTTTTTTATGGGCATAGTAGAGGGCCGAATCCAAATCATAGCGGGCATACTCGATATAGAGCTGCTTCATGTAGCCGTAACGCTCACGGTCAGAGGGGGCTTTTTCCATGCAGCTCCGCAGGCTGTCCAAGCGTGCCTCTTTTTTGAGGGAGATGGTCTTTTCTTCCTTGAGAAGCTGGTCCAGTTTGGAAAGCGCGGCTTCCAGTTCGCTGGAAGGTCTGGTGGGACTCCCCATCCAGAGAAGGAGGACCATTAAAAGGGCCGATATCTGAAAATGAAACATTAGTTTTTAAAAAAATTCTTTACAAAAATACAAAAAAGTTCAGAAACAACAAAAGCGCCATCTACTAAAACGCGTTGTCTCATTATTTTGTAAACATCTGAATATTAGATATATATTTTTATTTGATTTGAAACAGTATCTACTATTCCGTTTGGGATTCTTTTATTATTGTGCGCGTTATAATAATTTTGTGTCGCCTAACTGCAAATTATTAATCCTAACTTTTTATAATCCGTATGTTTCACCAAAAACTGTTCTCTGTGCTGACCATACTCGTCGGTATGGCCCTATCTTTTGACGCGTACGCGCAAAAGCAGACAGTGAGTGGTACCGTGCTCGACTCCATGGGCCCCATCGTGGGAGCCGTGGTTCAGTCCGAAGGAACCAACGCTGTGACAGACATGGATGGTAATTTCTCCATCAATGTAACTTCCCGTGCCGTACTGGAAGTCTCCTGCCTGGGTTACAAGACCGTGCAGGTTCCTGTAAACGGACGGAGCAAAATCACCATCACGCTGGAAGAAGACAGCTTTATGCTGGAAGACGCCGTAGCGGTAGGTTATGGTACCACCAAGAAGGCCAACCTCACCGGCGCCGTTTCCGTTGTCAAGTCGGAAGCCCTGAAAGACCGTACGGCCCTGGATGTGGGTCATATGCTGCAGGGTACGGTTCCCGGCCTTAACGTTTCTTCTGCATCCGGTCGTCCCGGCCAGGCCGCCAGCCTGAATATCCGCGGTTGGAACTCCATCAACGGAGGCAGCCCGCTGGTACTCATCGACGGTGTGGAAGGCGATATCCAGTATATCAACCCGGCCGATGTGGACAACATCTCCGTGATCAAGGATGCTGCTGCTGCCGCCATCTACGGTGCTAAAGGTTCCGCCGGTGTCATTCTGGTGAACACCAAGAACGGTTCCAAGGACCGTGACGGCAGGGCCAAGGTTACCTACAGCGGCCGCGTGGGCTTCACGGCTCCCACGGCTTCCACCGATTGGGAAACCCGCGGTTACTACACCGTGTACCTTTCCAACCTGTTCATGAAGGCCTACAACAATACCCTTAATTATAATTACTCCGATGCCGACATGGAGGAACTCTGGGCCCGCCGCAACGACGTGGTGGAAAATCCCGCCCGTCCCTGGGTGGTGATCACCCAGGACCAGACCGGCAAGGACGTCTATAATTATTATGCCAACACCGACTGGTGGCATGTGCTGTACAAGGACAACAAGCCCACGACCAGCCACACCATCACGGCCAGCGGTGCTACCGACCACGTGAACTACCTCATTTCGGCCGGTTACACCTACGAGCAGGGTATGTTCAACATCAACCCCGATACCTATAACCGTTATAACCTGCGCGCGAAGGTGAGCTTTGACGTGACCAAATGGCTCCGCATCGGCAACAACTTCAGCTACTTCAACAGCGGTTACACCTATCCGGGCCGCGGCGGTATCAACAACTCCCTGTATGGCGCCTCCGCTCACGCTTCGGCCAGCTACCCCGCCTACAACCCTGACGGTACCATCATCTATCAGACCAAGTACAACAACAGTACGCTGATGGACGGTCTTATGATGGCCCTCAACAACGGAGACACCAACACCGACCGCATCGACAACCTGAGCAACACCCTCGACATTACCATCACTCCCTTCAAGGGCTTCACCATCAAGGGTGACTATACCTATGGTTTCCGTCTGGTACGCTATATGAACCGTACTATGCCCGGTTATTATTCCAAGGAGCCCGGCATCATCGTGACACAGAACACCGGTGCCGCCTTTGAGAACAAGCTCACCGAGCAGGCCAATGTCCACACCTCCCAGACCGCCAACCTCTATGCTACTTTCGAGCACAGCTGGAAAGAGGCCCACAACCTCAAGGTCATGGCCGGTGTCAACTATGAAACCAAGCACATCAAGGATCTGGAAGCCGTAGGTTACGACCTCTTCTCCTTCGAGCTCAATGACCTGAACCTCGTGGGTGCCGACGCCGAAGGCAACAAGCGTATGGAAGTGGCTGGCGGCCAGAACGAATACCGCACCGCCGGTTACTTCGCCCGTGTCAACTACGACTACAAGGGCCGCTATCTGCTGGAACTGAACGGCCGTTACGACGGTTCTTCCCGCTTCCTGCGCGGCAGCCGCTGGGTGTTCTCCCCGTCCGTCTCCCTGGGTTGGAGAATCAGCGAGGAGCCTTTCTTCGCCCCTGCCAAGGACTGGTGGGACAACCTGAAGATCCGTGCTTCCTTCGGTCAGCTGGGTAACCAGCAGATGAGCGAGTACTATCCCGCCATCCGCACCATCTCCACCGGTTCCCAGTCCACTTACCTGCTGGGCGGTCCCAAGCCGGCCCTGGCTACCATATCGGCCCCTGTTTCCTCCGGTCTTACCTGGGAGCGCTCCATTCAGACCAACGTGGGTCTGGATATGACCTTCTTCGGCGGCCGTCTGGATTTCTCTGCCGAAGCCTACGTCCGTGACACCAAGGACATGCTCACCGCCGGTGAAGTGCTGCCCGCCACCTATGGCTACAGCACCGCTCCCAAGGAGAACGTGGCCGACCTCCGTACGGTGGGTTATGAACTCAACCTGGGTTGGAAGGATTCCTTCAAGATTGCCGGAAGACCTTTCCACTACAACGCCAGCTTCCTGTTCAGTGACTATGTATCCCACATCACCCGCTTCAACAACCCTGATATGCTCCTTTCCAAGAACTATTGGGTGGGTATGAAGTACGGTGACATCTGGGGTTACCATATTGAAGGCCTGTTCGCCTCCGATGAGGACGCCGCCGCCTGGACGGCCCAGGTGGACCAGTCCAAGGTGAACAGCATCATCAACGCCAGTGTAGGCGACATCAACCCGGTTACCGGTGCTCCCGGTCTGCGTGCCGGCGACCTGCAGTTCGCAGACCTCGACAACAGCGGTGCCATCGACCAGGGTAACGGCAAGGTGGGCGACAGCGGTGACTACCGCGTGATCGGTAACAGCCAGCCCCGTTACAACTTCGGTATCAACCTGGGTGCTTCCTACGCCGGCTTCGACCTGGCTATGTTCTTCCAGGGCATCGGCCATATGGACTGGTATCCTCAGTACGAGGTCCGTCAGTTCTGGAGCCTGTACGCCCGTCCGTTCGCTACCTTCATTCCCCGCGACTTCCAGAATATGTACTGGAGCGAGGAGAACCCCAACGCCTACTTCCCGCGTCCCCGCGGTTATGTGGCCGGTGTGAACAGCAGCCGTGAGCTCTCTGCTACCAACGACCGTTACCTGCAGAATATCGGCTACCTGCGTCTGAAGAACCTCACCTTCGGTTATACCCTGCCGGAGAAAGTCACCAAGAAGATTGGCCTGGACCGTCTCCGTATCTACTTCTCGGGTGAAAACCTGTTCTACTGGGCACCCGGTCTGCACAGCAAGTATATCGATCCTGAAATGGCCCAGACCAATGGCAACCTGCGCATCTACCCCTGGCAGAAGACCATTATGTTTGGTGTAGATATAACCCTTTAATTGAATGAGCCTTATGAAAAAGATAGCATATATCCTGCTTCCCATCCTGGCCGGTTTTACCCTGACTGGCTGTGACGATTTGCTGGACGTCTACCCTCTGGACCGTATGTCCCCGGAGACCTTCTACAAATCGGAGACGGAACTCCAGGCCTATGGCATGAACCTCTATGCCATGCTGCCCGGCGGCTCTTCCCTCTTCATTGAAGATGCCGATACCTACATCCAGATGGGCCTGACCGACGAACAGAAAGGTACCCGTACCGTTCCTGCTTCCGGCGGTGGCTGGAGCTGGGGAAATCTGCGCAGCGCCAATACGATGTTGGAGTATCTTCCCAACTGCTCCGACGCTGCCGTCCGCGCCAAATATGAGGGCTTTGCCCGCTTCTTCCGCGCCTACTTCTATTTTGAAATGCTCAAGCGTTTCGGCGAAGTGCCGTGGTATGACAAGCCGGTTGGATCGGCCGATACCGAGGCCCTCAACCGTCCTCGCGATTCCCGTGAGTTCATTATGGGCAAGATGATCGAGGACATTGACTGCGCCATTGCCAACCTGCCCGCCACCAAGAGCGCCTACGAGATTACCAAGTGGACCGCCATGGCCCTGAAGTCCCGTTTCCTGCTCTTCGAAGGCACTTTCCGCAAGTATCACAGCGAGTTCAACTACGGTGCCGACGCCCACGACTGGCAGTGGTACCTAAACGAGTGCGCCAAGGTTTCCGAGGAATTCATGGCTACCAGTGGTTACACCCTGCATACCGCAGGCGGTGCCAACAAGGCCTACTACAGCCTGTTCACCACCAATGACGCCACTGAGAATATGGACGAGGTAATCCTGGCCCGCAACTACAACGCTGCTTACGGCGTCACCCACGACGCTACCGGTGTGATGCACGCTTCCACCCGTGGCCGCTACGGTATGACCCGCAAGCTGGTGGCCAGCTACCTGATGGCCGACGGCACCCGCTTCACCGACCAGCCCGGTTGGGAGACCATGGACTTTATGACCGAGACGCAGAACCGCGATCCCCGTCTGGCCCAGAGCATCCGTACTCCTGGTTACAAGCGCCTGGGTGAATCGACCCTCTGCCCTCCCGAATTCGAATACTGCCTCACCGGTTATCATCCGGCCAAGTATGTGGTCGAGATGCAGTATGACTCCTATAACAGCTCTGAAACGGACCTCATCATCTTCCGTGCTGCTGAGATTATGCTGAACTATGCCGAGGCCAAGGCCGAAGCCGGTACCCTGACCCAGACCGACCTGGACCAGAGCATCAACCGCATCCGTTCCCGCGCCGGTATGCCGGCCCTGAACCTGGAGGCTGCCAATGCCCATCCGGATCCCTATCTTACCAATGAGGCCTGGGGCGGTTACCAGAACGTGAACGGCACCAACAAGGGTGTCATCCTGGAAATCCGCCGCGAGCGTGCCGTAGAGCTGGCTCAGGAAGGTTTCCGTTACTATGACCTGGTCCGCTGGAAGGAAGGCAAGATCCTGGAGAAGCAGTACTACGGTATGTATTTCCCCGGTCCCGGTGAATACGACCTCAACGGTGACGGTCTTCCCGACATCCTCCTCTACACCGATGTCAAGCCCGTGAGCACCGCTCCTGCCCAGTACAAGATTGGCAGCTCCGAATTCATCCTCAGCAACGGCAATTCCGGTTACGTGAACCTCTTCAAGAACATTCAGTGCAAGTGGAACGACGACCGTGACTACCTCTATCCCATTCCTTCCAACGAGCGCGGCCTCACCGGCGGAGCTCTGACGCAGAATCCCGGTTGGGACGACGGTTTAACTTTCTAAGATGAACCCTAGTATGAAAAAGATATTATCCTATACCCTGATTATGGCTCTTGCCGTTCTGGCCTCCTGCAACAAGAAGGGACCGGAGCCGGGTGAAGTCACCATGCCGGGCGTTTTCTATGCCGATATCCCCGGAGATAAGAGCGTGGTGGAAATTGCCCCCGGAGCCAGCAAAACCTACAGCCTCAAGGCCTGTGCTTTCCAAAACCAGGTGACCGACATTGTGATGAACTTCTCGTTCAAGGCCGATCCTGACGGTGTGGACAAGTACAACCAGGCCCACGGCACCTCCTATGTGATGTGCCCCGGTTCGGCCTTTGAATTTCTGTCCAACGATGTGATGCTTCCCCGTTACGGTCAGGCATCTACCACGGCCCGTATCAAAGTGACTGCTTCCGGTCTGGATAACGGTGTTACCTATATCCTGCCCGTGACGCTGGACAAGGCCCAGCAGACCGAGAATTGGGCCGTAGCCGACACCCTGGCCGGCTATGTGCTCTTCAAGATGAGCGATTATGATCCTTACGGTCCCGGTACCGAGGGAAATCCTTATCCCATCGCTTCCGTCAGTGACCTCCAGGGCATGAAGGCCAAGCTGGTAGAAGGCAGCATGGTTTACTTCCGTCTGGAAAGTGACATTGATATGGCCAACGTGGCCGATTGGGAAGTGATCAATCCCCTGGGCTTCCCCTTCACCCTGGATGGTCAGGATCATACCATCTCCAACTTCAACGGTACCACCAGTATCTTCGGTATGGTGGTGGGTAATGTTCACAACCTGAACGTAACCAATGCTCAGATCATCAATGCCGCCGGCCCTGTTGGCATCTTGGGTGCCTACGGCGGTACGCAGGACGTTGCCGTGGAAGTGAGCAGGGTGAACGTGAGCGGTAAGCTTACCAATACCGTTGCCCACGGTTCGGGCGGTCTGTTCGGTGTTATCGTCAACGCCAACATCAATATCTGCTCGGCCGATGTTACCATCACCTCCAACAAGTACGATGCTGGCGGTATCTACGGTTACGACAACACCCAGAGCCCCAAGCGCAGTGTCATTTCAGACTGCTGGACGACCGGTGACATCTCCGGTAACCGTATGGTAGGCGGTATCGCCGGTAACGCTGCCAACAATGCCAACTACAGCGAAGTGGTAATCCGCAACTGCTACTCTACCGCCCGCGTACACGCCCAGTTCAAGTATGGCGGTATTGTGGGTGACGCCGCTCAGGGACAGAAGACCGGTGAAAACCTGGATATCAAGAACCATATTGAGAAGTGCATCGCTTGGAACGAAGCCATCTATTCCGATGTGGCCGATGCTTCCGTGCACTACAGCGCCGGCGCCATTGTGGGCTTTACTTCTCTGAAGAACTATCTTGTAGACTGCTACCGCAGAGCCGACCTGGCCTTCTCCGACTGCCCGGGCAACCCCTTCAACGTGCTCGTGGACCAGGAGAACGCTTCTCCCGATTCCCCTCTGAAAGAATCGGCCCAGAGTACCGGCGGCACCAACTACAACTTCCCTTATCATGGAAAGACTGCCAAGCAGGGCGCTACCGCATCCGAGGTAGCCAAGGCCCTGGGTTGGGACGAGACCATCTGGGATCTTTCCGGTACGCTTCCGTTCTTTGTGGGCGGTGACGCTCCCGTGGTCATCGTGGATGACAACGCCGGTGGCCAGCTCCCTGACTTTGACGAAAATGAGTTCTACAAATAAACACGCTCAGGTATGAAAACAACTCAATATATTGTAGCAATGCTGGCCGGTGCCGCTGTTCTTGCTTCCTGTGTAAAGGAAGCTGGCAACGAGCTCCCGGAACCGCAGGACCTGATTACCATCAAGGCCGAAATGCCTGAGGATGTAACTACCAAGGCCGGTGCCCATGTGGGCTTCTCCTGGTACTGGGGCGAGGGCGACAAGATTGCCATCACCGGTGCCGAAGACACCCAGGTTTACACCATCCAGGACGGCTTTACTCCCAAGTATGCCGAGTTTGTAGGCAAGCCGGTTGCCGGTGACGCCTTCACCATCACTTACCCCGAGAAGGCCGCCACGGCCGACTGGAGCGGACAGACGCAGAAGGGCAACAACTCCTATGCCCACCTGAAGTATGCCGCCCAGCTCTCCGATGTGGACGACTACCTCAGCTTCTGCTTCAATCCCGCTTGGGCTGCCGAGCACAACGGAACCATCAAGCAGGTGGGTGTGATGAAGATGATCATCGCTCTTCCCGATACGGTGAGCGCCGTTAACGGCGTATCCATCATGGCCGAAGACGCCATCTTCTACAAAGGCAACGGAGATGCCAAGGTTAACAAGCTGGAACTGGCCGTAGAGAACGCCGCTCCGGATGCCAACCATACGTTCATCGCTTGGTTCACCACTTCCTGGAACGAGGCTGTGGTTCCCGCCAACACGGTGCTTACCCTGACGGTCAAGACCAAAGACGCTCCGCTTACCAAGGAAGTCACCTTCACCAAGGAGTCCGTCATCATGAGCGGCATGGTGAATGTCTTCAACGTGGATGTCACCGGTTGGACTTCGCCCAACCACTATGCCTCCGGTAAGGGTACCGTCGATGATCCCTGGATTATCACAACGCCCGAGCAGATGACGTACATGTACGATGATATGGCCAGCGGCGAAACCCGCTACTTCAAGCTGGGCAACGATATCAACATGAAGGATATCGAGTGGAAGCCGCTGAATGCAGCCAGCCCTTATGACAAGAAGATTGACTTCAACGGTGCCGGCTTTACCATCTCCAACTTCAAGTGCGTCTCTACCGCCGAAGCTCCGGTCTCTTATCCCAGCTTCTTCGGTGTGCTGTACGGCAACTGCTACAACGTGAAATTTGTCAATGCAACCATCGAGGCCAACGCCAAGGGCGTCGGTATCCTGGGTGGCTATGGCGGAACCGCCGACAAGCCTTGCTTTGTGGAGAATGTTCACGTTCAGGGTACCATCACCAGCACGGCCGGAAACAATGTGGGCGGTTTCTTCGGAACAGCCCGTGAAGCCAGCATCGCCAGGAGTTCTGCCGATGTGGTCATCAACAGCAAGGGCCAGATGAACGGCGGTTTGATTGGCGCTGATGCCGGTCTGGGTGTTACCATCAGCGACTGCTGGACCTCCGGTACCATTTCCTCTACGGCTTCTATCTGCGGCGGTATCGCCGGTGATATTGTAGCAACCGGCAGCTCCATCTACAATTGCTATTCTACGGCCACCGTGACCACCCAGTTCATCTTTGGCGGTATTGTGGGCCGTGCCGTTGCCGGACAGAAGTCCAATGCCAACAACTGCACCAATCAGGAACCCAACAACCACATTGAGAACTGCATTGCCTGGAACGACCTCCTCAAGTCTGACTTCATTACCGAAGAGACTCCGGCCGAGCATTACAGCAGCGGCATCATTGTTGGAGGAACTGCAATCAAGAACTATTTGAAGAACTGCTGGCGCAAATCTGACATCACTTTCGTTGACTGCGCAAAGAATACGGAGCTGGGTACCTATGCACCTTTCGACCAGGAAGATGCCAGTCCTGAGACTCCTATGGTCAAGAGTGAAGGTCAGTACGCCTTTGCCTATCACGGCAAGGCTGTCGCTTCCGGCAAGACCCTGAGCCAGGTGGCCCAGGAGATAGGTTGGAGCGCCGATATTTGGGACTTCAGTGGTGATACTCCTAAGATCAAGTAAGAATGAATCTGAAAAACTTCATATCTTTGGTGGTTCTCATGCCCCTGCTTCTGATTGGATGCGGGGGCAAGGACCCCGAGGGTGGTGGCGAGCTTCCTCCTCCTTCCGGACAGGGACAGACCGATGCTCCTGGCGGAGGGGATATTCCCAGTGGTCCCGGTAAAGAGGCTACTCCGCTGGGGGAGGGATGGACCAGTGTCCAGATTGATGAGGGAGTTGTCTATCATACCTTCAATGGCACAGATGAAATAACGGAGAAACATCAGGAAGTCTTTGTCATTGATGTGGACCTGAATAACCCCAATTATCAGGTGAAACTGGTCTATGAAAGCCCCCGTCTCACTACGTCGGCCGCTTTCAAGAAGCGTAGCAACGCCATTGCCGCCATCAACGCCAACTATGAGCCCAAGTCCATCTTTATGCGTGTGGACGGAACGGATATTTATCCGCTGGAAAACGTTGAGATCAGCGACACCGGTGTTCCCAACTGGAAAAGTGAAGCCGCCTTCTCCATCACCGGAGACGGTAAGGTGAGTTTCCTTTGGGCCGGTTCCCAGAAGAAGGGAGAGGTAACGGTTGCCCAGCAAAGGGAGTATTACACGAAACTTTCTAAGGATACCTATCCCAGTGTAATCTCCAGCGCCCCCATGCTCATCAACAACTTCAACTCGGATTATGGTGAGAAGTTCTGTGATTATAACAAGAACATTTCCAACCTGAGCGGAGAGGATCCTGATAAGCATCAGCGCACGCTGCACCCCCGTACGGCCATCGCCCTCACGGAGAAAAACCATCTGATTCTTTTCTGTGTGGACGGTCGTATCAAGAGCCAGGGAATGGGCGCACGCTCCCTCACGCGCTTCCTGAAGAAGTGGTTCAATCCCCAGTATGCCCTCAACCTTGATGGCGGTGGTTCCACCACCATGTGTGTGAAGGGACAGGGTGATGCCTCTACCCATGTGGTCAACTATCCTTGTGACGGAAACAAGAACTACGACCATACCGGAGAGCGTTCCCGTGATGCGTTCATCATGATCCTTAAGAAGTAAGCTATGAGACGCAGACTGCTTTTGCTGGCCGCTTTTGTGGCAACTGCCCTGCTGGCCGTCTCCTGCAGCGCCAAGGAGGATTACAACAACGACATCAGCCCGGATACCCCGGATCCCACCGTTACCCATAAGGGCCCCAAGGCTGTCTTTATCGGAGACAGTATCACCTGGCAGTGGGGACTGGTATCCCGCAAGTTGAAGGAAAGCCAGAAAGTCATCATCCCTACGGATCCCAAACCCGAATGGATGAGTATCTCCGGCAACTCGGTCACCATCACCTGGCACGCCGCTTTCTTCACCTCCAACAACTATGTTGACAAAGGGGTGAGCGGAGAGCGTACAGACCAGATGCTGGCCCGTTACCAAAGCGACGTCCTTTCCCTGGATCCGTCCTGCGTGGTGATTATGGGAGGTACCAACGACCTGGCCCAGGGCTATACCAAGGACCAGATTATGGCCAACCTCAAGTCCATGGCCGAGCAGGCTGCCGCCAAGGACATGAAGGTGGTGCTGTGTTCGGTGACGCCCTGCAATATGACCTATTCCAGGCTCGTCCCCCAGGAGAAGGGTCCCCATATCGTGGCCTTGAACAAGATGATCAAGGCATATGCCTCCGAGAAGGGGTTTACCTATTGTGACTATTATCCGGCCCTTGTGGCCGAAGACGGCTATTCGCTTAAAGATGAATATTGTCTGTATGATAAACTCCATCCCAATCCCGATGCTTATACGGTGATGGAAGGTATTATTCAGAAGATCTTGAAATAGAATAACTTAACAAATCAATGAAGAGAGATTTATCGTTTCTGCTATCAGCAGCGACTTCCTTGGTTGTGGTCAGATGCGGTAGAAAACAGGCCCTCTTGCACGATTCTCCCCGTATTTCCATTTGTGCAAATATTCCCGAGGAGCCCCTTCTGCACCTGACTTGGCAGGCAAACGACATCATTCGCGTCATCAAATCGGACAACAACCCCGTCGTATGTAGCTAATTTTCCGGTATAGCTGTACGGGAATCAATATCAACCTTATTTGTCCTAGGTCATTTGCCTCCGCTGCTGATTCAGAACGATAAACTCTCTTTTTTTAATTAATCACTATGTGTAAACAAGAAACGAACACCAAAATGCCGTATACTCCCCCTATGGTATCGGTTATTGCCCTCTTCCATGAGCAGGATATAGCTACCGGCTCTTCCTCTACGCTCTCCGACATGAATTCCGAGATCATCTTTGACGATTCATTTTAATGGGAGGGAACGAATCATGAAGAACAAACTTATCCGTTCCGCTTTTGCAGCGGCCTTGGTCTTTGCTTTAACGCCTTCCTGCGTCCGTGAGACGCTTGCTCCCCTGGATGAAAGCGCCCTTTCTTCCATTACCATCAACGCAAGCATCGCCGATCTGTCTACCAAGGTGGTGTTCAACCCTTCTTACACTGGTGGAAAGCCCCAATCCATGTCTCTTGCATGGGCCGATGGGGACAAACTCCGTATTTATAACCACGCCAACAGAAGCCAGTACTCGGACTTCTCCCTTTCGTCCGAATGCATCGGCCTGAAAGACGGTAAATTCACCGGCACTCTTGTATCGGCCTCTTCCTATGATGTGGAGGTCATCAGCGGAAGCTTTGATTACGCTGCCCAGACCCAGCCTTCCGACGGCGTGACGACGGATCTTA
>Ga0310696_10005386_pt1 | contig 15452 bp, 13 predicted proteins | sample AusTroGonzalo_MG_4_FD_203885 | JGI IMG/M metagenome (GOLD analysis project Ga0310696, IMG submission 203885) | Bovine rumen microbial communities from tropical cattle in Woodstock, Queensland, Australia - Gonzalo_02 (v2) (version 2) | ecosystem: Host-associated > Mammals > Digestive system >...
CGTTGAGACGGTTCACAACACTTTCAACGCAGAGATGCAGTTCGCTGCTCACTACACCACCAAGGAGGAGCGTGACGCTCAGGTCAAGAAGGCCATCGAGAAGGACGTGAAGTGGATGAACTACATTTTGACGAAGGAGCAGTACCATAAGTACCTGTTGCTGCTGAACAGCACACTGACGAACCGTGGTTTGAATCATTAATCACATTCATTAGGTATTCAAGAGAAATGAGCCGCAGACATTGTCTGCGGTTTTTTTGTGTCTTTTTCTGCGATATGTCAGAAAAATGCCGTATATTTGCACGCGGAAATGTTTAATCCTTAATAAATAGCAATGCAATGAAAAGAGTCAGAATCATTCTCTTAGCCGTTGTCTCGGCTATTCTCGTCAGTTGCGGCACCACATCGACAGTGCCCATCACGGGACGTAAGCAGACACTCCTGGTGAGCGACGAACAGGTGCTCAGCCTCTCGAACCAGCAGTATGAGGAGTACATGAAGAGTGCCAAGGCCTCCACCAATGCCACCAACACCGCTATGGTGAAGCGCGTAGGACAGAACCTGGCCAACGCTGTGGTGAACTACCTGAACGCCAACAACCTGGGTAATGAGGTGTCGCAGTATCAGTGGGTATTCAATCTTGTTCAGGACAAGGAGGTGAACGCTTTCTGTATGCCTGGCGGTAAGATTGTCGTCTATGAGGGCTTGCTCCCTGTGACGCAGGATGAGGCCTCGCTGGCCATTGTTCTTGGTCACGAGATTGCCCATGCCGTGGCTAAACACTCTGCCGAGCGTCTGAGCAATGAATATAAGAAACAGTATGGTACGCAGATTCTTGGTGCCGTTCTGCAGAGCGCAGGCGTCAGCGAGACCTGGCAGCAGGTAGCGTCGCTGGGTTCTCAGCTGGGTACATCGCTTTGGACATCGGGCTTCTCGCGTAAGCAGGAGAGCGAGGCCGACCACATGGGACTCATCTTTGCCGCTATGGCCGGCTACGATCCTCAGGTGGCTACTACCTTCTGGCAGCGCATGGCTTCTCAGGGTACCGGCAGCAGTTCCATCTTCAGCGACCACCCCTCTGACGAGACACGTATCAAGCAGATTCAGGGTTGGATGCCTGAGGCTCTGAAGTACTACACACCGCCTGTGACGAAGACCACGACAACGAAAACAACCACCACGAAGAAGACCACGACGAAGAAGTCGACAAAGAAGTAACAAGGTGGAATTGATAGAAACGAAAAAGAGGATGTGCTCATGCACATCCTCTTACTATTTTGTTTCTGTCTGTCTTCTCGATTAGAAGTTGTAGTAGAGTCCGAAGGTCAGCTCACTGCCGTCAACATCAAGGCCGAAAGAAGTAATGTTGTTGTTGTCGCCATCGGGATCAAGAGAACTGTAGCCGAAGAATCCGATGTGAGCAACGAAGCTCAGTTTCTCGTTCAGGTTAACAGCAACACCCGGCTTTACACCCAGGTCAAAAGCGGTCACCTTACCCTTCGTTGACTGATAGTAGTCGAGGCCACCATCCAGGAAGAGGTTCACGTTCTTGAACTTTAATGCGGTATAACGGGCATAGGGAGCAAATATGAATGCACTTTCAGCACCCAATCCGTATGCACCAGCCTTATCTGAAATATAGCCAATCTGGATGCCTGCGCCCCACTGGTCGTTGAACTGCATGCCGATTTCGGGCAGGAGCTTGTACGATGTCTCGCCATCGCCAACTTCAGGTGTTACACTCTGGAAGCCAATGCCACCACCAATGTACATTTGTGCGTTCATAGTCAGGGCCATCATACCCATTACCAATGTCATTAAAATCTTTTTCATGATCTTTTTGTTTTTAAGTGTTAATAAACTAAGTGAATTAGATTTCGCTGCAAAGATAGTCTTTTTAGGGATAAGTTGTATCGTTTTATCCGAATTTTTTTGCATTTTACCTAAATATTATTACCTTTGCGCACTATAAGCAACAAAAATATGATGAAAAGACAATTGATTTTTACATTTTTGGCCGTTGGCGCTTTGAGCGCAGCGACGGCACAGACACAGGGTGGGGGACTTAGCGGCGACATGCTGCGCGACATCGTGAAGGAGCACCGTCAGGTGCCTGTTAATGGGGCGCTGGCCAATGCGGTGGCAGCTAATGCCATCGACGATCTGGCCAAGAACCGCCAGAACGCTGCAGCCCTCGACACCTATTTTAATATAGAGACGCCCAAGCAGTCGATTACCGACCAGCAGTCCAGTGGACGTTGTTGGATGTTCAGCGGCTTCAATGTGCTGCGCTCCAACTACACGCTGAAGCACGACTCCGTCAGTCTGGAGTTCTCGCAGGCTTATCTCTTCTTCTACGATCAGCTGGAGAAGGCAAACCTCATGCTGCAGGGCGTCATCGATACGGGTACGAAGCCCATCGACGACCAGCGCGTGCAGTTCTTCTTCCACTATCCCATCGGCGATGGCGGCACGTTCTGCGGTGTTGCCGACCTGACGGAGAAGTACGGCCTCGTGCCCAAGGAGGTGATGCCCGAGACCTTCACCAGTGACAACACATCGAAGGCTCGTCAGCTTATTTCCTCAAAGCTGCGCGAGTATGGTCTGCAGCTGCGCGATATGGTGGCCAAGAAAAAGAACCAGACCGCTTTGAACAAGGCCAAGGTGCGCATGCTGGCACAAATCTACCGCATGCTCGAAATGACCATCGGCGAGCCTCCCACGACGTTCACCTACGCCTTCAAGAACAAGGACGGTCGTTCATTGGGTGCTGCTAAGGAATATACGCCCCAGTCGTTCTATCAGGAGGTGGTTGGCGGTTCGCTGAACGGCACCTTCATCATGGCGATGAACGATCCCCGTCGTCCCTACTATAAGACCTACGAGGTGGAGTACGACCGTCATACCTACGACGGCCACAACTGGCGCTACATCAACCTGCCGATGGACGACATCGAGCAGATGGCTATCGCTTCATTGAAGGATGGCCGCAAGCTCTACAGCTCCTATGATGTAGGAAAATTCCTCGACCGTAAGCGTGGTTATGCCGATACCGAGAATTTCGACTACGGCTCACTCTTTGGTACTACCTTCGGTATGGACAAGGCCCAGCGCATCTCGACCTTCGACAGCGGTTCCACACACGCTATGACGCTGACGGCTGTCGATGTCGACGACAAGGGTAAGGCCCGTAAGTGGAAGGTCGAAAACTCATGGGGTGCTACGTGGGGACAGCAGGGCTGTCTCATCATGACCGACCGCTGGTTCCGTGAGTTCATGTTCCGTCTCGTTGTCGATAAGAAATATGTGCCCGAGAACATTCTCAAGGCTTGCGAGACGGAGCCTGTGATGGTGATGCCCGAAGACCCGCTGTTCCTGCCCGACGAGTAAACCTTATTGGTCCTTCTCGAAGTGCTGGTAGTCTTTCTTCGAGTGCCAGGCACCTCCCCACGTGAAGCCGTGCTCCGTGAAGAGCCGGTAGCAGAGGTCGCCTTTCGTGATTTTGTACTTGAAGTTTTTATTCCGCTGAACATAAGGTGTGGCCGTTGCAGGCTGCACCTTTAATGTTCCGTCCTTACGGCGCTGTACGCAGGGGTTGTACAGCGGATTGATGTCGATGGCCATTCCCTGTGCGTGCTTCGACAGGCGGGTGCTGCCTGCAATGGGACGGTAGCAGTAGCACGACGTGTTGTTGGCCCTCATGGAGCGCTCGTCGTCATTGGCATATTCCGAGATGGGACGGATGCGCTCGATGGGGTACTTCTGTCGATAGAGCTCAGCGAATATCTGGCGCAGGTCGCTGGCAATGGCGTGGTTACAGACGATGATGCCCTCGTGGCTCTTCCCCTCGCCGTCTATGTGCTGCACGGTGATGGTGTCCAGTCTCACGCCCTTAGGCTGCTGTGCTGTGGCCACGTTCCACAGCCCCAGACAAAGTAGTGTTGCCAGTATCCTGTTCATGCTGCTATACTTATTGTTTCCTGACGCGCAGTGTTTGGACGATACGACTCAGTTGATTGGGAATGCGTATCTGCTGCGGACACTTTGACAGGCACTCCTCGCAATCCTGACAGGCGCGAGCCCACGTCTCAGCCTTCGGCAGTGTCTTGCGGAAGCCCTCAATGAACTTCTGCTGGCGCTCGGCATAGTCGGCAGCCGTAGGAGCGGGTAGGGGCAGGATGTGCTCTCTCACAGCCTCGTTGTAGTAAGCGAAGTTACCCGGAATATCTACGCCGTAGGGGCAGGGCATGCAGTATTCGCAAGCCGTACACGGTATTGTCGGAACACCCGACATCTGGTCGGCAATCTTGGCCAGCAGGGCGTTTTCAGACTCTGTGCATACCTCTATCGGCGAGAAGGTCTTCACGTTCTCCTCCAGATGGTCCATACGGTTCATGCCGCTGAGGACGGTGAGGATATTGGGATAGGAGCCCACCCAGCGGAAGGCCCAGCGAGCCGTGCTGTCGTCGGGACGGACGGCCTTCAGCTGGTCCGTCAGCTCCTGTGCCATACGTCCGAAGGCACCGCCACGCAGCGGTTCCATGACCACACACTGGATGCCCAGCTTCTCGCACTTGCCGTAGAGGTACTCTGCATCGGCATCCGAGCGACGTCCGCCACGTTGTGAGGCGTGTCGCCAGTCCAGGAAGTTCATCTGTATCTGCACGAAGTCCCAGTGGTACTCGTCGTTGTGGTCCAGCAGCCAGTCGAAGTCGCGCACGTCGCCATGATAGGAGAATCCCAGGTGCTTGATGCGTCCGGCCTCGCGCTCCTTGAGCAGGAACTCCAGGATGCCGTTGTCCAGGAAACGCCCCTTCAGCGAGTCCATGCCACCGCCTATGCCGTGCAGCAGGTAGTAGTCAATGTAGTCCACTTTCAGGCGCTCCATCGACTGTTCGTACATCCGTTTCGAGGCGTCGAAGCTCCACGAGTTCTGTCCTTGGTTCGACATCTTCGTGGCCACGAAGTATTTGTCGCGAGGGTGGCGCGACAGGGCGTTACCCATGAGCACCTCCGACTGTCCGCGCATATACATCGGAGCCGTGTCGTAGTAGTTCACACCGTGCTCTATGGCGTAGTCCACCAGCTCGTTCACCTCCTCCTGGTTGTTGGGCAGTCGCATCATGCCGAAGCCCAGCAGCGAGATAGGCTCGCCCGATCCGTGCTGCACGCGGTAGGTCATCGCGTTCTGTGCCGTTCCTGCCTTCTTGTTGTTCTGTGCCCATGCCGTCAGAGGCTCCATAGCCATCAAGGCCATAGCCGAACCTGTGCCGATGCCGAGTCGCTTCAGGAACTCGCGACGGCTCATGTCAAGTCTGTTGCATTCTTTCATACGTTTTTGTCGTTATTGGTTCCTTCTGGGGACAAAGGTAGTGCAAATCGAGCGAAATACCAAAGGAAAACCATGAAAAAAGCCATATAAGAAATGAATCCTCCGATTTTATCAGGTCTGCAAGCCTTGCAGAGTGTATAATTGATAGGCCGTTTTGTGTACCTTTGCATTATAAACATAATAAGGTATATGGAAAAGGTAGAAGTAATAGAAAGGACGGTAGTGAAGATGTGGACTACCGAGATAGACGACTTTGCACGTGAACAGATAGAGAATCTTGCCTCACTGCCTTTCGTTCATCATCATATAGCCCTTATGCCTGACTGTCATGGCGGTAAGGGAATGCCTATAGGAGGGGTTCTGCCTACGAAGGATGTAGTTATCCCTAACGCTGTTGGCGTTGACATCGGTTGCGGCATGTGTGCAGTGAAAACTAACATTCGCGCCCACAGACTTACGGAGAAGATTCTGCGTAAGGTTATCATGAAAGGCATCCGTGAACGTATTCCTCTGGGAATGGTTCATCACGAGGAGATGCAGGAAGAAAAGTATCTGCCTACAGGCTTTGACTTGGATAAACTAGAGGTGGTGAAGAACAACTACAAGTCCATCCATCATCAGGTGGGAACGCTAGGTGGTGGCAACCACTTCATTGAGTTACAACGTGATGAGGAGGGCTGGCTCTGGATTATGATTCACTCTGGATCTCGCAACCTTGGCAAGCAGGTGGGTGATTTCTATAATAAGAGGGCCAAGTGGTTTAATGAACTATATTATAGTAAAGTAGAATCTGGCCTCTTGTTGCCCTTCCTGCCTCTGAAGACGCCTGAGTTTAATAGCTATTGGCGAGAGATGAACTACTGTATCGCTTTTGCCAAGTGCAATCGTCAGCTGATGATGGAGCGTATCAAAGAGGTGATTGTAGATGCTTTGCCTCTGGCAGGATTTGAGCCGACTATCGATATTGCCCATAATTATGCGGCTTGGGAAAATCACTTTGGGAAGAACTGTATTGTTCATCGCAAGGGTGCAGTTCGTGCAAGGCTTGGTGAGATTGGCATTATCCCTGGCTCTCAGGGAACTAGTTCCTACATAGTAGAAGGTCTTGGTAATCCTGACAGCTTTATGAGTTCTTCTCATGGTGCAGGCCGTCTGATGAGCCGCACTCAGGCCATCAAGAAACTTAGCCTTGAAGACGAAATCAAGAAGATGGATGCTAAGGGGATTATTCATGGCATGCGTAATCAGAGTGACCTCGATGAGGCTGCCAGTGCATATAAGGACATCGATCAGGTGATTGCCCTTGAATCCGATTTGGTAAAAGTAAAAACAAAGCTGGAGCCGATTGCAGTAATTAAAGGACAGTAACAATATGTTGAAAAGTGAAAAAGAAAATGGAGAACAAACACAAGAGGGTATAACTCTGAGCAACGGCCAGACAGCACAGGACTATGTGAACAGTCTGCCGGAGAAACACAGAGAAGTAGCGACGGAGTCGATATTAGAGTGCTTACGTCTGGGATACCCGTTGAACAATCTGGAGATAACGAGAATAGGCCGCGCCATCAATAGGAAGCGTTTGGGAATCAAGTAATCAAGAATGCTAAGAAGAGTTGTGTATATGTTGAACTCTACAGAGGAATTAGAGTATATACTATTGGTAATTTGTGCTCACAAGGGAGTGTTTCTCCTATACTACAGATAGGAGGTTCTACGAGAGGAAGGCTCTATTTATCGCCTTGTAGATACCGTTTTGAAACCTTCTCGTCCGTGAGGCTTTTCGAGAGCTGCGGTTTGAAGCGATTAGGTTTCGGCCCTTGGATGGTTGGATATTCGCAGAAATCGTGTCTGCGCAGAAGTGCCTTCTGTTCAGGGGCTTTATAGAAAACAACAATGTAAGATAGAAAATATGGATAAGGAAAGTTTACCAGAGTCTATTGTTATGGGACCAGACACTACTTATTCTCCATTGTTCTGGGATGAAGAAGGTGTCGCTATTGGTGATTATGATTTACTCTATATTGGGGATGAAGAGTATTCGACATCATCAATCGTAGGTCTAAAGGAGTGGTTCATGCAAGCCGACAAATATGACCCATATACTGACATTGCAGAATTTACAACTGAAGGACAGGAAGAGTGGATTAACCAAGGATATGAGTTTGCCAAACAATTGCGTACCATTATTTCCAAAGATATTCTGTTGTATTATGGCTATTGGCATCAATTTGGAGATGGACAATGGAGATGGTGTAAGGCCTATATAGCACAAAAATAACATCATCAGGAGTAGGAAGGCTGCTACCGGGTACTGACCTTGCATGTTATTGCATATCGTCACTATGGCTGATGAGGGATATTCCGCCCCTCGATGGCGTTTTGAAACCTTCTCGTCTGTGAGGCTTTTCAAGAGCAACGGTTTAGCGATTTGGTTTCGGCCCCTGGATGGTTGGATATAATCGTGGATTGTTATCGATTGAATATTCCTTCTGTTCTGGGGTTTAAATATAAGTGGCACTTGAAGCCGTCTCCATTCCCATATATTAATTGAGAATATCATCAAACCGTCGCCCCAAGTGCCATATGAATTTACATGCCAACTTGTTGAGATACTATATACTCAAGGAAACACATGTAAAATTCGATATCACATAAATCTCCTTTGCTTTTTGCAATCATAGCTGGTGGGCTATAATTAGGCTTCATATCGAAGTCTGCCATTTTGTAAATGCCATTATATTGAGTGAAGAAACCTTCCAAATAATCATCTATCGGTGGTCTTAAATCAATACGGAATTCCACAAATTCTCTTCTATATATTCTCTGATAAGAGAATTCAACACCATTCAGAATAATAGTATGAAAGCCATATTCGCCAGCATAGTCATGAAGGCTTTCGCTCCATGAGCCAGCGAAAATACTATTGTTCCATAAAGGGTCACCTATTAATTTGTTTTTGAATCTTCCATTATCGTTATTCTGATAAAATATTCTATGGTCTTCATGAAATTGTAATTCTGAAGCCTCTCTTTGCTTGGCTCTAATATTATTTTCATTAATCCATCTTGGATCATTTATGATTTTATCATTAATCTTATCTGGCAAGAAGAATTCATAATAGGCTCCATTCTCTACCTTCATTTTATCCCCCCATTTGGGCACACAATAGGCTTCTGCCAATCCTATACCCTTTTTATATGCTTCGGGGGCGAAACATTCGATATATTGCCAAGAATAAGCAGGGTTTCTTTCCCAATATAGATTCAAATCACCTTTTATGATAGCTTCAACCTCATCATCGCTGATAGGTAGTTTTATCTCAAAAACATCATTAATATCATCAATAGGTGGGTAATCTATACCAACTTTTACTTTGTATTCCTTTATTTTCCCTTTGCTCATGTTATAGAATTTATTTGCAAATGTACAATAATTATTATTGTTCTCCAAATTAATCTGGACTGCAAGGCTTGCAGAAGGGAAATATTTGGATGATTAAATAAGATCCAGTATTTTTGCAATAAAAATGAATAACATACTATGCATATGGATGAAGAATACATAAAAGAGTATTTTGTTGAAGTAAGCAGACTAACAGCTGTTTGTCGCAATAATACTTCATGGGCTAGTGATGAGTATTCTGATATAGAGATTGGGAAAACATATCATGTTTCTCATATCGGTGTACTTAGATCATCAACTAACATCATGCTCAGTGAAATGGGGATGAAGGTGTATAACTCGACATGTTTTGATTTATATGAGGATGGCGTTCCTTTAGAAAATAGATATTCCCAAGATCCAAGATTCTGGGCTCCACATCTTCACAAGCTATATGGGAGTTGCCGTCCTGGTTTTGTGGAAGATTCTATAGTAAAGAATTCGATACCCAACATTCTGAGGGAGATAGAGGAAAAATATGATGTCAGAATCTTGTTTGCAGCAGAATCTGGTAGCAGAGCATGGGGATTTGCTTCGAAGGACAGTGATTGGGATGTGCGCTTTATCTATGTTCACAAGCCTGAATGGTATTTCAGCATTGACGAGGAGAGAGACGTAATAGAGGCTTTACTCGACAATGATATTGATGCTGTTGGCTGGGATCTTAAGAAAGCATTAATGCTGCTTAAAAGAAGTAACCCATCATTAATGGAATGGATTAATTCCCCCTTAGTATATCGTGCAGAAAAGCACTTTCTAAATGAGTTAAAACCATTGGCTCAAGACTGCTTTAATCCTACCAAAACAATGTACCACTATCAGCGAATATACATGAAACACGACGAACGATATTTGCAGAAACAAGGATATCCGATGAAGCGATTCTTGTATTATTTGCGTGGTATCTTGGCTTGCCAATGGATAGAGAAATACAAGACCTTGCCGCCAGTTTCTTTCAAAGAATTATATGAAGATACAGTCGAAGATGAAAGAATAAAAGATGGCATCAGGGAATTGATCTTGTTGAAATCTACAGGTAAGGAGAAGGATATGAGCGAAGTACCGAAATACCTTGTGGATTATTCTCTTCCAATAGCAGACCATTATTCCGACATAGTAGGCAAGTTCCGTCCAGAAGTGGATAATTCTGGTATCTCGGAACGTTTGAACCGATTCCTCTATGAAATGGTAACAAAAGGTACCGGCATCTGAGATGCCACTTGGCGGTAATAAATCGTTTCTGTTCAAATCAAATCTCCTTGCAAGCCTTGCAGAGGCAAAATATTTGGAAGTTTTCGTTTTATGTTGTACCTTTGCATACAGGAAACGTTGGACGTAGTTCCGTTAGAGAATAAGTCGTTATCGGCATTAGGCTTAGACTGCAAAACGTTGTCGACGGTTGCCGAACCGCCATTCTGCACTTCGGAGGCAGACCAAATGTTTTCCTTCTTTTCATTTATTAATATATAGGTCCTATATCTACCCAAGACAATGGCCTTCTGCTCCCTGGGGTATTCCAAGCACTAATGCATACCTCTTTGTCTTTTTCATACTCCTCTTGCGAATACCCTCCCATATCGTGGGCATACGAAGCCTTAGTTCCAGAATAATCATTCAGAAATTGTTCAAACGATGTATATTCTTTCCTTAAATCATTGAATTTAGCATCCTGTGTGTCATCTTCATCGTTATAGAACCTATGCAATCCGTTGATGAAATATATAAGTCCTTCGTTAAAGAAGATAGTGCGCAAAGCCATAAACAACTGTACTTCATCTCTTCCTGAAATCGTGATTTGGGTATCGCCGTTACAACTATATGAACAGTTACTTATTTTTATTGATAGAAAATCATTTTCAATGTAGCCTTTTACACTGGAAATTGTTCCACAATCATCTTCCTCAATCTTAAATTCAGAGCTAGTGACGATGGTATTTTGCTTAAGATATTTTATTATAGGCCATAGTCCTTCCGATTCGGTTGGGAGGGTTAGAATTATTTCTATGATTCTGTCCTGTTCATCAGTACTGTATTCGTAAAAAATATCGTAATCCTCTACCATCGGATTTCCGGAGAATGCGTCATCTGTCATATCTGATAGTCGCCCATGACTAGTGCCAAATAAAAGAACATCGCTCAGGAAACAACCCATGAATGAAGGCAGCCCATATCTGATTGGCATTACTTCTTCAATCTTCTCACGGCTTGTTGCATCTTTATCACATAATAGGGTAGACTGGTTGATATAATCCCATATTTCATCGTTTTCTACTATTAGATTAATACTCTGATATACTTCATAATCTGAACTTCCTGCTATTAGACTGATTGACATCACGCCATTGTCCTTTGAACATATGGTGAAATGATAATAGTCATTAAAAATATCTATCAAATAAGATAGGATTTCTCCATCTGAATCCTTCTGAAGAAATTCATCTACTCTTTCGTTATAGTATTTTTCCTTAATATACTTGGTTATAAAATTGACATCACGTGTAGATCCTTTTCCAGAAAAAGCTATGCTAATAGTCCTAACCGTTTCAGAGTAAGAGAAATACTCACATGCAAAATCGATTTGCATTTGAAAAATCAAGTCTGCAGGATATTCATAAGAGTGATTTGATTTGTATTCTTTTAATTCTTCTAGTTTCTCTTCTGCTTCATACCCTTCCATTCCGATGTATAAGCCTGCAATAATCGGAATACCATTCTTCACTTGAAAAATGTCATCTAACCTATTTGCTTTCATATTCTCACCTACAATAATCGTTGTTTGATGCAAAAATAATAAATATTTAGGATTGTTCCAAAGAAAAAGCCATTGCAAGGCTTGCAATTTGATTCTTTTTTGTATATTTGCCCCCAAATATTTAAGATATGGAGAACCAGATATTTACACTAGCCCTAAAACAATTGCCCTTTAAGCCAGATTGCAATCAGATTATCTATATAGAAGGTCAGCATGATGAGGTTGTTAATGGCCTCATCAAAAGAAACTTTCATGCAATTCGCAAATGCTTTGCAGCCAAGAACTTCGATTTCTGTTATATTCCATATCTAAAACATGATCTTGTTACTGGCGAGAGGCTTCATTATAATGCTCCTTATGCAAAGAGTTCAAGAGAAGCCGATTTCATGGTGAATGATAATTTCATCCTAGATTATATGATTCACCCAGAGAATAGAGGCAACATCTCACCTTCGTTATTGTACTATCATCCAGATTGTTGGGATTATTCTTACCTAGAAGCCGATAGTCAGTTCCGTGGGATTACAATTACCGCTTCTTCGTTTGAGGGAGATGAGGGGCTGAAAAAAGTGCTGGATGAGATACTGCGAGACATAGATAATCATAGAGGGCCACTTATTAGATTCTCCAAAGTATCAAGAGTTGAGCCTGAAGAAGAGATAGAATCAGCATCAATAGCTAAAGAGCCTTTGCCAGGGGAGAGATGCGAAGATGGCGACATTCTTTATCGCTCAGATGAAGATTGGGATTTTGATGAAGAGTTTCTTTTAGATAAGGAATCAAAAGCTCTATTTCAAGAGATAAGAGAGCGTGTGGAAAAACTCGAGCAGAAAGGAGTCGACTCATATCTTATCGAGATGCTTTTTAAGAATCGAAAACGCAAATTGAGCCGTCTTCTTGTCAATAAAAATTATAGTATTTTTTTACCAGACTATTTTGGCATGGAAATAAGAATGACGCCATTGCCCAAAGCCGTATTTTTACTTTTCCTAAAGCATCCGGAAGGTATAAAATTCAGTTATCTTCCTGATTTTAGAGATGAGTTGTTGGACATATACAAGAAGATTAAGGGGGCATTCTATAACGAGAGTAGTGCTAAAAAGAGTGTATGGGCTGTTACTGATCCTCTTAATAACTCCATCAATGAAAAATGTTCTCGAATCCGAGAGGCCTTCATTAGTCAGTTTGATGACCACTTGGCTCGTTTCTATTATGTTGATGGCGAATGGGGCGAGGCTAAAAGGATAGCCTTACCTAGGCAATTGGTTAAATGGGAGGAAGAGTAAAAACTAAATAATGACGTGAAAATCGGGATTTTGGAAACGTTTCGCGAAACACGCAACGATTTTCGGAAAATACTCCATGACTTTTGCGAAATACTCCATGAGAATTTTTCAAAACTCGTTGAGTATTTCTTGCGAGTCGGTTTTAGGGGGAGATCGCGAAATTTTTTAGAGAATTTAAAAAGATACTCACCATACTCACCCGCCAAACGCGAAACGCCCGTCTACAAAGGCTTTGCGATGGGTTCGCCCTCGCGAGATACTCACCAAGACAGTCACCCAGGTACTCACCTTCAGGGTGATGAACTGCACCCCAAAAGTTGGACACAAAGAATGAAGTGCCCCCAATGAACTGCGCCCCAAAAGTTCAGTCGTTCAGGTGACCAACAGGGTGAGCGCCTGGGTGAGTATCCGGGTGAGTGTCTTTTGACGCGAATCCCTTTATTTATCGGCCTTTCAGATGGGTTGGGTGAGTATGGTGAGTATGTTTTTAATCAGCATGGATCATGGGGCTCTATCGATACCATTCCTATACCCCCTGTAACCCCCTCCCTATATACCCCCACCTCCTCTCTCTAAAGAGAGGTGGGGTATAGTAGGAGGGGTGTAAGGGGATAGGGAACGGGTATCTTCCGAGTTCACTTCAAACGTCGAGCGATGAAAAATATGTGGGAAGTGTGCGTAATTACGATATTTTTTCGTAATTTTGCAGCGTAAAGCTTATTCAACCATTCAAAAATAACTAAAAACGTATGAAGACAAGAAAATTCTTTAGTGTCGCTGTGATGCTGATGGCCTTTGGCCTGGTCAGCAATGTTCATGCAGCTGACGAGCCCAAGTCGCGCATCGTGGAAGACGGTGGCACTGGTCCCTACAAAGTCATTATGAAGGAAGAACCCTCGCTGGCTGAGCACACCGTGTTTGCGCCTCAGGACCTGTCGAAGTTCAACGAGAAGAATCCTCTGCCCGTACTCGTCTGGGGTAACGGTGCCTGCACCAACTCGCCTTGGGAGCACTATAAGTTCCTGAACGAGATTGCCTCGCACGGCTTCCTCGTGCTGGCTACTGGTTTCATTCCTATGGACGACCAGGGCTATCGTGGCCCGATGTCGCGCACGGAGCAGCAGATTGAGTCGATGGACTGGGCCGAGAAGCAGAATGCTGACCCGAAGTCGCCTTACTATAAGAAGATTGACCTGAAGAACATTGCTGTTTCTGGCATGTCGTGTGGCGGTCTGCAGACACTCTTCAACTGTGCCGACCCCCGCATCAAGACGCTCATGATCTGCAACAGCGGTCTGTTCAACCAGCAGAATGCCAACCAGGCTGTTGGCGGTATGCCCATGCCTCCGAAGGAGAAGCTGAAGGAGATCCACACCTCAATTATATATATCCTGGGTGGCGAGACCGATATTGCCTACGGTAACGGTATGGACGACTTCCGTCGCATCAACCACGTGCCTGCCTGTGCCACGAACTTCCCCGTTGGTCACGGTGGTACCTATCGTCAGCCTCACGGTGGCGAGTTCACCGTTGTGGCTCTGGCTTGGCTCCAGTGGCAGCTGAAGGGTGACCAGAAGGCCGCTAAGATGTTCCTGGGTAAGGACTGCGAACTGTCGAAGCGCAAGGACTGGACCATCGAGAAGAATGCTCTTCTGGAAGCGCTGAAGTAGAAGAAAGTAATAAAATGTCGCCCCGCAACGAAAATTTATAGCAAAATATTTGCGGGAACGGAGAAAAAGTTATACTTTTGCAGCCGAAATCAAAAAAGAACGAACAATGTTGAATCACAATGCATACTTTTACGGCTATTATTTTTACTTTACAAGCAATTGTGAAGCGGTTAGTCGTTAAGTAGAATTGAAGATTTGAAAATAGAAAAATAAGATAAGGCTCCGCTTCACAACCAAGTGAAAGCGGAGCTTATTTTTAAAATAGATAAATGAAACAATAAATAGTAAATTACATAGATGAAGAGAATAGCGATACAAGGACTCATCGGGTCGTTCCACGACATTGCTTCACACCTCTACTTCGAGGGTGAGCAGATGCAGCTCATCTGCTGCTCAACGTTCGAGGAGGTCTTTCAGAATATGAAACAGGACCCAACGGTCATTGGCATGCTGGCCATCGAGAATACCATTGCCGGCTCGCTGCTGCACAACTACGAGCTGCTGCGCGACTCGGGTACGACCATCGTGGGCGAGCATAAGCTGCACATCACCCACTGCATCTGCTGTCTGCCTGAGGACGACTGGGACACCATTCAGGAGGTGCACTCTCACCCTGTGGCCCTGATGCAGTGCCGTCAGTTCCTGTCGCAGCACCCACAGCTGAAGAACGTGGAGGCTGAGGACACGGCTGGTTCGGCAAAGATGATTGCCGAGGGACAGAAGCGTGGCTGGGCTGCCATCTGTCATGCTGAGGCTGCGCGTCTCTACGGGCTGAAGGTGCTCGAGGACCACATCGAGGACAACAAGCACAACTTCACCCGCTTCCTTGTGGTCTCGAATCCCCACAAGGCCGACATGCTGCGCCCGCTCACGGAGACCAACAAGTCGAGCATCGTCTTCTCACTGCCTCACGAGGAGGGCTCGCTGGCCCATATCCTGGCCATCTTGTCGTTCTACCACATCAACCTGAC
>Ga0310696_10005388_pt1 | contig 15450 bp, 14 predicted proteins | sample AusTroGonzalo_MG_4_FD_203885 | JGI IMG/M metagenome (GOLD analysis project Ga0310696, IMG submission 203885) | Bovine rumen microbial communities from tropical cattle in Woodstock, Queensland, Australia - Gonzalo_02 (v2) (version 2) | ecosystem: Host-associated > Mammals > Digestive system >...
TAGTTTAGTTTTTGTGTTGGTTGAGGGCTGCCGATTGGCAGCCCTCAAATTTTTATGCAGGGCAACGCCCTGCATAAAATAATGGGCTTGATAGAGAATCTCTGGGCGTTGCCCTGAGAAGAAGGGACTCTATATTACCCCAATAATATCTTGTACTGATTGGCACCCATGACAATCAAGCCAATCATTGATACCATCACGAACCTTGATCGAGATAGCAGGATCAAGGAAATTGGCCGTACCAATCTCAATGGCTGTAGCACCAGCCATTAAGAATTCGATAGCATCCTTAGCAGAAGAGATGCCACCAAGTCCGATAACGGGAATCTTGACAGCCTTGGCAACCTGCCAAACCATTCTTAAGGCAACAGGCTTGACCGCAGGACCACTGAGTCCTCCAGTATTGATGCTGAGAAGGGGCTTGCGACGCTCGATATCGATAGCCATACCCATCAGCGTGTTGATAAGCGATACACTATCGGCACCCTCGGCCTCTACCGCACGGGCAATCTCGGTGATATCCGTTACATTAGGCGAGAGTTTCACGATGAGCGTCTTGTGATAAGCCTTTCTGACAGCCTTCACCACGCTCGATGCACCAGCACAGGTGACGCCAAAGGCCATACCACCATCCTTCACGTTCGGACAAGAGATATTCAGCTCGATGGCAGGGATGTTATCAAGCGCATCAATGCGGGCAGCACACTCGGCATAGTCTTCTGGCGAGGAACCACTCACGTTGACGATCATATTCGTGTCGATATCCTTGATCTGAGGATAGATATGTTCGCAGAAGTAGTCAACCCCCTTGTTCTGCAAGCCCACACAGTTGAGCATACCACTGGCGGTTTCGGCCATACGGGGATAGTCATTGCCTTCACGAGGTTTGAGGGTAGTGCCCTTTACGATGATGCCACCAATGCCATCGAGGGGCATCAGATCAGCAAACTCCAACCCATAGCCGAAGGTTCCCGATGCAGTCATCACGGGATTCTTCAGCGCCAAATCCTTTATCTTTACACTTAAATCAGCCATCTCTCTTAATTCTTAATTCTTCACCTTTTCACGGTCCCTGAGCCTGTCGAAGGGCACCTTTTCACCTTTTCACTTTTCCCAAAGCAGCCTTTGGACATTAAACACCGGTCCGTCCTTACAAACACAGAGATTGCCCTCTGTGGTCTTCTCCACGCAACAAAGACAGGCTCCCAAGCCACAGGCCATCAGGTTCTCGAGCGACACCTCACAATCGATGCCCTTTTCCTTGGCCAGACGAGCCACAGCTTTCATCATCGGCGTAGGGCCACAGGTGGAGATACGGTCGAAATGCTCCTGCTCGAGGATGCTGTGGTTTGTCACAAAGCCCTTCTCGCCCTCAGAGCCGTCCTCAGTAGTAATGAACACGCGCCCGTACCTATTAAATATATCAAGCATCAGCAGGTCTTTCGCAGTTCTGGCGCCCAAGAGAAACGTGGGCTCAACACCCTGACGCTGCATCTCGGCTCCCATATAGAGCAGAGGAGCCACGCCAACACCACCACCAATCAGCAGCACGCGCTCTCCGGCTTTTGCTGGTGTAAAGCCATTGCCAAGAGGGAGCAGGCAATTCACGATATCGCCCGTCGTAAGCGCTGCCAACCTGCGAGTGCCGTCGCCAACAGCAGCCACCAAGAGCCATAACTCATTCTGATCATGATCGACGAAATTGATGGAGATGGGGCGACGCAGGAATGTGGCGGGCGATCCATCGACGCGAACATCAACAAACTGTCCCGGCAGCATATCAGGCAGCGGCTTATCATCAGTCAATTTGATAAGCACATACCGCTCATGAATCCTATCCACTGACTTGACCTTCAGGTCGAGCAAATATTTCTTCATAAAAATTGTACCTTTGTATTTGGGGGACAAAGGTACAAATAAGTGAGAAGAAAACCAAAATATTTTTTGAGTTTTCAAATATTATTATTATCTTTGCACTTAAATAATTAAAAACTATATGAAACAAATACGAGTCTTAGCAGCAATCGCCATGTTCACCATGTGCAGCATGGGCCTACAAGCACAGGAAACAGCGGAAATGGTTTACCCGCAGGCCGAATGGTCGAAGGCGGGCGACATCCTGATGCACACACCAGGACAGGAACTGTTCAATGGCATCATTCACCCCTCAGCAGGTCTGTTTGAGAATTATTTCGATGTCGACAAGGCGGCCGAAGAGCATCGTGGCTACATCAGTATGCTTGAAAAGAACGGCATACGCGTACACACCGTGCTCGACATCCTCGACGAGGTGGGTATCGACAGCCTGAAGGCTCTGGCCGAAAAAGTGCTGATCTACGACATCAGCGCCATTCCTGATGAGGATGCAGAAGCGACAGAAGCCTATCGGCAAGAGGTGCTCCAGAAGATGAGCCGTGCCGACCTGATTCGCTGCATCCTGCTGCAACCCACGGTGAAACTATCCAAGACGTACAACAACACCGGCTACGAGGCTCAATACATACAGAGTCCGCTGATGAACCTCTATTTTATGCGCGACCAGAGCATCACGACGCCACGCGGCCACATCATCTGCCGGATGAACAGTAGTCAGCGTGCCCCCGAGACCGAGGTTGTCAACCTCTGCTATGAGCACCTAGGTCTGAAACCCATTCTGCGTATCACTGGCGACGGTCGGTTAGAGGGTGGCGACTACATTCCTGCAGGCAACATCTCACTCATAGGCTGTGGCATGCGGACCAACGACGAGGGCATCCGCCAGCTGATGGAGGCCGATGCCTTCGGCCACGACACCATCGTCATCGTGCGCGACCATAAATTATGGCAGATGCAGATGCACCTCGACACCCACTTTAATATTATCGACAAAGATCTCTGTACGATGGTGAGCAGTCGCCTGAACGCCCAACCCGGCGACCCCGAGTTCAACACCTGCGACATCTGGGCACGCAAACCTGGCACCCAGGAATACACACTCTGGAAACAGGATCAGCCCTTTGTGGAGTATATCAAGGGGAGAGGCTTCTACATCATCCCCATCGACTATGACGACGAAATGCACTATGCCAACAATTTCCTGACCATTGCCCCACGCCACATTATGGCCGTAGGCGGACAGTCTGAAGAGCTGCAACAGCGGTTCCGCGATGCAGGCGTCACCGTAGAATGGATTCCGCTTGAGAGTCTGATCGACGGCTATGGTGCCGCACATTGCATGACGCAGGTGCTGCAACGCGAAGCCTGGAAGAACGATGCGTCTCCAACAGCCGTACGCAGTTCTATTGCCACCAGTACCCAAGAACAGCCTGCTTACCGTCTGAGCGGAACCATTGCCAAAGACAGCGACCGAGGTATCATCATACAGAATGGGAAAAAGTCTGTTAGGTGATCCTATTATACTCAAAGGGGCGACCGCAAATTTCTGCGATCGCCCCTCTCTCTTAATTCTTCGCTCGGCTTTGCCAAGAACTCTTAATTCTTAATTCTTAATTAAAGTGCCCCATGCAACTGGTAGTTCCCAGTGCCGTCAGGAATGCCGTGAGCGCAGCTACTACTACCTTCACCGCCAACTCAATTACCTTTTGCTTCTTCATACTCGGATTTTAATTTTTGCCTCGGATTCACACGGAATTTCACGGAATAAGATTTTTTATTAACGACAACTCAGACAACTTTGACAACTCTTTATCTTGAACACTCCGTGTTCATCCGTGTTCTTCCGATGCTTTTGACTCCGCAGACGGCAGTTGCCGTCGTAGGCAATGTTCTTGCGTCCTTTCAGTAGCAAGCGGCAAAGCCGAGCGGTCTTTGTTGTATAAGTTGTCGTTTTAAAAATATCCGTGTCTTTCCGTGTTCTTGCGTCCCTTCGGTAGCAAGCGGCAAAGCCGAGCGCATCCGTGGCCATTAATTACTAACCGTTGTCGCCTTCGCCGCTACCGCCTCCGGACTGAGACTCGGGTTGCATCGAGGTGTCATAGGTCTCCTCGAAGACCACGTCCTTCACCAGCGTCTTCGCGACGACATACTTCTGGGTGATCTGGCCCTTCTTGTTCACCTTCTGACCAACCACCACGCGCTCGGTCTCAGGCTGGAACAACACCCTTCGAGTGGTGATGTTGGCCGCACCGCAGGTGTCCTTGGTAGCAGCTCCGATCGAACTAAATCCGACCTTGAAGATGCCGATGCCCTCCAGCTTCACCTTCTGGCCCAGCTCGAAGTAGTGCTTCATGGCACCGCCCAGCTCATCGAGCACAGCCTTGATGTCCGACTTCTTCACACTGGCCTGCTGCTGGATATAGTTGGCCAACTCCTCAGTCTCGATGAAGTGCTGGTCATAGACCGCAGTGGCAAACCACTTGCCGTAGGCAGTACTCTCATCATTCTTGTTCTGCAACTTTGTAAACTTCTGACTCATAAATTTGTGTTTTTTGTAGTATTAGATTTTTGCGGCAATCTACATCGGGTCACCGTCTCCCGATTCTTTCCCCTCCTAAGTTCTTGCGTCCCTTCGGTAGCAAGCGAGCAAGCTCGAGCGAGGAGGGGCCAGGGGTGGTCTGAACAAGCGCTCTTTCATTCCCCGGGTCTCTGCGTTTGCGCCGTATCATATTCCCCTGTTTGTGAGTACAAAGGTACGAAGAAAAATACACTCCTGCAAGCCTTTTTCAATTTTATCTCGATTATATTTCAAATGTTAAATTGTAAATATTAAATATTTCCTATCTTATTGATTTTCAACGAAATACCTTTTTCGTCATTTCCACCTGCCTTCTATACTTTATGCGAATATCCCCTTTAGTTTATATCGATGCCTTGCGCTATATAAGAGAAGGCATCCGCGTGGCTCACGCGGACTATCCGCATCAGTTACGCCAGGCATTCCGATCACCTTTGGAGACTATCAGCGCGATTGTATATTATAAAAGTGCACGCTGTTACGCTGTTACGCAGTTACATTTACTCTATTTTTATGGTGATTTTCGATCCTAAACCCTCTATTAATTTTATATATTTTATATATATATTAAAATATATATATAAAATATAAGACCCTTTTTATTCACAGCCAAAATTAGTATTATTCAAATGTAACTGCGTAACTGCGTAACAGCGTCTTAATTTTCCTGATGTGGTTGACAGTTGTATTCCTACCGCCAGGCTGATTGTTCAGCAGCAGCCTCCCCACATGGTGTTTCAGCTCTTTGAGACGGAATCCGAAGAGCAGTTCGACGATTTCCTTGGCAAGCTTCTCGCCATGCACAACACGCCCTCTTACAGGAGGACTTAAATGAACTGCTCATTGAGCGCAATCGTAAAGGCCACTACTGGGTGCACTTCGCGGTTCGCCCCAAGGACAATCGGAGAAAAACGAAGTTCATTGAAGATTGAATATTGAAAATTGAGAAGAAAGGGCGATCGCAAGTGCGGTCGCCCTAATCGTTTTATAAGAGAAATCTTATTTCTTTTGGGGAACAAAAGTCTCCCAAGTTTGATCGTCGTAGAAGACTCGGATCTCCATAACACGGCGTTGTGGTTTGTCAATAGTTTTTATCTCCTGAGTTATGATTTCAGGGTGTGTACTTTTTACACTATTAAATGAATAAGGTGTCTGAACAGGCTGTTGTGGGGTAGGAGCAGGCGACTGGTCGAAATCGAGCATCGGATTTTGATAAGATTGACCAGGACTCGATCCATTCTCTTCAGTAGGAAACAGACTGTCGGCAGGGGCAGGGGAGGCGACATACATCTCTCCAGAGCCAAACATAAGCCAGTCTGTACTGATGTTGGGAATTTTCTTTTTGATGGCTTCCACCACACTCAGGGTGGGGCGGGTGCGCTCGTTAAAGATACTACTAAGAGTGGCAGGTGCCAGACCAATGAAGTCAGCAAACACCTGTTGAGTCATGTGCTGAGACTCCATAATTTGCCTAATTCTATCTTTCATATTATAAATAGATAAATTTTAGAGGCATTTAGCCGATGTTTTGTTTCAGTTTACAAAGGTAAAGCAAAATTTTGAATTATACAAGAAAGTAGGAAAGAATTTAGATTTTTAAACTTTTAATTTATAATTTCAGATTTCTAAATGCAATGTTACTATGCTTCACAATTCGACTTTATAATCACAAATCCAAATTTACATCAATAAAGTATTACTAAGTCTTGATAGAATGATGAATCTATAAATAACTGGCTATAAATAAGGTAATTGCGCAAGAATATCTAAAAAAGTGGCCATATTCAGCATTTAATAGGCTTGTATATATAGATGAATTGCATATTTCTGCGATTTTGATATATAAATAGCTGAGTTTGAAACACTTAATCAATATAAACTAATAATGTATATTTATGATTATGGATTGTGAAATTAAAAGTTTTACGTTTACATATTACAATATTAAACTTTAGATATTGATATATTTTTGTGAATTTAGATATTAATATTGTAAATGTAGATAGGTTTTGGTTTGGGTTTTAATATCTGAATGCAGAATATTAAACCTTAAAGAATGTGAAAGCTAAATTCTAGAAGACTGAATTGATGAGATTTCGCCATTTCTGGCGAATTCTGAGCAACGGGAGGGGTATGCTGGAAATACGCGAAATTTGAGGGGTTAGAAATCGCCCGAAACGCTTGATTTTATCGGCATTTGGGGCTAAAAAAAGCACTAACGAAAAGTGCAATTTTAGGAAATTCTAGAGAGAAAAAAGGGCTGAATTAGTGCAAAATGTAAAAAATCAGTTCCTTCATCAGCTCCCCTGGAGGGGTATTTGGGTTGTCCAAACCCTTACTTTTGGCATCGATCTCACGTATCTTGGAAATTATCTGCATCACTTTCATTCCGGAGTAATTTCTCATGCCAGTCATGTAGTCTTTGGCACCCCACGGAGATCTCATTTCTAGCCAGTCGGCTACCGCCTCCTGGCTCTTCGGATTTGGAGAATAAAAGGCGATCATCAGATTCTGGAAGTAATTAAAGAGCAACGGGAGAAAAGCATAGATACTACCGGCCTTTGGATTTTCGTCAAAATATTTGATAATCTGATTTGCCTTGAAAACATTTCTGTTCACGATGGCATCACGCAGTTCGAAACCATTGAACTCTTTGCTGACTCCAATCTGATCCTCCACCACCTGAGGGGTCACTCTCCTATCCTGCTCTGGCAGCGACAGGATGACCTTGTCGAGCTCACTGGTCAGACGACTGAGATCGGCGCCGATGTTGTCGGCAATCATCTGGGTGGATTTCGGATCGATGCTCACCTGACGAGCCGAGAGATAATTTTCGATGAAAACGGGCAGATCCCTATCGCGCAGTTTTTTGCTCTCGAAAAGCACACCTGCCGATTGGATGGATTTTACGTATTCTTTCTTTCGGCCATCGACGGAGCCGTTCTTATGACACATCACCAGGATGGTGGTGGGCATCGGCTGTTTGAAATAACGCTCGAGCGCCTCGGTGTTCTTCACGTTCTGCGCCTCTTTGACGATCAGCACCTGATATTCCGACATCATCGGATAACGGCGTGCATAATCGGCAATCTGCGAGGCATTCACGTCGGAGCCGAACAGGACGGTCTGGTTGAAATCGCGCTCTTCGGGCTGCAGCACATTTTCTGCGATATAGTCGGCAATCTGGTCGATATAATAGGCCTCGTCGCCCATCAGATAGTAGACGGGAACGAACTTTCGGGCCTTCAAATCGGCCATGATGCTGTCGAAACTTACATTTTTTGCCTCAGCCATAGCGTTATTTCGAATATTATTTGTACTTTTGCGCTTGCAAAGTTACAAAAATGTTTCGATTAAACCTACCTCCATACCCTATAAAAATTCAAGAGAAGGGTGAAAAACGTCAGATTTTCGATTTCCTGCGTCGAAAATGGGTGGCGCTGACACCTGAGGAATGGGTGCGCCAGCACTTCACTCACTATCTGGCGGAGCAGAAAGGCTACCCCCAGAGTCTGCTTGCCAACGAGGTGGAACTGCGAATCGGAGAGAAGCGGCTGCGCTGCGACACCTTATTATATAATAAGGAGCTGCGGCCGCGAATGATCATCGAATACAAAGCCCCTACTATACAAATTCAGCAGAAGACTTTCGACCAGATATCGGCCTACAATCTTCTGCTGAAAGTGGATTATCTCGTCGTCAGCAACGGACTACAGCACTACTGCTGCAAGATGGATTACGACCACCAGTGCTACCAGTTTCTGGAGGCGGTTCCTGACTACCAAAATCTCTGACAATTGGATTATTCCATATCGTCGGCGTCAGTCACCTTCTTCGAGGTTGCTGTCTTGCGGATAGAGCGCTTACGTGTCTTCTTCTCCTCGCCAGTAGACTTGTCGATCTTCACACCTGCCAACTCGGGATCGATCATGATACGACCACAGTATTCGCAGACGATAATCTTCTTGTGCATCTTGATATCGAGCTGGCGCTGGGGCGGAATCTTGTTGAAGCAACCACCGCAGGCGTCGCGCTGCACATAGACGATTCCCAGACCGTTTCGGGCATTCTTACGGATGCGCTTGAACGAGGTGAGCAGGCGGTTCTCGATCTTCGACTCGAGGTCCTTCACCTTCTCCTTCAGCTTATCCTCTTCGGCACGTGTCTCAGTCATAATCTCCTCGAGCTCGCTCTTCTTCACCTCCAGGTCGCCTTCGCGCTCCTTGATCAGCTCCTCGGCAGAAGCCAGCTCCTCGCGCTTCTCGTTGATACGGGTGTTGGCCTCGCGAATCTTCTTATTACAGAGCTCGATCTCAAGAGTCTGGAACTCGATTTCTTTTGACAGAGTGTCGTACTCACGGTTATTTTTCACCTCGTTCAGCTGAGCCTGATAGCGCTCCACGCTGGCCTTGGCGTCAGTGATCTCACCGTTCTTCATGGTGATGGCACGCTGGAACTCGTCGATCTCGTTCTTGATCTTCTCCACACGGGTGGTCAGACCTTCGATCTCGTCTTCCAGGTCCTGAACTTCCAGAGGCAGTTCGCCTCGCAATGCACGCTTCTCATCGATCGACGAGAGGGCGGTCTGAAGCTGGTAAAGGGTCTTCAGCTTCTCTTCTACAGACAAATCTGTGGGATCTTTCTTTGCCATAATAACTGTTTTTATTGAATTCTACAAATATAATATCGGATTCGTGCAGGTGTCTGCGATCTCAGTCCTCAGCCCAGGGCAGGCCTCACGGATGATCTCGTCGAAGATCTCTGTCGTGAACTGCTCACTCTGGTAGTGGCCGATGACGCAGATCTGCAGTTGCTGTTCGTAGCCAAAGTACTGATGATAGTGCATCTCGCCCGTGATAAAGGCGTCGGCACCAGCCTTCACGGCCTCGTCGAGCAGGAAATCGCCTGCCCCTCCGATGACGGCTACCTTCGATACAGGGCGACGCAGCAGTTCGTTGCACATGGCGCACTCAACGCCAAAGGCTTTTTTCACCTTCAGCACAAAGTCGTCGGAGGCCATCGGCTCTTCGAGGGTACCCATGATACCACTGCCTGATTCGACGCCATCAACGCTCTTCGGAGCGAGGAAAGCGACGTTCTTTAGGCCCAGTTTCTGGGCGATACGGAAGTTTACGCCACCCTTGGCATTATCCATGTTGGTGTGCATCGAGATGACGCAGATACCATTGCTGATGGCTTTCATCACCGTGCGCTGCACATCCGTCAGGTCGCTGATCGTTTTCAGTCCTCGGAACAACAGCGGATGGTGGCTGACAATCAGATTGCAGCCCTTCCGGATGGCCTCGTCGACGATCTTCTCCGTGACGTCCAGACACAATAATGCCCCTGAAACCTCCGTCTCTGTCAGTCCAACTTGCAAGCCAGCATTATCCCAGCTTTCCTGCAAGGGCAGAGGCGCGAAACGTTCAAGGGCGCTCAGCACTTCTTTTATTTTCACGCTGCAAAGGTACAACTTTTAGTTGAGAGGTAAGAGGTAAGAGGTAAGAGGTAAGAGATGATTTATCTTTTTTTAACGATTTTACCACTCTAACAGGCTGGCAGAGGCCTCGATACGGCGCTCTGTAGCATCGTCGAGCGATGGGAAAAAGTCGATGCCAGTCATGGCCTCCACCTCGTCGACGGAGCAGACAGCATCCTCCATCAGCTGCTTCTTTCCTTCGTTGCGATACACGAAGCCAATGGCCTTAGGACGGCCCTGACGACAGAGCACCACCTTGAAGAAGGCATCAGGCACCCACACCTTATTCCGACCAATGGTCTTCTGCTGCGAAGGGGTATTATCCCCTACCCTAAATCGCTCACCTCCAGACGAATACAACGGTCCGCAGACAATATCGACAGCCCCGTATTTGCGAGCCCAATCGCGACAGAGAATCTCCAGATCGTTCCACTCGTACTTGTTTAGACCATGGTTCTGAGGGCAGACATTCGTAAAGAGAAACGACTCCGTCATGGCCTGCTGATCCCACTTATTGTCGCCAGCAGGGCACATGTGACCACGATCGTAGCGAGAGTTATAGTAGTCGTTGTCAGTAGCACGAGGAGCCTTCACGCTCTCGTCCTCGGCAAACACCTCCTGATCGCGCTGATAGGAGCCGTAGGTATGGGATTTCGTCAGGTGCCAGGCCACCCAGTTTGGTGTCTTCGTTCTGCTGTTGTACGAGGTGGTATAGCCCTTGCGCTTCAGGATCTGCTCAGGACGATCGGCCAACTTGGCTGGCATCTCGTACATCACCACCGTCTTGGCCTGACGACCAGTTGTCGATGCATCAGTCGTCGATGCTTCAGCCGTCGAAGCATCAGCCACGCCAAACAATTCGGCAGTCGCCCCACCCTTACGGCCTGTGCAAGCCACGACTGTCACCATCAGCGCCACCATTAACATCAGTTTTCCGAACTTGTCGAAGAGGGATTTATCGGCAACGAAGAGGGTGATGGAGAGAGAGAGGACAGAGGCAGCGATGCAACCAATGACCATGTGGAGCATCAGTATAAAAGCGTTGATGGGCGCGATGCCACCAAGGAAGATGCCACAGAGCAACAGGGGCATCGACGTGAGACCAAGTACCGTAAGATTGGCGATGGTGGGCGATATGACGGCCAGCAGACTGCGACGAAGGAAAGGACGGAGAGCCTGAAAATGGACTACACCGTTGCCTCGCAAGAACTCATACTGCTGTTCGTCGGCCTTCAGGGCAGTGACATAGGTGCTCAGTCCTCGGATCATCATCGCTGTGGCGTGGGCCGTCAGCAGCGCCATCACAGGCACAAACCAGCGAGCATCGAACACTTTCACTGTCAGAACCAGCCCCAATATCCACAGTCCAACGATCAGAACGCCCACAAACAGTCCTATGCCGACAGCTGGCAACAGTTTGCGCCACAGCAGTTTACAGCGTTTAACCACGATCCAGGCCGAATAGGCCGCCATGAGCAACAGCCACAGCAGCGAGAGCCAGGCCTTGTTGAAACGTATCAGCACCCACACCATGAGACAGACCACCAACAACTGCGCCACCATGCGGACTATCGTCAGACCAAAAGACTTGAGCGTCTGGCGCTCCAACAGATACAACGCTCCAGCAGGAATCAGCAGCAAGAGCAGTCCCAAAATCGTATGTATAATCAATCCAGTATTCATCTGTAAACCGTAAACTGTAAACCGTAAACACTAAACTATAATTTTATCACTTGATCGGCATAGGCCACCAGTTGTTGTTTGCGACTGGCTATCAGCACTGTCTTTCCAGCATCTGCCTGACTGCGAAGCAGTTGCAGCATCTGCAGCGAGAGTTCTGGTGTCAGCAGGGCAGCAGGCTCGTCGGCAATCACGATGGGCTTGTCTTTGGCTGCCTCGAGGGTTTTCTGCGCCAATTGGAAGATCTCTTCTGGCGAGAGAGGCTCCGATGGCTGTTCCTCTACTGCCGAGGGCATCAGGGCGTTCCAGACACCATACTCATCGGCCTCGTAAGAATGGAGGCAGGCATCAGGATACAAATGATTCCGAAGCATCTGCATCTGCTGTGGCAGATAGGCCATCATCGAGCGGAAGGCATGGGCAGAGCGTATCGTCAGCAGCTCGCCATCGACGCTGACAAAACCACTTCCAACGGGCAGAAAGCCCATCAGCGTGCGAATCAGCGTGGTCTTGCCAGAGCCCTCGGCCCCAGTGATACACGTCAGCTGACCGTCTCTCGCCATAAACGAGAGTCCTGTCGCCAAAGTGCGTTCTCCTACTGCTATCGTTGCGTCTTTTACCTCTAACATACTGATAAATCGCTGCAAAGTTAGAAAATAATTATGAATTATGCGCTCGGCTTTGCCGCTTTTTTTCAAAAAAGAATTATGAATTATGAATTATTTTGTACCTTTGCACCAAAATATGAACATCGGGACGAAAAACCACAAGCCATCATGGCGGCTGCCAGCCGAATGGGAGCCGCAGTGGGGTGTGCAGTTAACATGGCCGCACGCCCAGACAGACTGGGCCCCAATGCTCAGTGAGATCACCGCCACCTACGAGGAAATGGCCCGTGAGATTGCCAAGCGAGAGCACTTGCTCGTCGTTGCCCCCACGGTCCCTGAGCCTGTCGAAGGGGGCGAAGACCTCTCACCTCTTAATTCTAAATTCTTAATTCTGAATTCGAACGATACTTGGGCCCGTGACCACGGCTTCATCACCTTAGTGGATGACGAGGGGCACGCCCGATTGCTCGATTTCTGCTTTAACGGCTGGGGCGAGAAGTTTCCTGCCGAACTCGACAACGCCCTGAATCGTCAGCTTTACGACAATGGGGCCTTGGAGGGCGAATACGTCGATTGTCTCGACTTCGTGCTAGAGGGCGGCAGCATCGAGAGCGACGGCAAGGGCACGGTATTCACCACGACAGGTTGTCTGATGGCGCCCCATCGCAACCAACCCATGACTCAGGAGGAGATAGAGGCTCGTCTGAAACGGGATCTCTGTGCTGAACGCATCCTCTGGATTGACCACGGCTCGCTGACTGGCGACGATACCGACGGACATATCGACACCCTGGTGCGCATCTGTCCTGACGACACCTTATTATATATAGGCTGCGACGATCCTGACGACGAGCAGTATGAAGAACTGCGACTGATGGAGGAGCAACTGAAGACCTTCCGAACGCTCGACGGCAAGCCTTATCGACTGATGAAGTTGCCTATGCCCCGACCTATCTACGACGGCGACGACAGACTGCCCGCCACCTACGCCAATTTCCTCATCGTCAATGGGGCTGTGCTCTGTCCTACTTATGCCCAGCCCGATCTCGATGCCGAGGCCTTAAGAATCATCGGCGAGGCCTTCCCTGACAGAGAGATCGTCGGCATCGACTGTAGAAGTATCATCCGCCAGCACGGTTCGCTCCATTGCTGCACCATGCAATTTCCAAAGATTGAAGATTGAAAATTGAAAATTGATAGATGAAAGAACTGAATATCGGATTCCTGCAGCAGCATAATACTGCTGACACCAAAGACAACATCCTTCGCCTGGCAGAGGGCATCAGCGACCTCGCCAAGCGGGGCGCACAACTCATCGTGCTCCAGGAGCTGCACAACTCGCTCTACTTCTGCCAGACAGAAGACGTCAACAACTTCGACCTTGCCGAGCCCATCCCAGGTCCTTCGACGAAACTCTATGGCGAACTGGCCAAGCAGTTTGGGGTGGTCATCGTCACTTCGCTCTTCGAAAAGCGAGCTGCAGGACTCTATCACAATACGGCCGTCGTGCTCGAGAAAGACGGTACGATAGCAGGCACCTACCGCAAGATGCACATCCCCGACGACCCCGCCTACTACGAGAAGTTCTACTTCACGCCTGGCGATCTGGGGTTCCATCCCATTCAGACCTCCGTGGGACGTCTTGGTGTGATGGTGTGCTGGGACCAGTGGTATCCTGAAGCTGCCCGCATGATGGCTCTGCAAGGTGCCGAACTGCTGATCTACCCCACTGCCATCGGCTATGAGTCGAGCGATACGCCAGAGGAGCAACAGCGCCAGCGCATGGCCTGGCAGACCGTACAACGAGGTCATGCCGTAGCCAACGGACTGCCCGTCGTCACCGTCAACCGTGTAGGTTATGAGCCTGATCCCTCTGGTCAGACCAATGGCATCCAGTTCTGGGGTACCTCCTTCGTGGCTGGGCCGCAGGGCGAGATCATCTACGAGGCATCGACAGACGAGGAAGAGAGCATCATCGTCAGCCTCGACCTCGACCACTCAGAGCAGGTGCGTCGCTGGTGGCCCTTCCTCCGAGATCGCCGTATCGACGGCTACGCGGATATCCTGAGCCGCTTCATCGATTAAAGAAAGAAAATTGCAAACTTCATACAACCATACAAAATGTCAAACCTGTTAAGATTCCAAGTCGTGGAAGAGGCCTTCAAGAAGAAGGCTGTGGAAGTGGCTGCCCCTTCCGAGCGCCCCTCCGAATACTTCGGCAAGTATGTGTTCAACCGTGAGAAGATGTACAAGTACCTGCCCGCAGATGTCTATAACAAGCTCATCGACGTCATCGACAACGGTGCCCGTCTGGACCGTTCCATCGCCGATGCCGTAGCCAAGGGCATGAAGCAGTGGGCCCAGGAGATGGGCGCCACCCACTACACCCACTGGTTCCAGCCCCTCACCGAGGGTACGGCCGAGAAGCACGACGCCTTCGTAGAACACGACGGCAAGGGTGGTATGGTGGAGAACTTCAGCGGCAAACTGCTTGTACAGCAGGAGCCAGATGCCTCCAGTTTCCCCAACGGCGGTATCAGAAACACCTTCGAGGCCCGTGGTTACTCTGCCTGGGATCCCACATCGCCTGTGTTCATCATCGACGACACCCTGTGTATCCCTACCATCTTTATTGCCTATACTGGCGAGGCCCTCGACTACAAGGCCCCGTTGCTGCGCTCGCTCCATGCTGTCACCAAGGCTGCCAAGGAGGTGTGCCAGTATTTCTACGACGATGTGAGGAAGGTGCAGGTGAATCTTGGCTGGGAACAAGAGTATTTCCTCGTCGACGAGGGCCTCTACTCTGCCCGTCCTGATCTCCTGATGACAGGCCGCACGCTGATGGGCCACGAGAGTGCGAAGAACCAGCAGATGGACGACCACTACTTTGGCACCATCCCCGACCGTGTGCAGGCCTTTATGAAGGATTTGGAGATACAGGCCTTGGAATTGGCCATTCCCTGTAAGACGCGCCATAACGAGGTAGCCCCCAACCAGTTTGAGTTGGCTCCCATCTTCGAGGAGTGTAACCTCGCTGTCGACCATAACATGCTGCTCATGTCGCTCATGAAGCGTGTGGCCCGTAACCACGGTTTCCGTGTGCTACTCCACGAAAAGCCCTTCGACGGTATCAACGGCTCAGGCAAGCATAATAACTGGAGTCTCACCGCTGAGCGCAATGGCGAAGAGAGCACCCTACTCCACGCCCCTGGCAAGACGGCAGAGGAGAA
>Ga0310696_10005390_pt1 | contig 15447 bp, 15 predicted proteins | sample AusTroGonzalo_MG_4_FD_203885 | JGI IMG/M metagenome (GOLD analysis project Ga0310696, IMG submission 203885) | Bovine rumen microbial communities from tropical cattle in Woodstock, Queensland, Australia - Gonzalo_02 (v2) (version 2) | ecosystem: Host-associated > Mammals > Digestive system >...
AACACACACATAATAAAACCCATAGAAATATTTTATCATAGCGCTTTTGAGATGTATTCCAATGTCTATTAAGACTAATGGAAGCATAGATTATTCCGATTATGAAATATATACTAAGTATTGTTTCATTCATATCGTCCCCATTTAGTTTATAATAAGAGTATGCTACTAGATTGTTTTTGTAAAAACAATCAGAAATAAAAATGTCATTGTACTTAAAAACTTCAAAAGTGGCCAAAAATTTACTTTCTAATCCTGTAAAAGTATCGGGAAATAAAAGAAAACTTGCCCCGGAGGGCAAGTTTTGAAACTTTGGTTGCGGGGGATGGATTTGAACCACCGACCTTCAGGTTATGAGCCTGACGAGCTACCGGGCTGCTCTACCCCGCGATAAACGGGAATATTATAAAGTATATTTATTATTTGTCAAATAAAAATAACTACTTACATATCATTTTTTCGGATTTTTATCCTTATCATTACTTGAAATACGCATTTTTTATTGCTAAACTGCCTTGGAAACACAAGGTGGGTATTTTATGAAAACTTTTAGAAAAATATGGAAAGCGTTTTGGGAACCAATACTGGGCTTGTCCATTTTTCAATGGATTATTGCTGCTGTTATGTGGTTTTTAATTTGGTTTGTGTATTTTACTTGTCGTAAAAAAATCGTAAATTACGATATTTTCAAAAAATACCGCAATAAACCCGCTATTTTCGTATTTTGGCATGGACGCAGTATGATGTTATCGCCAATTGTTTGTTTGGGTGGAATGAAATCTTATGCTATTGCAAGTCGTCACAAAGACGGCAGAATGATGGCAAAATTACAACACTTATTCGGTTTACGTGCTATTTATGGCAGTTCCAGCAGTGGCGGATTGGAAGTTTTACGTGCCGGTGTTCGTGCGTTGCGCAAGGGTGACCATTCATTGTGTATTTCGCCTGATGGTCCAGGGGGACCGTCGTTGCGTGTTCAAGAGGGTGCATTATATTTTGCGAAAATGACCGGGGCACCTATTATTCCGTGTTGTTTTTCAACAAATCATGCATGGCTACAACGTCGTTGGGATAGGTATTTATTAGTATTTCCTTTTTCTAAAATAAAATGTACTATTGGTGAACCAATGTTCATAGATTCAAAAATTTCCGCCGAAGATTTTGAAAAAAAACGCAAGGAACTTGAATATATTATGGTAAAACAGTTGCGTGACCTTGATAGTGAATTTAATTTGTATTTTGTGGAACAAGATTTTACTTCTGCGGAATTCAAGGATAAAAAACGTTCTGGTCATGAACCTCGTTTAGTAAAAAGGTACAAATAATATGAAGACCCCTTGGTGGTTTTTACATAAAACTCCGCTGGCTTTTTTGTTATTGCCAGTGTCTTTTATTTACTATTTGATTTCACGTGCTGTATTTTCGTGGCGTAAAATGTTTGTTTATGAATCCAAACGCAAAGTAATTTGTTTTGGTGGTTTATTGGCTGGTGGTGTTGGTAAAACACCAATAGTTCGCCAAGTTGCAAAATATTTTGATTCGCCTGTTGTTATGCGTGGTTATAAAAAGACCGCAAAAACCGGAAATATTGGTGATGAAGCAATGATGTTATCGGCGGATGGGCTTGCGGTTCATGTTGGTCATCGTAAAAGCAATGTTATGTTGTTAAATAAACAAGAAGAAACAACACCAATTGTTATGGATGACGGATTTCAAAACCCAACGATTAAAAAGGATATTTCTGTACTTGTTTTTAACGAAGCAATCGGTTTTGGAAACGGTTTTTTGTTACCTTCGGGACCTTTGCGTGAACCAAAATCACATGTAAAAAATGCCGATGCGATACTTGTAATTAAAAACGAACAAAAACAAAAAAAGATGGTATTTCCTGAAAATATACCGGTTTTTTACGCTGAATCAAAGGATGTGCCCCCATATCCCAAGGGGACAAAAATTGTTGCGTTTGCGGGTATTGGTTATCCCAAAAAGTTTTTTGCTTCTTTGACGGATGTGGTTGCACATCGTTCTTTTCCGGACCATTATCAATATACCGAAAAGGATATAGAACAACTTTTTGATTTGGCAAAAAAGAAAAACGCTAAACTTGTGACCACTGAAAAAGATTGGATGCGTTTGTCACCCGATGTGCGAAAAAAAATAAAATTTTCTAAATTAAATCTGAATATAGACAAGAAATTTTTTACTTGGTTAAAGGAGAGGGTAAATGCCGACAATTAAAAAGGCGGTAAAAATATCTGGACGTGGGATACATTCGGGATTGCCAGTGAATTTGACGATAAGACCAAGCAAGTCCGTCGGAATTTATTTTCGCAGAATTGATTTTGACAAAAAAAGAAAGGTAATTGCGCGATTTGATAATGTTGGTGATACAAAAATGCGCAACACCACAATCGGCAATTTGGATGACATTTTTGTAAAAACAGTGGAACATTTAATGGCTGCTTTGTTTATGGCGGGCATAGATAGTGCGGTTATTGACATAGATGGTGGTGAAACACCGATTTTAGATGGAAGTGCGATACAGTTTTATAACACGTTTGTAAAAGCGGGGGTTACAAACGGCAAAATGTTTCAAATTATTGTAAAACAACCTGTTGTCGTTACCGCAAGGGAAGTTTTTAAACAACTTTCGTTTTTGACACGGTTTAAAATATGGATAATGAATTTATTATCGGGTCGTAAAGCGGATGGTTTTGTTCGGTTATCACCATGTGATAATAACGCATTGAATATTACCGCTACTTTGGTATATCCGGAAAAAATTATTGGTCGTCAAACTTATAAATATTCGTTTGATGGAACAAAAAAATCGGTTCAAGATTTTATAAAAAATGTTGCACGTGCGCGGACATTCGGAAAATTTTCAGAATGGGAATATTTAAAGGCACATGGCATGGGACGTGGGGCGGATGAAACAAATGTAATTGCGTTAAACGACCGCGGTGATGGGACTTTGAACAAGGTTTTTTGGCCCGACGAATTTGTGCGTCATAAAATCATAGATGCTATTGGTGATATGTTTACATCGGGCGGTTTTGTTGTTGGAAATTTGGAATCTTACAAGGGAAGTCATGCAATGAATAATTTGGTGTTGCGTAAACTTTTCAGTGATTCTAATAATTATGAAATTATTAACCAAAGGAAGGAAAAATGAAAAAATATTTTGGCTTGATTGTGTCCGCTTTTATTTTAGCCGGATGTGGCGGTTATGTTAAAAGTGAAAATGGGAGTGATAATTTAGTACGCTTGGAACGTGAACCATCCGGATGTAAGTTTTTATACACCATGAATGCCGAAGCATCGGTTTATGAATTACCAGATGCATACAGATATTTGGAAAATCGTATTGCTGAAAGAACGGAACCGAAAGCGAACGCGTATTTTGTGACTAAAAAGACAACCCGTCAAAACGAATGGGTTATGTTTGGACCGGAACGTTCGTATGTGTTTGAAGCAAAAGTTTATAACTGTTCCAATCTTGATTAAAAAATATAAAAACCGTTATGAAAATAACGGTTTTTTATTGTGGCGCTATTAAATATTTTTATGTTATAATATTTTCGGAAAAAATAGAGAGAGAATTTGATAAGCCAATACGTCCAGATAAACAGAAAAAAATATGCTGTCGGTTTGCTTTGGCAACCGTCGGTTAGTGGTGTTACCACACGTGCGTATGCTGCGCGTTTGGCGCATGGTATTGACCGCAAAGCAAATCTTTATATTGGTTATAATTCAATGGTTGGTTTGGGTGCCCGTTCACGTGGTCATCGTTCGGGTATGCCGTCTCTTGCAGCCGAAATTTTAAATTCTTTGTCGGAATATTCGTCTTTTCTTGGTGTTTTCCAAGTTGATAAAAAGTTTGTTTTGATTGCGGTTAGAAACGGTATTATTTTACAAGATTTGTTGTTTACCGATGAAGTCCAAGCGCGTCAAAAATATTCGGAATTAACCGAAATACCTGATTGGGGTGCATTATTCGCGCCGGCTGTATGGGGAATGCCACGTGCTATTGATCGTAATTTATCGGATATAGTTTCCGGAAATGTTCGTTCGGTATTACGTCCAATAAGTCGTGTTGGTGTGGGTATGTTGTCTTTGTTGATGTTGGTTTTATTTGGGTTCGCTATGTTGTACTTTTTTCGTGAACCAATAAACCAAATTTTGACCCCGAAAAAAACTGTGGCGACTTTGGATCCGGAATTGGCGATGGAATATAAACGTCAAATCGAAGAAAAAAACAAGGAACTTGATAAACAGTACAATATGCACCAAGAACCAGAAATTGAACCATTGGTTATGCCGTACGAAGTGTTACCAGATACGGCGGAACGTGCAAATGTTTGTTACAAGGGAATCGCGTTTTTAATGCAACCGGTGACTGGGTGGAATCAAACTTCGGTTGAATGCTCGGAAACACATGTTGTTGCTCGGTTCAGACGTAGTTTTGGTACGCTGGATAGTTTTTACGCTGTTGCTGGTGAACTTATGCCGGGCGCCTTTGTTCAAGAAATTTCCGATGAAGAAGTTATGGTTCGTGCAAAATTACCTGAAGTACCAACGGTAAAATCCCAAGATTCACGTGATGCTGATTCCATAATTCGTGAACTGGTTAGTAGGTTCCAAGGGATAAATATTACACCAACAACGAATGCGGTTGTTGATGTTGTTTCTAACCAAAGCCAAAGTGCCGAAATATATTTGGTGGAATTGGGGGTAGAAACTAAATTAATACCGTCCGAATTTTTAAACGTATTGGACGGATTTGATGGTGTTTACATCACAAAGGTTACGTGGGATATAAGAAGAAAAATCTGGAACTATGAGGTGATAATTTATGCAAAATAAATTTAAATTATTTTTGATTGCGTTGGGTGCAATATCTTTATTTTCAAATGCTTCATTTGCCGAAGAAATTGATGACTTTGATGATGAAATCGTCGAAGAATCGGTGGAAGAAGATGAAGATTATGTTGATAACGAAGTTGCTGAAGAAGTTGTCGAAGAAGACGATGGTGAAGCGTTATCGGCTAAATCTATTACTGATTATGAAGTAAACGGTTCGTTGTTCCAACAAATTACTGATTTGGAACAAGAAAAGATTTTAATCCAATTGGAAAAAGAACGTGCGCAGTTAAATCTAGATTTGGATCGTTTGGCGGCGGAAAAAATCAAGTTGAATATGGAAATGGAAAACTTGTCTGGGCGTGCTGAACAACAACAACAAGAACTTGTCACTGAACGTGCAAGATTGGAAGCCGAAGCACAAAAGTTAGAAGCGCAAAAACAAGCGTTAGAGAAAGCCGCCACTGATGAAGAAACGGTGCCAGAAAAGGTTGTTGAAACACCGAAAGCAAAAGAAACTGAATTTAATAAAAGATATAAATTGGTTAATGTGATTGGTGTTGGAACCCAATTACAAGCGACTATCCAAGATGTGGTTTCCGGTCAAAATAAAAAAATGAGTGTCGGAAAGGTTTTGGATGGTTATACGGTAAAATCTATATCATTGGATGAAGGCGTTGTTTTTGAAAAAGGCAACGAAGTGCAAAGTTTAAATATTGAAAATAAAAAATAAAGCATAGGCAACCATGGCAGAAAACAATTCTTTTGATAATATGGTGCAAGTGACGGAACCGTCTGTGCCGGCGCGGTTAGAATATGCCGATAACAAGGAAATCATAGAATACTTGTTTGCGGAAAATAACCGTCTTTTGACCGCACCCGGGGGTGAATTTGAATTACCAAAAGATACGCGAGGTCTTATTGCATATTTTCAAGGTGGTTGTTTGATAATATCACGAACACATCGTTATGATGGTCGTGTACTGGCTTTCCTTGATTTGTTAAAGCGTAAAAACAAATTAACCAAGGCACCGTTTTATTCCGATTTAGGATTGGTTTCTGCTATATACAAACATTATGAAAATAAACTTGGTGCTGGTGATAGGTCGCGTTTGGATTATAACAACCAAATGCAAAAAGATTTTGTCGATATCATTGCCAAAGCTGCGGCACAAAAAGTTTCTGATATTCATATAGAAGTTGCTGATCAAACAACAATATATTTTCGTATAGATGGAAGTATGCAGCCCGTATTGGAATATAATTCGCAATGGGGTGAATCTTTTGTTCGTGCGGCGTTTGCTTCGGCCGATATTTCTAATTCTAATTATGCGCAAAATGAATATCAGTCCGCACAAAAAGATGGTCGTACACCATTACGTGGGACCAAGGATTTATATTTACCGCATGGTGTCCAAAGTATAAGAATGCAATTTTCACCAATTGCGTTTGGCAGTCGTTATGTTGTTATGCGATTGCTTTATGATAACCCATCGGAAAATATAAAAACCGAACAAGAATTTGGTGAATATGAACAAAAACTTTTACAACGTATGCGTTCGTTTCCAACGGGTTTGGTCGTTATTGCTGGTCCTACTAGTTCTGGTAAATCAACAACGCTTGTGCGAAATATGGTTTTGATGTTAAAAGAACATCATTATGAAATAAATCTTATCACTGTTGAAGATCCTGTTGAACAAAAGATATTTGGTGCGCATCAAATACCTGTTGTTAATACGTTGAACGAAGAACAACGTGAAAACGAATATACCGAAGCGTTGGCTGCTGCATTGCGTAGTGACCCCGATACACTTATGGTCGGTGAAATAAGAACGCTTGCTGCTGCACAACTTACCGTCAAGGGTGCATTATCTGGTCATAATGTTTGGACCACATTGCATGCGAACTCCGCTATGGCGGCGCTAGTGCGTTTACTTGATATGGGCATAGAAGGTTTTAAATTGAAAGAAGAAACAATGATGCGTGGATTGGTTTCTATGCGTCTGTTTAAACGGTTATGCCCACATTGTCGTGAAAAATTGTTAAATCATCCTGAAATGCCGGAATACAAACGTGTTCGCGATGCTTTTGGTGATTTAGGGTTAAATCAAGTTTATGTTCGTGGTCACGGTTGCGAAGAATGTGGTGGTACCGGAACCCAAGGACGTATCAAGGCGGGCGAAATAATTATAACCAATAGTGAATTTTTACAATTGGCTTTGGCTGGTAATACCGAAGCCGCGGTTAAATATTGGCTTGAAGAAATGGATGGCCGTACATTAAAAGAAGCGGCTTGTTCACTTATGTTACAAGGTATAATTGGTGTTGATGAACTTGAACGTTGGGTTGGATTACTAGATCGTCCAGGGGTTTACTGATATGACCAAGATTGAATTATTTTATGCCAAAATGGTTTGTAAATCCAGTACCGACAAACGCATAGCGATTTGGCGTAAATTAGTTTCTTTGTTAAAAAATGATTTTACTTTGGTGGATGCATTGAACCGTATTCAAATGATAGAATCCAAAGGTGGTGCAAAGCCAAACGAACCTTTTGCAATTTGTATGCGCGAATGGGAAAAAAATCTTGAACGTGGTATGAGTTTTTCCGAAGTGACACGTGGTTGGATTCCAGCCGAAGAAACATTGTTGTTAAGTTCTGGTAATATGTCCAGTTTAATTGGTGCACTTGAAAATGTTAGCCGTATTATGTCAGCAAACAAACGTATTCGCAGCGCGGTGTTTGGTGCGCTTGCGTATCCGTTATTGTTAATAGTTTTGGTTTTCGCGATAATTGTGATGGTTGGCATGTATCTTGTTCCGCCATTGGCAGAAGTTGCAGGAAATCAAATCGTATGGCAAGGAAGTGCGGCATCTTTGATTTGGTTATCTGATTTTGCACAAAAATATTGGCGTATAGGTGTGATAGTGTTTGGTGCGCTGTGTTTATGTATATGGTGGTCTTTGCCACGCTGGACGGGGCGTTTGCGTACGATTTTTGACGGTATTGCGCCATGGAATATTTACAAATTGAAACTTTCTGTTGTTTGGATGTTGTCTTTATCGGCAATGGTTGCGTCGGGCGTTGCTATTCCTGATGCGATGCGTATTTTAGCGGATAATTCTAATCGTTATTTGCGTAATATTTTGGAAGAAACGTTGCATTATATTGCTAATGGCGATAATCTTGGGACCGCGCTTGCTAATACTGGAACCAACTTTCCAAACGAAGAACTTATTGGTGATTTGACCGTTTATGCCGATATGAATGATTTTGATACCAATTTAACAAATATATCAAATGATTATTTGGAAAACTCTGTTAAAAAGATAGAATCTGTTTCAAATGTTTTGAATACCATCGGTATTATTTTGATTTCTGGTGTAATCGCGTGGGTTTTATTCGGAACATTTCAAATGCAAGATCAAATACAAATCGCTTTATCGTAATACGCATTTTTTGATATTATTGTTTGACAATGGTTGATTTTGTGTTATTTTATGACAAAAAATAAGGTGTTATTATGGAATATATGTCTTTGGCTGATATCGCTCGGGTTTTTATTAAATGTGATAATAGGGAAATTCCTTATGTCGTAAAGTTGGTTAATTCGATAAAAACGGACGAATTTTATACATCGTTGGCAAAAATCACGGAATCTATGTCTTTTTGTGAAAAGATGGAATGTTTAAACAAATGTATTGTGGAATATCATGGTGCAAAAAAAACGTCAGCATCCGGAAAAGAGTTTTATAAAAATTTGACAATGATGGCAGAGATTTTTTCTGGCAAAGAAATATCAGATACTAGGAACTTCTTAGGACATATATATTGCTTTGATGATTTAACAAGAAAAGAAGAATATGTCGTTCTAAAGAAAATCGTCCCATTGTTAAAAGATGTGGTATGCAGAAACAAGGTGTTATTTAGGTTAGTAAAAAATGAATTTATGACTATTGCTGATTATTGTTCATTGTTAACAAAGTGGGCCGTAAGAGAATTGGCCTTTGATAGGGTTAAAATACTTCCTATATTGTTTAACAATCTTGATGCGGAATTGGAAAAGTTTATTAAAGTACTGCAAAATCCGGAATTATTCAATAAAACATTACAGGATGTGAATCGTATGTTGACGTTGATGCAAGACCAAGAGCCTGCTCGTGTTAAAGGTTTTCGTGATAAATACGATATCCATCCATGTCATTGTTACAAACAGGACAAGTATTTGGTTTTATCAAGTGGTGAATTTGTTATTCAAGACAAGCCGAGAGTTGTTACGGAAAAAGACAACAAGATAGCAAAATTGATTGATGAAAATAACAGAAGGCGTCAAGAAAAAGCTTCCATGGCGAAAAGTAATATTTTCTTAAGTAATTTAATTACTGCCAAAGACAAAGAAATTGAAAAACTAAAGAAAGTGATTGCTGAAAAAGATGAGGAAATAAAATTCTTAAAACAAGAAAAACAAGATTTGGCTTTTCAACTTGAACACGGTATGTTACCAAGTTCGCGGTTAAAAGCAGAAAAATCAAAGTAATATAAAGGGCATCATTTGATGCCCTTGTTTTATACCATAAATGGTAAGTTTTCCAAAGTTCCTTCGGCAACACGTAAATTTACGTCTATCATTAAAAACACACAATCAGGACTTGTTATTAAATCAGGACAGAAAATTTGCGAACCCAAAAGGTGGCTGGTATTAACCGAAATTTTTGTGATTAAATGGTCGTCATCCAAAAGGGTATAAATTGGACCTATGTCACGTGGAACATTTTGACCAATTTCGTGTTCGTTTTGCGGACAACGCAACCCATCAAACAACGTTTTTATACGGTTATCTATGTCCGAACGTGCCATACCGACAATTTCCGAATGCAACATTTGAATATCAAGTTCGGCTATAAGTTTTAATTTTGGTGTAATAATGGGATTCCAATCTATGCCACCAACATGACGTGTTGTAATAGGGGATTTTATTGCGTCTGGTTGCATATATTGTGTCAAATTATTCCAAGGACTGTGTTCCACAAGTTTTTTTAATTGTGGATGAAATTGCATACGAATATCCGAAATATGTTGGGCACGTTTTTTTGGGTTTACCAAAATTTCACCAAAATACAATAACTTAAACTTCATTTTACTTACCTTTTTGCTTAATTTTCAATAAAATTTGTTGGAATTGTGCAATGGCTTGTGGCTCTGGGCGCAAGCAATAATTATCCCGTTTATGTGAAAATTTTATAGTATATTTAATAATTATTGGTCTGTTTGCCGAATATCCGCTGTGAATTTTAATATTTTGAAGGAATGCCAAGCGCATAGCACGCATAACCAGCGTCACATCTTCACCGTATTTTTCGGCATATTTTTGTGAATCTAAATAGTCATCTTTTGTATAGTATTCGGACATAAATTTTTTCCTTATTTTTTTGCTTTTCTCTTTACAATTATAGCACAAATTGCTACTCTGACCATATAAAAAAAGATATAAAAAAGAAAGGAATTTTTTATGACAGTAAATAATGAATATACTGGTGATTCAATCAAGGTCTTAAAAGGGTTAGAAGCGGTTAAAAAACGCCCTGGTATGTATATCGGCGATGTCGGTGAAGGTGGCGCCGGATTGCATCACATGATTTACGAAGTTGTCAATAATTCTATTGACGAAGCGATGGCTGGTTATGCCGATACGGTTTATGTTTCATTGAATCCGGATGGAAGCGCGACAATTCGTGATAATGGTCGTGGTATGCCATTTGATACTAATCATGAAACGGGACGCAGTGCGCTGGAATTGATTATGTGTGAGTTGCACGCTGGTGGTAAGTTTGATAATGAAACAAACGGTGCGTATAAGGTTTCTGGTGGTTTACATGGTGTTGGTGTTTCCGTTGTGAATGCTTTATCTACTTGGTTGGAAGTTCGTGTTTGGCGTGGTGATAAACAAGCGGAAATGAGTTTTGCCGAAGGTATCCCAACAACTGATTTGAAAATCACCGAAAATAAATCTGGTTATGAACATGGGACCGAGGTCACGTTTTTACCATCACCCAATACATTTACTTCAACGGTATTTAATTTCGATACTTTGGAAAATTGGTTGCGTGAACAATCTTATTTGAATGCAAATGTTCGTATTGTTTTCGAAGATTTACGTGGCGGTGAAAAAAAAGAACGTGAATTCCATTCTGTTGACGGGTTGTCCGGATTTGCAACATATTTGGATAAATCCAAGGAATTGTTGAATCGTGATCCAATTCAGATGATTAAACAAATAGACGACAGTTATATCGAAGTTGTTTTACAATGGACAACGGCATATACGGAAACTTCATTGTGTTTTACGAATAATATTCCAAATCGTGACGGTGGAACCCATTTGGCCGGTTTTCGTGCGGGTTTGACGCGTGCTATTAACAAATATATTTCTGAACACAATACCAAAAAAGATGTGAATTTATCCGGCGAAGATTTTCGTGAAGGTTTGACCAGTATTATCAGTGTTAAAATACCCGATCCAAAATTTGGTTCCCAGACCAAGGATAAATTAGTATCAAGTGAGGTTCGTCCAATTGTTGAAAATACAGTTTCCGAATTGTTATATCAATATTTGGAAGAAAACCCAGTAACCGCAAAACTTATCATTGATAAGATTCTAGAAGCGGCGACTGCGCGTGAAGCGGCACGCAAAGCTCGTGAATTGTCACGTAAAAAGACGGGTCCCGAACTTGGTGGGTTGCCCGGAAAATTAGCAGGGTGTTCGGAACGTGACCCAGCAAAATGCGAATTGTTTATTGTCGAGGGGGACTCGGCTGGTGGTACCGCAAAACAAGGGCGTGACCGTAAAACTCAGGCAATTTTGCCGTTGCGTGGTAAGATTTTAAACGTTGAACGTGTACGTTTTGATAAAATGCTTACATCTGATACTATTGGCGCGTTAATTACGACGATGGGTGCTGGTATCGGTAAAGATGATTTTGATATTGAAAAAATGCGTTACCACAAAATTATCATCATGACCGATGCTGATGTGGACGGTCAACACATTCAAATATTGCTAATGACATTCTTTTATCGTCACATGCCCGAAGCAATTGAACGTGGATACATTTATGTTGCGAAACCGCCACTTTACGGTGTTACGCGTGGTAAACAACAAATTTATTTACAAAACCAACGCGAAATGGATGATTATTTGATGGATCAACTTGCAACTGATGGTATCGTAGAAATCGCATCTGGAACACGTATTTCTGGTGCTGATTTGAAACGGTTGTTAGATTTAGTTTTGGATATGCGTAATGTATTGCAACCTTTGAATCACATTATGCCGTTGCGTTTCATAGAGGCGTTGGCACTTAATCGTGTGTTTGATAATGAAAGCGAAGAAAATTTTGCTGCCACTGCGAAAATGTTAGATGCCCAAGAATTGGAATTTGAACGTGGGTGGCACATAACTTCTAATGAATCTGGTATAAGTATTACACGTACTTTGCGCAGTGTAACGGAAACTTATACTTTGCCACGTGAACGTGTCAATTCACCGGAAATCAATGCATGGCGTCGTATGAATGGTCGTGATGAATTGATGGAAACATTTTCTAAACCAACAATGTTGACCGTAAAAACAAAATCCCAAAAGATATGGGGGGCTTTCAATCTGTTGAATACCGCGTTTGAATACGCTAAAAACGGATTAAAGATTCAACGTTATAAAGGTTTGGGTGAAATGAACGCTGAACAATTGTGGGAAACCACAATGGATCCGAATCATCGTTCGTTGTTCCAGGTGACAATTAATGATGCTTCGCAAGCGGATGCGGTTGTATCTATGTTAATGGGTGATGTTGTTGAACCGCGTCGTGACTTTATTGTTGAAAACGCACTGGATGCAACAATCGATGTTTAGTAAAGGAACCGTATGTTTGATGCAAAGTGGTTTTTTGATTTAGAAAAACAAATCTGTGAATTGGGCGTCGATAGTGATGCCCAATCATTTGATGACATTAAACAAAATCTTTCTTGTCCCAAAAAACTTTCCCCTGATGACTTTGCAAATAATTGTGCGTATGTTATTTTGGCCGGTGGTTTTTCACAAAAAACAGCAAAAAAGATTCATCAACAGATTATGCGTGATATTTTTACAAATGGTGCAGAATACGATTCTTTGATAAAGATTTTTAATAATAAAAACAAAATAAATGCCATTTGTAAAATATGGGACAACCGCAAAAATTTTTGTGATGCTTTTTATGCATTGAAAGATGACCAAGAAAAAATAAATTACCTTACAAAATTGCCACATATTGGAAAAATAACCGCAAATCATCTTGGACGAAACCTTGGTATAGATATTGTTAAATATGATATTTGGATTCAACGTCTTGGTATCCTATACGGCGGAAACAATAATTTACAACCTGATAATAAAAAATTAAACGACTATATAAAAATCGCATGTGACGCTATGTTCAACAAACTTGTTGCCGAAACAAATCTGCCCCGTGGGTATATAGATGTTGTTCTTTGGAAAGCATGCCAAATAGGGTTGATAACATTTTAATAGGGGACAAAAATGGATGTAAAAATAGAACAATCGTGGAAAGATGTTTTATCTGGTGAGTTTGAAAAAGATTACTTTATTAAGCTTACGGATTTTGTGCGTGCCGAATATTTGTCCGGCAAAAAAATTTTCCCAGCACCAGCAAATATTTTTAATGCTTTTAATTTATGTCCATTTAATGAAGTTCAGGTTGTGATTATTGGCCAAGATCCGTATCATGAACCCGGTCAGGCACATGGCTTATGTTTTTCGGTTCCAAACGGTATCACAATACCACCATCGTTGGTGAATATTTATAAAGAAATAGAATCTGATTTAGGTCGTCCAAGTAAAACCAATGGTGATTTATCGTATTGGGCAAAGCAGGGTGTTTTACTATTAAATTCTACATTGACTGTACAAGCGCATTTGGCGGCATCACATGCCGGACGTGGGTGGGAAGAGTTTACAGATTCTGTGATTCGTGCTTTGTCTAAACGCGAAGGGTTGGTATATATGCTTTGGGGTTCTTATGCTCAACGCAAAGCATCCATTGTGGATGAATCAAAAAATCTTATATTAAAATCTGTTCATCCATCACCACTTTCTGCATACAGAGGATTTTTTGGTTGTCATCATTTTTCGCGTGCAAACGAATACCTTGTTTCCAATGGAAAAGAACCAATAGATTGGTAATGTTGTTAGAAGTTATATGTTACGCCTAATCCATAAAAGGCATAGGAATAATTTTCTGGTGCGGTATTTGCATTAGAAAAATGTTTCATAAATATTTCCATACCCCATTTTTCATTCAAATATATACCCATTGCTAATTTGAATTGGAATAACAACTTTGCCCCAAGACGTTTGTTTTGTTGTGCCTGTAAACCAACGCCAGCACCAGCGCTGAAATATCCCCAATTAAATGACGCCAACGCCACATCCCCAGACATAAAAATCATTGGTATTGTATAGCGTTCCCAATCCCAACCGTATTTTTCGCCAAGCCCGATAGTTTGCGCGATATTTAACGATTGACGCGCTGGCAATTTGAAAAATGTTGTTGGTTGCGAATATTGCAAATGCAAAAAGTAAAATGGAACAGGGCGGGTCGGCGGTGGAACAATGAATCCACTATCAATTCCCTGACCGATGTTATATGCGATTTGATTAGAAAAATTGCGTGTAAATGTATTCTTTTCCGCAGCAAAGACGCCGAAAGAACAAACCACAAATAAAAAAGCCAATATAATCCGTTTCATGGCGACGATTATACACTATTTTCATTTTATTATCAAATGAAATAAAATATAAGGTAAAGCAAAATTTGTTGGATTTTCTTGCATTTATAAAAATGTCTGTTATAATACGGCTCGTTGGCGGCGTAGCTCAGTGGTAGAGCAGAGGAATCATAATCCTTTGGTCAGGGGTCCGAATCCCTTCGCCGCTACCAAGATTCAAACCGGGCGTGTCCCGGTTTTAATTTTGGTATAATCGAGAGATGATGAGGACCCCGGGTCCGACAAAATAGCAGATTTTGCGAGCAAAGCGTGGCGAAATCGTTGCGATTTGGAAAGGGGCCCACAAATGAAATTTGTGGGAATATACAATCCCTTCGCCGCTACCACGAATTTTATAAAAAATACCGGCTTTTGCCGGTATTTTTTTCTTCATTCTCTACTTTTTCCAATGTTTATATGTTGTTGTAATTGAGGGGACAGTTTATATATTTGTGCCCCTGGTTTTGATACGATTTGGGTTATTGTTTGATTGTTATTATCATCTGTTTGCACCATAATTGCCGCACCTTCATCAACAGCATATCCAGATTCAGATTCTTTGAACAACAACTTTACTATTTCGTCTTTTGGTATAGAACCCGTATCAAGTCCTGTTTCTGCTTTGGTATTCCAATGTGGAACAAAATATCCCTTAACTAAACCAAGTGCAGGTTTTAATTTTAATGTATTCACAGTTCCATCAAAATCTTCTTCATCTTCATTATCATAAGTTTCAAACCAAACACACCCACCAGCACTAT
>Ga0310696_10005392_pt1 | contig 15445 bp, 10 predicted proteins | sample AusTroGonzalo_MG_4_FD_203885 | JGI IMG/M metagenome (GOLD analysis project Ga0310696, IMG submission 203885) | Bovine rumen microbial communities from tropical cattle in Woodstock, Queensland, Australia - Gonzalo_02 (v2) (version 2) | ecosystem: Host-associated > Mammals > Digestive system >...
TCCCCTGCTCAACGACGAAAGCGCCGACGACCGGCTGCCCGGCCGTGTCCTGGACGACCCCCCGGAGGGTGGCGTTCTGGGCCATTGCCGCCAGGCTCAATCCCAATGCAAGGATTAGGGAAGCAATCTTTTTCATACGCGATTTCTGATTAGTTGTGCGTTGGTTTTGGTTATTTGGATTGAATTGTGTATTTCGCCTATGGGTCCGGTTGCAAAATTAACCGACAAAACGAAGCCTCGCGCACATAGGAGCAAAAAAGTAGCGATAATTAAAACGCAAAACATTTGTTATAAACGTTTTGCGTTTTTGCGAATCATCCAAAAAAGTAGTGGAAATAGAGCCTTGAAAGTGCTACTTCCCAAGCTGTTTCACCCGTTCTTCGAAGGTGTCGCGATCCCCCAGGGACGCATTCTTGACGGAGACTTTGTAGTTGTAGATGGTACTTACGGAGTAGTGGAGGATGGATGCAATCTGCTTGGAATCATCCACGCCCAGGCGGATCAAGGCGAAAATCCGGAGCTCCGTGCACAGGCGGCCGTCGTTACGGAGAGGGAAACGGGCGTGTTCCCGGAGCAGGGCGTTGAACTGTTCTACGAAGTCCGGATAAAGGGCCAGGAAGGTCTCGTCGAACTTGCGATAGAACTCCCCAAGGGCCTTCTCGGACCGTTCGGAGATGGCCAATTCCCGGAACAGCTGGTCCGACTTGCCTTGTTTCAGGAGGTTCCGAAACCGGTTGTCCTCCGTACGGAGCAATGCCACCTGTTCCGAAAGACCCTGCAGGAAATCCATGATGTACTCCTCCTTCACCTTGTCGGCCTTGGAAATCCGGCGGTTCAGCACGCTGAGCTCCTCATTGGCGGTGGCAAGCCGGGCATTGCTGCTCTCCAGGGCCTCCTGCATTCGGGTCAGTTTCCGGGAGCGGACAATAAGGAAATGGGTGATGAGCGCGAGGACCAGAACCAGGATGGCCAGCAGGATGGACGAGATGACCGAGGCCTTGCCCTGCCGGTCCTGCCGGACGGCATACGCGTCCTCCACTTCCATCAGGAAGCGGGAAATCTGCCAGGGCCGGAGCTTGGCATTGTACATCAGGGCATCCTCCTGCGCCATCCGGAGATACCGGAACGAACGGTCCACGTCCACGGAAAGGATGCTCTGCGCCACCATCGTCAGGGACGCATAGTCCCGCACCGCATTGATCAGGTCGCATTCCGCAGAACGGACCAGCCAGCGCATCCGTTCCGACGGATGGCCCCGGCGCTCCTCGATCTCGGACTGGAAGAAGGCATAGATGGCATACGCCCGGTCTTCGGGCCTCACCGTCGCAAGCAGCAGGCGGCTGACACTGTCGGCGGAGGAAAGCCGGTCACTGTCCATGAACTCGTCCCGGAGAATCGACCGCCAGCGGTCCGAATCCCTGGGCAGCATGCCGGACAGCCGGGAACGGTAGGACGAAGCCGGCGGGATGGAGAGCCGTTCCACCATGCCGGAATTTCCGGAGAGGTCCTTGCTGAAATCGTACAGGACCCATAGGTATTCCTCTTTCATAGAGGCGGAGAAAGTGGTCGTGTCAATGCCGCCGTACAAGAGCTGGGAGGCTTCCAGATAATTGCCCGCCTTGGCATACAGGTGACCCAGCTGGATGGAAGCGCTGTTGAAAAGGTCCTGGTCTTTCAGCTCATCCTGCGCCAGTTCCTGGCAGTGTTTCAGGTACAGCTGGGTGGAGTCGAAGCTGAAGGCGAAAAAGTCCCGGGCGATGTTCATCTCCAGTTCATACCGGCGGAGCGGGTCCGCCGTGGAGCGGGCCAGCTTGCCCAGTGCCTCCATCTGGTCCCGTTTCCGGGCCACATAGACCTCCCGGGCCCCGATGTAACCATCCAGCTCGTTCAGGAGACTGCGGGTGTCCCGGTCGATCCCGGGTTCCCGGCCGCAGGCCGCCGCCCCGAGGGCCACAGCCAGCCAGACGCCGATATGCCAACCGGTTCGCACGGAACAATAAATGTTACAAATGACGGACAGCCTTTTCCACGCGTTTCCGATCCTTCTCCGGGGTCACCGGGGCGAGGAAGGAGAGCATCTGCAGCACGCGGGCCTCCCGCTCGGGAACGCCGCGGGTACGCATGTAGAACAGCGCGTCCCCGTCCAGGCGGCCGATGGTGGCTCCGTGGGAGCACTTCACGTCATCGGCATAGATCTCCAGCTGGGGGGTCGTCTCCACGTGGGCGCTGTCGGACAGGAGGATGTTGTGGTTCTCCTGGAAGGCCTCGGTCTGCTGGGCGTCCGGGGCCACGATGATGCGGCCGTCGAAGCTCACCCGGGACGTCCCGCCCGCGATGCCGTTGAATAACTGCCGCGACACACAGCCCGGCACCCGGTGGTGCATCAGGATGCGGAAGTTCACCCGCTCGTCCCCTCCGCACAGGTACAGACCCTTCAGATGGACCTCCGCGCCCTCTCCGACCAGATCGATGGTTATGTCGATGTCCCGGGATTCCCCGGGGAGGACGACGACGGTCAAGTCCAGTTTCTCCCCCGCGCGGACGATGTAAGATTCCTTCGCTTCGCTCGGAATGACACCTCTGTCATCCTGAGGAGGGCAAAGCCCGACGAAAGGATCTATATAGTTCCCGTACCCCATCTCCTAAAACTGGTCAAACCCTTCTTTTTCAATCGCTTCGATGACCTCCCGCCCGCCCGTGCGGACGATGCGGCCGTCCTTGAGCACATGCACCACGTCGGGCTGCACGTATTCCAGAAGCTTCTGGTAATGCGTGATGATGACGGCCGATTTCTCCGGGGAGCGGAGCGCATTGACCCCGTCCGCCACAATCTTGAGGGCGTCCACGTCCAGGCCGGAATCCGTCTCGTCCAGGATGGACAGGGTCGGATCCAGCATGGCCATCTGGAAGATCTCGTTGCGTTTCTTCTCGCCGCCGGAGAAGCCCACATTGACCTCCCGCCTGGCGAACTCGGGCTTCATCTGCACGAAGGCCATCTTCTGTTTCAGGAGCTTCAGGAACTCCGGTGTCCTCATCTCGGGGAGACCGAGCGCCTTCCGGCGGGCCTGGACGGCCGCCTTCATGAAGGCCGTGATCGTCACACCGGGTATTTCCACGGGATACTGGAAGCTCAGGAAAATCCCGGCCCAGCTGCGCTCCTCGGGCGACATGGACAAAAGGTCCTTCCCGTCATAGACGATGCTGCCCTCCGTCACTTCATAGTCCGGCCGGCCGGTGAGTACCGCGTTCAGGGTCGATTTCCCGGCCCCGTTCGGGCCCATGACCGCATGAATCTCGCCCCGCCCGATGGAAAGGTCGATCCCCTTCAGGATTTCCTTCTCCCCGATCCGGGCGTGCAGGTTCTTTATTTCGAGCAATTTATCCATTTTTCTTATACAGTTTCATCCAGGAATAGAGCGACCACAGACCGTTCACGAGGTACAGGCCGCAGACGATGGGCATGAAAACGTTTCCGACGCTGATGTGCAGGATGATCTGCGTCACGTTCACCACCAGCCAGGCAATCCAGCAGTCCCACTTCTTGAGGGCCGACAGGAGCTGCGCCGTGAGGATAAGGACCGTCACGCAGCAGTCCAGGTAAGGGTGCGGATCGGACGGGAAGAGCGAATCCATCGCCCAGCCCCAGACCAGTGCGATGACAAGGATGGCGCCCACCGTAAAGCCCCGCTCCTTCCAGCCGAGCATGGACACCTTCAGCTTCCCCGCATCTTCGGAAGACCGTTCCGACTCCTTCGGATGCGTCCAGCGGTAGTGTCCTATCACGTTGATAGCCAATGAAATGGGTTGCAGCAGTAGATTCGCGTACAGGTTCCGGTTCCAGAACAGGAAGAACAGGGCGGCCGTGTACAGGTAGCCCACCCAGAAGTTGTACTTCGAGTTGCGGCCTGCCAGGAACACACAGGTGAGCCCCAGCAGGGAGCTCAGCAGATCCACCAGCAGCACCGGCTTCCCGCCAAGCGCGAACAAGACGATATTGATCCAATCCATCATCCTACGGAACCTTCCAAGGACACTTGCAATAACTTCTGCGCCTCCACCGCGAACTCCATCGGAAGGCGGGAGAGGACTTCCCGGGCGTACCCATTGACAATCAGGCCGACCGCTTCCTCCGGGCCGATACCCCGCTGGTTACAGTAAAAGAGCTGGTCTTCACTGATTTTCGAAGTCGTGGCTTCATGCTCCACGATGGCCGTGGGATTGTCGGAACGGATGACCGGGAAGGTATGGGCCCCGCAGCGGGAGCCGATGAGGAGGCTGTCGCACTGGGAATAATTACGCGCATTGACGGCGCCAGGGTTCATCCGCACGAGGCCGCGGTAGCTGTTCTGGCTGCGGCCGGCAGAAATGCCCTTGGAGACGATGCGGCTTTTAGTGTTCCGGCCGATGTGAACCATCTTCGTACCCGTATCGGCCTGCTGGAGATTGTTTGTCACCGCGACGGAATAGAACTCGGAGGCGGTGTTGTCGCCCTTCAGGATGGTCGATGGATACTTCCAGGTGATGGCAGAACCCGTTTCCACCTGGGTCCATGACAGATGCGCCCCGCTCCCCTTGCAGATGCCCCGTTTTGTCACGAGGTTCAGGATGCCGCCCTTGCCTTCCGCATCGCCCGGATACCAGTTCTGGACGGTGGAGTACTTGACATCGGCATCCTTCTCCACGATGATTTCCACCACAGCGGCGTGGAGCTGCTGTTCGTCCCGCATCGGCGCGGTGCAACCCTCCATATAGCTCACGTAGGAGCCCTCGTCGGCCACGATGAGCGTCCGCTCGAACTGGCCGGTCCCCCGCGCATTGATCCGGAAATAGCTGGAGAGGTCCATGGGGCAGCGCACCCCCTTGGGGATGTAGCAGAACGACCCGTCGGAGAATACGGCGCTGTTCAGGGCCGCGAAATAGTTGTCCCCGGCCGGGACCACCGTGGCGAGGTATTTCCTCACAAGGTCCGGATGTTCCTTCACCGCTTCGGAAAATGAGCAGAAGATAATCCCCTTCTCCGCGAGTGTCTTCCGGAAGGTGGTCGTAACTGACACTGAATCAAATACGGCATCCACCGCCACCACCCCGGCCAGCACGTCCCGCTCACGGAGCGGAATACCCAGTTTCTCGAAAGTCTCCGCCAACTTCGGATCGATCTCCTTGGGACGGTCCTTGTCCTTTTTCGGTGCCGCGTAGTAGATTATATCCTGAAAATCAATGGTCGGAAGGTCGAGATGGGCCCATGTGGGCATCTCCATCCCCTGCCATTTGCGGAAAGCGTCCAGCCGGAATTCCAACAGCCAGTCCGGCTCCTCCTTGAGCCGGGAAATCGTGCGGATAATCTCCTCGCTGAGGCCCTTCGGCACGAACTCCTGCTCCACGTCCGTCACGAACCCTTCCTTGTACTCCCCGCTGGTGAACTCCTGTATGATCTTGTCGCTGTTTTCCATAACAAACTGCCGCCTTTGCGGCAGTTTACAAAGATAGCAGTTTTTTTGGAAATGGCAGTACCTGTGAGAGCGTGCATTGGCCGGAAAAAACCCTGCAAGCCTTGCAGGAAATCCGACATTGCAAGGCTTGCAATCTCGTGGGTATCCAGGAGAAGCCCCGTATCTTTGCGAAGAAAAAATGATACGGCATCATGGAAGAAAACGACATCATCAAAAGCAAGATTCATGTAATCCGGGGAGAGCAGGTCCTGCTGGACAGCGACCTCGCGCAGTTGTATGGGGTGGATAACAAGAACCTCAAACGACAGGTTCGGAGGAATGCAATCCGGTTCCCGGAAGACTTCATGTTCGAACTGACGGCTGAGGAGTACACGTCTTTAAGGTGCCAAAATGGCACCTTAAAGACTGGACGAGGCGAACACAGCAAGTACGCAGTTTTCGCATTCACTGCATCCGGCATCGCCATGCTCAGCAGCGTATTGACCTCAGAGACAGCCGCTTTGGCCAACATTCGCATTATGCGGGCTTTTGTGGCCATGCGAAAACAACTGCATGACTTATCGGCGCAACAGATGCAACTCGAAAGACTGGAGATGAAAGTGGACCGCCTCAACGACTACGTCGAAGCCATCCTTCATGACCAGAATGAAATCAACGAGGATACTGCTCTGCAGATTGAACTCATCAATGAGTCCATTGCACAGTTGAATGCCTGTCAGGAAAGAGACAAAGCAAGACCCAGGATTGGGTTTATCACAAGTGCACCCAGGACTTCCGATTCAGAGCCATGAAGCATCCTGGCTCCAGAAATCATCCCTCCTAGTCCCCGCAAACGGCGGTGAAGACCTCGCGGGCGGTGTCGATGGGGTCGGAAAGCGGGGTCGATGGATACGGGTCGGAGCGGAGGGTCCAAGGCTCCTCAAGGGCGTACCAGTCGAGCCGGGCGCCGGAGCCGGGCTCGCTGGCCTCCGCTTCGAAGAAGGCTTGCCAGCGGGGGAGGTAAAAGTCTCGGAGGAGGCCGTTCCATTCCTTGTAGGCGTAATCATGGAGCTTGCCGCCGTCGGCGCAGGCGCGGTCGCCCCAGGTGGTGAGCTGGAGACGGGCGTTGCGTTCGAACAGGGCGCGGACGGATGCCGAGCCGGGGGCGACGGCTTCCGCGAGCTTTAAGGCATCACCAATCCACTTGCCCACCATGAACTCCGCACGGCTTCCGAGCAGGCGGTCCTGGCAGAGCAGCGCTTCCATGAACGCCTCACTGTCATGGGCATACAGCAGTTCGCGTCCCCTGTCGGCCACTGCCTGGCGGACGACATCGACCAAATCATACTCGAAGTTGCCATTGCCCCGGTACCTTTCAGCGACGGAAAGCATGAGGGCGGCGGCCCGGCGGACAGCCAGGATGTCGTAATAGGGCTCCGTCTTGGAGCGGGCGTACACGCGGTAGGCGTCCCATGCAGGCCGGGCGCAGAAGGCTGATTCCACGGGTCCTTGCTGGTTGTTGGGCCTCCGCGCATCATAGACGGACCCCACCAGCAGCTGCCACGCCTCTTCCAAGGCCGCGTCACGTGCTCCGTAACGGGCGAAAACGTAATCTCGGATCCAGTCGGAAACCATGACGATATCCCGCCAGGGCAGTTCGGACATCAGTTCGTACATGACCGGATTGCCTTCGATGGCTTCCATCGTATAGCCGATGCCCCGGAGCCCCTCGGAAGCGGACCGGGCCAAGGCGTAGTTCTCCACCAGCTCCCCCATCCGTCCGTGCAGGCCCACGCGTCCGCCGAAACTCTGAAGCAGGCAAAACAGCCAGTCATGGCCCTGGAAGCCCTTTTCATTGTACCAGAGGGATTCTTTCTGACCCCACTTGGGGCGGCATTCGGAGAAGAGGTCCAGCACCAGGACATCACCCTTCGGCAGGGCCGAAAGCATTTCGTTGCGGGGATTCTCGCTCCAGGCCTGAAGTACCCAGACCGCTTCCGGAGAGGCCGCTTTCATCGCATGAAGAACCGCCTGTCCTGCCTCCGCGAAATCCACCCCGCCCGCATTCTTGCTTTCATGGAACGGGTCCATCGAATAGAACTCCGCCTTGCCGTAGAGGCGCACCTGCTCCTCGTAGTACATCGCGGCGATTTTGGCGAAACGCGCATCCGTCGGGCTCAGGATCGAAGGACATTGGATCTGATTCCAGAGCCCCTGGTCCGGTGCATCGAGACCAAGACGCTCCGCAGCGTCATGCGGCACCATCCCTGAATAGCCGGGCAGGACCGGACGCATGCCCCACTCCTTCATCCGGGCCAGGATCCGCTTCTGGAGGGCCTCCTGATGGGGGAACCAGCCTTCCGGGAGCGGCCCGCCCCAACCTTCGATGTTGTTCATCTCGAACCAGGCCAGGTAGGCCGGACCGGCGATAATGGATACCGCTTCCTCGGGAGAATAACCCAGCCTTAGCAGGAAATTCCGCCACACGCACTCGTCCCCCACCGCCGCGAGGGGCAGGTCCACCCCGTGCATCGCCATCCAGTCCAACTCCCGCTCCCAGCGGTCCCAGTCCCAGAAAGCCATCGAATAGGAATAGGTACAGTAGTTCAGGTCATAGACGAAATCCAGGTCGGCGGTGTGCCGCTCGGGCCGCTCCGGAAGGGGGAGGACCGCCGGCAGGGAAGCCGTCGGGCACTCCCGGCTCACCTGAATCCCGCAGTAATACTTCAGGTACCAGTTCAGGCCCACGGCGACATGGACGGGACTGTCCCCGCGGATGACGGGTTTCCCGCCACGGACGTCAATTTCAAAATAGGCCCCGGGACTCTCCGTCACCTCCACCACAATCCGCCGGGAGGCGCCCGGGGCGATGCGCTCAAGCAGCGCGTTCACCGGAGCGGCCGGGCGCGAGCAGGCCGCGACGGCCAACGCAAAGAAAATCAGTATCCTTTTCATAGCAATGTTTCGGCGTAAGTCCTGAAAGCGTCCCAATCATAGTACGGCCCGTCACCGAGGGCCGGAATCGACGTTTCCTGCTCATTCAGAAGCAGTTTCACCAATACGTGTCCCCGGCGGTCCCGGTGGAAGACCAGCTGGAGGTTCGCCGCCATGGGCGAGACCTGCCAACCCACCCACGCATCGGCATACCCATCGATATCTGCGGCCCGGGCGGCGCACTCTTTGACGCCCAGCAGGGACAGCAACCGGATCAGGATGGAGTCGTGTCCGAAACGGAGCGTCGCCGTAGTCGGGGAAGTTCCGGAAACGGCCGCATCGGCCTTGTTCAGGATATCTTTCAGCAGCGGCCGGACGCTGTGGGGGCCGATGGTACCGGCCACATTGACATAGTACATCCGGGTATCCACGCATTGGAGGGCCCCGTAGAGTTCCTCCGGCGTAAACAGGTCGTCGAAGTCCACGGCCGAGGAGATGTCCTGCATGCCCATGGCCAGATAATACAGGTCTGAGGCGGCGGCCATCGGATCCGGGACACGGGAAACGTCCTTGAGGAGCGAACGGAGCAGGCGCTCCGGGTGGATATGCCCAGCCTGGAAGTCCTTGTAAACGGTGGCGCGCCAGATGGACTGTTCATTGTCCAGGGAGTCGATGGCAGGATTCTTCGGCACCAGCACGGCCATCGTCTCCTCATCGCTACGACGGGTGAGCGACAGGCCCGGACAGGCCGATAACAGGCTGTCACAGAACGCGTCCATGCTCGCAACGCAGCGACCGGAGGTGCTGGAAGAAGCCTCGATGACGGCACCGGGCGTGAACAGCGAAGGGTAGCGGGCCATCAGCCGGCCTGCGATTTCCCGGTGCTGGCGGACGCCGACCGGGGACAACTGTCCGCCCTTTCCTTCCACTTCGGTCCACAGGATTTCCAGCCGGCGGAGGAAATCCTCGCCGAGCGGCGTCAGGTTTCCCGCATTGTGCTGCGAACGGTAGAAACCGAGCGGCCGGGAATACCGGTCGTCCCGTGTCAGGTATCGCGACCCGTGACGCCCGTAATGGCTCACATAGAAGGCTTCATAGCCCTTGGGCACCGGCGTTTTCCCCACGGCGGCATACGGATAGGCGTGGTAGGTGCCGCCCGCCCGACCCGGCTTGGCCCTGACGGCCAGATAGGCCGGATCCAGCGACTCGAACGCCCAGTCCACCTCCAGCGGATTCCCCTGCATCCGCCAGACAATCGGACGGTCCGGATCATTCAGCACCCAGATTTCCGCGCCCTCGTGGATGTCCCGCGCATGTAACAGCGTACGGGAACAGGCCACCTCCAGGCTGTCCAACAGGCGGTATTCCGTGCCGTTGAAAGCAACGCGCCCCGCTTCCCGAAGAGCCTGACAGTGAGTCCGGGACATCAGCATGAAGCATTCCTCATCGTTGAGTACCAAGCGGTTCCCATCCTCAGGCATCCGGAAACTCAGCCGCGAAGCCTTCTCCAGCGCCTCCGGAGTCATTGTGTAACTTCCCCGCCAGCCGCGCAGGTTCCGCTCAATCCCCCACTCTACGCACAGGGAATCCCCGTGCGGAACGAGGTCGATGTCGAAGCGGCGCTTCTGGCCGTGGAGGAAGCAGGTGAGGCGGTAAGGAGGGTTTTCAAGGAAACTGCCGTATTTTGACAGATTTCTCGACTCCGCCTTCTGCTCCGCTCGAAATGACAGGGGGGCTTCCGGGGCTCGGAATGACAGGGGGGCTTCAGGGATTCGGGAGGACAGGGGCCCCATCGTCAGGGTCAAGGTCCCCCCAGCGACAATATCCGCATGGGAAAGGAAAAGGGAATCCAGGGGGCGGCCGTTCAACCGGGCTTCCCGAATGGCCAAACATGACGGGGAGAGCCCTTTCGCCTTAATGACAAAGCGTTTCCCGTTCGGAAGCCGAATCTCGGAACGCTTGAAAACGGGCGTATGGACAAGATACTGATCCGTACCGGCGACGGGATACAATCCCATCTGGTGGAAGGCCAGCCAGGCCGACATGGCCCCGGAATCGTCGTTGCCGGGAAGGCCGCCGGGGGTATCGTCAAAGTGGTCGGCAATGATCTGGAGGACCCGCAGGGAGGTCTTTTCCGGCTTCCCGATCCAGTGGTACAGGCAGGGTGTCAGGAAGGAGGGTTCGTTGGCCACGTTGAAGTAGCCCCCCTCGAAAAAGCGGTCCAGGCGCTGTTCAAACGCCTCCGCTCCCCCGCATTGCGCCACCAGTCCGGGGACGTCGTGCGGAACGCTGAGGGAATACTCCCAGCTGGAGCCTTCGTAGAAGAAAGCGCTCCACCACTTGGTGTACCAGGGTCCTTCCGCCATCGTGGGCGTGTAGCGGTAAGTGGCCTCCACCCGCGAAGAATGGCCGAAAGGCAAGTCGTCCAGCCAGCCTCCGGACGCATCGCGGGGCATCAGGAAGCCGGACACACCGTCGTCCGTCACGTCGGAACGCCAGAGGTTCCGCCAGTTTCCGCTCATCCTGGTATACTCCGCCGCGAGGGAATCGCGTCCCAGCCCGGCCGCCACGGACGCGATGGCGGCATCACAGGCCGCGTACTCCACCGTCCGGTTTCCGGCACGGGGAATGCCCCAGGGGATGTAACCCAGGCTTCGGTACTCCGCCAGACCGCCCCGGCCCTCCGCCTCGTCATCCACCGGAGCCACTTCCGCATCCTTCAGCATCGCTTCCAGAGCCAACTCATAATCAATGCCTTCCAGTCCCTTCGTGAACGCATCGGCCAGGACGATCTCCGCGTTGGAGCCGCCTTGGGTCCGGCCGTTGGAATTGCCGCTCCGGGCATCGGGCAGGAAACCGTCCTGCTTGTAAATCGTCAGCAGGGCGTTCACGATGTCCCGCTCCCGGTCCGGATCCAACAGGGTGATGAGGGGCAGCGAGGTGCGATAGGTATCCCAAAGGGCGTAGTAATCGTCATAATACACCTCGTCCCCGGCAGGGGCCCATTCCCCGGTCCGGTCCGTGGGCATGAGCATCGTGTGATAGAGGGCGGTGTAGAACATCCGCTTTTCGCGGTGGCTTCCATGGACTTTCACCCGGGACAGGAGGTCCTCCCACTGCGCAACGCAACGGGTCCGGATCTCCTCAAAACCAAGCCCTTCCACCGTCTCCAGGTTCTCCCGGGCCTTCTCCTCCGACAGGAAGGATATGCCGATGCGGACCTCCACTTCGCTCCGGTCGAACGCAACCGTCGCCACATGCCCGTCCGAAGAAGTCCGGACAAAGGGCGCATCGCTCCGCAGATGGAAATACACCGTATAAGGCGCCCCGTTGTTCCAGCCGCCCCGGATGGTCTGCCAGCCGGAGATGTCCCGGTCGTCCCGCACGGCAAGATGAGCATCCACGAATTCCTGCGCCTCCCGCGCTCCGGGGGTGTCGCTCCGCCCCAGGAAGAAGTCCAGGTCAGTCCTCAGGCAAGGTTCCGTCGATGCGGGATAATGCAGCCGGTAAACCGATGCCTTCTCCGACGTGGTCACCTCCACACCGATGCCGCTCCGCTCGAAAGTCGTCGAATAATACCCCGGCAGGACCTCCTCAGTAAGCCGATAATCAAACACTTCCGCCGCTTCAAAGGTCGCAGAGGGCATGATGAGGACGTTGCCGTACTTGGGTCCGCCGCCAGTGCCGCTCACATGCGTCTGCGCAAACCCATCAACCCGCGCCGGCATCGGCAACCAGCCGCTGTTGGGCGAAGTCGTGCAGTCAGGCGACGGCCTGACCATCCCGAACGGGCAGGACGGGCCGATAAAGACCCGCCCCAAGCCCTCGGAGCCGATGCGGGGGTCCACATACTCCATGACCGGCCGGGCGCAGGATACGGCGGCTAGAAGCGCCAGCAGAATAATCCGGGCGCGCATCACCGGACCTTCTTGCCCTCGACCCAGATGTCGGAGGCGATGTCGAAACAATAGGGAACTTCCGTCGCCGGGATGAAACCCTCTCCTTTCCGCGGCCGGAGGTCATAGACCGATGCCCGCTCCCCGGAAAGCCGGACGGACACCCGGTCGAAATGGATACCGTGGACCTTTCCCGGGACATCGCCGCCTACGAAGATGCCATTGGCCGCATCACACTGGATATCAGAGAAATAAATCTCGGACACCTCTCCGCAGGCACCCTCCGTAGCCCCCTCCGGGAACCGCCAGTTGGCATCCTTGTGATTGACGGAGGCGCGGGGATAGCTGGTCACGTAGATGGGCTCGGCCTTCCCCCACCAGACATCGCTCCACAGGAGGCTTTCCACGTACATGTTCTGGAAGCGGACGTTCTCCACGGTCCCCTCGTCGCGGTTCTGGATGCCGATGCCCCGGTTCCCGGCGCGGATGACGCAGCCCTGGAAGAGGACGTTGGCAATCCGGTCCATGTTCTCGGACCCGATCTTGACGGCGCAGGAGCGGGAGGTCATCACGCAGTTCGCCACCACGACATCCTCGCAGGGTCCGTATTCCGCGAATTCCCGCCGGTTCTTCAGGCAGATGCAGTCGTCGCCGGACTCGATGTAGCAGTCGCTGATCCGCACCTTCCGGCTGTGGTCGATGTCAATGCCGTCCCCGTTCCGGATCTTGAGGTTGTTCAGCAGGCTGATGCCGCTCACCAGGACATCGGTGCAGCCCACCAGATGGACGGTCCAATAGGCCCCCTCACGGATGGTGATGTCCCTGATTACCACATGGCTCACGCCCTTGAGGGTGAGCACGTGCGGGCGCGGGTCGCAGTCCGTGACCGGTTTGAGGTCGTAGCTGTCCTCCAGTTCCTCCCCCATGAAGGCCACGCCGTTTCCGTCGATGGTACCGGCCCCGCCGATGACGATGTCCTCTTCGTCCTCGGCCCACAGCCAAAGCATCCCTTCGCCCTCGTTCTTGCCGAAAGCGCTTAAATGATAGATACTTTCATCGGGGTTCGCCTTCAGGACGGCCTTCGGCTCCAGGCGGTATTCTACGCCGCCCCGGAGACGCACGGGCCCGGCAAGGAAGGTCTTTCCGGCCGGGAACACCACCGTCCCGCCCGTAACGGCTGCCCGGTCAATGGCTTTCTGGATAGCGGCCGCATCGTCCGCCACCCCGTCGCCCTTCGCGCCGAACCGCGTGACGTCGAACACGGAGGAAGGAGAACAGGAGAGGGCCGCAAGGGCGGCCAGCAGGGAGTACAGGTACTTTTTCATTGCATGTCAAAAACAAGGTCTCCTCCGCGCAGGAGGGACCGGTGGGTGATGAAGGGGCGGCCGCGCCGGGTGGCGGCGTCCCAGAGCAGACGGCCGTTCCAACGGATGGACCGGACCGTCGTATGTCCTTCGGACAGGTTCTCCGCGACGATGCAGAGGGTCTTTCCGTTTTCCAGATGCAGGAGCGTCTCCCGGAAAGCAGGCGCTCCGAGGGCATATTCCCCGCTGCCGGGACAGACCGGATAGAAACCCAGGCAGCCGAAGACATACCAGGCGCTCATGGCGCCGGCATCGTCATTGCCGCTCAGGCCGCCGGGCGTGTTGCGGTATTCCGTTTCCAGGATGTCGCGCACCGCTTTTTGCGTCTTTTCCGGCTGCCCGGCGTAATCATACAGCCAGGCGACCTGGTGACAGGGTTCGTTCCCGTGCCAATAGCGGCGCTCGGTGAACATCGAATCCAGGCGGGCGAGGAATTCCTCCCGGCCTAGCAGTCGGATCAGGCCCTCGACATCGTGCGGAACATACCAGCTGTAATGGCAGGGTGTTCCCTCCGTGATGAAGGAAGTCTTTTCCAAGTAGTTGTCTTCCGGCAGGAAAGTTCCGTCGGCATGGCGGCCCTGGGGGTATTTCGTCGCAGGGTCGAAGACATTGCGCCAGTTGCCGGCACGGCGCCTCAAAGCCCGCCAGTCGCGCAGGTGCAGCCGCCGCAGGGCCACCCGCGACAAACACCAGTCGTCATAGGCGTACTCCAGGGTCCGGGAAACCTGCTCGTGGGAATGGTAGGCATACGGAACCTCGTCTTCCAGCGGCACATAGCCGTATTTCAGGTAGGACAGGAGAGCCCGCCGGCCCCGGCCGTCGATGTACTCCGGGGAGGTTTCCCCGGGCGAATCGAAGGCATTGTGCCGCATGGCCCGGTACGCTTTCCGGCGGTCGAAGTTCCGGATGCCCTTGACCCACGCATCGGCCATCATGCTGATGGCATGGTCACCGATCATGGCGCTCGTGTAACTCCCCCAGCACGGGAAGATGGGCAGCCAGCCGCCCCGGTCGAATTTGCGAAGGAGGGCCTGGATCATCTCCCCGACGCTCCGGGGCTCCAGGATGGTCAGGAGCGGATGGAGGGCGCGGTATGTGTCCCAGAGGGACTAGTCGTCATAATCAACCGCTTCCCCGACATCGCTGACCGTCCGGGGCAGCAGGGAGGCCCGCCAGAGGGAGCCATGGAAATGGGTCCGCATCTGCGGATCGCCCCCGTAGGCCTCCACCTGCGACAACCGGCGTTCCCAAATGGCGGTCAGGGTGTCCCGGACCGCATCGAAGTCCCAGCCGGGAATCTCGGCCGCGAGATTCTCCCGGGCACCATCGACACTCTTGAAAGAGCAGGCAGCCTTGACCAGCCGGGGGCCCGAAGTCCGGAAACGAAGGAGGACGCTCTCCCCCGGAACCATCTCCACGAGGTCGAAATCCGCATCGGCCTCCAGGTAAAAATGCCCGCTGAAGCCCGCCGGAAGCCCTTTCCCCTGATAGATCCGGTGGACTGGATTGCTTCCGGAAACCATCCGCCCGGACACGGAAAGCGTTCCTTCCCCCTCATCGCTCAAGACGCTGACTCTGAGATATTCGCAATCCCGGAGACGGAAAATGGCGCTGTGGGAACGGCCGGTCATCTCCCAGCCGCCCAGGACATAAAAGGACGGGGTTGCCACTTCCGTCCTATGGTCCATAGGCACAGGACCGTCGGAGGGAAGCAGGGCGAAGGAGCCGTAATCCTGGGTGGCCCCGCCGGAGAGCCAATGGGAGGCCCGGAACCCCAGAAACCACTCATCCTCATAGTAATACGGACTCACGCCCTTCCGTT
>Ga0310696_10005393_pt1 | contig 15443 bp, 10 predicted proteins | sample AusTroGonzalo_MG_4_FD_203885 | JGI IMG/M metagenome (GOLD analysis project Ga0310696, IMG submission 203885) | Bovine rumen microbial communities from tropical cattle in Woodstock, Queensland, Australia - Gonzalo_02 (v2) (version 2) | ecosystem: Host-associated > Mammals > Digestive system >...
TCGCGGATCTCATCGCTTTGCCGCCATTTTTTCCATTCCTTTCGGGGGATGTCGACCGGCGTGTCATGGAGATTCATCACGAAGACGAGGGTTTTGTACTGGGCGGTCATGCTGTCGATCGCCGCGTAGGAAGCGCCGATGGTGCTGGCGCCGTTGAACATGATCGTCAAAGGGAGTTTTTTCGGCTTGGCATCGGGGGGGATCAGCAGATATCCGTTGGCGCGGAGTTCGCCGTTGTCCAGCCGGACCTTGCAGACTTTGACGCCGAAGCGGATCCTGGGATCGGCGACCGGTTCGAGTTTCGCTTCGATCTTGCGGGCGCGCAGGGCCTTGAGCTCGCCTTGCCAGAAATCGTCGAAATCCGGCGTGTCCGGCGTTCCCGGCTGGATCTCTTTCGGATCGACCCCGGCGCCGGCCCAGGTTCTGAGCGTCTTCTTTTCGCCCTTGGCGGTGACGGTGAGCAGGACGAAACCGGGGCGGTCCAGCCGGGCGGTCAGTTCCTGCGGTTTTTCCGCCGAGGTGAACTTGCCTTTCCGGAGGAATCCGCCGTCACCCTTGAGAACATACTGGACTTCCCGGCCGCATTCCGGAGTTCCGTCCTCTTTGGTCAGCGTCGTCCGGAAAGTTATTTCCTCCCCCGCTTTGAAAAGGGCGCTTTCCCGCGTGCACTCCGCGGCAAGTTTGAGTTCCGCCCTCAGCAGGGTCGGAAATCCGGAAACGATGAAAATCGCAAATGCAAGTTGTGATATCTTTTTCATGGCAAAATCCTTCGATTATTTTTTATTCCTTCCGGATTTCTTTTTCAGGAAAAGTCTGTCCAGATATTCCATGTTCTGTACAAAAACACTTTTCTCTTTCGGGTCGATCACGGGGCCGTGCTCTCCGGTGACGACATTGGCGATGGATTTTTCCTGCGTCAGCGAATTGTAGAGCGCATAGATCGAATCGGGAGGACAGATCCGGTCGATGAAGCCCACGCTCAGACGGATCGGGCAGCGGATATTCCGGGCGATATTGACCGTATCGAAGAAGCCGGCGGTCTGCTTCGCACCTTCGGAAGGAAGTTTTCTTTTGGCAAGTTCGTCGAACAGATTCGGCCACCCCGGGAGATGATCGGCGGATGCGCCGAAATGGTCCGAAAGGGCCGGAGCATTGGCGATGCACAATACCGTTTTCGGCTCGATGGACGCGGCGAACAGAGCCTGGGCGCCGCCGAGACTTCCGCCCTGAGTCACGACCTCCCGGCCGTTCCATTCCGGACGCGTCTTCATATAATCCAGCGCGCGCACCCCCCGCAGAAAGATCTCGAAAATCGGATAATCTTCCGGACGGGACACGCCCCGGTACATGTAATCGGCAAGGTTCCGTTCCCTGCGGATCTTTGCCTGTTCCCGCGGGGAAAGTCCGTTGGGGACATCGTGGATGCTCAGATTGAAAACGATCATGCCGTAACGGATCACGCGCTGGACCGCACTGCGGTAGTTCGCGCCGATGGTCCCGGCCCCGTTGTACATCATGAGGAGGGGATGTCCGCCCTTGACGGGAGAAGCCGGAAGGACCATATAGCCGGTGGCATTCAGTTTCCCATCACCGAGCCGGACCTCATAGACTTTCGCGCGGGGATCATATTTTTCCTTGACTTCCCGGATGTCCACGGTATATTTCCGCGAACGGAATTCACGGATCTTCTCCTGCCAGAACTCGTTGAACCGGGGGTTTTCAGGCGTCCCGGCCATGATCTTGTCCACCGACACGCCGGCCCCGGCAAGGATCGGTTTCGGTTTTTTGGCGGCGCCGCGCGGGGGGATCTCTATGGTGAGAAGCACGAACCCGGGCTTCTCCGGCGTCACGGAGATCTCTCCTTTCCCGTCCGTCGTTTTCAATACGCCGCTCTGCAGGGTTTTTCCCCCTTCGGTCACGGTATAGTGATACGCCGCGCTCTGCGGCGCCCGCTCGGATGCGGCAACGGAGAACACGATCTTTTCCCCCGCCTGGAACAAGGCATCTTTCTTTGCCGCACGGGCGGAAAGCTCCGCTTCATCCTTTGCTGAAAGCGCCAGACACACCGGGAGCAGAAAACAAATCCAGTATTTTTTCATCACGATCGTTTCCCTCGGAAAACCCTGTTATTCGAAAAATGCCGCCCTCTCATTATCCTCAAAGACTGGGAAGAGAGTAGTATCCGACCTGATTGTTGGGACCGCCCGCGGTATCGGGACTGAATTTCAAATAGTCCTGCGCCCTGGCGCAGCTGCCGTCCGCTTTCAGGATCGTCGCTCCCTCATCGTGGCGGCCGTCGATATATCCCACCGTGTCACGTTTGGACAGCCCGAAGATGACATCGGAACCGCGCCCCCGGTTGCCGGCTTTGTCGAGCCAACTGTCTGCGACCAGCAGTTTCTCGGAAGCCCGTTTGACCAGGGAGAACTTGGTCCAGCGGAATTTGAGATTGTCATAATCGGCATTGCTGATCATAGCCGCGGCTCCTCCGGGGGCGATATATGCGATCCCGCCCATGAATACGCTCAGTCCGTATCCGGCCCAGCACGAAGAAGTTTTCGGGGACGCGAGGGCGGTTTTGCACTCGGCATTGCCGGATGAAGCGGAACCCTCCACTTTCGTCTTTCCCTTGGGACACCAGAGGACTTTGTGATCCGCAAGATATTTTCCGTCCAAAAGACATTTTACCCAATAGCCGTTTCCGTTGGTATATTGGAGCCGTGCAAGGGTGATATAGCCGTCATTGGCATCGCCGTACATGTGCATGGCGATTCCCACCTGCTTCAAGTTGTTGACGCAAGTCATGGCCTGCGCGCGGTCGCGGGATTTCTGCAGTGCGGGCATGAGCATGGCGGCCAGAATGGCGATGATCGCGATCACGACCAGGAGCTCGATCAGTGTGAAATCGGTTCTGCGGCGCGGGCGGAAGGCGGACAAAACGTTTTGTCTTTCTCTTTTCATTTCTCTCTCCCCTGTGTTTTTGTCTTTTTGCTCGTTATCGTTCCTTTGAAGGACTTGCCAGATCATTTTTTCTTCTTTTCGGGACGTTCGCTTCCCCGGGTTATGTTTTTGCTGGTTTTGAAAAATTCCCGCCACTGCCGGGTGTCTCCGGTGAAACCGTAGACGAAATCATCGCCATAGGTCGGTTCGTAGATGAACGGGGTCGTCAGCAGCTGGTACTTGCCCGAGAAATCGGTGACCTTGTCGGTATAAAGTCGGTTGTATTCTTCCCTGAGAAGCGGCTTGAAAAGGAAATCCGGCTCGCTGAGCGCCATGAAGAAGTCGGCGACTTTCTGTTCCCAGAACATGCCGTTCTTCGAGAAGACGCCACGCACCTCCCGGCTCAAACCGGTTTTCCGGTCGTACTGCCGATTCCGGGACATCATCATCATTCCCAGATGCGGATAGCGGCGGTCCATGAGCCGGAGAAGGACCATGGAATTGCGGCGGCAGTTCCCCGGAGTCGTCCCGTCGATATGGATCAGACGCTTCTCCGGGTCGATGGTCACACCGTTCTGTTTGGCTTTGCCGTTGAATACCAACTGCCATTTCCGGGTCGACGGATCGATCTTCGTCTGCCATTTCGGCAGGGACATATTGTCGAAAATGCCGTCTTCCGCGTCATAGCAGCGCACGAACTCGTTGTACATGGCGGCCGTTCCGTATTCGTACCCGAGCCGCAGGTTGTAAAAGGACGTCCGGTAAGAATATCCCGGATCGGCAACGATCGAGAAATTCGTTTTCATCCGCCCGTCGAGCAAATTCACCTTCGCCCAGGTTTCCCCGGTAAATTTCAGCGCCCGGTTGTGCCATACGGCGCGGACTTGGTTTTTCCCCGGAGCCAGAACGATATCCCTGTCGGTCGCGGCATGTTTTTTCCCGTTGACGGTCAGGGAGTCGAGCTGATAAAGTTCCCCGAACCCGCCCAGAGCAAGCGCGGCTTTTTCCGCGTTTTCGATGGTGTAATCCACAGTCACGTCGATCCCGTCGCCGCAGAGTTCGACCGATGCCTTTTCCGCGTGATCGATCAGCCCGGCAGTCAGGAAAGATGCGCTGCGCCTCGGGGCGATGGACACATCCGTTTCGACGCTCTCCCGGTCGGCGGAAAATTGCACTTTCCCGCCGAAATAGGGGGCAATCAACGGGATCTTCCCGCCGAAATACTCCCGGAAGATCCGGAGTTTCCCGGCGTCCTTGCGGTCGGACGCATTGCCGCAGACGATCAGGGTGTCGATCCCTTCACCGCTCCGGCGCACCCACGACCTCCCCGAAAAGACCGCACCGGGAACGGCTTTGCGTCCCCGCAGGACGGCGTCGACGGTCAGGGGCACCATTTCGGCGATGTACTGACGCCCCGGCATATAAGCCACGGGATCCAGAAGCAGAGCGTGTTCCAGCGCGAAGAGGATCATGTATTCGGAGTTGTAATTGTAGGCGCGCCGGAGCATGTCCGGCTCCACGCCGTCCGGGCGGATGTTCCGCGCGGTCTCGATCTTCTCCGGCATGGTATGCATGGCCAGGGGCTTTTCTCCGTGCAGATAACGGGCATTGCGGAGGAATCTCCATCCGTGCAGAGACTCGAAGATGTCGCCGGATTCCAGAGCGCCCTGTATGGAACAGGAGGCCATCGTGTAGGAGAAGGAACCGCCGTCGGCTACGACCGACATCGGATATCCCCGGCTTTTCAGCTTGGAAAGGGCTTCCCAGCGCTGCTGTTTCCCCATGGCGCCGCGGATATAGTGCGTAAAATCCCGGCTGAACGAGCGTCCCGGCACCTTGGCGGTCTCGGGGCCGTTGTAGCGCATGGTCGATGTCGCATAGATCGTATCGTTGATCCAGCCGATGGAATAATCCTTCATTCCGGCGTTGTAATAACGGATCGACTCTTCGATGAAGAACTTGCCGAATTTTGTGCCGTATTCGTTGGTGAAATACTGCAGGTGGCCGGGGGTCCGTTTGTAGTAGTGGCCCATGTTCAGCGGGTCGTCTTCGGGCTTCCACTCCGGATCGAGTTCCCGGAGCAGCCAGGGCGCGGTGAGATCCGGATTGGCATGATAGCGCCGCACCCCGTAGCCGTTGTCGTATTCATAGCGGTTTACGATCTTGATCGCCTCGAGGAGCAGTTCCCGGGTTTGGAAAGTCTTTTCGTTGCCCAGGGCATGTTTGAACGACGGATCGTCGGGATATTTCCCCCAGAAATTCCCGGTTTCGTCCCCTTTGGTATGATAGGGCCCGTGTCCCCAGTAGGCTCCGCCGTATCCCTGACGCTGATAATCCGGCGTCAGTCCGGCGCCCCAGTGCATCGTCAGCGGCAGATAATGATAGATCGTATTGGTCTTGTCCATCTTGAAAGAGCGTTCGAAGAGCCCGTAATACCGATCAAGCGCGGCGGCGGTGCCGAAACGGCTTTTTCCCTGCAGAAGGACAAAATGAAGCGTGAAGGATTCTCCCGGAGAGAGGACGAACTTCGTCCCCTGCAGACTGCCGACGCCGGGTTTCCTCGCCGTGATCAGGTCGTTGAGCGGATAGACCGGATCGAGGGCGGCGGCGCGGTAATTGCCCGCCTTGTCCGATACTGCCGTCAGCGGCAGGATCGACGGGTAACTGTCCCGGTAAGTTTCGAAGTCGTAGACGGGTTTGATATCCGCTCCGTCGAAGATCTGGACCTCGTCTTTCAGCGCGTCGAAACAGAGGGAACACTCGAGTTTCGCTTCCTCTTTTCCCTCGTTCCGCACGTTCAACGTGAGTTTCTGTACGCCGGAAGCGGGGGAGGTGATCTCGCCGGAGGTTTTGATCCCCTTGGTAAAATCAAGCGTGAATCCGCCGTTTTCCGCCGGAACGATCCTCCCCGGTTTCAGCGGCTGGCGATCCAGCCCTTCCAGCAGGATCAGCGAAGCGACCGACCCGGGAAGCCGGGAGGACGCCGCCTGGAACTTTCCCACGGGCGCGGGACGGTAGGTCGCCGGATAACGCTTTGCCGACGGATTGCCCTTGAATGCCTTGGGCGGGCGCTTGCCGTCTCTCCAGTTCGGCTCGAAATCTTCCTTGTAACGGGCGACGGAAGAGATCCTGAGTTCGTCCAGAACGTGGCCGCCCATCCAAACTCCGGCATTGAGGTGATGGAACAGCGTGAGCCCGAATTTCCCTTTGAGGTCGCAGGTGTCGATGATCCGGCCGTCGAGATAAAGGACCGCTTCGCCCGCCGCCCAGGTCAGCGCAAGGTGGTGCCATCCCCGGCTGAGGCTGGGTTTGAACTGATAGCGCCCCGTCCACTGATCGCGGTTGTCACGGCTCCACAGCGGGAACCGCCATTCCAATCTCCCGCGGGTGAGCCGCATCTGTGCGCCGAGATAGAATTTCCCGTCTTCGATGAAGCGGGCGGTATGGGCGTACAGCAGATTCCGGTGGTTGGGCTGCGGAGACTTGGGGAAGTCTTCCACCAGAACGAAGAACTCGAAGGTCCCTTCGTCCGGAAGGACGTTCCCGTAGGTGAAAAGGGCCATGTGCTTGAAAATGGCGGATTGCCCGTCTTCGCACTTTCCTTCGAAATCCTTTTGCAGTGCCCGCCCGCGCAAGTCGATGCCCCGGCCGAAATATCCTTCGGCCGCGGTGGCGCCGATGCCGTAAAAACACTTCGGCCCTATGGCGAAATCAGCTTCACGCAAGGAGTTTTCGAACCCGGAGAGGAACAGGGTCTGCGCATCCGGTTTCCACGGCTCGGCAAGAGCCGTTCCGCACCCCGTCACACAGAGGCCGAATGCCGCCCGGCACACCAGTTTCTTCACCTGACTCATTTCCCTTCCCGGACAGCAGCCGGCTTTTTTCGTTTTTCGGGACGGCAGAACGGATTGGGTGTTCTCTTCCGGAGAAGAACACTTTTGCGTCTGTTTGGCGGGCATGGTTTTCCTCCTTGGGATCGGCGGTTAGAAATGGATCAGTTCCTGGACTTTGACCGGTTCACCGGTGCGCATGGAGATGTTGGCTCCGATGCCGGTGAGGATGGACATGGCGCCGTCGGTGAAGTCGGCGGCGTGGCCGAAGGGATCGTCCTTGACGCCGATGAAAAGATTGTTCATCAGACGCACGTCGCCGCCGCCGTGGCCGCCCTTGGTCGATTTGTCGTAGGTGTAGACCACGGGTTTCCCCCAGAAGGGCTGGAAAATGATCTCCGGAGCCATCTTCTTGCGGTCCAGATCCTGATCGGGCGTTTCGCCCTCCTCGCGGTTGCCGAAGGTGGAGAAGTCCTCGTCCAGCTGGGTCACGCCGCGTTCGATGACGTAGAACTCCAGACGCCCCTTCGTGCCGTTGAAGCAGATGCGGTACCCCTCGTAGGGGCAGTGGGCGCAGAGGGTGTAGTTCATGACCACGTTGTTCTTGTAGCGGACCATGACGCTCATGTTGTCCTCGATGTCGATGCCGTCGCCGAAGACGCTCTGATCCCGCTGGTAGCCGTCGTATTTCTCGCTGTCGAAATAGAGCCGCTGCAGAAACTCGGTGTAGTCCTTGTCCAGCCGGAAGCCGAAGGGATCCTTCCTGGCGATCTCGCTGCCCAGAGAACGCTGGTAGAACTCGGTGACGCCCCGCTTCTCGGCGTTTTCCCTGCCGTAGAACTTGAGGTCGCCCATGGCGTAGACCGTGACGGGCACGGAGTCCAGCCACCAGTTGACCAGGTCGAAGTGATGGGTCGCCTTGTGGACCATGAGCCCGCCGGAGTTGCGCTTGCAGCGGTGCCAGCGCCGGAAATAATCCGCGCCGTGGCTGGTGTCCAGCAGCCACTCGAAGTTGACGCTGGTGATCTCGCCGCAGATGCCGCTCTTGAGCAATTCCTTGATCTTCGTGTTGCGGGGACTGTAGCGGTAGTTGAAGGTGACGGTGTAATGTTTCCCGGTCTTCTTCTGCGTGTCGATGATCTGCTGGCACTTCTCCGCGTCGACGGTCATGGGTTTCTCGCTGATGACGTCGCATCCCAGCTCCATGGCGCGGCAGCCGTACTTGTGATGGGTCCGGTCCATGGTGGTGACGATGACGGTGTCGGGTCTGCACTCGGCGATCATGCGGTCGAAGTCCTGCGAAAGATAGGTCGGGACGGGGGCATGGTTGTATTTCTTCCCGATGCGCTCGTTGTAGTAGTCCATGCGGCCCTGATTGACGTCGCAGAAGGCGACCAGTTCGGCATAGTCCTTGTAATCGCCCCCCGCGAGGGCGCAGATGTACATATCCGATCTTCCGCCCGTTCCGACGACGGCATAGCGTTTCTTCGTCATGAGAGTCTTCCTTTCCTTATTTCAGACTTTCGGCAAATTCTATGATTTTTTGTGCTGAACAACTCCAGAAATTCTTTTCGAAATCGGCCGAGAACGCCGCGATGTGCGGCGTCAGGATCACGTTGTCCAGACCGAACAGCGGGTGATCCTTTTCCGGAGGCTCGTCGCACAGCACGTCCAGCGCGGCGCCCCCGATCGTGCCGTTTTTCAGCGCTTCCGCAAGGGCCCCTTCGTCCACCACGGGGCCGCGGGAGGTGTTGACAAGCAAAGCACCGGGCTTCATCAGCGCCAGACGCCGGCCGTCGATCAGACCGCGGGTCTCGTCGGTCAGGGGGCAGTGCAGAGAAACGTAGTCCGAGACTTTCAGCAGTTCGTCGAGATCCGTCGAATCCGGCGCGAAGGGATCGTAATGGACGACGCGCATGCGGAACCCGGAAACCATCCGCTCCACATTGCGCGCGATGCGCCCGTAGCCCACCAGCCCCAGCGTGCGGCCCGAGATATGCCACTTGAGCCGGGACGTCCCCGCCCAGACCCCTTTGCGCACCTCAGTGTCCAGCTGGGGGATCTGCCGGATCAGGGCAAACAGCAGAGATACGGCATGTTCGGCGACGCATTCGGCAATGGATTCCGGCGTGTTCAGCACGGCGATGCCCAATTCTTTCGCCGCGGCGCAGGGCAGGGCGTCCAACCCGCTGCCGCTCCGGAAGATGCCCTTGCATTTCGGGAGACGCTGCAACACTTCCCCCGTCAGCCCCGGATTGGGGCCGAACATCCAGACGAGATCGGCGTCCTGCGAAAAGGCTTCGACCTCTTCCGGAGATTTGCATTTCCGGCAGGCCAGCTCGATCCCGGCCGCCCGGATTTGAGCCAGATATTCGGCGGGCACGGCGTTTTCGCCGCCCGTGATCAGCACCGTTTTCATCGGCCGTCCCTTTCCTTGAGCATATTGCGGAACCCCTGGGCCATGAAGCCCCAGTCGCTGCCCATGGCGATCCAGTCCACGCCGCGCTCCTGCCAGCGGGCCAGCGGGGCGGAGGCGGTCCCGAGCATTTTCCCCGCCGCTTTCGTCTTGCGGCAGATTTCGTCGATGACTTTGTTCAATTCGGCGTCCTCGGTTTGGCACAGGATGCCCATGCTGCCGGAGAGGTCGCAGGGCCCGACGCAGATGCAGTCCAGTCCCGGCACCTTCAGGATCGCGTCCAGATTCCGCACCGCGTCCACGTGTTCGATCTGGACGATCACCAGCGGTTCGGCGTCGGAGAGTTTCAGGTAGTCAAAGAGGCCGTCCTTTCCGTAGCGGGTCGCCCGGCGCACGCCGCACCCCCGGATGCCCCGCGGGGGATACCGGCACGCCGCCACCGCCGCTTCGGCCTCCTCGGCGGAGTTCACCATGGGGATGATCACACCGGCCGGGGCCAGATCGAGGACGGGTTTCAATATGCCCGGATCGTTGTCGCAGACCCGGACGAACGGCGCGCACCCCGTGCCGCGGCAGGCGGTCACGTGCCCCTTGATGGTATCCAGCGTGTGGGGCGCGTGTTCCGCATCGATCCACACGAAATCCAGACCGCAGTCGCCCGCGCATTCGCTCACGGCAAAGTCGGACAAGGTGACCACGGCTCCGATTGCGGTTTTTCCGGAACCGATGACGGCCTTGAAGCGTTCGAGATGATTGATGTCCATAGATGAAATCCCCCTTTCCCTTGCCTTGTGTCCTAATATACCGCCGCAAATCCGGAAATCAACTCTTTTTCTAATAAAAAACATAATTTTATATTGTAAAATCACAAAGATCCGGTTTCTTCTCGAAAAACAGTTTTTTATATTGTAAAATAAAGGATCCTGTGCTATCTTATGAAAAAGCTCTGTTCCCTACGTGGGTAGGTGACGAAAAAAGAACATCTCGACGGCACACTTTGCTCACGGGAGGCGAGCGGGTCGCCCGCGAGCGCGCAGACCGAATGTGAATGGACCGGCAACCGAAGGGCAGCCGGATGCGCTCAAGTATTTGAGCGCAGATGAACGTAGGTCGAGCACTAAGCCGCGAGTGAGGTCGGGCATCGCCCGACCGAACGCAGGCGCGCAACTTCAGAAGGGAATTACCCCGAAACCAGCGCTCGCCGCGGGAAGGAACAAAAGAAGGGGCCCGGGGAGGGAAAACCGCGAAGCGGTTGTCTCTTCCCCGGCTGGGCGGTCCGCATTCAACGGCGGCTCGCGTTCAACCGACCCGCATGGGAAACAGAGCCAAAAAGGAAAGGAAGACCGGTATGATACAGGTGATCGAGCGGGTATTCACCATTCTGGAGGAACTGAGCCTGGACGGGGAGGTCTCCCTGGAATCGCTGGCGAAGCTGACCGGATTGAACAAGGGGACGCTCTGCAATATCCTGCGGAGCCTGATCGAACTGGGGTACGTTGCGCGGACAAGAAGCAGTCATTACGAGCTGACGGCCCGGTTCTCCGAACTGGCCGCGGGGACGGAATTCCCGGAGAGCGCCATGGGGAGTTTCCGTCAGACGGTGGATTCCCTGGCGGAAACAACGGGCGAATCCGGCGTGCTGGCGGTGCTGCGCCGGGACCGGGTGGCCGTCGTGGCCCAGGCGCAGCACGCCCAGGTGCTCATGCTCAACACCTTCGAGATCTATGCGGCGCTGTCGCTTTATCACAGCGTTTCCGGCCGGATCCTCGTTTCCTATCTGGACCGGGAAGCGCGGGCCGGCCTTTGCGCCCGGACGGGCTTCCCCGGCGATCAATGGGATGAAAGCCGGACTTCGGAGGAGCTGGAAAAGGCCTGTTCCAGGATCCGCCGGGCGGGGATCTCCGTGATGAAAAATCCCGAACAGGGGATCATCGCCTTTGCCGTCCCGGTTTTCCGGAACGACGGCGTCATGTCGCTGGGCCTGACGATGCCGATCTCCCGGTGTCAGCCGGCCGCACGGAAGAAGATCGTCGAACAGCTCAAACTGCATGCGGATCGCCTGTCACAGACGGCCGGCCGTGAGACGACCGTTCGGCACGGATGATTTCCCGTCCTCCCGGGAACCGCGGCCGGCCGGATATCAAGTTTAATATAATTGAATTATTTTTGATTTCATATATTGTTTTCTGCTGTTTTCGTTTTTTCGTTTAATTGTATTGAATTTTTTTGATTTTTTCGCGACCTTCCCCTTTTTCCGTCTTGCAATGATTTCGGACGGCGGTATATTAGGCCGTGACGGAAGGAGAGATCGTTGTCATGGGGCAGGTGATCGACAAGACAGTGAAGGTCCTGAAGCTGGTGGCGTCGCAGGAACACTGCACGCTGAAAAGTCTCTGTGCGGCGGCCGGATACAAGAAATCCGCCCTCTGCCAGCAGCTGCAGTCGATGGTGCGCAACGGTCTGCTGCTCCGGGATATCGCGGGAGAATACCACCTCGGTCCTCTGTTCAGCGATCTGGCCGCGCGGCGGGAGGAAAACGTGCTGTTCCGGAAAACGGCGGAATCCATCGCCATCGACCTCAACACCGCCTGCGGCGGGGATATCACCATCGCCACGGTCCGCAACGGAAAATACCGGCGGCTCTTCTCATGTACTTCTCTCCGGGTCACCCGGCTCACCGCGAATGCGCCCGACGAGGAGTGTTTTTACGGCAACGCCACGGGGCGGGTCCTGCTGGCCGAAGCATCGCCGGAACTCCGGACCCGGATCATCGGTGCGATCGGATTGCCTTCGGCCCGGGAATGGCCCGAGGCGACCGGCGATCTGAAAACGCTGCTGGAGGAGCTGAAAAAAATCCGGGAGCAGGGGTTCGCTGCCGTGTTCCGGTCACAGCCCGGCCGGTGCTTCATTGCCGCCGGATGTGCGAACGGCAATGCCGGACTGCCGGTCGCCGTCGGCATCAGCGTTCCCCAGTCCGGCTTCGATGAAACGAAATTGCTGGAGCTCCTGCGTCAGGCGCTCCATCGTCTCGATCATACGACTCAACCGTAAAACAAGGAGAAAAGAAGATGTCGGAAATGGAAAAATTCGCGTGGGGAGCCAAAGAGATCCCCGTCGTCCGCAGCGTCGATGTGCTGGTCGCCGGCGGCGGCTATGCCGGATTCGGGGCTGCGATGTGCGCCGCCCGCAACGGCGCGAAAGTCCTGCTGGTGGAACAGCTGTCGGCGCTGGGCGGACTGGTCACCATGGGCTACGTGGCCCTGACCTTCAGCTACATCGAGGGGATCGGCTTCGAACTCTTCCACGCCCTGAAAAACTGCGGTGCGGTCAAGGGCCGTTTCCTCGATCTGGAAAAGACCAAGGTCATCCTCGAACAGATGCTTCTCAAAGAGGGCGTTGAGATCCTCTACGGCACGAGCATCGTGGATGCGATCGTCGAAAACGGCGCGGCGGCGGGTGCGGTCATTTTCAACAAAAGCGGCTTTCAGGCGATCCGTGCGAAACGCTCGGTCGACGCCACGGGCGACGGCGATCTCGCCGTTTTTGCCGGAGTCCCCTGCGAATGCGGCTGCCCGGAACTCGACGGCTACAATCAGGCCAGCAGTCTGGTCATGCACGTCGGGAACGTCGATTTCGAAGCCATGGACGCCGGATCGCACGGCAGTTTCGAGCTCGTCTGGCGGGAGGCGATCGACAAGGCCATGGCCGCCAAAGAATATCCCTACATGATCGACAAACGGGTGAACTGGCAGGTCCGCGTCCCCGGCCGCGATCCGCACCACGCCGAAGTTTACATCTGCTACGCCCACAGCCGCAAGTGCCGCTGCACGGACGGTTTCGACCTGACCCGCCAGCTGATCGAACAGCGCCAGCAGTGCCAGTGGACGATCGAATTCTGCCGGAAGCACCTTCCCGGCTTTGCCAACGCCTGGTTGATCGATACGGCTCCGCTGCTCGGCGTCCGCGAGTCCCGCCGGATCATGTGCGACTACAAGATCACCGGTGACGACCTGGTGGACGGCGCCCGGTTCGAGGATGCCGTGGCGCGCGCCATGCACGCATTCGACGCGCACCATCCCACCGAGCCCGGCCATATCAAGCACATCGTCCGCCGGAAAGCCGACGGCACCGAGGAAAAATGCTATGTCAATCCGGGCCAATGGCGTGAGATCCCCTACCGCGCACTGGTCACGCAGAAGATCGAAAACATGCTGGTCGCCGGCAGAAACGTCTCAGCCGACTTCATGGGCCAGAGCGGGATCCGTCTGGTGCTCGAGTGTCTCAACATGGGGCAGGCCGCCGGGACCGCCGCCGCCCTGTCGCTCAAAGACGGCGTCACCGCCCGCAAGCTCGATGTGCAGAAACTCCGCAGCCGGCTCGAGGAAATGGGCATCAACCTCTTCCACGCGCCCGAATACGGCCAGAGCGGCATTGCCGCCTCCTCGAAGATCACTCCCGCCGACCTGATCTACCCGGAAAACAATCCTTCCGGCCAGGCCAACGTGGTCCTGACCGACGAAGCGCGCGGGAAATACGCCATGAACGTCTCCGAGATCGAAGCCGACCGGATGGAAAAATATCTGAGCGACAACGGTTACGCCCAGACCGACGGCGACGTCGGCACCAATCTGGAATAAGCTGCGAGCCTGATCTCCGGGAATAAGCTCGCTCGGGCGGGTGCACCCCGGCTCTGTCCTCCGCGGGGGGGCCCGGCTGTGCACCCGGTCCGGGCAAACTGACCGGCCGAATCTGTCGAAAGGGTTGTGTTTCCGTCCGCGGCTAAAATTTTCGGAAACGGCGGAACTCCGCGAAACAGCGCCGTCCGAATTCGTGCTGCGCCGCGGTGTCGAAGTGCAGGCGGTCGCCCTTGTGCGAAAGACCTTTGAGGGGGATCACCCGGAAGAACGGCCATTCGGCGGCGAGTTCGTACAGCGCGTCGTTGACGATGGGGACCTTGCACTGGAGTTCCTCCTCGTAGAAATCCGCAAGCTCGCCCGCCAGAAAGGGCACGTCGTCGCCCAGCGCGAGATCGCGGCGGAAGTTCGTCACGATCTCCCGAAGGTCGCTGCGGTAATTGAGGTTCCCGCGGGCGGCGTCGGTTTCGCCCTGATGCCACAGCACCGCGACGATATCGCCGCTCCGCATGGCGATCTTCGCCAGCCGGATCGATTCGTCGTAGGGGCGGCGCCCGGCTTCGTGTTCGTCTTCGCCGCCGGGCTTCCACGCCGCGGCGGGGGTGCCGCCCACAGCAGTGGGGATCAGGCCCACGGCCCGGTCGGGGAAAGCTTCGTGCAGCAGTCTGCCGAAGGTCCGTCCGCAGCCGACGCCGACGACCTGTCCGCCGACGGCGGGCAGAATGCAGTCCCACGGATCGGGCGAGGTGACTTTTTTGCCGTTCGCGTCGAAGGTGCCGACGAAGGCGCGGTCCTTGGTGATCGGTTCGATCGCGGGCCCCCATGCGCCGTCGCGCCGAAGCGCTTCGACGCCGGGGATGTCCACGAGGTCATCCGGACCGGCAATGCCGCGGCCCGACATATTCGACTGTCCCGCGAGGAGGACGAGCATTTTCCGTTTTTCCATATCCGGGGGTTCCTTTTTTTGCAGCGCTCACGGGTAATATACATCCCGTTTACCGTTCCGGCAAGCCTCCGGAATCAACTTCGTCCCGGGATTGCCGCAGCTTGCCGTACCTCCGGGCCCGCAAAGCACAAACGGCGGCCGGATTTCGACAGTTGCCTGCAAACGGATCTTACATCAGTACACTTCTCGCAGACGGAAACCTCCGTCCGGTGTTTCCTCGAAGAAAAGCGTAACCGTGAGATTCCTCCCGCTGGTCGAACCTGCAGTTTCCGTATTCAGAAAGAAGTATCCCGCGAAAGCATGGCTCTTCGTATCCGGTCCCTTTCTGCCGGCGGTTTGGTATACATCCGGCTTTCCGAGAACTGCGGCAGTCTCGCCGGGCGTCATCCCGGTCCGGAGGTGTTTCAGTTTCTCCGCAAGGGCGTGAAACTCCGCAACGCTCTTTTTCACCTTGAAGATTTTCGCAGATTGATTTTCTTCAAGGTACTTTTCCTTGAAGGGCAGGTTCAGGAAAAATAAGGTGTACGGGCGGGGCGCGGGCTTCGGCAGATCGATTCTGTTGAAGACGAATTTCTTCTCGATCAGGTACTTGTAGTAACAGCCCGTCGTTTCAAGCCGGATCCGGAGTTTTCCGTTCCGATTCGTGAAATCGCGGGAAGAGCGGTAATGTGCGCCGG
>Ga0310696_10005395_pt1 | contig 15442 bp, 19 predicted proteins | sample AusTroGonzalo_MG_4_FD_203885 | JGI IMG/M metagenome (GOLD analysis project Ga0310696, IMG submission 203885) | Bovine rumen microbial communities from tropical cattle in Woodstock, Queensland, Australia - Gonzalo_02 (v2) (version 2) | ecosystem: Host-associated > Mammals > Digestive system >...
CAGTTTATGTTTAAATATCTCCATATGATTTAACAAAAGGTAGAATCGCAAGAAGACTTTAGATTCTATTTTTATTATAATAAAAACAATGGAGTTTTGTATGATAGAAAAATTGTTTCAAAAAAATAGAAGAAGCACATCTAGGTTTGTGTGTGGTTGTGGAATATTATCATGTTATTAATTATGTTGTTTCTATATATGATACTCCAGCAAATATAGAAGACAATAAACCTATAATTAGAGTACAACACGCATATCTAAATGATGCCGCAAACATTGCATATAATTTGTTTACAGAATACCTAAAAAAGAAGCAAAAAAAGCGGTGTAAAAAACACCGCTTTGAAAAATATTATTTGTTTTATTGCTCTTTCTTTTTCTCTTCTTGCATCTTTTTAATTTTTTCTTGAATATGATTCATTCTTTCTTTCATTTTTTTTGCTAAAGTTGTTTTATATTCTTTAACCTTTTCTTCTGACATGAGAACTGTTTGTTTGTAAGTAGAGATATGAGAATCAGATGTTAGTGTTGGCATAGCAAAAACTCCTTAAAAATTAATTATTTTCTTTTTTCTGTCTTTCGACTGGTTTGTTATATTCTTCTACACAGAACTGTACAACACCTTTGTTACGAGGTATTGGTCCAGAAGACTCAGATTTCCATGTCTCTGATTGTTTCATTTTAAGATAATCCGGTCTTTCTTTTACTTTGAATGATGGCTCTGCCATAAAAAATCCTCCTAAGAAACAGGTGCGGGTTCGACGTTAGAAGATACTAACTCAATAACATATGTAGTTCCTTCTTTATTAAAACAAAGAAGGTTTGTATCTGTATTTATATAAAGAACTAGATCGGGTATAGAGTCTTTGTGTTTATTATCAGTGAAGGCTACTAAAGTTCTTACTGGTGTAGACATTTTTTATCTCCATTATAATACTTCTTCTTCGGGTTCTGGTTCTGATACTTTTACAGCAAGTACGATTGCTTTTTCATTTGTAGATCTTTGTTCTGCATTAGACAATAATTTCCAAACACCTGTTAAATTTGTTGTCGTTGTAATAACAAAAGATAAAACATTTGAAGAAGATAATGTCATGGAAATTGGTTTCAGATATTGTCCGTCTACTTCAGAACCAATCGTTTTTGCTGCCCCCTCTTCTGTGTAAGCTAGAAGACAAACAGAACCAACTTGATTGTTTACTGCCATGTTAGCAAACATATAACCTAAATCGCAAACTTGAACAACATCTGTACCTGTCTGAGTTTGAATTTCTTCTGGCGTAGCAATTCTTACGGTACCATTTCTTTCTGTTGTTGCAGAAGGGAATGAAATATCAGGTTGTCCTTCAAAAGAGAAACTAGAGGCATTCTGGAATTGAACATCAATAACAGCTTGCAATATTGATGGTGTTTTTTCAAACAAGCCTGTTTCTGCGTCAGCAGCGATAGCAAAGATAAATTCTTCTTCTTCTCTTATAAAGATTAAAGCTAATGTCTTTGCTACATAAGTATCTGTACTATCGTCATAAAATTCCAAATGAAGATATGAATCAGCATTTAGAGGAACACAGACTTCACCGCTTATTTCGGCTTCTAAAACAACGTCGCCAGATAAATTATCCGGTGAAATTATTGATGTACTAGAGGCTTCGTCAGTAGCATAAACCTTAGTTAAAACAATAGCATCACCAGAAGCTGCTTCTGCTAAAGCCTGTTTTCCAACACTTGTTAAAACAAAATTCATAATAACTATCCTTATTAGAACAAGCTTTCTGTGATACTTTCATCCCAACCAATAGCCAATCCAGCGCCGATGTAACAAAATTCTTTATGTACACCGAAAGTAGAACCTAGAGCATATTGATTTATTGTTACAGCGCGAATAAAATCTGTATCTAAATAACCTTTAAAACCATCATTTTCTACGACACCATATTGTACTGGATCGTTTGATTGAATATAAACTTGTAGAGGACACCATCGCGTTCCGCCTGTTATCGGATTGCAAATATTAATATTTAATTGTATTTCGTTTGAAACAGAAATTCCAGCACCAGTGTTTGTAACAGAATCATATGGTACGGAAATTTTATTTCTTATTGTTGCTGGTAAACTCGCATCAGAACCTCTAAAAAATTGAGTGTTTGAATTGCTATTATAAATCATTTGAAAATAATAATTTTCTTGATTTATATTATATAAACCATGAGTAGTATCTACTGTAGTAGGCGGATCGGCTTCCCCTTGAATATCTCCACCAGAAGTATTAAGCATATAATAATTACATAAAGAAATACAACCTAATTTATTATCATCTTCTGATTGGTGAGCTAAAGATCCTATAATTTCACCAGCAATAATACATTTTATTGTATTAGTTCCCCAAGAAGAGCATTTCGCAAAAATTGCTAAATGATTCCCATTTGTCAGAAAATAATAAGAATAAATGACATTTGCGATATTATTTCTAATAAAATTAGAACAATATGCACTAGCAGCAACTCTATGACTAAACCCAAAAGAAGACCACTTTGTGGCATCTGAAGGTAATAAAGTTCCATAGGTTGAATCTGTTGTATTCCAATTTCCAGATTTTGAAATAGAAAAATACAATCCAGTTATAGCATCATCTGCCCCCAGATTACCTCCTGAACCACCTACTGTTACAGGATAAATAATATCGTCCGGATGTAACTTTGCTATACCAGAACAAATACCTAAAGCTAGGTATAGAGTTCCATTAGTTAAAAAACAAATTTTATTATAGTGAATTTCAGATTTAAATGGATAAGTGTACATAGTAACATCAGACGGTTCAAAAGAAGTTGATGTATCATGATAGTTTGTATCCATTTCCCAACCAGTATTATTACAAAGATTTTCAACTATATTTGATAATACTGAATCTAATCTTGTTTCTTCATCACCTGTTCCAGTACCAGTCCATTCATATTTGTTTAATTTAAATCCACCTACTGCCATAATAGAACTCCATTATTAAATATTGAATAATAATAAAACTGATACTAGAAAAAAGCATGTTTGGATATAAAAACAAACATGCTTTTCAAAAAAAGCTAACAACAAACTCTAACAGGAATAACCAACCAAGCTAATGTTTCAATAGCTTGATCTAAGCTGTCATCAAAGACATCTTCTTCACAATCGTCAATTACACAACCATCAGCATCACAAACGCCATCAAAGCAGCCATTCAAATCTGGCAATCCGCAGCATTTTGCTAAAGCATCTTTATATAATGATAACAATTCATTACAATCTTCTTCATAACATTTGGATAAATGTTTTTCAACAATTTTTTTATTGGCAACTTTGCTTTCATTTAGAAAGCGCTTTGAATAATGCTCTTTAACAATTTGTTTTTCTTTCTTTAATTTTCTTAAAGCAATTAAAGATTCCATTAGAACTCTTTTTGATGACTGAGCTTTTTTTCTAATCATGGTAGATCTCCTAAAGATTAAAGACTAAAGATTTTTCAAATCTTCTATTAATTCAACTGATAATAGTATTTGTTGAAAAGGGCATTCTTTTCGATCATTAAAGGTTGGTCTTAATCTAATAATATTGTCATCAATAGCTTTTTTATTTATTCTAACAACAGCATATTTTGTATAATGTGATGTTATTAAATAAATAATATTTAGCATTGATAATTTTGATAAAACTTCTGTTGGTGTTATGCTTAATAAAGAAGCTGTATCAATTACATTAAGATAACCATATGGTGTATATAGACCTTCGTTTATTGAAACAAACGTATCATTTTCTGTATAATTAAGATTCATAACAAATCTCCAAACGAACAAACCTAAAAGCACATAGTATTAGATAATTTGTTCTCTTTTCTTTGTTTTAGAAAGCAAAAAAGAAGCACGAATTTCTTCGTGCTTCTTTCTAAAAAAAACAAAACAACTACCACATTTTCATGCCGAGAGTTGTACGTTTCATTGCTTTCTTTACTTTCGCCATATCTTCTGCGCAATCGAGAACATTAGCTAAAGCGCGGATAACTTCATCTTCATCACGAAAATCTAATTTTTGTAGATTATTATTTAATATGAACTACCAACGGGCTGAAGCCACGTTGGTTTCATGCTTCATCGAAACAAACTTGCTGTCGCTGCAATATGCACAGCATGGATCGGCTATGATGTTGCCATCATAGCTTTTGACAGTAGAGGTTTGTTTCTCCACATCACCGCGTCCCGCAGTGTTTTTCTTTTTCTTCTTATTGAGAAGAATATTGTCATAACCGTTATCAGCCATCCAGACCATGCACTGTGCTGCATGAACATCTCTATCCATTCTGACACCACAATCGCATTCAAACACACGATCCCAAAGCATAATGTCTTTGTGGATTTCACCGCAATTAAAGCACATCTTTGTTGTCGGTGCAAAGCGTGATAACACATGGACGTTAGCTTGCTGTTTAAGCATATTCTTGACTCTGCCTAAAACGGAGTGTTGCACAGCTTTTCCGTGCGAGCCTTTGTGCCATGCTTTAAGGTTCTCGTCTTGAATCACGACTTTATTATAGTGCTTTAGCTGATTGACGAATTTGTATGAGAAGTCGTCTTTTATTCTGCCTAGTTTGTCATATTTCTTTCTTAGTAGTTCACATGACTTATCATATTGCTTAGAATCCTTTTTTTGTCTAGCGATCTTTTTATGCAGTTTCCGCATGGATTCAGTTTCTTGCAATTTGAAGTCAATTTTGCGTCCGTCAGAAAGTGTAAACGAGGTGGCGCACCCGAAGTCAATGCCTATGTTTTCATTGTTTTTCTCCACTGATGGAATATGTTTCTTGTCTATATAAACAGTCCAATGTATGTAGTAGTCACCATTTCGTCTAATTAGCTGTGCATTGGCGATTTCAGCATTTGGGTTGGTATAAAATTGGTCTAATCCATAGACATAAAGAAAACCGTCTATACTTTGCAACTTAATTCTATGCAGTGATTTAATTCTATGTGTAACACCAAATTGCTTATATATTATACAGTTAATTTCTTTTTTAAATTTCAGCTTACCAACTTTGTGTCCGTTTTGTTTAAGTTCATGCAATGCAAATAAAGAATCGCTTATTTTAGCTTTGATGCTTTGTTTCATTGCGGCTGATAATGCTGTAAATTTACGTTCAACAGGCTGTTTATTCTTGTCCAGTGTGGTAACAGATTTAATTTTAGTGCCAAGTTCAGACAGCTTATGTGTTTGCATAAAACTGATTGCATGGTTATAAAACCACTTAGCTTCAATAAACAGTCTATACAACTGTTCTTTTTGAACAGCATTCAATTTCTGCTTGTTGATTTTAGTTTTAAAGACAAAGCATTTCTGAGATTCGCGACGCTTGCGAGTCTCAGCAAGTGTTTGCTTTATCTTAATGTTTTTGCTTTGACACATGGTGCTGACCTGTCACAACCTTTTTGTTTTTAAGGCGGCAGGTGAGAAGGTCAAACTCACTTTTCGATTGGCCGATCTAGCCGCCTATAACATTATAGATAGAAACACAAAATTTTTCAATAGAAAATGTTTTAATGTCATGCTATTTGTTTCCCACCCGCTAAAGCAAGTGGGCTATTCTTCTTCTGTGGTATAAAGAGATCGACTGAGCATCCATTGAACATTACTGTTAAAATTGCTCATAAGTCCTTTTAGTGTTTCTTGCTCAGGGAAAAGATTAATTTCACTAGCTTCTTTCAATGATTTACGAATTTTATTTGTCTTTTTATTTTCGTTTTTCTTTTTTTGACAGCATCATTAAAAGCTTTTTCAAGAGCATTATAATCTTTCAAAGAATCTTCTTTGCAATCGTCGAGCTTTTTCTCTAACTCTTCTTGAGTTACAGGCATTTTTATTTGATCACAAACCATTAGAGCTTCATCATTAAAGCCTTCTGATACAGCAGCCCAAACAGCACCAAGAAAAACCTCATCAGGATCATCTAAAGCTTCTAATTCTTCTAATCCAATATCAACGAGATCTTGTATATCATCTTTTGATAAAGACAAGTGGCAGATTTCAACACGGCCATTTTTTTTATCGACATAAATTTCCATTGGAGCAAATGTATCTTTTATCTCGCCCCAAAATTTTTCAGTGCCATCAAAAAGAATATCTTTCCAGAAATCAGTAAATTCATCACGAGTCCAGCGAGCAACAACAGCAGCAGTTTCAGATGGTGATAAATTATATGTAGATTTGAATGCTTCTTTTTTTATTTTTTTTATCATTTTTGACTCCATTATATAGAAGAAAAGAAGGTTTGCTAAACAAACCTTCTTTTCTAAGAATCTAAATCAGATTATGGTTCGATTGTCCAACTTGTTGAGCCAGGGAATGATGGAGTGCTAAACACGTTTTCAGGATCGACTGGTTCTACTGGTTCAATAGCAGCTGATTTAATAATTAGAGGAACAACAACCTTATTTGGTGACGCAGTACCATAAGCGCGTTGAGCAGTTTGTTTAACACCAAACATAACCATGCAGTTGCGATTCTCTACGATACCAGCGCTGGGTGACAAAACGATAACGCTACGTTTTGCATAACCTTCACCATAAAACCAATTCTCAATTTGATATTTAGAAGAATCAATTTGTACATCGGTATTTCCGTCTTTTCTGAAAAGAAGCACAGGGTGATTCTCTAAATCAGAAAGATCGGCTACATCAGAAAGTACAAGGCAAAGTTCATTGCTTACATTCTGATTACCCTTAGAATCAATTTGATAAACGTCTCTATACATTGCAGGAAGATTATCATTGATCATATCAAAGATATTATCAGCATCCCCCTCACTCACAGGCAAATCAGCGCTCATTGTTGAAGCGATATTTCTGAGATTATCACCGTTTTCATCATCTTCTTTAAGCTGAATAATCATTGTTGAAGGTTCAACAATACCAACCGCATGATCTTTTCCATCATAATTTGTTTCGGTGCTAATAATTGCTTGAGCGCCACGCAATGAGTTTTCGTGAGCGACACGAATAACGAACATTGTGTTATCGTCTGCAATAATTTTACTCGCACAAACAAGAGAGATATGATCTTTTGAGGGTTCACCAAAAACAGAGTTAAGATAATCTGTTGTGCCACATTGATAAACTTTATTTAGCTCACCTTTAGAAGCTGTTACACAACCAAGAGCTGCCCAAGTTAAAGCACTTGGAACTTGTGATTTGTCTACAACTCTGGAATAAACATGAGCTGATTCTCTTTGTGTTCTTTCATATACTGCCATAATAAAGCTCCTTAATATTATAAGATTAGTTGTTATCGAACGACAATAACAAAAAATGCAAAAGCATTGTTTTATAGATAATTTGTTTTTAGTTTTTGTTTACAACCAAAAGAATTAGTAATGCTATGATGAAAAACATAGAAAGAACTGCTACGATAATTTGTACAGCTTCTATGAATGAATTCATTTTTTTGCTTTTGTCATCCATAACAATCTCCACAAAAAAAGAATTAATCACCAAGAATTATTACATATGATTTTATTAAATCTAAGTGTTTTATTATAGATTGGCAAAAATACAAAAAATCATTTTCTAGTTGTTCAATATTTGTTTCACAAATCAATCTTCTGTTTTTTATACCAAGAAAATCATCATAAACAAATTGTTGATTTATAGGAAAGTTTAAACACTGCTTGTGTATATTATTTAATATTGTTTCATTATCGAAAAATAAAGAAAATTCATTATTAATTAACCAATTATCACATAAAAAAATATTATTAGCTTCTATGTACAATAAAATCTCTATAAGATCATTACTAGAATCTAAAAATTTTGTTGTTATTAATAATAATTTGTTATCTCTTTGTAATTCTGATTTTTCTATAATGATAGAATCATTGTTTAATTTTTCTAAAATTTCATTAGATATTATATTTAGATTTTCCATATTAATTCTCTTCGATTATTATGTCGTCGAACACGATTGGTATTTTTTGTTTTAATTCTTTTAATAAAGGTATCATTATTTGTCGCATTTGTGGATGACAAAAAGGTGTTGTTCTCTGCTTTAGAATAGTTCTCCACTCTCTAATATTAGCAGTCATAACTAATTCTGTTTTTAAAGATAATGGAAGAACACTCCTTGCCTCTTCTGGTTTTGAAGTAGATATAAGAAACATATATGCATTTTCAGCATCTATCATTGCTTTATGCCAATGCTCATATTCAACAGAACCTTCTTCAAAAAAGAATGGTTTTATGACTGTTATTTCATTACCAAATTTATCTTTTGAAAAATTACAATATCGAGAACTTTCAACACAAAAAGATGCTAAACGGTGTCTAACCAGTTCGTTTTGAATTGCTCGATCAACAATAAATTTAACAGAAAAAGAAAAATGTTCAAAACATGATTCATGTCTTTTTTCCATTAACATTTTAATAAATTTATAACATGAATCTTCTGTTTGTTTATCATAAGATTGATAACAAGTTCTCGAACAATATTCTATTATTTGTAATACTTTTTTTCCATCAATAGGTGTAAGGATTTCAAAAGAAGGATTTATTATTCGCATGATAACTCCAAAAAAAAAAGCCAGAGAAAAACTCTGGCTCTTTTATATTTTTTTGTGCTTTATTTGGCAACAAAAATTTTATGCTACAGGTGCTGGTGCTGGTGCAGCAGGTGCGGCAGGTGCGGCAGCAGGAGCTTCCGCTGGTTTTGGTTCAGCAGCAGGTGAGGGAGCAGCAGGTGCATCAGCAGGAGCGTCAGCCGGTTTAGCAGCCTCATCTTTCTTTGCATCCTCTGCCTTATTCTCTTCAGCAGCAGGTGCGGGGGCAGCTTCAGCAGCAGGAGTTTCTTCAGCTTTCTGCTCAACAGCAGCATCTTCTGTTGCATCTTCAAAAACAACCTTTTTATTGCAACCATAAACAGCAATACAAAGAACAAAAACAGCAATAGCTAATACAATGTTTTTCACAAAAAGATTACTCATAAAAAATCTCCTTAAAAAAATCAAAGAAAAAACGAAAATAAAAGTTTCGTTTCTGTTGTCTGAAACAAGAATAACTTGTTTCTCTAAAAGGTTTTGTGTCTTAAAATTCAACACAAAAAACCTTTTAGAACAATAAAATAGAAAAGTCAAATGGTTTTGCAAAATAGCAAAACAAGATAAAATAGATAATTTGTTTTTGTGTTATTCGAGTCGATTTCCTTGATTAAACTCAGAGTCCCATTTAACTATTAAACAATTTGTCCAACTACTAGAAACACCTGGTCCACAACTAATTTTAAATTGTCCAGATTGAGAATTTAATGTGTCTGTATAACCTATACAACACCAATTACCGTTATCATAAACTTGTCCATAAGAAACACCAGTCATATTTATAGCTCTTAAGTTTTGATTATATATTCTATAACTATCACAAATCAAACTAGCAGTTCTAGGTGTTGTTTCAAACCAATTATATGATGTTAATCTTGGATAAGTACTGAAAAAACCAGTTCCATTAACATTAAAGCCATTCAAACCATATACACCTATTGTATATGAGGTACTATCATATAATGGTGTTATAGAATCTTCTCCTTTATTAGAGTTAGAAAATCCTGCGCCCATAAAAGCAGCAAACTTTGCTGTATTTCTTGTATCATAAGAATATCGTCGTTGTCCGTCTGCTATTTCTCCAAAGATAGCTTGATTTATTTTGTTTGTTGTACATTTGGAACCTAAGTATAGAATAGGAAATTCTGTATCAGCCATTAAATAATGAGTACATTGGTTAGAATTTGTTACTGTTTTTATCATTGAGCATGATACAGCTGATAATGTTGATGAATAAACTACTTGAGTTAAAGAAAAAATCAAACTCATTTGTGCATCATAAAAATTTTCATCCGTAATATTGTACTCAGGATGAAAATCAGCTCCATCGTTATTTACACTATCTGCTGTTATAAATGAAAAAAACAATCCATTAAATTTATTATTGTATGAAGTCGCATATTTCCAAGAATGTTCTTGTAAAAAACCAATATCATTGTTTGTTCCATTTGTTGTTAAACCGAATTGCAATCCATTTAAGCTATAGCCAATCATAGCTTTAGCGCCAGAAGTATGTTTAATGAATGCAGCATAAGAAGTCGCTGTTGGCTGTAATAGAATTGGCTTAGATTCAGGACAATGCTTCGTATCCCAACTCCAACCACAATCATTAATCAGCATAGGGTTTATTAATTTTTCCAAACAATCAATTACATCATTATTATTATGATTTGGATAATCTGTACCTAGCCACGTATGTTTAAAAAGCCTAAAAGCCATAATAGATCTCCTTATATAAGAATTATTATATTAAACTAAGTTGTGGTTAAATCAATTTCAATAACATCCATATTATTTATGGTTTCAGAAAAATTTAAAAACCTATTATCGTAATAATCTGTTTCTTGCTGTCTTTGTTCAGCATTATTATATAATAAATGATTAATAGCAAATTCTTCTGTTTTTATAGGAATTTCGTTATCAATTTCGACATTCAATGGTGAGTCTAAGATAACAGGTTCATTATAATATGGTGTAGGGTTTTTCTCTGTCCATTGATTTAAGTTCTGTCTGCCATCGAAATATAAACCAGTAGTTTCATCATACAAAGTAAGAACTTCACCTTTATAGCATAATAAAGGTTCAGTTGGATAAGTAGTAACTCCAAGTTGATATAATGCTTCTAACGATTCATATTCTTTATCATTATATATAATGGAATTACTATTGTTTGTTATTTTTAAGTTTAATTTTTTGTTAGCTTTATAGAATGATAAAGCATATACGTTTGGGATGCTCATAGTTCTACCTCTCTTGATAGAAGCAGAACAAACGAGTTATCCTGTCTATATTTGATTTGATTTGATTTGATTTGATTTGATTTGTGCATCTTTTCCCCTCAAAAAGATAAAGAATCACACACTCCACCTAATCAAATCACTATTTAGATAGTAACAATCTTTTATAGATTTATCCAATCTTATTTTTAATGGATAAGCATTCTTAAACATTAAATCTTTTTGAGAATAAAAAGTTGAATAGAACTCAATAACAGTACCAATGCCAAGTTTTATATCAAAGAAGTTATTCGATTTTATTTCATTAAAATAATTAAAAGGAATGACAGCTACCTTGTTTGATGTTTCATTATTATCAATGAAAGCTGATAAGCAAATATCTTTATTATCAATAACTGTTTCTGAAATATATCCTTCTAAAGAATCTTCTATAATCGAATAATCAAAAATAGAACCTTTTACTTTAATCCAATTATATTTGGAGCGAGATCCTTTTTTTGTATATTTGGAGTTTATGTTTTTTATAACAACACCTTCACCATTTATGCTTTTAATATAGTTAAAAAAATCTATTTTTTTAGTTTTTGTATATAATGTTGTTCTTACATTACAATCAGATATTGATTCAACAATCTTTTCTGTTATATATTTTCTGAAAGATAAGTTTTCTTCTGTAATATTATTATCATTAAAAAATAAACAATCAAAGCAATATATTTCAAAGTCGTTGTTTTCTTTTAGAACAATCTCACAATCTAACAAAAAAGATTTATAAAAACGATCCGGTTTGTTTATGTTTTTATTCAAAAAATTTGTAATATTTTTTGGTAATAATGTTGTTTCTTCATTTTCTCTGCTGAATAATTCATATCCATTATTTTTATTGTATTCATAATTATATACGAGATAACATCTATATCCATCTATCTTTTCTTCTGCGATATATTCATCTGATTTCCATAATTCTATTTGTTCACTTTGTTCTAAAGATTTCATTCTCAAACAAAGCATTGGAGAGTCTGTATAAATTATCTCTTTATAAGATTCTGGATATAAACCAGAATATAGTTTTTTATAATTATGTTCTCTGATTATTCTGCATTTTTCTGATTTCTTTAGATTGATTAAAGAATTAAATTCTGCTAAACCACTATTAAATAGTAAATTATCAATCTGTTTTGAGTTCAATGTTGTTTCGATTGACATAGAATAAACCTGTATTGTTAGTGAACTACCCACCTGCTAAAGCGGGTGGGCTTCAAACTTCAACGAACAAGACTTAGTTTTCTTCTTTATAGAGTACTTGCCAGAGGTCTTATTCTCAGTTTGCATTAGATTCCTATGTTCCGTAGGAATTTGAAAATTATTTAGGTACATCCACACCATACATTTCGCCGCATGAATGTCCCTATCTTCACAAACGCCACAATCACATTTGAACACTCTATCCCACACCTTAATCTCATTATGTACTTCGCCACAATGAAAACAAAGTTTTGTTGTAGGTAAAAATCTACTCAAAACATGAACATTATCCATTGTTTTGAGCTTCTTTTTAACACGTCCTAGAATAGAATGTTGCACGGCTTTACCATGTCCACCTTTATGCCATCCACGCAAGTTTTCGTCTTGAATGACCACTTGCTTATATGACATAAGTTTATGGCATAGTTTATTAGCCTTATCATTCTTGATGTTTGCCAGATGCTGATACACCCTCTCAAGTTTTCTTTGAACTGACTTATACTGATTAGAGTGCTTCTTGTTTGTTTCAGTCTTGCGCTTACGTGCCAAACTCTTTTGGAGTTTTTTCAAGCACTCAGGTTCTTTCAGTTTAAAGTCTTCTTTGTGTCCATCAGAAAAAGTGAACGATGTTCCACACCCGAAATCAATACCTATTACTTCATCATTACGGTTTATTGCTTGAAGTTTATTCTTAGCTATATAGACAGTCCAATGAATGTAATATCCATCAGACTTTTTGAGCAATTTAGCATTAGCTATTTCTGCATTAGGGTTGTCTGCAAACTGCTCTAAACCATGCACTCTAAAACATCCATTAATTCCTTGGATACCTACTTTATTAAGAGATTTAATTCTATGTGTGACACCAAACTGCTTTAAAGGAATAGAATTGCATGATGATTTGAATTTGAGCTTTCCTACTTTGTATCCTTTCTTTTTCTTCTCAGCTAACGAGTTTAGAGAGTCGCCTATCAGTGACTTCATTCCTTGCATCATACTAGATTTGAAGTAGAGCAATGGCTTATCGACAAAAACACCGTCTTTTTGTTTGACCATGACGGATTTCTTTTTGTCGCTCCATGAACTTAATTTGTTGGCTTCAAGATGGTTGATGATGTCGTTATATACCCACTTAGCCTCGACAAAGAGCTTTTGCAGTTGTTCTTTTTGTAGCTTATTGAGCTTACGGTAATTGATTTTCGTAGAGAAAACAAAGCACTTCTGCGTCTTTCGACGTTCTTTTGTGGCTAACAGGGTAGCCTTAATCTGTGCATTCTTTTCTTTACTCATTTATTGGTACTCTGCTACAAGCACACGCTAGGTTTAAGGTGGCAGGAAGACTAGCGTATTCTTCTTTCCACCAAACATATAGATAGCATGATTTGAACCTTGTTTCAAGAATTATCTGTTATATACTAAGGTTGCTCGCCTTACCCACGGGCTAAAGCCCGTGGGCTTTCGGCTCGCTTTATGTAATATAATGTTATTTTTGTTTTTTTATGAGATTTATTATTTACACTCAGCTACATAAATCATTTTTATAACAGTGATAGCTAGAGCATAGCTCTGATATGATTTCTTTCTAACAATAGTAATGGAATCACCCACTTTATAATTTGTTATTCGTTTTAGATTAGAACCACCTGCGTTGTATGCTGCAATCCCCCATAGAGCATTTCCATTAAAAGCATCTAAATTTCGTTTAATATAAAGCGCAGCGGCTTCTGTTGATTTCTTATAATCTAATCTTTCATCTTTTTCTGAATTAACAATCAATCCATAATGCTTAGAGATATATGGCATTAATTGCCATAAACCTTTTGCTTTCTTTGATGAAACATTTTTTGTGTCACCACCAGATTCTGCTAATGCTAAATAGAGATAATATTTAGACACTTCATTATCAATAAGTATTTCTTCTATATCTTGTTTTATAGGCTCTATTTTCTTTAAATAAGAAGCCAATGAAGAAGGATAACTCCACTCATTGATTAAGCTAATCATTTGGTTGTAATCACAGGTTGGACAAAATTCAACTAAAGCCTTGCATCTGTTTTTCTCTATTGATTTATTATCAGAAGCAAAAGCATCGTTTGATAAAAAATTTCCAACAAAAGAGATACAAACAATAGCAATATTTAATATTATTTTAACTAACATTTTTAACTCTGTTTTTTATCTTCAATATTCAAAATAAGAGGTTTGTTTCTAATCTCATAATCTTCGTCTTTTATAGATACATTAAATAGCTTTGTGCTTTTATTGTTATCATACTTTAATTCTTGTTGTTTATGATTTCCGCCGTGAATATGACCACAAAAAACATATTCTGGTTTTGTTTGCTTGATTCTTTCTAGTAAATCTAAAGAACCAAAATTATATTGTTTATTCTGTATTTTTGTTGTTCCAAGTCCATTATAATCTGGTGCTTGGTGAGTTACAAGTATATCGCATTTCGGAATATTGCCAAATATACCATATTCTTTTGCATTTGAGAAAGCCCAACCAGTACAATTTTCTACATAGGGACATCCATATATTTTATATCCCTTATATTTTGTAGAATTATTTTCCAAATATTTTACCTTGTTAATTATATTATGTTTTTTTAGAATTGGTTTTAAAACATCTTTTTCAAATGAAAATTCAAAACCAAACAAAGGTAATTCTGCATAATATTTTTCACAAATAAAATCATGGTTTCCAGCAATAAAGATAATTTTATCAGCTTCTATTTCAGAAAACCACGGTACTAAATAATCTCCCATCCATTCTTTCATATATAATATTTTTGTTTGTATTTCAAGTGGCGACCAATCACCAGCTATTATCAATAAATCTGTTTTTTCGATTGGTATTAAACTGCCATGAATATCTGATATTACTGTTATTTGCATGATTCTATCTCTTATATATTAACAAGAATTCTTCCACTATATTGTCGAATTTTTATATTTGATAATTCAAAGATTTTTCTGGATGCAATATAAGGTGGATCATTATGGTGAATATCAGAAAGAAAGACAACTTCCTTTATTTGTTTTTGTACAATAATTTTTGCACATTCATTACATGGAAACAATGTTACATAGAGAGTAGAACCAGATATATCATAGACAGATGAATTTAAAATGCAATTTTGTTCAGAATGAATTGTATATGTGTATTTTACATCCAAAAAATCACCTTCTCTTGAAGTAGGTAACTGTTTCTCATCAATTCCAGAAGGAAATCCGTTATAGCCCATTCCAATAACTTTTTTATTTAGAACAAGGACACTACCTACTTTTGTAGTGTCTTTACTGCGTAATGATGCTAATATAGCTATATTCATAAAATACGAATCCCAATCAAT
>Ga0310696_10005397_pt1 | contig 15438 bp, 14 predicted proteins | sample AusTroGonzalo_MG_4_FD_203885 | JGI IMG/M metagenome (GOLD analysis project Ga0310696, IMG submission 203885) | Bovine rumen microbial communities from tropical cattle in Woodstock, Queensland, Australia - Gonzalo_02 (v2) (version 2) | ecosystem: Host-associated > Mammals > Digestive system >...
ATACGAGCTATTTATAAACAAAAACCCAAAAAGCGTCAAGCCATATCGGCAATTCACATCTGGATTCTTGTACCGGTTTCTCCGTTCAGAGCCTGAAGAGCCTTATCCAGTGATGTGATAAGAGCGACTCTGCCCTTCTTGCTTTCTGCGAACTCGACACAGGCGTTGACCTTCGGAAGCATTGAACCCGGAGCGAACTGACCTTCCTTGGCATAGGCCTTGGCCTGTTCCGGTGTCATTGTAGAAAGCCACTCTTCGTTGTCCTTCTTGTAGTTTATGGCAACCTTCTCAACAGCTGTGAGAATGATGAGCATATCTGCATCAATCAGCTCAGCAAGCTTTTCTGAAGCATAGTCCTTATCGATGACAGCAGGTGTTCCGTAAAGATAACCGTCTCTGAGAACTACAGGGATTCCGCCTCCTCCGACTGTGATGACGACGTTTCCGTCCTTGATCAGATTCTCAACGGTCTTCTTCTCAACGACATCGATCGGTCTCGGGGAAGGAACGACTCTTCTGTAGCCGCGTCCTGCATCCTCAACCATCTTGTAGCCCTTCTCCCTCATGATCTTCTCTGCGACATCCTTGTCGTAGAATCCTCCGACAGGCTTGGTCGGATTCTGGAATGCAGGGTCGTTCTCATCAACCAGAACCTGGGTGACGATTGTGGCTACTTCCTTGTTGATTCCTCTGGATTTGAGCTCGTTTCCGATAGCATTCTGAAGATGATAGCCGATATAGCCCTGGCTCATTGCTCCGCACTCCGGGAACGGCATATCAGACTTGATGGAGCCGGTTCTTGCTGCGGTTGCGAGTCCGAGATTGATCATTCCGACCTGCGGACCGTTTCCATGAGCGATGACAACCTCGTTGCCGTCCTGAATAAGGTCGACAATCGGTTTTGCTGTCTCTCTGACAAGTTCAAGCTGTTCATAAGGTGTATTTCCAAGTGCGTTTCCGCCAAGTGCAATGACAATCTTCTTCATTCAGGAATCTCCTAGATTTACTTGATAAACAAAGTATATTCCCATATGCAACAAAACGCAACAAAAATGGAGAGACCTTTTCCAGATCTCTCCATCTCACGTAAATCAAGGTATTGAATCAATATGCCTTTGAATTGCGCATCTTCTTGACCTTCAGCATCTGCTTGCGAGCAAGGGCCTTGTTCTTGCGGTGCTGAATTGCAGACGGCTTCTCGAAGTACTCGCGCATCTTGAACTCGCGGATAACGCCTTCCTTCTCAACCATTCTCTTGAAACGCTTGATAGCTTTCTCAAGTGGTTCAGTCTCATCGACTTTCACGTATGCCATTTATAACTCACCCCCTCTGCCTAATAGCTCAAGAATCGATTTAAAATATCATTACATAAGAACTTTGTCCACTAGTTTATTCAATGAAAACGCCGTTCTTAGCAAGAACCCTGGAAATTCCGTTCCCATCCGTGCAGCAGATATCAATGTTCTGACCCAGATGACAGCGCAGAGTATACAGGCTCATGTTGAACCACTGAGGAAGAAGATCCTCTGAAATCGGGACATCGGAAAGCGCATCCAGAATGGCTCCTCCGAGGTTTACAATGACCTCATTATCCCTCATTGAGATATAGCCCACCCTTTTAAGCTGCTCGTCAAACGAAAGAAGTCTTTCAAGCTCCGAGCTGGGTGTCCAAGACTCAAGTCTTCCGTCCTTGAACTCAAAGCGGATGCGCTGTTTTCTTCCCATGACGGTGACATCGGCTGTGAAATAACCGTTTACGGAGTCCTTGTCCACAAGAAACGAGAGTCTGTCAAAGTCCATACCGGTGAGAAACTCCCTTCCGGACTGCAAGGTCTTGTGGCCGCCTGCAAAAAGGCTTTCTCTTGGAACGGAGACTGAGAAATCAGTTCCTTCTCCTGTGAAATAAAGCTCAGCTATATCTGAATTCTCAAGACTTCTGCTTCTGTAAACCGCTGAAAGACTCTGGTTCGGAATGTTCAATGCGATTTTCTTTGTCAAAGCCTGCCATGAAGACTCATCATCTTCATCGAAAACCTCGGCCACACACCATGGAACTGCTATTCTACGGTCCAGTACAACGGGATCTGCAAGATGCCCCAGTCTCTGGATGGCACCCATATCGTTGCCGTCGACTATTACGTCAAGAAATTCACCCTCTTCCACAGCCTTCTTCACATGAGAGAGCCTGAGCATGGCATAGGATCTGGGAAGATGCGCTGGCGGAGCCGGATCGAACTCCAGTACCTGTGCGGGCTTTCCGTTGTTCGTCACGACGATCTTTACTGTGACATCTGTAATAGGAAGTGCCGTCTGGGCAACAAGCTTTGCAAACGGGACATCCACCTCTTCCGTGTTGATTGAAAGAGCATCCCCAAGACGCAGACCGAGAAGGTCCTCTACTATGGTCTTTGCATATGTCAGCTGTTCATCAGACATGCGATTCTGGCACCCTCCAGGGTATGCTTTACATCGGCCTTGTTCACATAGATATAGCCTTCAAGGTACTTGGAGAATCCTCCCGTTGCTATGACAACGAGCTTATGGCCGATTTCCTTCTCAACCTGATTCACGATTCCCACGAGCTGGCCCATGAAGCCGTAAATAACACCTGCACGGATCGAGGCCACTGTGTCCCGGCCCAATGCCGTTGACGGGATATCCAGTCTGATCTGTGGAATCTGAGCGGCACTTTCAAACAGAGCCTTGACTGATGTCATCATTCCGGGCCCGATTGTTACACCCAAAACCTTTCCCTCAGGGGAAACCGTTTCGGTTGTGAAAGCAGTACCGAAATCAGCTACAAGGACATACTCTGACGGATAAAGCTGATGTGCGGCGATGAGGTTGCAAAGAATATCAGCACCGATTTCAGGTGGGATGGAGGCCTTGTCCAGACCTGTCTCAATATCGATTCCAACGACAACGGGATCGGTTTTTCCTATCTGCCTGACACCTTCTACAATGGATCCTGTGATATTAGGAACAACGCTGCTTATCACAGCCTTGCCGAATTTCATCTGCCTGACCTTGTTCAAAGCATCGGAAACGGATGTCTTGGTCTTAGTCTTTACACGTACGACCTCGCCCCAGTCCTTTCCGTCATGGGTGGACATGGTAATGTTGGTGTTTCCGATATCTATGGCAAGAATAATATCTTTATCAGTCATAAATTATCCTCAATCAGAGAGCAACAGCGTTCTTTGAACCGTACATCTCCATCCTCAGCGCCTTGATGGCAGGATCGGACATGTAGTCATCGAACTTCATGTAACGGTCGATTACTCCCTTCGGAGTGAACTCGATGATTCTGTTTGCAATGGAGTCGACGAACTGGTGGTCATGGGAGTTGAAAAGAACAACACCGTTGAAATCAATCAGACCGTTGTTAAGACTCTGGATGGCCTCAAGGTCAAGATGGCTTGTCGGCTCATCGAAGATCAGGCAGTTGGCTCCCTCGAGCATCAGCTTGGCAAGAACACATCTTACCTTCTCTCCTCCTGAAAGAACCTTACAGCTCTTCAGTGCTTCATCGCCGGAAAAGAGCATTCTACCCAGGAATGATCTGAGATATGTCTCATCGGCATCCTCTACGAACTGTCCCAGCCAGTCGGTGATGCTCATGTCCTCTGTGAACAGTGAATCATTGTTCTTCGGGAAATAACCCTGGCTTGTAGTAACACCCCACAGGTACTCTCCGTCATCCGGTGCCATGTTTCCTGTGATGATCTCAAACAGAACGGTCTTAGCGAAATGGTTGGGACCGACGAATGCGATCTTGTCTCCGTTGTTCACAAGCAGAGTCAGATTATCCAGAACTTTCTGACCGTCGATCTTCTTAGTAAGACCCTTGATCTCAAGGATGTTCTTTCCGCACTCGCGGTTCGGTTTGAAGGCGACATACGGGAAACGCCTGCTGGATGGCTGAATATCATCGATTGTAAGCTTGTCGATGAGCTTTTTGCGGCTTGTGGCCTGTCTTGCCTTAGCGACGTTGCTTGAGAACCTGAGAATGAATTCCTTGAGCTCTGCGATCTTCTCTTCGCGGCGCTTCTTCTCATCCTTCATCTGCTTGGCAATCAGCTGGCTGGACATGTACCAGAAGTCGTAGTTTCCGACATAGAGCTGGATCTTACCGAAATCGATGTCAGCGATGTGTGTACATACGGTATTCAGAAAGTGTCTGTCGTGGGAAACGACGATGACTGTATTGTTGAATGTGCTTAAAAAGTCCTCAAGCCAGTGGATGGACTCAAGATCAAGGTGGTTGGTAGGCTCATCCAGAAGCAGGATATCGGGGTTTCCGAACAGTGCCTGGGCAAGAAGGACGCGGACTTTGACGTTATCCTCGACATCCCTCATCATCTTGTCGTGCATCGGAACAGGAATCCCGAGTCCGTCAAGAAGGACTCCGGCATCAGCTTCGGCCTCCCAGCCTCCGAGCTCGGCGAATTCGCCCTCAAGCTCAGCTGCCCTGATTCCGTCCTCTTCGGAGAATTCGGCCTTTGAGTAGATCTCATCCCTTTCCTTTCTCACGTCATAAAGCTTCTTGAAGCCCATGATGACGGTATCAATGATGCTGTAGTCGTTGAATGCGAAGTGATCCTGTCTGAGAACAGCCATTCTCTGACCCGGTGTGATGATGATCTCTCCGGTATCCGGCTCTATCTCACCTGAAAGAATCTTGAGGAATGTGGACTTTCCGGCGCCGTTTGCACCGATGATTCCATAACAGTTTCCCGGTGTGAACTTTATGTTTACGTTCTTGAACAGAACCTGGGTTCCGTAAGACAGAGAGATATCGGAAGCAGTAATCATCGCTTTCTCCTTACAACATAGGATAATACCCAATAGACAAAGAAAAAGGCAACCCATCTGAGTTGCCCTTTTAGTTCCAAGGGGAATCGAACCCCTGTTTAGAGACTGAGAATCTCCCGTCCTAACCCCTAGACGATGGAACCATCTAGTTATTTGGTTCTACTGGGATGGAGGGATTCGAACCCCCAAAGGCAGAACCAGAATCTGCAGTGTTACCATTACACTACATCCCAAAAATCCAAACGAACATTTGGAGATTACAAAAAACCTAATGTTCTGTCAATAGATTTTATCAACTCTTCTTGAATGCGCTGACTCTTGCAGAGGCTGACAGACTGAAATCAGAGCGATATCCGTCCTGAATATATCTGTATCCCAGACCCGCAACCATGGCACCGTTGTCGGTGCAGAGCTTCAGACTCGGGAAAGACACTTCATAACCGTCTTTCTCAAATGCCTTTAATGAGCTTCTTACAAGCGAGTTGGCAGCAACACCGCCACCAGCTGAGATTCTCTTAAGTCCGGTATCCTTCAGAGCCTTCTCTACTCTCTTGATAAGCATTCCCACGGCCACTCTCTGGAAAGAAGCTGAGATGTTCTCAGGTGTGGCAGGTTTTCCTGTGGAGAAGATATCAAGCTGGTTGATGACAGCCGTCTTCAGTCCGGAATAAGAGATGTCATAAGGATGATAGTCTGAGCTCATCTTGGGACCTGAGAACTTGAATGCCATCGGGTCACCCTTCTGAGCCAATCTATCGATCATAACTCCCCCCGGATAACCCAGGCCGTAATGCTTAGCAACCTTATCAAAGGCCTCTCCGATTGCATCATCAACCGTTGTTCCCAGAACCTCGATGCTGTCATAGCTGTCCACTCTGCAGATGACGGTATGGCCTCCGGAAAGAAGTACTCCCAGGTACGGATACTCCAGAGGATGCTCAATCTGAGGTGCATACAGATGTGCCCTGATATGATCTATTCCGATGAAAGGAACATCAAGAACGGATGCAAGACCTTTTGCAAAGTTAAGTCCCACCAATAGCGATCCCAGAAGACCAGGCCTTGCCGTTGCGGCAATAGCTCCAATATCCTCTTTCTTAATCCCTGCCTGCTTCACAGCAGCATCCACAACCTGTGAAATCCATTCGGTATGAAGACGTGAGGCAAGCTCGGGAACAACACCGTCAAACGGTCTGTGGAGCTCTATCTGTGTGGCAATTACATTTGAAAGGATGTTTCTGCCGTCTTCAACGACAGCTGCGGAACATTCATCACATGAGGTTTCTATTCCGAGTACGTACATCAGTTGTCACCGTTAATCAAATCATCAATCTCATCATCGTAGTCTTCATCAACGGCAATCGGTGAGAACTTGCCCGCAAAGAACATATCAATCAGTCTCTGCTGATTAGCCTGAGGGGCTGCATCATCAATATAAGAGACTATTTCCTTTGAAAGGGGCATTCCGTAGACCTTGGCTCCACGCTTGGATTTCTTATTAGAAAGGAGCTCGTCAGTCCTTGGTACGATCATGATTCTGTTCATGTTCTAAAATTAACTTCGACAAAACAAATAGTCAACAGACTTATTTACAAATACAGATAGATTGGGTAATCTTGGCAACGTATGCCAGATTAGCTCAGGGGTAGAGCAGCTCACTCGTAATGAGCAGGTCAAGGGTTCGATTCCCTTTTCTGGCTGAAAACAAGACCTCACATCAGTGGGGTCTTGTTTGCAATTGGAGGAAAAGGGAATCGAAACGAGGAGAAAGGCAGGTGCATTGCCTTTCGACGAAGGCGGGCGCCGTAGGGCGCGATTCCCTTTTCTGGCTTCTACCGGTAGGTGAAGGCGATTCCCTTTTCTGGCTTGTAAGTTTATCTAACAATTTGCTATCATTTCCCTGCCATGACTAAGAAGCTTTTTGTTGTATTTGCCATCTGTATTCTTTCTCTTTCCTGCATCTTTGCAGGAACTTCTGTCTTTGAAATCCAGTTTGACCCCTACTCCTATCAGCGTCATACATTCGGTGACAGGATGCTTGAGTCCAACTATGGTATAGGTGTGGGACTTGGATACAGAAACTACGTCTGGCGCGGAATATCAGTCGGAACACAGTTCGATTTCAGAACATACGATTATCCTGAGCTTTCCACCGGCCACTATATCTTCTCATTCATGGCAAAGGCCGGCGGAACGATCAAATACACCAAGAACTTCTCAATGACAGTTGATCTTGGACTTGGAATGGATATCAGAAGTGTCAACAACGAAACCACATTCCATTTCAATTCTGTAGCATACACAAAGCTTGCCTACTACATCGGAAACTCCATCTCTATCTTCGCAGGAGCTGACATCGACTTCACAACAACAGATGACATTGCTGTCACACCTAAGATCGGAATCCAGCTTTCAACCTCCAGATTCCCCTTCCATGGCTCCGGGATCGGACTTGTCATGGACGGAAAGATTCTCATGGGAAAGCGCTCAACTATCCCGTTCGAGGACACCTGGACAGTTCCCGGCGGAACCTTCGACAGTGATGCAAATGATAAGTACGAGCTTGATACTGCAATAAGGGAGCTGCGCGAAGAGACAGCCATAAGGTTCTCAGACCTCAATGCAAGCTATCTTGGAAAATGGACTCTCAAATGGCCGTTCTTCAGCTGGACGACTTACTTCTATGAGATTCCGAAACTTGAGCAGGAGATGGTTCCCAACGAATTCTATGATCTTCTGTGGCTTGATCCGAAGTACATTGTGAATGGAAAATATGACATGAAGTTCAGACCGTTTACAAAGTCTGAGATGAAGCAGCTGATGAGTCTTCTTGAGAATTAATTCTTGTATTCAAGACACAGCATCGTAAGATCATCGAATTGCTCAGCCTGTTTGACAAATGCCTCAACATCTGACTGAACGTTCCTAAGAAGTTGCTGCGGACTGGCTTCAGGATCCTTATTCAGAGCTCTGATGGCACGGTCGATTCCGAACATAGCATTGTTTTCATCAGTAGCCTCGGCAAGTCCGTCAGTGTACAGGAAAAGCTTTGATCCGCGCTTGAGCTGAATCTCATAGTTTTCGTACTTCATATCAGGGAACTCACCGAGAAGCATTCCGTGTTTATCGTTCAGACGATCGAAATAGCCTTCTTCATTCCTGATAATCGGATACTCATGGCCTGCGTTGGCAGCAATAAGCTTTCCTGTGGAGATTTCAAGGATACCGAGCCAGGCTGTCAGGAACATGCTTTCCTTGTTTTTCGCACAGATAAGGTTATTAGTGAACTCCATAATCTCCGCCGGAGTACCGCCTTGCAGTACAGTACCTCCGAAAAGATTCTTGGTGGCCATCATAAACAGAGCAGCCGGAACTCCCTTTCCTGAGACATCGGCGATAAGAAGACAGAGGTGATCGTTATCGATAAGGAAGAAGTCGTAGAAATCTCCTCCGACTTCTTTTGCCGGTTTCATGGATGCATAAATGTCGAACTCATTTCTATCCGGGAAGGCCGGGAACACATTAGGAATCGAATCGACCTGAATCTTGGTTGCAAGACTGAGCTCAGTAGCAATCCTCTGGCGCTCCTTGGTTATCGTGGTTATGTTCTTAACGTATTCCTGGATCTGTTCTTCCATATTGTCTATCGCAATGGCCAGTTCCCCTATCTCATCCTTATTCTTCACCTTTTCGGAAAGCTTTACATTCGACGTACCTTTTTCGGCGAAGTGGCTGGTTTCTTCAGTAATCTGCTGCAAAGGAGAAAGCAGAAGTCTTGAGATGTACTGGATGATGACGACAATGTATATGAATGTCAGAGCCATCAAAGCTACGACGACTTTGAATATGAAGGCATTTCTGGAAGCAGTAAGAGCCTCCATCTGGACCTGAACACACAGAATTCCGTTCACTTCACCTGAGAATGTGCTTTTAAGCGGAATCATTACGGTAACATGGGGATCCGTCTCTATGTAACCCTTATCTCGTACGACAACAGCTCTGTCCACTTCCTTTTCATAAAGCTGACGGTATTTCGTGCGGTAATCATCATTGGTTGTCTGGCGTACATAACCTGTGTTGTATAGCTGATAATCGTTTTTCGAATTCTTGATTGCGAAGACGAAGGTAATGTGGTTGTAGTCAGTCGTATCCGGCTGAATGACATAGATGAAGGCTACACCTGAGTTGTCGCATATCTTCTGAAGATTCTTGGATACACTTTCGTGGGATCTGTTGTTGCCTCCCGCCATCATATAGGAACTGAGCATGTCGGGATCAACATAGACCTGGGCGGAATAAGCTGCCCAGAAAGCATCTTCGGAGTAACGGTCGAGCAATGCATTGGTAAAACCGTAATAACCAATCAGAATGATGATTATAGCAAAAAGCAAGAGCATCAGGACGATTCCCAGAACAGTCTTTGATGCAATGCTTCGTCTTGCTTTAACGTCCGGTTTACCCATTATAATCCCTCACCTTTTCGAAATTATAACACAACTATAAGAGCTTAAACAAAGAAAAAGGGCCGTTGTTTTACAACAACAGCCCCTGTTTTCCGAAAGAATCGGATCAGTTGATTGCAGCCTGTGCAGCAGCCAGTCTTGCGATTGGCACTCTGTACGGTGAACATGAGACATAGTTCAGGCCGACTGTCTGGCAGAAGGCGATTGTCTTCGGATCACCACCGTGCTCTCCGCAGATACCCAGTCTGATGTTCGGTCTGACCGAACGGCCGAGCTTTGCGGCGCTGGCCATGAGCTTTCCGACACCGTCAACATCGATTGTTGCGAACGGATCATACTCATAGAACTGCTTGTCTGTATCATTGACATAGTGTCCGAGGAATGAAGCTGCATCATCTCTTGAGAATCCGCAGGTCATCTGTGTGAGGTCGTTTGTACCGAAGCTGAAGAACTCTGCTTCCTGTGCGATCTCGTCAGCTGTGATTGCAGCTCTCGGAACCTCGATCATTGTACCGATCTCATAGTCAACTTTATCCTTCTTCTCCTCGAAGACGGCGTTGATGACTTCCTCAGCATTCTTCTTGCAGAACTCGAACTCCTTGTGGTTGCCTACGAGAGGAATCATAATCTCAGGATAGACCTTGATGCCTTCCTTCTTGACGTTGATGGCAGCCTCGATGATAGCTCTGACCTGCATCTTGAGAATCTCAGGATAGATGATTGCAAGACGGCATCCGCGGAAACCGAGCATCGGGTTGAACTCGTGCAGTGATGCGACCTTCTTGGCAACCTCTTCCGGTGTGATTCCGAGAGTCAGTGCCATCTCATGTCTTGTTGAAGAATCGTTCGGCAGGAACTCGTGAAGCGGCGGATCCAGAAGTCTGATGTTTGCCGGAAGTCCGTGGAGCTCTCTGAACATAGCCTCGAAGTCGCCTCTCTGCATCGGCAGAAGCTCTGCAAGAGCTGCTTCTCTTTCTCTGAGGTTGTTGGCAAGGATCATCTTTCTCATGGAGATGATTCTTGAACCGCCGAAGAACATGTGCTCTGTTCTGCAAAGTCCGATACCTTCGGCACCGAGCATGACGGCCATGTGAGTATCAGCAGGAGTATCAGCGTTTGTTCTGACGCCCATTGTCTTGATCTCGTCGACGTAGCTCATGAACTTCTTGTAGTTCTGGAACAGCTCGGAATCCTTCTCCTTCATGCTTCCGTTGAGAACCTGGACAATCTCTGAAGGCTTGACCTGGATCTTTGCGGCATAGACAGCACCTGTGAATCCGTCGATTGAGATGAAATCACCTTCCTTGATGGTCTGTCCGTTAACCTCGAAGAACTTGCCTGCGAAATCAACGTGGATCTCACCTGCACCGGAGACACATGGGCATCCCATTCCTCTGGCGACGACAGCAGCGTGGCTTGTCATACCACCGCGGCATGTGACGACACCCTTTGAAACAGCCATTCCTCCGATATCCTCAGGAGAAGTCTCTGTTCTGACAAGAATGACATCCTTACCCTCTTCTGCCCAGGATTCTGCATCCTCAGCTGAGAATACAACCTGACCGCAGGCTCCGCCAGGAGATGCATTCAGACCGTTTGTAATCGGCTTGATTCCATCGGCCTTGATCTGTGCCTGGTCGAGAATAGGAGCAAAGAGCTTGTTGAACTCACCTGCAGGAACACGTGAGACAGCGGTCTTCTTGTCGATCAGACCTTCCTCAACCATCTCAACCTGTGACTTGAGCCAGCTGAAGATTGTTCTCTTTCCGTTTCTGGTCTGCAGCATGTAGAGCTTTCCTTCCTGGATTGTGAACTCCATATCCTGCATATCGTGGTAGTGCTTCTCAAGAGTCTCTCTGATCTTGCAAAGCTGATCATAAACATCAGGATTGACCTTGCAAAGAGTCTCGATTGACTGCGGTGTTCTGATACCGGCGACGACGTCCTCACCCTGGGCGTTCATCAGATACTCGCCGTAGAAGTGGTTGTCACCAGTGGCCGGGTCACGTGTGAAAGCAACACCGGTACCGGATGTCTCACCCATGTTACCGAAGACCATGCACTGGACGTTGACGGCTGTTCCGAGAAGTCCGCGGATGTCGTTCATCTGTCTGTACTTGATGGCTCTGGCGTTGTTCCATGAGCGGAAAACTGCGTTGATAGCCTTGAAAAGCTGATCATATGGATCAACAGGGAAATCCTCGCCTGTTGTTCTCTTGTAGATTCTCTTGTATCTCTTTACGAGGTTCTGGAGGTTCTCAGTGGTAAGCTCATAGTCGAATGTGAGACCTTCCTCATCCTTGACGTCCTGGATTGCCTCTTCGAACTTGTCATGTGGAACTCCCATGACGACGTCACCGAACATCTGGATGAATCTTCTGTAGCTGTCCCATGCGAAACGCTCGTTACCTGTCTTCTGGGAAAGGGCATCGACTGAATCCGGATTGAGACCGAGGTTCAGAACGGTATCCATCATTCCTGGCATTGACTGAGCAGCACCGCTTCTGACTGAAACAAGAAGAGGATTCTTGTTGTCGCCGAGCTTTGCACCCATTGTGGTCTCGAGCTGCTTGAGGTTGAGAAGAACCTCTTCCCTCATTCCCTCGGGATACTCTCCGTTGTGCTTCGAGAAATAGTCACAAGCCTCTGTGCTGATTGTGAATCCCGGAGGTACCGGAAGTCCGATGTTTGTCATCTCAGCGAGGTTTGCACCCTTTCCGCCGAGGAGATCTTTCATGCTGGAAGTGCCTTCAGCCTTTCCGTTGCCAAAAAAGTAGACATACTTGGTTACTTTCTTTGCCATTGTTCTTTCCTTTGTATTTTTAGTTTACGTGATACACGGTGATTTTGTGTTAAACCAATCCGACTGTCAACTACATTATGATATTTAAACATAATATTGTGATGTTCTCAAATGAAAGTTTACTGGTTTTGTGTCAAAAACATAATTAATTCGTCATGTTAAGAAAAAAGACCGGAACGCCGGTTCCGGTCCTGAAGTATCAGATGACAGTTAATTATGCGATGTAAGCCTTGAGATTCTGGACTTCCTCATCAGCTCTGAGGCCGCTGAGAACCTTCTTCTCGATCTGTCTGATTCTCTCCTTTGTCAGGTGATAGATTTCACCGACTTCCTTAAGGCTCATAGCCTCATTGTTGTCCAGACCGAAGCGGAGCTTGATGATACCTCTCTCCTTCTCAGGAAGAGATGCAAGAATCTTCTCAACAGAGCTCTTCATTGCCTTGTCCATGACATAGTCCTCAGGTCTCGGCTCATCGCTTTCAATGAAGTCTCCGAAGCTTGAATCCTCTTCGCTTCCAAGCGGAGCATCAAGGCTTGAGACATCACGGGCGATCTGCATGAGATCCAGAACATCGGACGGCTCCATATTGCACTCACGGGCGATATCCTCGATTGAAGCATCATCCGAACCTTCGTTCTCAATCTTGTTCTTTGCGTTGAGAATCTGGATAAGGTCAGCAGACTTGTTCATAGGAAGTCTGATCATTCTGGACTTCTCACCGATAGCCTTGAGAATGGACTGTCTGATCCACCAGACTGCGTAGCTGATGAAGTGATAGCCCTTTTCCGGCTCGAATTTATCTATTGCAGTCAGAAGCCCGATGTTTCCCTCACTGATCAGGTCGATGAGAGGAAGACCTCTGTTCTGGAACTGCTTTGCAATGCTTACGACGAATCTGAGGTTGCCGTTTACAAGCTTCTCTCTGGCAAGAGAGTCGCCGTTCTTGGCTCTTATGGCAAGATTGTATTCCTCATCACGTCCGAGAAGCGGAATTCTCTCAATATCTCTGAGGTACATTCCCAGTGCTCCGGTTTCTGATGTCTTTGCGGTGTTTGTGTTGATGTTTGCCATAAACGTCTCCTCTGCCGTCCAGACAGCAAGAAACATGCCAAACAAGGTACTAAGGCTGTTTTTTATTTATGATATAATGAATTGTTAGGATTTTAACGACTGGTTTTCTCTTTCTGATGCAAGAAAAACCGGTCTAAAACGTGTCAAAATGGGACAGCTTTGCCTTTGTCACCTTTTTCCGTATCCTTTTGACACATCATATAGACCTGTTGAGGGAAAAAAGCGCAACTTGGGTCAAATATATCCAGAGGAAAGTCGATTCTTATGGTTTTGAACCACTGCTCGACGTTGGAAATCGGACCGAATTTGGAGTTCTCCATATAGTCCTTAACATCATTCCAGCAGTCGCGGATAAGATCGTGGACCATATCGCCTTCAGGCTCCGAGACCTCCAGATTCTTCTTTGCAATGAGGTAGATGCTCATCTGGGTTCTGTAGAACTTCTTCCAAAGAGGATCCTCATCACAGTCATGTGCACGGGCTAGGAAACAGTCACACAGAACGCTTAAGGAACGGCTGAGCATGTTCATGTGTTGAAGAAAGAGTTCCCTGTCAGGGCAGTTTTGAATGTTGTTTCTGGTTTTATCCGAGCTGTTATCCATCCGGTCACCTTCGTACATGGCAAAGATAACAACAGAATTCAAAATCGGAAAGAAAAACAACTGAAAATCTTCGACCTGTTTAGAAAACCATGCTAATGTAGTTGTATGGAAAAAGACGTCACCACCACAAAGGAAAAGAACCGCACAGTACAGCGACTCCCCTTCGGACCTCTGTACTTTTTTGCCGCTCGCATCTACGCCAATTTCATCGGCAGGTTCAAATTTAATCTGAAGAAATCAGGATGCAGAATCAAAGGACCTGCGCTTATCCTGAGCAACCATACATCAAACCATGACTATAAATTCGTAGCCGCAGCAGTAAAGCCTGCCAGAATCTCATTTCTTGTCACCTATCACTTCTTCACATTCAAGAAACTCGCATTCTGGCTCAGAGCCTGCGGCGCCATACCCAAATACCAGTTCGCCACAGACCTTGAGGCCATGCGCAAGATCCAGTATGTGGTGCAGAAGAAGAAAGGCTCCGTCTGGATCGCACCCGAGGGAACCGTCTATGCAAGCGGACACCTGGGCTACATGTCCCCCGCCATCGCAAAAATGATCCGGTTTCTAAAGGTCCCCGTCTATACATGCAAGATCGAGGGCGCCGGACTTGGCAACGCCAAATGGTCCAAGAAAACCCATAAGGGCAAGGTAACGACTAATACAAGTCTTCTCTTCACCGAGGAAGAGGCAAAGACACTTGATAAAGACGAGATTATGAAACGCCTCATCGACGCCCTCTCCTACGACGAATTCGAATTCCAGAAGCGTGAGAACGTTCTGGTAGCCGGAGACGACAAGGCCGAGAACTTCGAGACCATGTTCTACAAATGCCCGTGCTGCGGCAAGGAATTCACAATCAGAAGCAAGGGCAACGACGTCTTCTGTACGGAATGCGGTGCAAAGGCCACGTTCCAGGACGATTTCACCTTCAAGTGGGAAGGAAAGAAGCAGTACTTCGAAAACTACAGCCAGTGGTATGACTGGCAGTATGAGCAGGTCAAGAAGGAAGTTGAGAAGCCTGACTTCAAAATGGAAGAGGAAATGGATTACGGCATCGACCTTCCCGGCGTTGACAACTACAAGAAGGTCGGACACGGAAAGCTCACCTTCACTCACGAAGGATGGGACTACAAGGGCACATTCATGGACAAGGAAATCGAAGAGCATGACGATCCGCGCTCAGTATTCCTTGCAACTTTGAAGGTCGGCCTTCATATCGAGCTTCCTGTACGCGATGGCCACACAAGGGTCTTCTACCCCAAAGACGGACTGACTTCAATGAAGTGGCATCTGGCCTCCAGGGCTATGAGCGAGATACTCGGACTCTAATATTGTCGATAAGTTCGATTTTGGGTATATTAATGTCGTTGCGCGTGAGCGCACTTAGAAAGATTCAATTAAGGAGATGGATATATGACAATCAAGCCGCTTGGAGAGAGAGTTCTGGTCAAGATGGACAAGGTTGAGGAGAAGACCGCAGGTGGAATCTTCATTCCTCAGACAGCACAGGAGAAGACTCAGATTGCTGTAGTCGAGGCAGTCGGAGAGGATGTCAAGACAATCAAGGTCGGACAGAAGATTCTTCATGACAAGTATGCCGGAACATCCGTCAAGATGGACAATGATGAGTATCTCATCCTCAACATCAAGGACGTCCTTGCAATAGTCGGTTGATAATT
>Ga0310696_10005398_pt1 | contig 15438 bp, 10 predicted proteins | sample AusTroGonzalo_MG_4_FD_203885 | JGI IMG/M metagenome (GOLD analysis project Ga0310696, IMG submission 203885) | Bovine rumen microbial communities from tropical cattle in Woodstock, Queensland, Australia - Gonzalo_02 (v2) (version 2) | ecosystem: Host-associated > Mammals > Digestive system >...
GCATCAGGAAGAACGAGAATCTCCCGATCCTCACCAGCTGCTGCCCCGGCTGGGTCAAGTTCCTCGAACACCAGTTCCCCGAACTCACCTACATGCCCTCCACCGCGAAGTCCCCGCAGCAGATGTTCGGCGCCATCGCGAAGAGCTACTACTGCGAGAAAATGGGCATCAAGCCCGAAGACCTCGTCGTCGTCTCCGTGATGCCCTGCCTCGCCAAGAAGTACGAGGCCGCGCGTCCCGAGTTCACCCGCAATGGCGTCCGCGACGTCGATATCGTGCTCACCACCCGCGAACTCGCCGAAATGTGCCATGAAGCCGGCATCCAGTTCGACAAGCTCGAGGATTCCGAATACGATTCCCCGCTCGGCGAAGGCACCGGCGCCGCCACCATCTTCGGCACGTCCGGCGGCGTGCTCGAAGCCGCTCTCCGTACCGCGGCCGACATCCTGTCCGGCAAGGACCTTCAGGAGATCGACTACACGCCTGTCCGCGGCCTCGAAGGCATCAAGGAAGCCGAAGTCGACGTCGGCGGCATCAAGCTCAAAGCCGCGATCTGCTCCGGACTCGGCAACGCCCGCAAGCTCCTCGAACGCATCAAGGCCGGCGAAGCCCAGTACCATGCCATCGAGATCATGGCGTGCCCCGGCGGCTGCATCGACGGCGGCGGCCAGCCCTACCACCACGGCAACACCGACATCCTCAAGAAGCGTATGGAAGCGCTCTATCAGGACGACCTGAATCACCCGATTCGCAAGTCCCACCAGAACAAATCCATCCAGAAGCTTTACGAAGAATATCTCGGAGAGCCCGGCAGCCATCTGGCGCACCAGCTCCTCCACACCAAGTACACTGCCCGCAAGAAATTCTGAGCGGCATACACAACGCGCACCCTGTCAGGACTCGAATCCGACGGGATGCGCCGCATGGCCGCCGGGCCTTCCCGGTCCGGCGGCATGCAGCACCTGCGCCTCGGGTTTCCGCCCGGTGCGCAGGGCAATGGTTCGAAAAAAAACGCTGTCAGACCACTTCCCGGAACGGGCCCTCAAAGCCCGTTCCGGGTCCTTTTTTTGTTTTGTCGGGCCCCCCATGCGAAGCGCACAAGCATAGCCGGGGCGGCGGCAAAATCGCGGCGCGGACTTGAACTGCGGAAAAATAGCGGTATATTATTGTTTGCGCCGGAACCGCGGAAGGAAATGCCATGACGCCGTCATGAGCCCGCGGAGCGAGGCGCGAAAACAGGCATCGCGAGGAGATCAGCCAGCATGGAACAGACGCCGGACACAAAAAAATACAGCGGATCGAGGATTCGCCGCTGGGTGTCGTTCCACATGACGCGGCTGATCGACGAATGGTCGTTCAACTCCATCTGCTTCCTGATCTTCCTGAAATTCCTCCAGCTCTGCAAGCTGCTGGGTGCGAAACCGACCGAAAACGGATGGCGGAAAGCGGCGGGGATCCTCCTCAAAAGCGACATCTGGGACATCTCCAGGTTCATGCTCGGCATCTTCCGCGTGACGCCGTATTCGGACGGGGCGCCCCCGGAGACCGACGCGGAGGCACGGGAACGCTTCCTGACGCGGTTCGGGGCGTTTCTCCGGGCGCACGGGGAACTGCACTGGGCCATCATGCAGAAGACATTCCGCCTGCACCGCAGGCGTCTCACGGAGACTGACCTGCTGGAAGTGGAATTCCGCCCGGACGGCACGCTCGAAAACGCTCGCATGGTGTTCGACCCGCGGTATCCGCCCGCATCCGCGCTCACGGAACAGGATATCGCGACGATCCTCTCCCTCTTCGTCCGCACGCACAACCGCCTGATCGGGCAGAACGAATCCGCCCGACTGCGGAAACTCTACCGGAAAGTCAAACGACGCATGCTGTATCTGAACGCGGCCAACATCGCAAAGCGCATGGAGGCTGTGCGTCTGCTCCGTCGCATCATGAACGCCTCCTGCGTAACGTTCCTGCCGATGCCGGAGGGCAACGGCGAAGCCGCGATCCGCGCGGAACGCCTGAAGACGCCGGACCTCACGGCGAGCCGGCACCCGGGCTGGGGCCTCCTGAACGTCTTCGTGCGCATCCAGCCCGGTCTGCGCGAAGCGGACCTCTGGGTCCAGTTCCACCACGTCCCCGTGGACGGCCTGGCGATGCAGGAGAGCCTGAGCGAACTGAAGACCGAATGGGGCGAAGCGGGCCGGATGTGTTTCCCCGCCCCCGGCACGCCGGAAGCCGCGCCCGAGATCCGCGAAACGCCGCACAAAGGAACCTTCCGGGCACGGGCGTTCTTCCATTTCGACAGTCTGCTCGAGGTCCGGCGCGACCTGAACCGGGAGTACAGCGCGGAAATGCGCGGCCCCGCGACGATCGCCGGCATGATCCTCTGGGGGCTGGCAAAATCCCCTCAGCTGCACGACGCCAAGATGCTGTTTCCCGTCGACGTGGAGCCGGGCCGCATGGAGGAGGGAACACCGCCGAATTCGCTCGAACGCGAGCTGAGTCTGGTGTTCATCCGCCCGTCCGACTACATGACGCATGCGGAAAAGCTCGGCGGCTTCCTGTCGTTCCAGCGCGAGTTCAACCGCAGGCTGAAGAAGACGCGCTACCGCTGCAGCGAAACATACGAGATGATGGAACTTCTCTCGATGATCCATCCGCTCTTCTACCACTACGCAAAGCACCTGATGCCCAATGCGTTCCACGATGTCGTCGGAACTTTCGGAATCTCCGTGCTCCGCAATGCGGAAGTCTTCATCGCGCCCATGACGGACCTGCAGATCCGCGGATTCCTCGCCTTCGGACGCATGGATATGCCCTGCGAAGACGGCGGGACGGCCGGATGCGCAAGCATCTGCGGCACCCGGACACAGATCGACGCATACCTGGCGGCGCTGGAACGGATCTCGGGCGATTATTGGAGCCTGCTGGAATAACGGAACTCAAATACAACGGAAGGAAACACTATGAAACGGACACGGATCCCCGGACTGCTCCTGACCGCCGCGACGGTCCTTCTGGCGTTCTGCCTGGCCGCATGCCAGCCGGACGCCATCGGCTCGTACCAGTCGCATCTGACGACCTCCGAAACGATCTTCAGCCAGGCCACGAAACGCTCTCTGGCATACGAGGGGATCCGACGGACCCCCGTAATCCTGATCCACGGGCTGCTCGGGGCGCGCCTGGAGGACACGGCGACCGGAGACGAGCTCTGGGGCACGTTTACGCCGACCCTGCCGGGCCAGGACGACCTGAAGCTCCTGTCCATACCGATGAGCTGGGGGAAGCCACTGTCCGAGCTTTCCAACAACACGCGGGCGTCCTTCCTGCTGGACACCGTATCCATCCGCGTGATGGGCATGGAGATCTCCATGTATGCCTACGGGCCGCTGGTCGACGCGATCAAGGAAGCCGGCTATGTGCAGGAAGGCTCGAAGGAACATCTCGAAGAAAACCGCTGCCCGACCTTTTTCGTGTTTTACTACGACTGGCGGCGCAGCATCGCCGAAAACGCCGTCGCGCTCGGTCGATTCATCCGCGAAAAGCAGGCCCGCCTGAATTCGGAATATCTGGCCCGCTACGGCACGGCCCCGGACCCGATCCGCTTCGACCTCATGGGACACAGCATGGGCGGCCTTGTGGCAAGGTATTACATGCGATACGGCGAGACGCCGCTCCCCGACGATCCGAATGCGCCGGACCCGGCAATCACCTGGGCCGGGGCGAAAAACGTCGGGAAGCTCATCCAGGTCGGGACGCCTAACAGCGGATACCTCGACACCGTGCTGGAGCTGGTAAACGGTCTGCGGCTTCAGTCCGGGGCTCCGCTCTACCCGTCCGCGGTCATCGGGACTTTCCCCTCCTACTACGAGATGATGCCGTTCCCGCAGTTCGCCTCCGTCCGGAAAGAGATCCCGGGCAAGACTGAAGAGGAATCCATCGCCCGCGGCGAGGCTGTCGACCTGTACGATCTGAATACCTGGATCCAATACGGTTGGGGTCTCGCCGCCCCGGACGCCGACAAAGACCTGCAATGGCTTCTGCCGGACGTGAAGACCGCCGCGGAACGCCGTTACGTCGCGCTGGAACACCTTCAGAAGTGTCTGGCCTCCGCGAAACGCATCGCCTCCATGCTCTCCACACCCGACCCGAAGGATTCCGATGCCTTCCAGATGGTCTTTATCGGAGACTCCGTTCCGACATCCTCGCTCGCGCTGGTCGGAAAAGACGGCTCCCTGCGTGTCGTCCGCTACGATTCCGGCGACGGCAAAGTCCCGGCCGTGAGCGCACGCGCCGATCTGCGAAATCCCGATTCCCGCGACGGCTGGAGCCCCAGGATCGAATCCCCGGTGCGCTGGAACGGCGTCATTCATGTGAGCGGAGCGCACATGGGCATCACCCTGTCGCCGGATTTCCTGCACAACATGCGGTTCTATCTGGTGCAGTTCCCGGACGGCAAGGAGGAATAAGGAAGGCCGGCGAAGTCACGCCTTTTTCCGAGTCCGGGCGAAACCGGACAGGACACTTCCGCAGCGAAGGCCCGGTCCCCTCAGAAACGCTTGCTCTGGCGGAAGAAGCAGATGTCGTGGCAGCGAGGACAGCGCACGAAGTGTTCGTGATTGTCGCGGGCAAGGAACGTGAGACGGCATTTGCCGCAGAGGTAGAGACGGTCCTTCACGACCGAGTCGCTCGTGTTCTTGCGTTTGCGGAGCTCGTCGCAAATCCACAGCAGCGCGATCACGAAGAACCAGACGGCGAAATACCAGACGAAGATGCGGCTCAACTCGATCGGGATCATCGGACGGACGGCTCCTTTCCCAGAGCATTGACGGACCAGACCACGCGGCATTTGTCTCCGAGCCTGAGCGATTCCGGGATATCCTGCGAATTCACGAGCGTGTCAAGCCACGCGCGGGCCGCCAGGTCAAGCTCGGCCGAACCGCAGGACTCCGTCAGGACCACTTTCGCGAACGGATTCTCCGTCGCGGGACCGCCGGGGACGGACAGGATCGCAGCGGAGACGGATTCGACGACAAACACAGACGGACGGGACGGCGGAGAGCGCCGCAGGATGCGTTCCGACTGCGCGTCGAGCGGGATCGCCGGGAACTTCACATCCGGCCTGGAATCCGCCACACAGTACGGCGGAGACACAACATCGGCCGGGGCGGCGTCATCGTCGGAATACGCGTCCGTTTCAACAACGTCCCGGACCAGCGGCCGGACGACCGGACCGAAATCAAGCGGCGGAAGCTGTTCCATGGCGGCGAACATCGGCGGTACGGAAACAGGAGCGGACGGAGCGTCAAGGGCAAAATCGTTCCGGTTCGCCTGAAAAAACGAAAAACCGACCTCCGCCGGCGGATGCAGAAACGCGACCGGGTCGTACACGTCCGCCATTTTCAGGAAATCCGGGTCCGGCGAGGACATGATGTACGCGGAGTGTCCGGTCTGTTCTCCGCCCTCGTTCTTTTCGGGCGCAAGCGGTGTGAAGACTGCGACAAGCGCGAGATGCAGCAGCAGCACGACGGCAGCCACCGCCAGGAGCCTGGAAGGGTCAAGGCGTTCCGGCGGCGGCGAAGTATCGACAGGAAGCCGGGATGGCTGTTGTGCGGCTGCGTCGGTCATGATTCAGTCTCGGTGAAGACGGCTGTCCCGCTCTTGGGCTGCCCGCCCGACATGAAGAGCACGCTCACGTTCAGTTCCTCGGTAACCAGGAGGATCTCCGCGACCGTGGAAAGCTGCGCGTTCACATCGCAGCGGACGATGATGCGTTCCTTGTCCGGCTGGAAAACGCGGGTGTTGATGGATTCGGAAAGCTGGCGTTTGAGCTCGCCGGCATCGCTGACGACCGCGTCGTTGAAGTAGATGCGACTGTCCTTGTCGACGGTCACGACGAAGTTGCGCGAAGCATAGGCGAGGTGCCCGCCGGTCCTGGGCAGGTTGACTTCGACGCCGCGAAGCGGAACGAAGTTCGAACTGAGCATGAAGAAGACCAGCAGGATGAAAAGGACGCAGAAGTACGGGACCAGACTCGGCAGTCCGCTGAAGATCCTGAGCTTGGTTTTTACCTGGATCGGGGCTTCATTCTGCATGATCGGCGCCGTCCTCTTTCGTGTGGTGGCGGAAGAAATACATGATCTCGGCAGAAGCCTTCTCCATATCCGCGCAGAAATCCTGCACGCGGGAAACCAGATAGTTGTATGCGATGTGGCACGGGATCGCGACGGAAAGGCCGGCGGCCGTGCAGAGAAGCGCCTTGTAGACGCCTTTGGAAAGGTCGGGGAGAGTCGCCGCCGCATCCGGGTTCGCGATCATCGACTGGAACGAATCCACAAGGCCGAGCACGGTGCCGAGCAGCCCAAGGAGCGGCGTGATGTAGGCGAGCGTGGCGAGGATGTTGAGACGGGACTCGAGGCGGGGCACTTCGATCAGGGTCTGCGTGGAGAGGGCGTCGCGAATATCGTCGCCTTCCTTGTAGGCGCGGATGGCGCTGGAAAGGACGCGGGGCACGGGGCCGGGCGAGTTGTCGCAGAGCGTGATGGCCTCGATCATGCCTTCGCGCCGGAGCACGTTGATGAGCCCGGTCACGATCTCGTTGATGTTGACCTGGGCGCGGTAGAACTCGAACCATTTCTGAATGAAGATGAAGGCCGCGATGAGGGCGCATATCCCGATGAGAGCGATGACGGGGCCGCCCTGCTGAAGCATGGAGAGGTATTTCACTGCGAAGACTCCGGAGTGGTTGTTGAGGTAGAGGTAGTTGAAGACGCCGGAAGCGGCGGCTGGTATTGTTTCTTGCGAAGGGCGCGGATCCGCTGGCGGACCGACTTCTGGTCGACCGTGCCGGTCTGGCGCAGCCATTCGAGGGCGGCGACCGCGGATTCCACGTTGGCGATGACCGGTTCCTTATGGGCGAGGGATTCAAGCGCTTCCACCGCGCGGAACACCCAGTAGGCTTCCACGGGGCGGACGGCGGCTTCCTGCGCCGGGATGAGGTAGATCAGCTGTTTGAACTGGTCGAAGGCAGCCTGTTCGTCGCCGGCCTTCCAAAGCGACTGGCCGGCCTTGTAAATGGCCATGGCCCGGTACTCGGGAAGCAGATTCTTCTTTTTCAGAAGCGAAAGATAGGCGTCGGCGGCCTTGCGGTAGGCGTCGGCGGAAGTCGGCGCTTTCTCCTCCGGCTCCTTCTTTTCCTTGTCGGCGGCGGGCTCGGACGGACCGGCGGACGCTTTTGCGGCGGGCGCGGAGGCCAGAGCGTAGATGCAATCCGCGGCGGAACCGAGCGCGGCCTGTTCGAGACGCGTCCCGGGGGAGGCTTTCGCCGCGGCCTCGTATTCGGTTCGGGCCCTGGCGAAATCGTTCAGGGCGCGGGCGATGTCGCCGCGGAGATAATGGATATCCGCCATGGGGGCGTTCTTCGGGTCGGAGACGTCGATCTTGTCAAGGTATTTCGTCGCCGCGGCCAGTTCGTCGCGCTGGAACGCAAGCAGGGCACGTTCGTAAGTGGCGAGGGCAAGGATCTTCGGATACCTGTTCTGCGTCAGGAGCTGTTCCAGCGTGCTTTCCGCGTGCTGCACGGAACCGGTGCCGAGGTAGTGTTCCGCGAGACGGAGCATTGCCGCTCCGGCATACTGGGACTCCGGTTTCTCCTCGACGAAACGCCATGATTCGCGCTCGGCGCCGACTTCGTCGCCGGATGCGTACAGGCAGTGAATGAGCCAGTAACGCGCCGCTCCCGCCGAATCGTAGTTCTGGCAGAACCGGCGGAAGACAAGCGCGGCTTCGGCGGGTCTCCCGAGATTGCTCAGGAGCTGGCCCGCGCGGAAAAGCGCCTGTTCGCGGGCGGGGCGGTTGGCTTCGGTCTTCGATGCCGCCGCCTCATAGTCCAGGTAATTCCGCGCCGCGTCGGACAGCAGTTCCGTCCGCGCGGACTCATCCTGCGCAGCGGCGGACATGGACTCCTGCGCCACAGCGGAGAGAAGCAGCATGTCGGGCGCGGGGTGTTCCGGGTCGTCCCGGCGCAGGAAAGCGGCGATGTCAAGCATCTCGTCGTACTGCCCGGCGTCCCTGCAGCAGCGCATGGCGTTCAGAAGCGCTTCCTGCCGGAACTCGGCGGAAGCTTCCCCGACGGCACGGTAGCGTTTCGCGGCATCGGCAAACTTTTTCTCGCGCCAGGCGATCTCCGCCCGGTCCATCGCGCGGGCGGCCTTCCTCTCCGGCAACGTGTCGAATGCGTCAATGAACTTGTACGCGGACGGGAACGCCTCCTCCCGGATCATCACGTCCAGCGCGTCCCGGTAGGCTTTTTCACGGTCGTTTTCGGCGGCGGCAGTATCGGAAATGCACGAGAGGCATACGTCGAGCGCGTCATCCGAACGGCCGGCATGGAACAGGATGGCCGCGATCCGGAGCTTGAAATCCGGCGAAAGCTGGACGTCCTTGAAGAACGATATCATCCGCATCGCCAGCTCGGCGGCCTCTTTTTTCTGTCCGAGGAGATCGAATGCGTTCATCAGGCGCTGCATGGCGGTCAGCGCATCCTCCCGGACGGAGGCAAAACCGTAGGCCAGATGGAACGCCTCGGCGGCGCGGACCGTATCGTCGAGGCGAAGGAATTCGTCGCCGATGCGGCATGCCGCCAGGAAGAAGAAGTTGTCCTTGCGGGGCGCGGAGATCGAACGGATCTCGCTCCATTCCTCCGCGAGGGATTCGGGACCTTTATCCGAAAGGGTCAGGTAAAACGAGAGGATTTTGAGCGCATCCACATCGCGCTTGTTGTCGGCCACAGGCAGAGAATTGAGGAGATCGAACGCGTCCTCGTTTTTGCCCAAAGCCGCCAGCGCCAGTGCCTGACGCTCCACGGCACGGCGTCCGAACGACGTCTTGATCCCCGCGTCCGCGGCGATGTCGCCGTAATATTTGGCGGCCTGCTCCTGTTCTCCCTTGAGTTCGGCCACGAAGGCCGCGCAGGAGAGCGCCCGGAGCAGCCCCGGGTCGAGCGGTTCAAGCGAAGGGATGAGCTTCTGAAGCAGTTTGTCCGCTTCGTCGGCGTTTCTTTGGATCAGATAGATCTCCGCCTGCCAGAGACTGACGGATTTTGCGTCCAGCGGGAATATCGTGCGGTATTCGTCCAGAAGTTTCTGGGCGGAATCGGCAAGATTCGCAAGGATCAGCGCATCGAGTTCGCACGCGTAAGCATCCTTCTGCGCTTTCGCGTCGCCGGCCTGTTCCGCCTTCGCGCGGTACTGGCGGTAGAAACTCGCGGCTGTGCCGTATTCCATCTCGGCGCGGGCCCGGTCGCCGGACTCCTTGTCCGAATACGTTGAGGAGTCCGACTGCTTCACGGTCGTATCCTGCGCCGCGGCCGCATCCGGATCGGCGGATACGACATCCGGTTTCGCGGAAGCATCCGGCTTCGCGGAAGCATCCGGTTTCGCGGAAGCATCCGGCTTCGCCGCGGCGTCCTGGGCAAATACGCCGGGAACAGCGGAAACAAGCAACAGGGAAGCCAAAGCCGCGTAGACGGGAAGGTTCCCGGCCCGGCAGCCGCGGAGGATCTCCGCCGGAAGAAGGACCCGGCGGGCTTTTTTTGACATGTTATGCATTGACCTGGTCGGGTGCGGCGGACGCGTCGGCAGGCGCGGCGTCCTCGGCGGACGCGTCACCGGCCTTCCGGGCGGCGAGGACGTCCTTGATCTTCTGATAGATGCGGTCGGCGAGCTCGGGCTTGTCTGTGAGGAGCGCCTTCACGGCGTCGCGTCCCTGGGCGAGCTGTTCGTTCTCGAAGGAGAACCAGGAGCCGCGTTTTTCGACGATGTTCATGTCGAGGGCGACATCGAGGATGGAGCCGATGCGGGAAATGCCCTCGTTCCAGTTGATGTCGAACTCGGCGACGCGGAACGGCGCGGCGAGCTTGTTTTTGACGACTTTGACCTTGGTGCGTGCGCCGATGGATTCGCCGGCGGCGTTCTTGATGGCCTGGATGCGGCGGATGTCGAGGCGGATGGAGCAGTAGAACTTCATGGCGTTTCCGCCGGTGGTGGTCTCGGGGTTGCCGAACATCACGCCGATCTTCTCGCGGATCTGGTTGGTGAAGATGCAGCAGGTGCGGCTGCGGCTGATGGCGGGCGTGAGCTTGCGGAGCGCCTGGGACATCAGCCTGGCCTGAAGGCCCATGAAGGAATCGCCGATGTTGCCTTCGAGTTCGTTCTTCGGGACGAGGGCGGCGACGGAGTCGATGACCAGCACGTCGACGGCGTTGCTGCGGACGAGCATCTCGGCGATGTTCAGGGCGTCTTCGCCGCAGTCGGGCTGGGAGATCAGCAGGTTGTCGATGTTCACGCCGATGCGCTTGGCGTAGACCGGGTCGACCGCGTGTTCGGCGTCGATGAACGCCGCGGTGCCGCCGGCTTTCTGGGCGTTCGCGATCACGTGCATGCACAATGTGGTCTTGCCGGAGGATTCCGGGCCGAAGATCTCGATGATTCGGCCGCGGGGCAGCCCCATGATGCCGAGTGCGATGTCAAGCGAAAGAGCGCCGGTGCTGATGACGGGCACGTCGACGGTGTGGTTGTCGCCGAGGCGCATGATGGAGCCTTTGCCGAATTCCTTCTCGATCTGCGCGAGGGCCACATTCAGGTTTTTATCGCGTTCGGACACGGCGGGAGCCGCCGCGGTTTTCTTGGATTCTTTGTCCGCCATGGCTGGTGGATTCCTTTCCGTGTGAAGATGTTAAATATCAAGGTCCTTCACGCCTGCGGCGTGGCGCTCGATGTACTCGCGGCGCGGGTCGACGGCATCGCCCATGAGGAGCGTGAAGATGCGTTCGGCCTCGACCGCGTCTTCCATCGTGACGCGGATCATTTTTCTGCGAGCGGGGTCCATGGTGGTCTCCCAGAGCTGTTCCGGGTTCATTTCGCCGAGACCTTTGTAGCGCTGGAGCGCGAGTCCCTCGCGGCCCTGGAGCTTGACGGCCTCGAAAAGCTGTTCCATGGAGTTGACGGTCTTGAACTCGTTCTGCGCGGCGGACGCGACCGTTTCGGCGGACTTGGAGTCGTCCGCGGACGCGCCGGTGCGGATGCGGTAGAGCGGCTCCGTCCCGTAGAAGATGTTCTTCGGGTCGCCGCCGGACGCCGTGATCTCGCGTCCGAGCTCTTCGCATTCCTTGGACTCGTAGAGGCGCACCACGTCGATGGCAGGGTGAAGCCCGAGGACCGCGCCTTCGGGGAGGTCTTCCGGGATTTCGCGCGGCGGGAGGCGTTTTTCCGCATCGGCAATGACCTGCGCTTCCTCTTCCGGCGTGTACACGAACGTTTCCGTCACGGATCCGTCGTTCTCATGCACGATCACCAGGTCGAACGGGAATACGCCGTCGCGGGAGAGCGTGAAATACTTCTGCGGATCGACGCCGTGGCGGTGGAGCCCCTGCGTGACGGCACGGGCTCTCGTCACATACGAGAAGATCCGCATGATGTCGTCCTGCGAAAGCGCGTTTCCCGCCATGTCGGAGACCTGCACGTCGCCGCAGCCGAGCTCCACGAGGTAACGGTCCAGCTGTTCGTCGCTGTCGATGTATTTCTCCTGTTTGCGCTTCGTGACCTTGTACAGCGGGGGCTTGGCCAGGTAGATGTGCCCGGCTTCGATGAGCGGGCGGAGCTGGCGGAAGAAGAAAGTCAGGAGCAGCGTGGCGATGTGGGAGCCGTCGACGTCGGCATCTGTCATGAGCACGATCTTGTTGTAGCGGAGCTTTTCCAGATGGCATTCGTCGTTGCCCACGCCGCAGCCGATGGCGGCGATCAGCGACTGGATCTCCTTGTTCTCGAAAATGCGGTCCGTTCGCGCCTTCTCCACGTTCAGCAGCTTGCCGCGAATCGGGATGATGGCCTGGTACTTGCTGTCGCGGCCGCCCTTGGCGGAACCGCCTGCGGACTGACCTTCCACGATGAAGAGTTCGCAGATCTCCGGGTCGTTGGATTCGCAGTCGGCGAGCTTGCCGGGAAGCGAGAAGCCTTCGAGGGCGCCCTTGCGCTGAACTTCCTCGCGGGCGCGGCGCGCGGCCTCGCGGGCCTTGGCGGCCACGATGGCCTTCTCGACGATCTGGCGGGCGACCTCGGGATTTTCCTCCAGGAAGGTGGAGAGGCATTCGCTGACGATGGAGTCCACGATGCCCTTGACTTCGCTGTTGCCGAGCTTGGTCTTCGTCTGGCCCTCGAACTGCGGATCGGGGACCTTGCAGCTCACGATGGCGGTGAGGCCTTCCTTCATATCCTGGCCGGTCATGGGCTTGTCGCCCTTGATGAGGCTGGCGTTCTTCGCGTAGGTGTTCACGGTGCGCGTGAGCGCGGACTGGAACCCGGTCATGTGGGTGCCGCCCTCGCCCGTGCAGATGTTGTTCGCGTAGCTGAAGATGTTTTCCTGGAACTCGGCGTTGTACTGCATGGCGATCTCGACGTCGATGCCGTTGCGCTCCTTGTGCATGTAGATCACGTCCTGATGCACCAGTTCCTTGTTCGCGTTCAGCATCTTCACGAACTCCACGATGCCGCCCTCGTAGTGGAACGTTTCCGAACGGACCGGGTTTTCGCGTTCGTCGGAGAGGTCGATGCGGATGCCTCGGTTCAGGAAAGCGAGTTCGCGGAGACGCTTCGCGAGGATGTTCCACACGTATTCCGTGGTCTCGGTGAAGATGGTCGGGTCGGGCTGGAACGTCACGGTCGTGCCGCGGTCGGACACAGGATGCAGCGGATGCAGCTTCACGGCGGTGTTGCCGCGCTCGAAGCGGATCTCGTACGCCATGCCGTCGCGGTGGATTTCGACGGTCATCCAGGTGGACAGGGCGTTCACGCAGGACACGCCGACGCCGTGGAGGCCGCCGGACACCTTGTAGGCGTTGTGGTCGAACTTGCCGCCGGCATGCAGCACGGTCATCACGACTTCGACCGCCGGGATGCCGAGTTCCTTGTGAATGTCGACCGGGATGCCGCGTCCGTCGTCGCTGACGCGTATGCAGTTGTCCGGGAGAATGGTCACGGAGACTTTCGTGGCGAATCCGGCCAGCGCTTCGTCGATGCTGTTGTCGACCACTTCGTAGACGAGGTGGTGCAGACCGCGCTGGGACGTGTCGCCGATATACATGCTGGGACGCTTGCGAACGGCTTCCAGACCGTCGAGCACGGTGATCTCGTCGGCGGTGTAGTCTTCCGGGTTGCGGTCTTCCGCCTGCGACGTGAAGGTGCTGTCCACGCTGGACTCGTTGATGGTGGAACGTGGCGGCTCCGGTTTCCGGGCTTCCGCGGGCTTCGCGGCGGTCTCCGGCGCGGAGGATGCGGCACTGTCCGCAGGAATTTCGGCTGCGGACGCCTGGGAGGTGATTTCGTCTTCGGACATTGGATTCTCCATGAGGTGCGCCCGGCGCAAACCGGACGCGGGTTCGTTGCTTTGATAAGTTTTCTGTAATAATATACACCTTTTTCGCGGCTTTTCAAGCGCGTACGCGCATACGCGCGCAGAAAAAGCCGTTTTTTTTGAAAGAAAAAACAAAACAGCATGCGCGATAAGATCATAATCATTCCGAATTAGTTTTTTTAATTTCCAACTTGACATTTCGAAAAACGGAGCTATATTGATAGAAGTCATTCGGTTTCAAGCTTGTTTTTCCGCCGCGCGAAGGGATCAAACCGGATTTCCATGTTGCCAGCCTTCAGTTTTCGAAACAAAAAGAAAGGACCGCTCGTTATGTCCCGCTTTTTCAGAAACAGCAAAAAATCCGCCGCTATCCTTCTGTCCATAACCGCCGCGATCATCACCGCGTGCTCCGAAACCGGGCAAAGCAAAGTCGAGCAGGGAAAGGCCGCAGGCGCCGAAACCTGGCAAAGCGAAATCGAGCAGGGAAAGGCCGCTTATTCGGCCAAAGACTATGAAACGGCCCTCAAGCATTACACGGCCGCCGCCGAACAGGGCGATGCCGAGGCGCAATATCTTCTCGGTCAGTGTTACCTGAAGGGAAAAGGCGTCCCCGTCGGCAGGAGGGAGGCCACCAGCTGGATGCAGGAATTCTACACACCGGACGGACTCGTGACGGCGGTCGACAAGCCGAAGGCCGTCGAATGGTTCCGGAAAGCTGCGGCGCAGGGCCACGCGAAAGCGCAGATGTCCCTCGGCATGTTCTATGAAACGGAGGACGCGATCGTCGGCGAGAAGGAGGCGGAGGAATGCGTTGAAAAAGCCGTTCCGGGGCTTCGCAAGGAGGCCGAACAGGGCGACGCCGAAGCGCAGCGGCTTCTCGGCTCGTACCTCATCGGCAAGGCGAAGAACGAAAAGGACCTTCGCGAAGCGATCCGGTGGATTCGCAAGGCCGCCGAACAGGACGACGCCGAAAGCCAGTTCGTGCTGGGCGCCATCTATTCCTCCGGGGAGATTCCGGGCGTGAAAAAGGACGAGGCGGAGGCGGATAAGTGGTTCCGCAAGGCCATTGAACCGATCCGGGCCGCCGCCGAGGAGGGCGAACCCGATGCGCAATATCTGCTCGGAACCGCCTGTCTGCAGGGCGTCGGCGGGGAAAAGAAAGATCGGGAAAAAGCGAAGGAATGGTTCTTGAAGGCCGCAAAACAGGGCGAAGTGCGAGCCCAGGTCCTTCTTCAGTATCATCCGGAGTTCGTCAGATCGAAAAAACCGTGATCCCCCTTCTCCGCCACCGCAGGCGGTGTTGATACAGTGCGCTGCTACGCTCGCGCCACCGCAGGCGGTGTTGATACAGTGCGCTGCTACGCTCGCGCCACCGCAGGCGGTGTTGATACAGTGCGCTGCTGCGCGAGCGCACGGAAACATACCCGGCGCGTGAAAAAAAACGCGGGCCCGGAATGAAACCGGACCCGCGATGTAAAACTGCGCAAGACGCTGTGGCGCTTACTCTTTCTTCTTCCAGTCGAGCGCGCCGGTGGGGCATTCCTTCACGCACGCGCCGCAGTCGACGCAGTAGTCCGGGAGGCCCTGGCCGAAGGTCGTGTCGACCATGGTGTGGAAGCCGCGTTTCATCATGCCGAGGAGAGACTTGTTGATGATCTCGGAGCAGACTTTCACGCAGGTGCCGCAGCGGATGCACTTCTGCTTGTCATGGATGATATATTTGTGGCGGACGTCGACGGCGGAAATCGGCTTCGCACCCTTGTAGGCGTCGGGGTTCACGCCGTAGGCGGTCGAATGCTTCTTCAGCAGGCAGTCGTGCTTGCCGGTGCAGCTGCATTCGATGCAGCGGTCGGCTTCGCCGGAGACCTGTTCCTGCGTGAACGTCGGATACAGCTCGTGGAACGTGGTCTTGCGTTCCTCCAGCGGGATGTATTCGGGCTGGATGCGTTCGGCGTCGGAGACCTGGCGGATGTACACGAGGTCTTCCTTCGCGAGGGAGCGCCAGTGGCCGCGGGAGACGTTGAACTCGAACGGGGC
>Ga0310696_10005399_pt1 | contig 15436 bp, 9 predicted proteins | sample AusTroGonzalo_MG_4_FD_203885 | JGI IMG/M metagenome (GOLD analysis project Ga0310696, IMG submission 203885) | Bovine rumen microbial communities from tropical cattle in Woodstock, Queensland, Australia - Gonzalo_02 (v2) (version 2) | ecosystem: Host-associated > Mammals > Digestive system >...
AACCCCGCCACACGCGTTGTGGCCCGTGCTAGCGGCGACTTCACCCCGAACCCCGCCACACTCGTTGTGGCTCGTGCCAACAATAACTTCACCCCGAACCCCGCTTTCTTGAGCGGTTGCCCTTTTGCAAAGCTCTTCGTTGCGGGCGTTCATAAGATGGCAATTGTCGTAATTTACGGGAAACACTGGCACGTCCACCGGGAAAGAGCTCAACAACAACTGCCGACCCTCCGCCAAGAAGCGCGAGTCCTCTACCGTCGGGTCAAAGCGCGGCGGCAACCCGTGGGCTACGGTCTTTATCCAACGCGCGTGCGGTTCCTGTCTCAACCGCCGCTCCAATTCCTTCTCGCCAGGCGAAAGAAAACCGCAAACCGGCACCTCCCCACGACGCGCTCGCTCGACCATCTGCGCGATCCCCTGCTCATGCTGCGCCACAGTCTTCTTTCGCGTCAGTCCTACAGGGAACATAAACGGATTCGCCAACAACGTCAAATCGCCGATAGCCGTCCAAGACAGAGAGGCGTCTAATACGTGATGTCGCAATCCCCCTCGTCTGACAAACAGATCGGGATGTCCATCTTTCCAAATCTTGCGCGCAGGATTCATCTTGATATATCTACGAACTGCCGCAAGCGGTTTCCCGGCATTGAGAAGTAAAATCCAGAAGTGATCTTCCCAGACAAGCTCAGGTTTAACACCGATGATTGGCGAGACTACATCCTCACCTTCGCGTCTGAACCGCTGAAACCAATCTAATATATCAAACCCCTGCGCCTTGCTATAATCGACAATAAGCAGCAAGTGCAGGTGGTCTGGCATTATGATATAGTTGCTAGCCGTCAAGAACGGCCACCGCGCATGAATACCGCGCCATAACGCCGCCATCGCCTCGCCCGCCGCTGTCAATTCAACGCCATACGCCAATTTCCCGTCCCTTCCGACCTTCTCGACTATGCGCGACAAAACGGCGCTCCGCCCTCTCACACAAAAAGTGAGAAAGAAGAACCTTCGACCGCCCTTGTCGAATTGTAGCCTCACGCCACACTCCTTTCATCCAGCAACGGCGGGGTACGGGGTGCAACCCCGGTCGATGTCTCCGTTATCATAGATATGTATTTTACCATAACTCCGCCTGTCAGCAATTGCCGACGAGGACTCGGGAGAGGCGGCGGTGGGCGAGGTCTGCAAGACGGCGGATGGTCGCGACGGGAGTGGGCGAGGCGTCAGACATTCGCCAGCGCGGGAAGAAGCGCGTGACATGAAGCGGAATATCTGGCGAGACGGACGCGACAAAAGCGGCGATGGCATCAATGTCGGCATCGGAGTCGTTTCTCCCCGGCACGACGAGCGTCGTCACCTCGACATGGCATCCCGCCTCGTGCAACATAGAAATCGTATGGCACACTGCCTTGAAATCGCCGCCGACCCAGTCGTAGTAATCCTGCGACGGACCCTTGAGGTCGATGTTCGCCGCGTCGATGAGAGGCGCAAGCTCCGACACCACCTCTTCACTTGCACAGCCATTCGAGACTAGGACATTGAACATGCCTCGCGCGCGAATCTCCTTCGCGCAGTCGCGTACGAACTCCCAACCGACAAACGGCTCGTTGTAAGTGTAGGCAAGCCCTATGTTGCCCTGATCGTCCTTGAGCCGCGCTGCGAGATCCGCAAGCTCGACAGACGTCGCCGTCCTGCACGGCACTTCATCCACTCCATGCTGCGAGATTCCGTCGTTCTGGCAAAACGGACAACGAAGGTTGCAACCATACGAACCAATGGAAAGGATGTTGCTCCCAGGATGGAAGAACGCAATCGGCTTCTTCTCGATCGGATCGAGCGCGATCGACGAAATCTGTCCGTAGTTCGCCGCGACGACTCGACCTCCCTCCGCCCGCCGTGCGCGGCAAAATCCAATCGCGCCGTCTGCGAGGCGACAATGGCGCGGACATGTTTTGCAGGCAACCATGGTTCAACCCCTAGGCGAACCGCCCTCTTTCCGAGACGGGGACCTTGCGGAGCGCGCCAGGGATGTCGCTCACGAAGCGCGGCAAGGCGAGGCCGCCGACGGACTCGGCGCAGACGCGCTCCAGTTCGCGCGCCCTGGCGCGGGACACGTGGAATCGCTCCGTTCCCGCGACCGGGTCGCACGTAAAGACGTAGTACGGCCGTATCCGCGCCGCGGTGAGCGCCCTGAAGAGGCGCAGCAGCTCCTCCGCCGAGTCGTTGATCCCGCGCAGGAGGACGGTCTGGCACGAGACGGGGATGCCCGCCTCGACGAGGAGCGCGGCGGCGCGGCGCGCTTCGTCCGTCACCTCGTCCGCGCAGTTGAACTGCGTGTTCACCCATACCTTACGCGAGCGCCCGAGCGCCTTCGCGAGGCGCTTTGTCACACGTCCGGGGTTGGTGCACGGCGCGCGCGTGCAGACGCGCACGACCTCCACCTGGTCCAGCGCGGCGAACGCGTCCACGAACCGCATCACCTCGCCGTCGGAAAGCGTCAGCGGGTCGCCGCCGGAGAGAAGCACGTCCCTTACCTCCGGACGCGCCCTGACGTAGTCCACGCAAGCCGCGAGCTCCGCGTCGGTGCGCACGACCTGCGCCCGGCCCAGCAGCCCCCTCCGCGTGCAGTGGCGGCAGTTCATGAAGCATTCGCCGGACGTCATCACGAGGACGCGGTCGGGGAAGCGCTGCTTGAGTCCGTAGCACCTCGACGCATGCGTGAGCTCGCCAAAGGGGTCCGGCCCGAAGCGCCGCGACGTACGCGGGACGAAACCCGGCGGGTCGAACGCCTGCGCCGCGAAGCGGGGTGACGACGACGCGAGGCGGCGCGAGTACTCGCAGACCTTTTCGGGGAAACCGGACGCCAGGGGATCAGGAGCTTTCGTCGTCTTCATCTGAGAAAAGCGATGCGGGAATGAAGCAGGACGCGAGCGCATGCTCGCGCATCACGCGGGTCGCGACGGTGATGTCGCGCCCCTTGAAGCTCTTGAACGCCGCCACCCACGCGCCCTCGAGCCGCACCGTGATCGCACCAGTGTCCGCCTGGTAGCCGACGACGACCATCTCCTTGGGCGAATAGCGGATGCCGGTTCCAAGCGCCTTGGAGACCGCCTCCTTGGCGCACCAGAAGCGTATCACGGCCTGCGCGGGGTTGGGCGTCGCCGCGGCGAGCTCAAGCTCGTCGTCGGTGAACACGCCGCGCGTGAACTCGGCGGAGAGGTCGCGCGTGACTGACTCGACGTCGACGCCGACGCGCGCGTTCGCCGCTGCGACGGCGACGACGAACTGCGCGGTGTGCGCGATTGCGACGTCCAGCTTCGTCGCCAGGAACTTGCACCATTCCCCTATCGCGATCGGCTTGCCGTTCTCGTTGCGCCAGATCTGAACGTCGGCATAGCTCCAGCGGGCCTGGTAGAAGTCCTTGAGGTAGCGCCTCACCGCCTCCTTCGCGGCGATTCGCCCGTACAGCCACTCCGTCCGCCGCGACGCGGAGCCGTTCATCTCCAGGAACTCCTTGCGCTCCAGGGAGTTGAGGACGACGTGGCTGACGATTCTCAGCCACAGTTCCTCGTTGCGCTCGAAGAGCCGGTATGGAACGTCCGTTATGTACGCGGACGCCACGTCCGTCGCCGGGTCGCCGAGCGCCTCCGGCGAGACGCTCTCCGTCACGAAGGTCGTAGCGGGCTGGAGGACCATCTCGCACAGGGACTGCGCGACGCGCTCCGTGATCTCCTCCCATCCGTCGATCTCCATCACGACGTTGCCGTCGCCGCCGGTCACGGTTATGTCGCACAGCTGGGACTTCGGCGTGACGCCGGTGAGCCGCAGGTAGCAGTTGAGGAGCGCGCCCTCCTTCGGAACCGGGCCCCTGAGCTCGAGCCTGCGCATCCTGAACGGGAACGAGAACGCCCCGCGGAACTTCTCGGGGCTGCGCCACAGCATGAATCCGCTCACGACGACCTGGAGGAGGAGCGGGTTGACGATCCAGAGCGGGAAGCGCGTGAACGCGACGCTGTCGGCGAGCCGCGGGACCTCAATCTCGTAGTCGAGGCCTCCCTCCCCCCACGTCTCGGCGAAGACGACGCCTCTCAGCCTGCGGCCGAAGCCGAGCTTCGAGGGGTAGATGTCGCGGCCCGACCAGTGGACGGAGCGCGGCTTCGATATGTCGTCAACCTGCGCCGGGACCGGGCCCGGCGCCTCGCGGGCGAGGAGGAACGTCGCCTCCATCACCGGCCACGTGTACTGCGAGTTCGGAGAGTCGTCGCGGATGAGGACCTTCACCGCGGCGGTCGAGGCGTCCGCCGACGCGACGCGCTCGGCGCGCACGAACAGCTTCAGCCTGCCTTTCGAGAACTGGACGAGGCGTCGGCAGGAGAAGTCCTCTATCGCGACGAGCGTGCGGTTTGGCATGACGCGCATGGCAGTCTCCGCCATTATCTCCGCCGCGACCGGAATGGAAAGGATCACGAGCCCGCGGAGGGTCTTGTCCGAGTACGAAAGCTGGTTGGCGCCGTACGCCGCGTCCCCCAGGAACGGCGCGGCGTCGAGGGTGAATGTCTTGGTTATCTCGTAGGAGACTCCGGGGCTGGACTCGAGCTCGTCCGCATCGGATATGAGCGGGAACGCGGCGCCGAAGTCGAACTGCTGCTGGCGGCGCTTCTTCTCCGCCACCGCCGCCGCGCGCTGCGCGACCTTTGCCCGGCCCTTGGCCTCGGCGAGGAACTCCGCGCCGGGCATCTTGTCCCTCTCGCCCAGGAGCGTGAGCCTCGGGAAGAGGCGGGAAAGCTGCATCTCGGACGCTTCGCGGACCTCGAGGGAGATGGCGGAGTCGAAGTCCAGCCTCTTCGCCCCGCGGCGCTCGAAGAGCGGCGCGAGCGACATCTCCGCCCCGAGGGCGACGAGCTGCGCCACCGCGTGCTGCGCCTGCAGGCGGCCGCGCCTGTGGATGGAGTTGGTCGCTATGGCGGCGTGCTCGGCGTCGCCGAGGATGTCGCCTATAGCGGACGTCATCAGCCCCCGCGGGCCGACCTCGAGGAAGACGCGGTAGCCGTCGGCGTGCATGGAGCGGATCGTCTCGGTGAAGCGCACCGGGGTCGCCCAGCGCTCGGCGGTGTCGTTCCTGGCGTGGCGCGGCTTCGGCGAGAGGCGCCCGGCGATCCCGCAGGAGTATACGTCGCAGCACGGCTCGTGCTTCATCCACGACGAGGTGAACTTCTTGATGGCCGGGACGATCTTCGCGCACCAGGGCGTGTTGAAGGGACGGTCCAGCGCGGTCTTGACCGTGCGCAGCCCGGCGTCCGCGAACTCCCGCATGGCCTCGTCCTCGAACTCGGGGCGCACAGCGTAGACGCTCTGGCGCGGCGAGAGGTCCAGCGCGAGCATCGCGCCGTCCTTCTGGAACCCGGCGGCCACCGCGGCGGCGTCGCCCTCGTGCCGCGCGATGACAGACAGCATGGCCGTCTTCGGGAGGCCCTCGTGGTCGACCGCCTTGTCCACGATGCGGTATATCTCGCGCATGAAGCGCACGCGGTCCTGGCGCGACGGGGCCGCGCCGGCCGCGCCCGAGCGCATGACCGCCGCGAGATCCCCGCCGACGCAGCCGACCACGCCGTCCGGCGCGAGCCCGCACGTGTCGAGGAGCCGCGTCATCGCGGCGCTGCCCGCGTACGTGGAGACGAGAGCCTGCGCGTACGCGCCGGAGCTGAACACGTCCGCGTCGTGCCTGTAGTACGGCGCCGGCGGAAAGATGAAGTTGGACGGCGTGAACTCCGGGTCGACGCCGGCAATCGCCTCCTCCAGCTCGTCGAACGCCGAGCGGCACTCCTGGTGCAGCGTCGCGAGGTCGCGCATCATGTCCGGATAGAACGACATGACGCCGGGGTAGACGAACGCGAGCTTGCCGCAGCCCGGGCCCAGCAGGTGGTCGCGGAAGTAGTACGTCCCGCTCTTGTCCTTGAGCCGCCTCGCCGTTCCGGGCTCGAGCCTCGAGATCGCGGAGGCGAGGCGGACGCGCAGGGACTGCACGCTGTCGGAGATCATCGCCGCGACGGCCGGCCCCGACGAGAGGCTGCAGGTGTACGCGACGTCGACGAGCCTCACGTCCGGCACGCGGTCTAGGAACGCGACCAGCCGCTTCATCTCGGCGACGAGAGCGGCGTCGTCCGCCGCGGATATCACGACGAGCTCGGTGCCCGCCGGCTCTGAGAATTCCGGCGTCATGTCCTGTCCTCCGGCTCCTCCTCGAGCGTTATCACCGCGCTTCGCCCGCCGCGGCTCGCGACGCCGACGGGGTTGCTCGGGTCGAAGTTGGCGCCCATGACGACAGCGCGGCGCGGACTCGCGCTGTCTCCCGTTATCCAGGGGCGCGCCTCCGTCAGCAAGTAGGCGCTGGACCCTAGGTTAGAAAGGCTGTCCATCGCGTGCTCCGGCGCCACCTGCGGCGGGAGCACGCGGTACTTGAGCGCGAGGGCGGCCTTCAAGACGCCGGCCGCCATCGAGGCCCTGAACGTGTGGCCGATGTTGCCCTTCACCGACCCGATGCCCACGAGGGGGCCGCCGGGGCGGTGCTCTCCCCAGACGGACTGCACCGCCGCGATCTCCCGCGACTCCATGGCCTTCACGCCAGACCCGTCCGCCTCCACCAGGCCGACCGTGCGCGCCGGGACGCCGAGCCCCTCGGTAGCGGCGCGGAGCATCGCCGACGGGTCGTCCTCCGGGTTGTGCCCGATCGCCACGTGCCGGATGAGCGCGTAGATGTGGTCGTGGTCGCGGAGCGCGTCCTCGCGCCGCTTGAGGAGAAAGAAAGCGCCGCCCTCCCCGGGGATGGTGCCGTCGGGGTCCTGCTCGAACGGGCGCAGCTCCGTGCGCGACGAAAACTCTATCTCGCCCGACAGCCCCTCGAGGTACGCCCTGCTGAGCGGCGGCGTTATCGCGCCGGCGAGCGACACGTCCACCCTCCCGCTGCGCAGGTCGTCCACGGCGTCCAGGAGCGCGGCCGCACCGCTCAGGTTGCCCGCGTCCATTATCGTCGCCGCGCCGGAGAACGAGCATTCGCGCGCGATCCAGGAGACGAACCTGTAGCCGGAGCCGAGGAGGAACGACGCCGCGTTCGGCGCAGGAAGAGACTCCACGAGACGGGCGCGGACGAGCGAAAGCGAGTCCTCTGGCGCCTTCGGCATGAAGCGCCGTATGATGTCGATCGTCTGGTCCAGGAAGGCCGTGTGCTGGAGCCAGTTCACGGTCGAGGCGTTGAACGGAGGGGCGTAGCCGAGCCTGACGGACCCGTTCGCCATGTCGCGCATGTGCGGGCGCATCGAGGCGTCGCCCAGCGCGTCGAACGCGAGCTGCGTCGCGAAGTAGAGGTCCTGGTTCTCGCCGGCGTTCACCTGGCGCGGGAAGTTCTGCGCGGACGGGACGCACGAGTAGAGGCGGCCGAGCTGCCCTATGCGCGTCGGGTACGGACGACCGAAGACGCTCTTCTGTCCGATCGGCATCTCCGAGTCCTCCCCGGGCACGGTGAGAAGGCTCCGGCGCGCCATGACCGCGCTCCACAGCGCCGCCGGGCCCGCGCAGCCCGCGAACCTGCAGCTCATGCCCACTATCGCTATCGCCGCGTCAGCCATGTTTCTCCGAGAGCTCGAACGCGCGGGTCATGCCAGCGCCGAGAAGGACTATCTGCCAGCTCATGTAGAGCCAGGCGAGAACTATCGGGAAGAACGCGAACGACCCGTAGAGGGCGGAGGACTTCGCTATCCCGACCTGGGCGACGGCGCATATCTTCATCCAGGCGCCGAAGAGGACGGCCGTCACCGCGCCGCCGCGCAGGGCGTGCCGGAACGGTACGCGGCAGTTGGGCAGGATGCTGAATATGAGGGCGAAGTCGAGCGCGGCGAAGGCAAACGACACGGCGACGCGCAGCATCCACGAGTCGAGAAGCCAGATGAGCCCGTCCGACGCCCACTGCGTCAGCCAGGTCGCCCCGAGCGTCGCCAGTATGACGTTCTTAACCACGTTCATTATCGGCATGGACATCGCCAGCGCGCCGATCAGCGGGGCGAAGACGACGACGGACAGGTAGAGGGCCGCGCGCTTCCACACCGGCCGCGGCTTCGCAACGTCCCATATCTCGTTGAAGCTCACCTCCACCATCCCCACCGAGCTCACGACCGTCCACAGCAGCAGCGCGAAGCCGATCCACCCGAGCGTGCCGACGTCGAAGCTCTCGACCTTCTCGAACACCTGGTTCGATATCTCCCTCGCGCGCCTGCCGAACTCCTGCGCAGTCTCGCGCCTGCACTCGCGCTCGTGCTCGTCGGCGACGGCGACCGCCGCCAGCTCGTCGTCCTGCCCCCGCTCGATGTTGCAGATCATCTCGTCGATGCGCACGTTGATCTGCCGGCGGACGTAGTCGTCGGCGTGGAAGGCCTTCGCCGCCAGCAGCAGGATGCACAGTATAGGCACCATCGCGAGCATGGAAAAGTACGTGAGCCCGGCGGCGTGCATGGAGCAGTGGTTCTCCAGGAACAGCCGCAGGACCGTCCTCGACCAGCCAATCGCCTTCTTCGCCTTCTCTTTCATGTCAATATTATACCAAATCCGCAATGTCCGCGCCCCTACGCAAGCGAGCCGAGGAGCGACAGGAGCTCCCCTTCCGCGCGCTTCCTGTCCAGGGCCCAGTCGACGCTCCAGAGCCGCACCGTCTTCCACCCGAGCCCGCGCAGCACCGAGGGCCTCAGCTGGTCCCGGTCGCGCACGGTCAGCTGCTCCGCGTAGGACGGACCGTCGCACTCCACCGCGAGAAGGTATCCGTCCGTCCCCGGCTTCTTCACCGCGAGGTCTATCCTGCACGCCCCGGTCCCGACGCGCTCGTCCACCTCCCAGCCCTTCGAGCGGAGGAACTCCGCGACGGCCTTCGGGAACGCGCCGTTGTCCGTCGGGGCGGACTGCGGCGCGGCGTCGGACCCCTTCTCGGCGAACTCGAGGAAGCTCCTGAGGTGCGACGCGCCTACGGCCTGCGTGCGGGAAAGGTCTATCTGCGAGCCGTGGATGGACGCGAACACGACGACCTGCTCCTTCGCGCGCGTCACCGCGACGTTGAGCCGGCGCTCGCCGCCCACGCGGTTCAGCGGGCCGAAGTTCATCGCGAGCTTTCCGTCCCGGTCCGCCGCGTACCCGACGGAGAAGAGGATGACGTCCCTCTCGTCCCCCTGCACGTTCTCGAGGTTTTTCACGAAGAACGGCTCCTCCGCGTCCTCGGAGAAGAAGCCCTCGATGGACGGGTCCTTCTCGCGGCGCTCGTCGAACAGGCTCTCCACGAGGTCCCTCTGCGCCTCGGAGAACGTGACCACGCCGACGGACCGCGGACGGTAGCCCGGCGCCTTGACGCGCTCGAACACGAAGTCCACCAGGGCGCGCGCCTCCCGCTCGTTCGTGCGGGAGGCGCGGCGGTCGTACGTGCCGCCCTCCACGAACTCGAAGCGGACGCCGAGCGTCGGCGAGCGGTTTGCCGACGGAAAGGTGTAGAGCCTGTCCTCGTAGTAGTTGTGGTTGGAGAAGGCGATGAGGGACTCGTGCCGGCTGCGGTAGTGCCAGTTGAGGTGCGCCGAGCAGACGCCAGCCGCGAGGCACTCGTCGAGGATCGACTCCATGTCCTCCTGCGCCGCGCCCTCGTCGTCGTCCTCATCCGGTTCGCCCTTCTGGAAGAAGCTCGTCGGCGGCATCTGCTTCGGGTCGCCCACGACCACGAGCTGCCTCCCGCGCGCAATCACGCCTATCGCGTCCCACACCGGAATCTGCGACGCCTCGTCGAACACCACGAGGTCGAACGGCGGCGCGTCCGGCGGAAGGTACTGCGCGACGGAAAGCGGGCTCATGAGGAAGCACGGCTTGAGCTGCGGCGCCAGGTTGGGTATCTCGCGCAGCAGCTGGCGGATCGGCTTGTGGCGCATCTTCTTCTCGCACTCGCGCCGGAGGATCCCGAGCTCGCTCGACTTCGACGCCTTGCCCTTGAGGTCCAGCGGCATGCGGTCCGCGATCCTCGCCGCGGCCGCGGCCTTCGCCAGCTCCGATATCCGCCCGTCGAGCTCCCTGAACCGCGCGATCCTCTCGCGGTGGTCGAGTCCGTTGAACCTGGAGAACGCGCCCTCGGCCTCAAGGAGCTGGTCCACCATGCGCGACGCATGCGCCGCGTCGAAGAGACGCCCCGCCTCGTCCGCCGGAACCGGCTCGCGCTCGAGCCGCGCGGCGAACGCGGCGAGGCCCTTCCGCACGGCCGCCGCGCGCGTCGCGCGGTAGCGCATCACGGCGCGGGAAGAGGGAACGGACGACGCGAACGCGCGCGCGTCTTCGGCAGCCATCTTGAACGCGGCGCCGAACGGCACGAGCGCGCGGTGCCGGAACGCCGCGGCGAACCGCGCGAAGAAGCCGCAGGCGGACGCGGCCGCGATGTCGGACGCGGCCGCCGAGAGCCTGCGCTCGTATTCCGGCGTCCACTCCGCGTCCTTCGCCGGCGCGAGCGCTGCGACCGCGGACGGATCGACGGCGGAAAGGTCGTTGGCGAGACGGACCGCGACCTCGCGCGCGGCGTCCTTCGCCTCGCGCGTCTCCGCGAGGGTGTCGCGCCATACGAGAGGAGAGAGGGATTGACTGTTGTTTGATTGTTTGATTGTCTGATTGTTTGATTGCCGGGGCGCCGAAGCGTCTGATTCGCCCCCCGTTCCACGTCCGCCGTCGGCGATGATCCGCGAGAAGCAGTCGTAGGCCGTCATGCCGTTGGGGTGCCTGCGGTGCAGCGCCTTCACGTACCCGGCGAGCTCCCTGCCTGTGTCTGCGAGCTGCTTCGCGACCAGCGCGCGCTCCGAGCCTTCGGGCGGGACGGACGCCTCCAGCGCCTCGCGGAACTGGGCGAGCACCTCGGCCTTGCCGGACTTGTTGGAGTGCAGCTCTAGGCAGAACGGGCGCAGGCCGACCTTGGCGAGGCGGTTGTGCACCACGTCGAGCGCGGCCTTCTTCTCGGAGACGAAGAGGACGCGCCTGCCGTGCGCGAGGTTGTCGGCGATGAGGTTGGTTATCGTCTGCGACTTGCCCGTCCCGGGCGGGCCGTGGAGGACGAACGTCTTCCCGAGCCGCGAGTAGAGGACGGCCGCGAGCTGCGACGAGTCCGCGCTCATGGGGCAGAGCAGGTCCGCCGGGTCTATGTGGTCCGCCACCTCCTCCGGCGGGAACGTCTCCACGCCGTCGTCGAAAGCGCCGCCGCCCGACACGAGGTGGTCGACGAGCTTGTTGTGGCGAAGCGAGGCGAGGCGCGAAGAGAGGTCCTTCCACATGACGAACTTGCCGAAGGAGAACCGGCCCAGCGCGGCGTCGCGCACCACAGCCCAGCCCTCCCTGCCGGCGGTCGCCTCCGTGAACGCCGCGAGGATCGCGTCCACGTCAACGCCGTGTTCGTCCGCCGGCGCGGGGTCGACGCCCTTCACCTGGATCCTGAACTCGGCCCTGAGGAGCTCCACGAGCGTCGGGTTGACGAGCGTCTCCTCGTCAAGGGACTCGAGGCGGATGTCGGAGACGGACTTCCTGACGAGCTTCGCCGGCATCAGTATGAGCGGCGCGAGGCACGGCTTCGCGTCGCGCTGCGGCGGGGTCCAGCGAAGGAAGCCGAGCGCGAGGAAGAGCGTGTTCAGTCCGGACTCCTCCAGGTCCGTCTTGGCCGCCCTGAACAGGTACTTGAGCCGCTTGTCGGTCTCCTCCTGCGTTATCCTGGACGCGAGAAAGGCGTCCGTCAGGTCGCCTGCCTTAAGCTGCACCGACTGCGACGACGACAGCCTGTCCTCGAGCTTGGCGATGTCGAGGCACGCGAGCGGGATGAATTCGCGCGTGTCGCGTACGTTGAGGAGCCTGTTCCTCAGCGACAGGTCCAATAGCTTCTGCGTCCACCGCGCGACCCGCTGCGGCGTCTCGTTCTTCGGTTCGTCCATCTCGTCTCCACCTCCGGGCATGTCCTTCTTGCGTGACATTATACCAGAAAAGCCCGTTCGGGTGAAGCAAGCGGAGCCTCCGGGTCACGACTTGAATATCCAGCGCTTCTGGGCGCCGTACGAGACGAAGAAGAGCCCCGTCTCGACGACGATCTTCACGGCGGTGATGGCAAAGCCCTTCGCCGCAAGGTCGAGCGCCCGCGCGATCGCCGCGGTGCCGAGGTAGCCCGCCGCCATTATGGCCAGGACGAGGAGCCAGTACTTCGCGAACGACTTGCGCTTGGAGACCTTGGACTTGAAGACGAGCTTCCTGTTGAAGACGTAGTTCGCCGTCGCGGAGACCGCGCGCGCGGCGACAAGCGCGGCCAGTACGTTCGTCGCGCGCTTCCAGTCCGTCAGCTCCGCGGCCATCCACAGCGCGACGGTGAAGAGCGCGTTGTCCAGGATGAAGCAGCCGACGGACGAGATGCAGAACTTGAAGAGCGCGCCGTAGATGAGCACCGAGTCCCTGAGCGGGTTGAAGTGGGAGGACGCGTTCTCGGCTATGTAGACGGTCTCGATCGGGACCTGCGCAGGCGGCTCGTCGTGGCGCTTCGCGTCCGCCAGCATGCGCATCTCGTACTCGTAGCGGTCGCCTTCCAGCTCCAGCATGCGCGGGAGGAGCGCGGCGGGAATGCCGCGCAGCCCGGTCTGGGTGTCCGCCACGCGCAGCCCGGTCATCACGAAGAACACCTGCCTCGTCCACCAGTTCCCGAAGCGCGAGCGCAGCGGCACCTTCCCGGAGAACGCCCTGACGCCGAGCGTGATCCCGCCAGGGTGCGCGGCCGCAGCCTCGGCGACGCGCGCAATGTCCGCGGGACGGTGCTGCCCGTCCGCGTCCGCCGTCACGACCGCGGCGCAGCCGGGACGGTTAGCCGCGATCCACGCGAAGCCCGTCTTGAGCGCGGCGCCCTTGCCGCGGTTCACGTCGTGGACGAGGACCGGCAGCCCCCGCGCGCGCACGTCGTCAAAGGCCTCCAGGCCGGACGTCGAGCCGTCGTTCACGACGACCACGTCGCCGAAAAGCGGCAGAAGCCCGTCGAGGAGCCTGGAGAGCTTCTCGTCGGGGTTGTAGGCCGGTATCAGGACGGTAACTGAGGTGGTCTTCATTTCTTCTTGTATTTTTCTATTATACCAGATATCTCGGACGCGTGAAACGGCGCGCGCATTTTTGATATAATTTGTCGCATATGGAAAGACTCACGATACAGGTCGGCGCATACGAGGTCAACTGCTCGGTCCTCCACGGGGGCGGCAGGGCGTGGATCGTCGATCCGGGGCAGGAGGCGCGGAGGATCGCGGACCTCGTCTCCAAACGCGGGCTCGAGCCGGCCGGCATCCTCCTCACGCACGCGCACTTCGACCACATAGGCGCGCTTCCCGGCCTGGCGGAGGCCTTTCCCGGGATAGACGTCTTCGTCGGCCGGGAAGACGCGGTCATGTTCGGCCACCCGTTCAACCAGATGCCGCCGGACTACCCGCTGGTGCCGCGGCCCGCGTCCCTGCGCGACCCGTCGGAGGCGGACGTCCCGGGAATGGAGGTGATCCGCACCCCTGGCCACACTCCGGGCGGAGTCTGCTACTACTTCCCCGGGGATTCGCTCCTCCTTTCGGGCGACACGCTCTTCGCGGGATCCGTCGGGCGCACCGACTTCCCCGGCGGAAGCATGTCCGCGCTGATGGAGTCCCTCAGGAAGCTGACCGCCCTGCCGGACGCGACGCTCGTCGTGCCGGGGCACGGCCCTGACACCACCATGGGCGCCGAAAGGCGCGGGAACCCGTACCTCTAGCGCCCCGCGCCGGAAGGCCCCAGGCGCGCGCAGACGAGTCCTGCGCCATAGAGCGTAAGCGTGGGGTCGATGGCAAAGGGCAGGTCGAGGTCCTTCAGGACCCACTTCGCAAACCCGCCCGTCGCGACAAGGCGGAAGTCCGTCTTGAAGTTCTTCCGGAGCTCGGACACGATTTCGCGCACCATGCCGCGGTAGCCGACAAGGGCGCCGAAGCGCATCGCCTCCTCGGTGGAGCGCCCGATCTTCGGCGCACGCCCGGAGCCGATCTTCATCCGCGGCAGCTTCGCCGTCCGCTCGAAGAGGTAGTCGCGCATAAGCGGGAACCCGGGCGCTATCACGCCGCCGCGCCAGACGCGGTCGGACGTGACCACGGCCGCCGTGAGCGCCGTGCCGAAGTCCATCACCAGCACCGGCGCGCCGTAGCGCGACACCGCGCCCGCGGCGTCCGCAAGGCGGTCCGCGCCGATTGTCTCGGGCCTGGGGTAGTCGATGGAAAGCCCGCCCGCCGCCCCCCGTTCAAGATGGAGTTCCGGGCTGGGGTCGGAGAGAGGGATGTTCTTCCCTTTCTTCACGGCAAAGCACCTGTACGTGACCTGGCGGAAGTCGAGTCCGTGCGCCTTCGCGAAGGCGCGCCACTTGCGGTCCGCGGACGGAACCACGGAGACGTAGGCGAGGGGGACGGGTCGGGGGGTCGGGGTCTTGAGGGCCCGGACCAGGGATTGGACGGCGCATGACGCCTCTTGGAAGCCTCCGTCGCAGTGGGCCACATGAGTCACGCGGCCGCCGGACCAGAGGCCGACGGCCGTTGACGTGTTGCCGACGTCTACGACGACCAGCCTCAAACGACGCTCCATTCGAGGCTCAGGTCGACCGACCCGGCAGAGTGCGTGAGGCAGCCGAGCGAAATCGCGGTGACGCCCGTCGCGGCGACCTCCTTGGCGCGCTCCAGCGTGATGCCGCCGGAGGCCTCGGTCTTGGAAATCCCCCTGCACATCTTCACGCACTTCTTCATGTCCGCGCAAGACATGTTGTCGAGCATGATCCATTCGGGCTTCGCCTTGAGCGCGCTCGCGCACTCCCGCAAGCTCTCGACCTCGACCTCCACGGCGAGCTTCGGGAACTTCTTCCTCGCCGCGACGACGGCCTGGTCCAGCTCGTCCGGATCGCCGCCCTTCCAGAGCCGGCGGTGGTTGTCCTTCATGAGGACGCGGTCGTACATGCCCATGCGGTGGTTCGTCCCGCCGCCGCAGAGAACAGCGTACTTCTCGAAGACACGGAGCCCCGGCGTCGTCTTGCGCGTGTCGAGGATGAGCGTTCCGTAGCGCTTCGTCGCGTCGACGAACTTCTTCGCAAGCGTCGCGGTCGCGCACATGCGCTGCATGAAGTTGAGGGCCGTGCGCTCGGCGGCGAGAATGGACCTCGCCTTGCCGCGGAAGGAAAGAATCGGTTCCTTCGGCTTGACGGCGGAACCGTCGGGCCTGTGGATCACGACCTTGATCCCGGGGTCAACCGCCTTCATCACGGCCTTCGCGACCGTCGCGCCCGCCACGACGCAGCCCGCGCCCTTGGCGTATATCTCGCCTGTCGCGACCGCGCCGGGGTCGACAAGCGCTTCGCTCGTCGCGTCGCACCACT
>Ga0310696_10005404_pt1 | contig 15426 bp, 13 predicted proteins | sample AusTroGonzalo_MG_4_FD_203885 | JGI IMG/M metagenome (GOLD analysis project Ga0310696, IMG submission 203885) | Bovine rumen microbial communities from tropical cattle in Woodstock, Queensland, Australia - Gonzalo_02 (v2) (version 2) | ecosystem: Host-associated > Mammals > Digestive system >...
CGAAAATATGTAGACCAATGCCAGATATAATTAGGGTTATCCAATTCTGCTGCTGTAGGTATCGCTCCGTTTTTGGGATCCATGTCCTTAGATTTTCGATGTGAATCAATAAAACCATAATAGAAGTCATATATATGTGAAATGAATACAGAAAAATTAAATGTGCCATCGTTATAGCATTGCTGAATAAAGTCTTGATATTCATAGCGATTTGCCTCTCCTGCAGTCCAAGAGTTTAGAATTCCATAATTTTTTTGTTGTAAAACATCTAAGGTGACATATGTTTCAAATTCAAGGTTGTAATAACTATTTTCGAACGTCTCTCCCGATACAATATACCCTTGATCATGTTGCCATGCGTGAAACATTTCATGGAGGATGGTTGCTTGGGTTATAGAATTATTCGAATATAAATAAACCATTCGTTTGTCGACTTTATAATATGCACAACTATCCTGCTGATCTGGATTCGCACAAATGAATGTAAATGGAATATAATTCAAAAGGTATTTTAATTGATTTGGCAGCGCACTGATACAGGAGAGTAATTCGCTCAATTCTGACGATGATGGTGTGTACCCATTCGTAATATATAGTTTCATGGGAAGATGATTGTTGCTATTACTTGTATTACCAGTTGTGCCTCCCCCTCCTCCTGTGCCGACTCCCATGAAAGGGACTATTACTGTGTTATAATAGGTAGAGGAGTCTCCATACTCCCACGATGCCCATGAATCCCAGAGTAGCCACTCACTATCAATCAGATAATCCGATGTAATCGTTGTCTGTGGTATTGCATACCCCATTCCTTCTACCCAACCGCCTGACCATATTCCTAAATCAAGCAGAGAATAGAATTCTTCCTGCGTATAAGGATTAGTCTGTGTTCCCTTTGTAGGATCTACACCTGTCTGCCCTGGGCTTGTCGAAGGGGTCGATGTGCTCGCTGGAGCATTCAATGTTACTTTCTTGATAATCTTTGTCATAGCTTTATATTATTAATAATTAATAACGTTCAATATTGTTTTTTATTATATATGGTATTTTAATTCAGTCATAATACCCCAACCGTTGTTTGATACCCTTCACGCTGATGGCATTCATGTGGTTGATGATATAGCAGCTGATGAGACGTTCAGCCAGAAAAGCAACTGCTCGTTGCTGGTAGTCAGGGTTATCGTGTGGAAAGTCCTCTTCCGCTTTCCTGCGGTAGTTCTCCGCCTGCATGTTCAGATGCTGTCTGCGGTCGAACTCAAACAGGACTTTGAACAGGAAGTCACATAGTTTCTCGAAGTCCTCCCAGTGCATGATGAAGCAGCAGAACGGGATGAACAGCCCGTCGGTCAGCAGATAGGCAGAATAGGGATTGCCCTCCCCATATATGTCGTTCAGTATATCCACCACACAGTCCATGTCACGGTAGTTGTGAGCATCCTTATAGTGTCGGTACACCGATGCCATCCGCTGTGCATGCAGTATCTGGCATTCCCCACGGTCAAGACCGATGAAATGGGTAAACTGACGTCGGTAATGACAGAATCCCACGTACTGGCTCATCTTCTTGTTCTTCCACACCCAGTACATGGTGGTTATCTCCGAGTAGAATGCATTCAGATGATTGATGTTCTCACCCTCCACGTTCGAGTCGTTCCCTTTGAACAGACGGAACACATCATCCTCTGCCAGTCCAAAGTCCTCTATCTGAGTGTCGTCATGATAGGTAATCCAAATTTGAAGTTCACTCATGGTTATCATTATTAATGAAATAGGTAATTTTAATCTTCTTGCCTTTGATATCAATATTAATCCCATCGCCAGTGTCTTTATTGTACAACATCGATATAGCTTGGTTATCATCCCTATTACCTATCATCGTTGGATGTTCAATAGTTCGATAACTGCCCGCACATAGTTGCATCAACAGCTTTGTCTGACCATCCTTGTAGGAAGTGAGGCAAATTCCTTCGTCGGACTTTGTAATCAAGAAGATTTGTTTTCTATATATGAAGGCATTGAGTATGTCTATTGAATCATTTAGTTGGAGCAACAGAAATGGTCTGGTGTAACCACTGCGTTCCATTTGTGTATAACGTTCGCCTCCATAGGTCTTCGCCTGGTCTGGATGCCCAACTTTCCATATTTTCCATCTGCCGACGAGATAGTATAGTTGATCCAACTTAAGAATTCTTCGCGCAGTAGCCCTATAAACATGTCGTAGACCTGTCTGCTTATCCTTGAACATGCAAAATCCACTATTTGTAAAAAAACTATAGACTTTATACCGACTATCCTCATAGAACAAATCATCAGAAATCACTTTATCCCGTATTGTCCAACTGATGGTATCGAGGTAGAAATCATGCATATCTTCTGGAAATGATTTTGGCTCGTTCCCAAGAGCCTTTCCGTATTCGTAAAGGTCTCGCTCATAGTAATCATGAATATAATCTTCATTCCTTTTCAGTATCAATGAGTCGTTACGTACAAACATACACTGAACAACATCTCTATCCGAATGGATAAACTTAGGAACTTTGATGTCCTTCAAGATGTTTCCACGACCATCCAATGCGATAAGGTGTTGGCTTTCATCTTTCAAATGCGCCAACAGAAACCAGCGCTGATGATACCTCACAACCTTGGTTATGATATTATGGGAAAGATAATCCAGTTTCGGCATCACGATAGTATCGCGAGTCACCTTGAACTTCTGTGCATACGCGGAATCAACACCTATAAATAATATAATTAATATGATTATAGCTTTCATTATCTAATTAGTTTCAGGGTTATAACGTATAGCTTCTCCATAAGACATTGCCTCGAATTCTTTTGGGATCAAAGTCTTTGAATTTACAATACCAAAAAAGGAATAGCCTTCCTTTTCGTATATATATGCCGCATATTTATCAGGATCGCTAGGATTCAAATCGCTATATGGATGGGAGTGGACCATACTATTAAAACCGTCTATTGGGTCTCCACACATACCATCGTATACAAATATCGTCCTAATAACACATTTTGTATCATCACTTGGTGTTGCTCCTCCGTTATAAACGATTTGCCATTCTCCTTCGTTACTATAATTTTCAACAAGTAGTTTGTATAACTTCCAAGTTCCCCCTTCAATAACCATGAGTTTATTTCTGTCATTCGCAGAATCTTTCGGTTCATAACAGATATCCATAAAGTATAGTTTAAAAGTTTTATCACACTTATATCTTTCATTATTTACTATAAAATAATCGTTATCTCCATCAATCTCTGTTTTTATAATCTTGTTTTCAAAATCCTGTATTTCAGAATTAGGAACGCTGCTTATTGAATATTCATAATGTTTCCTTCCATCACCATTATTCTGCCCATTTCCATTTCCTCCACCATTATTTCCATTGCCACCACCGGTACCATTACCACCGCCTCCACCGCCTCCACCAGGAGGGTTGTTGCCACCATTTCCACCAGTTTCATCAGGACTTGGATTTGGATGGGGATTGATTCCATCATCATCCCAATCATCATCATCAAACGGATTGTCTCCAGATCCTATGTAGTAGTCACCATATATGACAATATCAGGAATGTCGTACATGTCTTTATAACCATGTCCTTCCACATAGCCGCCTCGCCATTGATTGGCACGGAACAAATCCTCATACTCACGATAAGTATACGGATTGGTTTCAGTTCCCTTTGTTGGATCTGCACCTGTCTGCCCTGAGCTTGTCGAAGGTGTCTGCCCTGAGCTTGTCGAAGTTGTCGACGTGCTCGCTGGAGCATTCAACGTTACTTTCTTGATAATCTTACCCATAATGATTTGATTTTAAATATTAAAATTGGTTTAGTTATTTTCGTTCTCTCTCTTGAACATCATATATTTTTTCCCTTCTTTTTCATTCAGTTCTTTCAACTGGCGGTTGAGGAGTGTGTCAGGCGTATAGCCTACTTCTGACATCAGGACAATCATATCCTCCTCGGTGTAATAGGTAATGGGCAGTGCAGAAACATGCTTGCCTTCATACCAAGTCAGCAGGATATACCTATCTGACAGCTTTGCCAGGTTCATGACCGCCTTCTTGATTTGTTCCGCTGGCATATAGGGCAACACATCCTTGCATAACACCATGTCGAACGGACTCTCCGCCTCCAACTCATCATCCAGCAAATCCGCCTGCACACACGGATCCTGGTCTTTCTCTATCAGTCGTGCCGACAGTTCCTCCGTATAAGGGTTGGCATCAAATCCCACAGCAGCAATATGCTGCTCCCTCAGTACGGCCACATCCATACCACATCCACATCCTGCGTCCAACACAGATTCAACACCCGTCAGTTGGCACAACCTGACAACTGCTGTTATATAGTCCTTGTCAAAGCCATACGCTTTGTAGCCATCATAATTCCATCCTCCGTTCGGCATCGCTTTCAAAGGCTGCTTGTCATACACGAAATACTTATCCAGCACCTCCATCATCTCATTGCTAATCGGCAATTCCATTTTCCTTGCAAACACACATGGCCTTTCCAACAGGTATCTCAGATGGTGGACATCCAGATTGGCAGGACAGTTACCGTTCTCATGCTTCATGCGGATAAAACGGAAGTTCGTGAACAGGATATCCTTACCCTTCTTCAGGTTCACCAGTACAGTTGCCGTGTACATCTCCTCCGGAGCGAATGTCATCCACATGCGCCAATACAGTAGCGGATGTCGACGCGTGTAATCGACAATCATCTGTGTGGACTTGCGAGTGATGGAAAACCACTGTGAGCAGCCATACAGATGATCGAACTGCTTCGGCAGCGAACGCTTGATGTCGTGCTTGCGTTGGAAACGAAGGATACGATGCATCTTGCCCCATGCCTTGTATCGGGTGGAGAACCAGTCGTAAGGGTAGTAGTACTGCAAACGCTGGAACGTGTTCCGCTCCCAGTTCATGTGAGGCAGGTGCACATATTGCAGACAGTCCTTGTCCTTATACTGCTCAAAGAACGAAAGGAACTCACCTAACGACATCATCGGGTAGTCCTGACTGCTGATAAGATGCACATACTCTGCATCGCATCGTTTCAATACCTCACGCATCATATACAGCTGGCAGCGCAACATACTGAATCCGCCCCAGTTCACATCGAACTTCTGGTACACCCTAACCACTTGAGGGAACGCCTCCAAGCGTTCCCTCTCCTCCTTGCTCACCTTAAACTTCTTGTCCAAATGGATAAGCACATAACAGTCATGGGTGAAGTACTCCACCAAGTGGCAGAGCTGCTCCATGTTCTTATGTGCCATAATCATAATTGCGTGCTGCATAAACTGAAATCGTTTTTATTGCTGTTATTAATTTAGTAACGTTTCAACTTTATTGCTTTGCATACTGCTACTTTTCTTAATTTTACGTAATATAAGCAGTTCCAATCCTAACCACGGAAAGAACGATAACGTATATGCTGACAGAATAAGAATGTCGGTTCCTATTTTGCGACTACCATCGAAATAATGCCCTGTTATAAAATCATAAAGAAAGGGGAGAATTAAAATAATCGTTAAACAACATATCACCCATTTATTATGCCATATATAACAGACTAATAGATAAAGGTATAAAGGACATAGGAGTATTACCACAATTATAGGCATAAGCAACGGCATAGGTGGCTCATAATACATCTGACCAAGTTCCATAGTGATACTTTCGCCCAAAAGTTTGGTAGCAAGATACCAACTGTAATAAAGCAATAATACCCATATTAAATTGATTATAGGTAATATCCAATATAAAACCTTTAAAAAAAACTGTTTGTTCATAATATAAAATTCTAAACAAATTTCTGTTAATGATTATTAGTTTTATATTATCTATATTTCAGTCACCATTGACATAATCAAAATACTTTGAACCTTTTGTGATAATATAATCCTTACCATTTAAAATGTATGTTATCCCCGCTCCAATATCTGCTAATAATTGATTAATAAATGGCCTGTTTGTGTCATCAAAATCATATGGATCGTATAACCCTATTGGATTACCATTAGAATCAAAAGTAATAATTGATGTTCCCAATGAATTCGCAAACTCTGTGTCATAGAATGATACGTGTTTGGAAAAATAAGTTTTATCACCTTCAATAATTTTATATTTAGTATTTGCGGATGGATTTATAGTACCTACAATTTTCTTCACTTTTACCCATTGCTCATCAGGCAATACCATGTCTCCTTCGCGTTTAACATGATGCCAAAAACACTCTGCGGCAAAAGGAGTAAGAGTCATTAATAATTGCGCAATTTTGATAATCATATATGGGGATAAGCCAGAAATACTGTATAATTCATCCCACATATCATAACTCGTTACATATCCTACTCCTTCTACATACCCACCAGGCCAAGTTTCGTTTACCTGAAGCATTCGCATTTCCAGTTCTGTATAAGGATTTGTTTGTGTTCCCTTCGTCGGGTCTGCACTCATCGGAGTGCTTTGTTCAGCGCTTAACCGAACTTTCTTTAGAATTTTTGTCATAATTGATAAGTTTTAATTGTTAATAATGTTATTTGTTTGTAAATCTCGTAATTTGTCTTTGAAGTACTCAATCGTTTGTTTCAACCCTTCGTCCAAAGGAACCATGGGCTTCCATCGGAGTACGGTCTTCGCCATTGTGATGTCGGGTTGGCGATGATGTGGGTCATCGGGTGGAATTGGCAGGAACATAAGCTCTGACTTACTGCCTGTCAGTCGGATAACCAACTCTGCCAACTCCCTGACACTGCGTTCATCGGGATTGCCAAGGTTGACTGGCCCCGTGAAATCATCATCTGTCTGCATCATCCGCATGATGCCCTCAATCAGGTCATCAACATACTGGAACGATCGGGTGTGACTACCATCGCCATAGATTGTGATGGGTTCTCCACGAAGTGCCTGCACAATGAAGTTCGACACCACACGTCCGTCACCTATCGCCATCCGTGGACCATAGGTATTGAAGATTCGGATAATCTTCACCTTCACACCATGTTTGCGATAGAAGTCCATACACAGGCTTTCTGCACACCGTTTGCCGATGTCGTAACAGCTACGCAGTCCGATGGGATTGACATTGCCCCAATAGTCCTCCTTTTGAGGATGCACGGATGCATCGCCATACACTTCGCTGGTGGATGCTTGCAGGATAGGGCAACCATGATCCTGTGCCAACTTCAACAGATTGAGCATTCCGATGACACAGGTCTCAGTGGTGTGGATGGGGTCATCTTGATAGTGGATGGGCGATGCAGGACAGGCAAGGTTGTAAATCTCGTCAATCCGCTCCAAACCCATGTAGGGTTGCACGATGTCATGATTGACAAACTGGAACAGCGGATGATCGATGAGCGGCTGTATGTTTCGGATACTTCCCGTCTGCAAGTTATCGATACATACCACTTGTCTGCCCTCATGAAGCAGACGACGGCAGAGGTGGGAGCCGATGAATCCGGCTCCCCCTGCCACCAATGATATGTAAGGATGGCCCTTCATACGTGTACGTTATTCAATCTCGAAGTAGCCTTCGTACTCTCCAGAACAGCTCGGCAGATAGATATCCACACGGTAGATGCCATGTGTAAGGGTGGAGATGTCCACTTCTACAGTTCCACTTCCACCTGTGATGAGGTCGAAGGTTTGCAACACCGTCTGATTGGTTAAGGTGTTGACCACCTCTACTTCGATACCTCCACTGTAGTCCTCTACATCTATAAATAAGGTGTCGGATGTGTAGGATGCAGATACTGGAAGTTCATAGTCGTTGGGGAGGTTGTCTGTACCAGGATTTGAACCTCCTTTCACTTTAATCTTAATAGGATTACGAGGAGGTGTTCCATTTCCACCACTCTGCGCATTGAGGCTTACAAAAGCCAAGCAGAATAACAATGCTGTTAATAAACTCTTCTTTGCCATAATTGATTCTATTTTTTAATTGTTTGACAATAAAACTATTTTCGGCGGCAAAGGTACTGCTTTTATGAATAGTGACCAAGAAAAATCGGGGTAATACTTCCAAACAGAAAAATCGGGCCCACAACAATATGTGGACCCGATTTTTAGCTTATATATCTAAAAAATGGTGGGGTAAAAGTGTAAAACATGAAATAAAAAGAGGTCGTCTTAATGGTATTTTTCGATGATTTCGTCAAGAGTTACGTCATTATCCATAACTTTAAAACCTTCGCGTTTCAGTTTCTGTCTGCGCTTCTTGATTGCCTCAGTTCCTAAAAGAAATATCTGGGCAATATTCCTATTTGGTACTTTCATCCGCACCAGCATACATAGTTGAATATCTTCTTCGTCGAACGATTTGTATTCACTTCGTAGCTTCTTGACAAATCCATTATCTGCGGCATTTAATGTATCTTCGATTTCTCTCCATATTTCTTGAGTCATCTTGATGTTTTCTGCATCAACCAGATCCGTTCGTAATTCTGCCAGATGTCGCAGGAAATGCTTTTGAAACAAAGACATCGTGATACTCTTCTGATGAATAATCTTTTTGTTAATATCAATCTGCATTGCCTGCTCTTTTCTGATTCTGTTTTGCTCTGCAATATAGCGTCTGCGACTTTGAATATCGGCATAGCGTCGCAGTTTTCCCTTATATCTTCTATATATGATGTAGCCAATAATTCCCAATATAATCAAAATCAATGCAAACACACAAATGCCGAATATTATCCGTTGTCTAAGGGCATATACATGCTGACGCTCATTCTGTAATTCTTTCTTCAAGGTCTCCTGATAGTATTCATCCTTTGTCTGTTGGATGTTGGTGAACATGTCAACTGTTGCAGCCTCCAAAGAATCTGCATAACGCCTTGCTGCTTCATAATCTTTCTGGACGTGTGCAAGTTGCAACAATTCCTCAAAAACCACTTGCCGTGTTTTCTTGTCAGAGGAATGAATTGACAACAAAGTGTTTTTTGCCTGCTCCAAAGAATCACAAGCAAAATAGCAATCTGCCAACGAGAATAGGGATGCGTCGCGTGTGTGATCAGTCAGCCCTTGCAGACCTCGTTTTGCTAATTCAAGGGCTTTCGGATAGTCTTGAGTATAATAATAGCAATCAGACAAGCGGCGAAGTGATTCATACTGCTGTATTTCCAACTGTAGGTCACAAGCTAATTGATATGCTTCTTCTGCATAACTGAAGGCAGAGTCAGTAAAGCCCACAGAAAGGTAGTCATTGCTCAGTGAATTAAGTAAAGATATGTAGTTCGCTGGTTTATCCTTACACCTATTATATATATCAATAGCCTTCTTCCTCAACTGAATAGCCAACTCTGTATTGCTCCATGTGATTGTACTTGCAAAATGGTCATACGCCATATAGCATGTACGCCAGTCCTCCACCTGTTCCGAGCAACGAATCGCCTCACGGAAGAGGTCCTCTGCCCGCTTCGTGCTATCACGGGAAGCCTCGAAGCGAGCCAAATAGAATGCACTACGACCCAAACGACGGATGTTCTCATACGAGGTACCCTGCTCCTTATAATATATATAGGAGGGACGAATCAAACTGTCGGTAGTCACTCCCTTTCCCTCCATCGCATCGGTCATGGTACGCAGCAAGCCATAAAGGGAACGGACCCTCTCCCCGCTCTCCCTTAAAGGGCGAGAGCTAATAGAATCCAGCAACATGCTTGCACTGTCAGGATACTCAGGCAGATATGCCTCTGCTCGCTCCATCACAGCCCTCACCTCCCTGTCGCCCGTACAGGCAACAAAGAGCAACAACAGTCCGATGATATACAATCCTTTGTGCATATATGAATTTTGTGTTGCAAAGATAGCTATTTTAATGCATAATTAATAATGCATAGTTCATAATTATTTGCATATTCCGGTTTTTTCTTCTAAAACACCCTACGTTTTTGTTGTATGCGGCCGTTAATTAACCCAAAGGAAGCGGGCAAGGCGTTTAGTTCCTATGGGTTGGGGAGGTGGCTATGCTCTTGAAGTGGCGATCGAACTGCGCAAGGCGCTGAAGGGTCTGGTAAAGAGATAAGTATTAACGGTGTGTTTTCTTCTTCTTCCTTTTAACTTTTCTTGACATGTGTCAATATATCGTTAATAATTCGAAAAAAGTTGACAAATTGTTTGGTGGGGTGGGGAAAAGGCCGTAACTTTGCAGCCAAATTCAAAGATACACGACAAAATGACATCTGCGAAGGTATATAACACAGCTGTTCTGAATAATCAGAATAATAATCAGCAGAACCAGAATAATAACTGGCTCTCTGTTGTTCGTTGTGTGAATTCTACCAGTCGGATGAACATATAAAGACTGAACAATAGAGATTATATTAATAAATAAGGAAAGGCTGGTTCGAAAGAATCAGCCTTTTTTGTAGCTACAACACAAACACAGAGAAAAATCATTAAGTATTAACACAACACAAACACAAGGTAAAACATGAAAAAGATTGAAGCAATTATCCGAAAGACTCGGTTTGAGGATGTGAAGGAGGCTCTTTTGGAGTCGGACATCAACTGGTTTGAGTATCATAACGTTCATGGTATCGGTCAGAGCCGTGAGGAGAGAATCTACCGCGGTGTGCAGTATTCGACTGACGTGATTGAGCGTGTGGCTATCACAATTGTGTGCCGCGACCAGTTTGTAGAACCTACAGTCAACGTCATATTGAAAGTGGCTCATACTGGCGAGGTTGGCGACGGCCGTATCTTCGTGAGCGATATGATCGACACATGGAGCATCCGAACGGGTGAGCATGGCGACACAGTTCTGAGGGACAAGAAGTAGGCCCCCCTCCTGTCCCCCCTCAAGGGGGATGATAATAACAACACAACACAAACACAAACCCCGCACCTCCGTTCGGGTTCCCCCTCTTAGAGTAGGGGGTTAGGGGGAGGCTTAATATTATGAACGAAATAGGTTTATCACTCGATACAGTTTGGATGCTTTTGGCAGCCATGTTAGTTTTCTGGATGCAACCAGGTTTTGCATTGTGCGAAGCAGGTTTCACTCGTCGTAAGAATGCGGCAAACATTTTGATGAAGAACTTTGTGGACTTTATGTTCGGTAGTCTGTTGTTCTTCTTTATAGGCTTCGGATTTATGTTCGGAGGTGATATTCTCGGCGGATTCGTCGGTATACCTAACTGGGGCGACCTGAGCTTTTATTCAGGCGACCTGCCAGTAGAGGGTTTCTTGATTTTCGAGACAGTTTTCTGTGCCACAGCTGCTACCATCGTGAGCGGAGCCATGGCCGAACGCACTAAGTTCTCTATGTATTTGGTCTATAGCGCCTTTATCTCACTGATTATCTATCCTGTAGAAGGCCATTGGACTTGGGGCGGCGGTTGGCTCTGCAACGATGCAGCTGACGGATTCATGATGTCGACGTTTGGCGATGTATTCCACGATTTTGCAGGTTCTGCTATCGTGCACAGCGTAGGTGGCGTCCTGGCTTTTGTCGGTGCGATGGCACTGGGTCCACGTCTTGGTAAGTATAGCAAGGACGGTAAGAGCCGTGCTATTCCTGGACACAACCTGGCACTTGCTGCTCTTGGCGTATTCATTCTCTGGTTAGGTTGGTTCGGCTTCAACCCAGGTAGTCAGTTGGCTGCAAGCGGTGAGGTGAACCGTACGGCCATCAGCCATGTATTCCTGACAACCAACCTTGCAGCAGTAGCTGGCGGTGTGGCAACAATGTTCGTCACTTGGTTGAAATATGGCAAGCCATCTCTCTCTCTGACCTTGAACGGCATCTTGGCAGGACTTGTAGGTATCACAGCTGGTTGCGACCTTGTTTCACCTATCGGAGCCGTTATCATCGGTCTTGTCTGCGGTACTGTCTTGGTCTTCGCCATTGAGTTCATCGATCACAAACTCCACATTGACGACCCTGTAGGTGCAAGCTCAGTACATGGTGTATGCGGTATCCTTGGCACCCTGATGACAGGTTTGTTGGCTACAGAGAACGGTGCTTTCTACGGCGGCGGTTGGGGTTTCTTCGGAGCCGAGTGTTTCGGAATCCTCATGATTGACCTCTGGGCAGCAGCTTGTGGATTCGTCCTGTTCTACGGCATCAAGAAACTGCATGGACTCCGTGTGGATGCCCGTATCGAGGAAGAAGGTCTTGATATTTATGAACATGGAGAGAGTTGTTATAACTGAAAGACCCATCCCCAACCCCTCCCTCAGTCTTCCCCCTTCGGGGGACTGAGGGGGGACAAGAACGGATTTTTCCCCCTTCGCGCTCCCCCCAAGGGGAGAGAGGAGTGGAGTAAATAGTTAAAGAATTTATAAACAATCAAAATAGGAACAATTATGAAAACAATTTTTATTAGTACAATCTTATCTATATCAACGCTCACCTCAATAGCACAGGTATCTACTCCCCTCCCTCGCAGGGAGGGGCCGGAGGTGGGTCTTGGTAGTGACATCGTAAGTAGTTATATTTGGCGTGGTCAAGATCTGGGAGGTGTGAGCCTGCAACCGACACTTGGTTTGGAGTATAAAGGCATTTCGCTCTCGGCTTGGGGAAGTGTAGGACTTGCCGATCCTGCCGATACGAAAGAGTTTGATATCACACTCGGGTATACCATCGGAGGCCTGAACATAGGCATTACTGACTACTGGTTCAATGCTGGGCTTGATCCACAGGATCGCTACTTCAAGTATGATGCCCATGGTACAAACCATGTGTTCGAAGCAAACATCGGCTACGATTTCGGAGTGGTAAGTGCACAGTGGTACACGAATATCTCTGGCAACGATGGAGTGAACAAGGATGGCAAGCGCGCCTATAGCAGTTATTTTGAGGTTGCCGCCCCCTTCAAACTCGCTACCTGTGACTGGACAGCTACCGTTGGAGCAGTTCCTTATGCCACTGATTTCTATGGCACAAACGGCTTTGCAGTAACCAACCTGGCAGTTCGTGCATCGAAGGACATAAAGGTGACAGACTCGTTCTCCATCCCCATCTTCGGAGAAGTCTCGGCCAATCCTTGTAGTCAGAAAGCCTATCTGGTCGTAGGAATGAGTTTGGGATTGTAAGTGAAAAATGAAAAGTGAAAAATAAATTATACATTTTACATTATACATTATAAAATGAATTATGTGTGGATTTGTAGGAATATTAAAGATTAAGGGCGATGCTCACCAGAAGCGTGAGCAAGCCCTGAAGATGTCGGCCAAGATTCGTCATCGTGGACCAGACTGGAGCGGAATGTATAGTAGTGACAAGACTGTCATCTCACATGAACGGTTGGCCATCGTCGATCCGCTATCTGGCGGCCAGCCTCTCTATTCGCCCGACCGAAAGAAAGTACTGGCAGTCAATGGCGAAATCTACAACCACCAACTTCTGAGGATGGAGACTGACATCCAGTATCAGTATCAGACAGGAAGTGATTGCGAAGTAATCCTGGCTCTCTATGAGCAGTATGGAGTCGATTTCATTGATAAGCTCAACGGCATCTTTGCGTTCGTACTCTATGACTCAGAGACCGATGACTTCCTCGTGGCTCGTGACCCAATCGGCGTCATACCTTTATATATAGGATATGATAGCGACGGAACGATTTATGTAGCTTCTGAACTGAAGGCTTTGGAAGGTCAGTGTGAACGATTCGAACCATTCCCTCCCGGACATTTCTGCACAAGCAAGCACGGCGGCAAGATAGAACGTTGGTACAAGCGTCCATGGATGCAGTACGAAGGCATGCATTGGAGTACATCCGACCGAGCTGAGGCGGTGCAGCAAGTCAAGCAGGGACTGATGGCAGCCGTGAAGCGCCAGTTGATGAGTGATGTGCCATACGGAGTGCTCCTCTCAGGTGGACTGGATAGTTCAGTCGTATCTGCTATTGCCAAGCTCTACGCAGCCAAGCGTATTGAGACCAACGATGAGCACGATGCCTGGTGGCCTCGTCTCCATAGCTTTGCTGTTGGATTGAAAGGTGCGCCCGACTTGGCGAAAGCGAAGGAAGTAGCCGACTATATCGGTACTGTACACCACGAGGTGAACTACACCATCCAAGAAGGTCTCGATGCTATCCGCGATGTGATTTACTATACTGAGACGTATGATGTTACGACCATCCGAGCATCTACCCCTATGTACCTGTTGGCCCGTGTCATCCGTAGCATGGGTATCAAGATGGTATTGAGCGGTGAAGGTGCTGACGAGATATTCGGAGGTTATCTTTACTTCCACAAGGCTCCGAACGCAAGGGAATTCCATGATGAGACCGTGCGGAAAATCAGCAAACTTCACTTCTACGACTGCCTCAGAGCCAATAAATCACTCATGGCATGGGGTATCGAAGGACGTGTACCGTTCCTCGATAAGGAGTTCCTCGACATCGCTATGTCCATCAACCCGGAACTGAAGATGTGTCCTGGTTCAACCATCGAGAAAGGTGTGGTTCGTGAAGGTTTTGCCGATATGCTTCCTCGCAGTGTGGCATGGCGACAGAAGGAACAGTTCAGCGATGGAGTAGGGTATAGCTGGATCGATACGCTGAAGAAGATTACCTCAGAAGCTGTCACAGACGAACAGATGGCACATGCGGCCGAGCGATTCCCGATTAATCCCCCGCTCTGTAAAGAGGAGTACTACTATCGTAGCATCTTTGCCGAGCACTTCCCAAGCGACTCTGCTGCCCGTAGCGTAAACCAAGAGGCCAGCGTAGCATGTAGTACAGCGATTGCGCTCCAATGGGATGAAGCATTCAAGAACATGAACGATCCTAGTGGACGCGCCGTAAAGGGAGTACATGAACAGGCATATTGAGGCGTTAGGCATTAGACTTTAGTCAATTGACAATTAAAAATAATACAAACACAAAAAATAATCACACAACCCCACACCTCCGTTCGGGTTCTCCCTCTTGAAGAGGGGGTAAAGGGGAGGAGTTTAATTATGAGTAAACTAAGATTTGACGTGGTACAGGATGCTTTCAAGAAGAAGGCCGTACCAGCAGAGAGTCCAGCCGAGAGGACTTCGAAGTATTTCGGTGAATTAGTGTTCAACCGTGAGAACATGCACAAGTATCTGAACACAAAGACCTATGAGGCACTCATCGACTGTATCGACAACGGTCACCCACTTGACCGTGCTACAGCTGACGAGGTGGCTGAAGGTATGAAGACGTGGGCTATGGAACATGGTGTGACACATATCACCCACTGGTTCCAACCTCTCACAGAGGGCACCGCCGAAAAGCACGATTCCCTGATGGAGTACGATGGTAAGGGCGGAATGCTTGAGCAGTTCGACGGCAAGTCGCTCATCCAGCAGGAACCGGATGCAAGCTCGTTCCCAAGCGGCGGAATCCGTGCAACATTCGAGGCCCGTGGCTATACGGCATGGGACCCGACTTCTCCTGTATTCATTCAGGACGATACGCTCTGTATC
>Ga0310696_10005405_pt1 | contig 15425 bp, 14 predicted proteins | sample AusTroGonzalo_MG_4_FD_203885 | JGI IMG/M metagenome (GOLD analysis project Ga0310696, IMG submission 203885) | Bovine rumen microbial communities from tropical cattle in Woodstock, Queensland, Australia - Gonzalo_02 (v2) (version 2) | ecosystem: Host-associated > Mammals > Digestive system >...
TTTCACGCCGCCCCGGGTGGAAACCGTGTTCGACACACTGCAGCCGGATTTCCGGTTCTTCCTGAAACATCGGATCAACGCCCTGTTCATCGAGGCGGAGATCGACTGGGTGTGTCCGCAGAACTTTATGATGCTCAACTATTATGCCGCAAGCAGGCTCCTGGTGGATCCGGATCAGGATCCGGAGGCGCTGGCGGAACAGTTCATCGAAGGATATTACGGTGCGGACGCCGCGCCGGTCATGCTCAAGTATTTCCGGCTGATCCGCGAAGGCGTCAGGAACGACCCGCAGACTCCCACCTCCGCAATGGCCGCGCTGTGGAAATTCACCACACCCGGATTTCTGCTCTCCATGTACCGGGATCTTTCCGCCGCGGCGGAAAAAACCGCCGACCCGCGGGCCGCCGCCCGGATCCGGGCCGAACTGATCACGCCGATCTGGTGTACCCTCTACTACTGGCCCGCCTGTGAAAAAACCTTTACCGAAGCGGGGATTCGGCGGGAAAGGCTCATCGACGAGTGCCGGTCTCTGGTCAAACAATATATCCGACGCTTTTCCTGCCGCCGCCCGGACAAGGTCGAACAGATCTTCGAGGAACGGTTCAAGACTGTGGCCGAACTGCCGGTCCGCCCGGCAAAATTCAAAAATGTTCCCGCCGCCGATTTCCGCATGATCACGGCTTCGGCATTCACCCTCCCGGAAGGACATGGGCTCAGCGTGGTCGAAGATCCCGACTCCGAGCAGGGAAAAGCGCTCCGGTCCGCCTCGCCGAACCCGGAGCGTCACGGGATCGACAGGATCATCTCGCCCAAAAGCAATCCGCACAAGTTCCGGACCACAAACTTCGTGATGAGCAGTCTGGACGGCAAGATCCAGACTTTCCTGAAAAAGATCCCGACGGACGAAAAATATCACTGGTACCGGATCCCCGGCCGGATAGAACTCAAGGAGCGTTCCAATTTCTGGGGACAGGGGTGGAGCATCAATGCCCGGACCAATTACTGGTACACCCTGACCTACGGCGATGCCGCGGACAACACATGGGATCAAGTTTGGTTCTCCGCAAAATTCACCGGACCGGCCTATGTGCCGAATTCCTCGTCACCCAACGCCATCTACATCGATATGGCGGTCATCACCCGCGGAGAACCGGATCGGGAATTCCTTCCGCTGCTGAAAAAAACGGACACCGTCGCGAATGCCGGTTCGACGATTCCCCCCGGCTGGACCGTCAACGGCTCCCCCGGCGAAGTTTCGGTTTCCGGATCGCCGGACCGGCTGAAACTCGTCCTCGCAGCCGCCGCCGGGCCGGTCACGCTCTACTCTCCCGGCCTTCCCTGCCGTCCGACGGATGTCCTGATGATCCAGACCGATCACGCCGGCGGCGGCGGGATGCTGGGGATCCATTTCCTCGACCGCGACGGGAAACCGATCCTGACCCGGAAAATGGATCTCAAAGGCGCCTCAGGGCACAGGGAAATGGTGGCCGATCCGACCACCGGCTTGAAACTGTACACCGGGATCGTCTCCTGCCGCTTCTTCGTCACGGTCAAAAAAGGCGAAACGGTCAGCCTCGGCAATCTGAAAATCACCAGGGCGGAAGAATTGAACAGAAAGTTCTGACTTGAAACCATATCGCAAAAAAGCATTTCAGAGAAAGGAAAAGACGAAATGAAAATCGGAGCATTGGACAGCTCTCTTCGCAAGCCTCTTGCGGAAACTGTCCGGAAATTTGCGGAAATGGGTCTGCAGGGGATCCAGATCAGGATCCGCCCGGAATTTCTTGCTTTTCCCGATGCCAGACTGGACGAGATCCGCGCCCTGTGTGCCGATCACGGTCTGATCATCTCGGCCGTTTGCGGGGATGATATGGGAACGACCAGATTCGGCGTCAGGGACGAATGGCACGATCGGGTCTTTCTGTGCAAGGCGGTCGCGGATATCGCCGCCAAACTTCAGACCCATGTGATCACCACGCACATCGGCGTGATCCCGAACGACCGGAATGACGAAGTGTACCGGATCATGGCCGACGCCCTTCGGGAATGCGCCAGCTACGCGGCCGCCAAGGATGCCGTGTTCGCGATCGAAACGGGTCCGGAAAAACCGGAAACGCTGCTGAACATGCTTCACGATGTCGATTCCAGGGGGCTGGGGGTCAATCTCGATCCCGCCAATCTGCGCATGGTCACATGCGTCGACCCCGCCCATGCGGTCGAAGTCCTCGGGAAATATATCGTCCACACGCATGCAAAAGACGGCATCAATTTTGCCCCGGGCTCGGTCCCCGCGCATTACCATGCGTACAATGCCGACGGCAGTCTCCGGGTCTTCGACGAACCCGGTCCCAAACGGCAGGAGGTCCCGCTGGGACAGGGACAAGTCCCGTGGGACTCCTATCTCGAAGCGCTCAGGAAGGCCGGATACGACGGTTTCCTGACCATCGAACGGGAGTGCGGGACGGATCCCGAGGGCGATATCGTTCTCGCGAAAAATTTTCTGACGCAAAAACTGGGTTAGGAGGCGATCATGAACGGAAAGATCCGGGCTGCGATCATCGGTTACGGCGGGATGGGGCATTTTCATGCCAACTGCTATCCGAAACAGAAGCATGTGGAACTGGTCGCGATCTGCGACGCCGATCCGCAGAGATTCCGACAGGAAACCGTGGAGATCAATACGGGGAAAAGCGAAAAGTTCGACCTGAGGACCGTCCGGACATACCGGTCTTATGAGGAACTCAAAAAAAATGAAACCTTTGATATGCTGGACATTTGCCTGCCCTGTCATCTTCACGCGGCATGCGCGGTCCGGGCGATGGAGGACGGATATCACGTCCTCTGCGAGAAACCCATGGCCCGCACATCGGCACAGGCCGATCTCATGATCCGGGCCGCCCGTAAAACGGGACGGAAGCTGATGGTCGCCCAGTGCGTCCGTTTCGCCGAAACGCACAATTTCCTGAAAAACGCTTATGAGCGAAACACCTACGGCAAACTGCTGCGGATGGATCTCCGCCGCAACAGCGCCATGCCGGCCGGTCCGAGCTGGTACCGCGATCCCGAAAAAAGCGGAGGCGCGCTGCTGGATCTGCATCTGCACGACACCGATTTCATCCATTACATGCTCGGCATGCCGGATGCCGTCCGAACTTACGGCATCGTCCGCGACACGGGCGGGATCGATGATCTGATCACGAATTACATCTATAAAAACGGCCCCCTGGTCAGCGCGGAAGGCAGCTGGTGCCGGAGCGGCTGGTACGGCAGTGCTCAGGCGATTTTTCAGAAGGCCACTTTGGAGATCGTCAACTACGGTCTGATCCGGATCTCCCGGCTGGACAGGGAAACGGAAGAGATCAGATTCGACGCCGGCGGCTTCCCCAATCCCAAATTCAACGAGATCGCATATTTTGCCGACTGCATCCGTCTGGACCGGGAACCGGAACAGTGCACGCCGGAAAGCACGCGCGATTCCATCCGGATCGCCGAGGCGGAGGAACGCTCCGCCCGTTCGAAACGGAAAGTCAGTCTGTTCAGGAAAAAATGATCCTCCACCGAAAGACGGCTGCAAATGATACGAGACATCAAAAAGCAAGACAAAGGAAACATCATGCGGAAGAACAGGGTATCTTCTCTTTCAGAGAGAGACGGTCGGCGGAGCGGGTTTACGTTGATAGAGCTTCTGGTCGTAATCGCCATCATCGCCATTCTGGCGGCGATGCTCATGCCCGCGCTGCAGCAGGCCAGAGAACGGGGCAAGCAGAGCAGCTGCCAATCCAACCTCAAACAGATCGGCCTGGCATTCACGCTTTACGCCGACATGTTCAACAACTGGATCCCCAGTTACTCGACGGCGGAGTGCTACGGTCAGCAGGGAGATTTGACAAGCCGGCCGTGGATCATGCTGCTGGCCCGCCAGACGAAGCTGTTCGATTACTCCGACAACTGGGCCCGTGCCGCAACTCCCCCGGAACAGAAGGGTGTGCGTTTCTGTCCTTCCGTGACGAAAAATGCGACGAGTCCCACCTCTTACGGGATCAATATGAGTCTGGGCATCAACTGTGCCCCCGCGCCGAAACCGGCAGGGATCCGCGACAGGCAGTACTGGGGCGGTGTGTGGCTGACTTCCGACGGGATGGGCATCTTTGCGAAAGTGGACAGGGTGCCGGCTCCCGGCCGTCTGGCGACCGCGGGGGACAGCTCATCGGGATACTCGATCAAGCCCAACAGCGAATCTACCGTCTGGCCCGGCGTCGCCAAGGGCGCTGAGCTGCGGCACAGCGACAAGCTGAACATGGCTTTTCTCGACGGACATGTCGAAACAATGGGAGCCGCTCAGGTCCCCTGCTGGTTCTCCGGCGATACGGTCATCCGGCTGAACAAGCCCTGGTATTGAGGATATCCGAAGGCGGAGGATACCGGACACCGATCCTCGCAAGACATTTTTCCGCCTGTTCCCGGCCGGGAAACGGCCTGAAAACTCAAAACGGCGTCCGCGGGATCAGTCCGCGGACGCCGCTTGTCTTATCGAACGGTTCTGTTTTTCCGGTCGACCGGCCCGGTCAGAAATCGAAGTGATACTGATCGAGATGGTAGGTCTGCTGGAGTTCCTTCATGGTCTTCTGCAGCGCCTCGTTGACGGGCACGCCCTGGGTGCTGCGGCGGACGAAGTTCTCGTACTCCTTCTCGCCCGCGGTGTAGATGCGGGTGCGGCCGGGGGCCTTGCGGGAGTTGCGCAAAGTGCGGAGGATCTCGCCCGCGGTGTGCTTGAAGTCCTCGGGATCGATGAAGTTGGCGATGTTGATCGCGATGAAGAAGTGGCCCAGATGGTAGGGCTGCTTCGCGCCTTCGGGGGAGAAGCCCAGCAGGCCCTTGAGGAAACTGCCGTGCTGGAGCGCGGCGCTGAGGATCTCCACCACCGTGGCGTAGCCGTAGCCCTTGTAGCCTGCGGTCTCCTCGCCCAGTCCGCCCAGGGGCGTGAGGGCGGCCTTGCCCTTGACCAGGTCTTCGAGGATCTGCAGCGTGTCGGTGCGGGTGTTGCCGTTCTCGTCGATGACCCACCCGGGAGGCAGTTCCTTGCCGGCGCGGCCGTAGACTTCGATCTTGCCCCGCTGGGAGACGCTGGTGGCGCAGTCCAGGAAGAAGGGGAATTTCTCGTCCGTGGGCATGGCGAAGGTCAAAGGATTGGTCCCCAGCATGTTCTCCACGCCGAAGGTGGGGGCGATGGAGGGCCGGGCGTTGGTGCCGCAGATGCCGATCATGTTCCTTTTGGCCGCCATCAGCGCGTAGTACCCGGCGATGCCGTAATGGGTGGAGTTGCGGACGACCGCCATGCCCATGCCCAGTTCTTCGGCCTTGTCGATGGCATACTGCATGGCCTGTTTGCTGGCGACCATGCCCATGCCGTCGTGGGCGTCGATGACGGCGGTGGTCGGGGACTTGCGGACCCACTCCACCTCGGTCACGGGCTTCTGGATCCCGGCGTTGATCCGGTCGATGTAGATGGGCTTCAGCCGCCCGATGCCGTGGGAGTCGATCCCCAGCTTGTCCGCGGTGATCAGCACCTCGGCGCAGGTGGCGGCGTCGGAAGCGGGCACCCCCGCGCCGATCAGCGCGTCGCGCATGAAGTTTTCCAGCGTTGCGAAATCGATGTAACAGATCTTCCCGTCCATCCCCGGTTTTCCTTTCCTTTTTCCGCGTCCGGAAGACCCGGCCGCGTGTTTAGCTTGTTGTTTAGTCATAAAATACCCCGGTCTTCACAAAAAATCAAGGGGAAAATTTGCAAAAGCGCGTCCCGGAGGGTACATTAACGGCATCGGGGAAAAAGCAATGGATCTTCTGAGGATATCGCAAAACGTCCGGGCGCTGCGGATCGCCCAGGGCATGACGGTGGACCAGCTGGCCGCGAAAAGCGGCTTCAGCAAGGGCTTCATCTCGCAGGTGGAGAATTTCCGGCTGACGCCGTCGCTCAAGGCCATCAACAGGATCGCCGCGGCGCTGGGCACGGAGGTCTCCGTGCTGTTCCAGAGCGAGGCGCAGGTGCCGGAATACACCTTCGGCAACATCGGTTCGGGCGAGGAGGTCACCCGGGACAACGGCGGCCATTTCGGCATCGTTTACCGCTCGTTAGCCTACCGCCAGATCGGCCGGGGCATGGATCCCTTTCTCATCGAATACCACAGGGCCGCCGAGGAGCGGGCCTTCATGATGCACGACACCGAGGAGTTCTACATCCTGCTGGAGGGCGAGGTGGATTTCTTCATCATCGAGGAGAAGAACCGCACCCGCATGAAGGCCGGGGACACGGTGTATCTCAAGGCCAATATCCCCCACCGGGTCGCCCTCGCGCCGGACTGCGCCTACGCCAAGGCCCTCAACGTCTACGCGGGGCCCCCGGCGTAACGCCTCTTTCGACAAGCTCCTTTTCCAGAATTTCCGCGGCGGCGGCCACCAGTCCGGGACAGGGTCTTTCCCTGTAGTAGGCGGCCGTCCGCTTCTCGGAGACGGGGGAGTCCGCGCCCGCGCGCTCTTCTCCCAGCAGTTCCCGGCAGATGAGGGATCCGGTCCGGGCCCGGAACTCTTCCGCCAGTTTCCGCACGAGGGCGTAATGGGCGTCTTTGGCGGCTTTGTCGGCGGGATCGGTGTTGCCGAAAAGAATATTGACGACAAGCGTCATGCCGGAAACGGCGCCGCAGATCTCCCGCAGACGCCCAACGCCGCCGCCGAAACCCGAGGCCAGACGCATGGCCTCCTCGTCCGAGAGACCGCACTCCGGGGCGAAGGCCCGCAGAACGGACTGCGCGCAGTTGGCGCCTTCTCTGAAATAATTTTCGGCCAGTTCTTTTTTCGTCATTTTCACACCTCGAAATCATCGGTTTTCACAATTTTGGGCCGGTACGACGGTCTTTTGCCGCACAGCGCCCGGCGCCGGGATATGGTCAGCAGAAAAACGGCCGCCGCGCCGGCCTTGACCAATTCCTTCGCGGCGGCGGTCAGCGTGGAGCCGGTGGTGTAGACGTCGTCCACCAGCAAAATCTTCTTTCCGGCGACCCGTTCGGGCGAGACGCAGACGAAAGCCCCCCGGAGATTTTTCAGCCGGGCGGTGCGGCCGAGGGTGGCCTGCCGCCGTCCGAGGCGGGTGCGTTTGAGGAGGACGCGGAAGGGCACGTGCAGATACCGGGCCGCGGATTCCCCGAAAAGCGCCGCCTGATCGTAGGAGCGCAGCGCCTTGCGCAGCCAGTGCATGGGGACGGCCGTGACGAGATCGGGGGCGAAGCCGGCCTCGGAGACTGCATCCGCGCCGAGGCGGCCCAGGGGACGGGCCAATTCCGGATGACCGCCGTATTTCAGCTTGTGGATCAGCGTCCGCCCCAGTCCCCGGTGCTCGAAAAGCGAAATGCTGTCGCGCCACAGGGGCCTGACATGGTTGGCGACGCACCGGGAGCAGAGCGCGAGGACGCCGTCCAGTTCGCCGCCGCACCCGGGACAGCGCCGGACGGGCTTGACGGCATAGAGTTTCGCGAGGCAGTCCGGACAGATGTGGCCCGCCCCCTGCCCCGCCCCCGTCCCGCAGACGGGACAGGGCAGAAGATTGAGCCGCCGCCAGAGCCTTTTCCAGAGAGGGAGAGGCGGTTCCGGGCGGGGCGTCGCGGGCGTCGCTGCGGGAGGGCGCTGCGGCGGCAGGATCGGCAGATAGTCGGCGTTCCGGCGGAAACTCAGGAGTTTGCCGTCGGGCGCGTACTCGATCTCGACAAGGTCGAACCGGGAAGAGACGGCGGGATCCCCGAGGAGCGCCAGATAGACCCGGGAGGCGTTGTAGTTGCGCCTGCGCTGGCGGGGCGAAAGGTTGCCCGCGGGCGAAAATCCCGCCTTGCGGTGCAAAGTCTTCACCTCGACGAAATGGATCTCCTCCCCGTCCCAGGCGACGATGTCCAGCTCTCCGGCCTTCGTCCGCCAGTTGCGGGCCCAGATCTCGAAGCCCTGCTCTTCGAGGGCGGCGGCCGCGAGGGCTTCTCCCCTGCGTCCCAGGGCCTGACGGGCCCGGCGTCCGGCGGCAAAGGAATTCATGGCTTCTCCGCGATCACGAAACGGTCGCGTCCGGTCAGGTCCCGGGCGATGCGGGCCGAAAGACCCAGCTCTCCGAAAAGCGCCGCAAGAAGCGGAGCCTGGAAGGGGGAGAGCTCGAACGCCGCTTTTCCGCCCGGAGCCAGATGCCGGGGCAGCGCCCCCGCGGCCCGCCGGATCACCCCGAGCCCCTGTCCGGGGGCGACGAGAGCCAGCGCGGGCTCGTGATCCCGCACCTCGGGGGAGAGCGTTTCGTACTCCTCCTCGGTCACGTAGGGCAGATTGGCCGCGACGAAATCGAAGGTCTCGTTTTCCACGGCGGAAAAGAGGTCGCTTTCGAGGAACCGGATCTTCGCGCCGCACTGCCGGGCGTTGCTCCGGGCGACCTCGAGCGCCCCGGGGCTCACGTCCACGGCCGTGACGTCGATGTCGGGCCGCTCCGTCGCCGCGGCGATCGCGATGGCGCCGGAGCCCGTGCCCAGATCGAGAAGTCTGCCGTTCCGCGGCAGGGAAAGGAGAAGGATATCCACCAGAAGCTCCGTCTCGGGACGGGGGATCAGGACCGCGGGCGAAACGCGAAGTTCGAGGTCCCGGAAACAGGCCCGTCCCGTGAGGTACTGCAGGGGCTCCCTGCGGCAGCGGCGGGCGGCGAGACGGCGCAGAAGCGTCTCCGTCCCGGGCGCAAGTTCCGGCCCGGGTCCCAGCTCCATTTCGAGGGCGGGGATCCCGGCGGTCTCCGAGACTAGACGCAGAGCGTCCGCCCGGGGCGTCTCCACGCCCGCGGCGGCAAAGTCCCGCTCGAATATCCCGACAAGTTCTTTCGGCGTCATGTCTCTCCCCGCTCCGAAGGGCCTGAAAATTCCGATTCTCCGAAAGAAAATATAGGCTTTTTCCCCTCTTTTTGCAAGTAAAAAAACGCGTTCCCCATTGCTTTTGCGCCGGAGAAGGGATATCTTAACGGCGGGAAGATATCCAACCGCAGGGAGGGAAAGGGTGAAATGAAACTGTCTTTCGGACGGCGCTTCTTTTGGCAAACGCTCCTGCTGCTGAGCGGCCTTGCCGTTTCGGCGGAAGCGGGGACGCCCCGGCTCGTCATCGACCCGGCACAGGACCGGACGACCGCATGCAGCGCGGCGTGGGAGGGCACGGAGGTGCTCCCGGCGCGCTCCCCCCGCTTTGCGATCAGCTTTCTGCCGGAGCGCTTCGAGGTGACCGTGACCGTTCCCTTCCTGCCCGGAGAACTCCGGACGGCGGGGAAGAAGGACGACGAAGAGGCCATGTTCCTGGGCGACACCGCCGAATTCCTCGTTTCGCCGGATCCGGGGAGCGGCACTTACTTTCACATCGCCATGGATCCCGAGGGCCTGTGCTACACGGCCCGGAAGCGCGACACGTCGTGGGAGCCGCGCATTTCCCGCTCCGTGACGAAGCATGACGGCTTCTGGGAGATGCGTCTGGGCATCCCCTACGCGGCTCTCGGCACGACCCGTCCCCGGCCGGGCACGGTGTGGCGCGCCAATTTCGCGGCAAAAGTCCCATCCTCGGCCGGCGGGAAGCTGGGAGCCAGCTGGAGCGGCGCCAGGGATTTCCACAGGATCGAAGACATGGGGGAGCTGGTCTTTTCCTCCCGTCCCGAAGAAACGCCCCGGCTCCTGTCGTGGAAGATCGGGGACGGCGTCTTCGAAGCCGTCCTTTTCGTTCCTGAAAAATACGCGGGCTCCCGGGCCCGGTGCCGCCTCGGCGAAAAGACGTGGCCCGCGCGGGGATCCGGACTCCTCCGGAAGTGGGAGATCCCCGTCGGAGGGAATTACCTCTTCCCCAAAAACTTCATCCCCGTGGAGATCGCACTGGAAACGCCGGGGGGGACGGACAAGCTTTCCGGCCGGATCGGCGTCCCCTGCCCGCACACGCTGGAAACGGACAGTTTCCACTATACCCCCGACATGACGCAAGTCCGCTTCATCCATACCTTTCCGCAGCCGGCCGAGCTCCGGCTCAAAACGCCGGAGGGCAGGATCCTTTTCCGGGGAAGCGCGCCTGCCGGGGGCGCGGTCCCGCTGGCGGGGCTGGCCCCGGGCCGGTACACGCTGGAACTCCGGTCGGGGACTTTGCGCACGTCCCGGCTGATCGTCCTCACCCGGACCCTTTCGCCGCGGCCCGTCGGCCGGGAGGAAAAGTTCGAGATAACCGACGGCCTCTTCCGGCTGGGCGGGAAACCGGTGTTCCTCGCGGGCGGGAGTTCGACGCCCCGGGCCCATCTGCAGGGACAGCATGTCTTCAACCTCAAAAGCGGCAACTGCGGTTCCCTGCCCGGCGCCGTGAGCCTCAGGGGACTGCCGACGTACATGCTGATCCGGCGCCGCCCCGCGGTCTACCGCCTGAAGCCGGAGGCGGAAAAGATCATCGACGCCCGCCTCGCGGAGACGCCTCCGGGCAACCGGGAGATCTGCCGGTTGTGCTACGAGGCCCAGATCCCCCTCGTCGCGGGAGACGAAAAATCCCCCCGTCCGGCGGATGCGGCGGCGCATTACGCACGTCAGTACGCGATGCTGAAAAAGCGCGCGCCGGAGCGGTATTTCTCGATCCACGTCGACCGGCCGGAGGCGCTTGAAAAATTCATCGGCTCCTGCGACGTCTTCGAATACGCCTCGTGGCGCTCCTCCTACGCGCGGAACATGATGCGCCATCTCGTCGGAGACATGGAGCGCCTCCGGGAAAAGGCGGGGAAAAAACCCGTGATCTTCTGGCTGGGCGGCTCCATCCCCGACGGGGAGTGCCGTCTGGCGGAGGAGCTGCGGGCGGCGGCTTACTGCGCCGTCGCATGCGGCCTCAACGGCGTCGTCATCCACCTGGGGCACGGCGGTCTGCGGCCGGAACGCCGGCGCCTGTGGTCGGTGATCTCCGGGATCGCCGCCGAGATGCAGGACGTTTACGAAGATTTCGCCGCGGGGACGCCGGAACCGGGATTCGTGACGGAGCTTTCCGGAGACTTCTTCTGCGCCGCCCGCCGGTGCGGCGGCAAAGTCCGGGTCATCGTCGTCAACATGCGGGGTTCCGAACAGCGGCTCCGTCTGAAGACCCGGTCCGGAGAGACCGACGAAGTCCTCACCCCCTTCGAACCGGTCTCTTTCGCGTGGGAGACCGGGGAAAAACCGCATTGATTTTTGATGTGCAAGGGAGTATATTATATCCGTCGGGTATTTTCGATCGTCTCACAGCGGAGTCGCAGATCATAATGAAAACTTTTGAGGAACTGTTCGCGGAACTGACCGCGAAGGCCGAATCCGGGGATCCCGCTTCGGGGACCGTGAAGGAGCTGGCCAGGGGCACCCATTTCATCGGCAAGAAGATCGCGGAGGAGTCCGGAGAGGTCTGGATCGCCGCCGAATACGAGGGCAAGGAGCGCACGGCAGAGGAGATCTCGCAGCTGCTCTACCATCTCCAGGTCATGATGATCGACCGCGGTCTGAAACTCGAGGACGTCTACAGGTACTTATGAACAGCACATCCGCTTTGAAGATCGCCATCCCCAACAAGGGCGCCCTGAGCGAGGGCGCCGTGAAACTGCTGCTGGCCGCCGGTTACCGCTGCGGCCGCGGCGGACGGGAATTGATCGTGAGAGACCCCGACAACAATGTCGATTTCATGTTTCTCCGCCCCCGGGACATCGCGCTCTATGTGGGACGCGGCATCATCGACGCGGGGATCACGGGCCGGGATCTGGCCGCCGACAGCGGCGCCGAAGTGAGCGAACTTCTGGCGCTGGGCTTCGGGAGATCCCGCTTCTGCTTCGCCGCCCCGAAAGGGACCGTGCGTTCCGTGGAGGAACTCGGCGGCAAACGCATCGCCACGAGCTACCCCGAACTTCTGCGGCAAAACCTGAAAAAAAGAAACCTCTCCTGCCCCGTCGTCAAGCTGGACGGCGCGGTGGAGATCTCCGTGCAGCTGGGCGTGGCCGACGCCATCGCCGACGTGGTGGAGTCCGGTTCCACCCTGCGGGAGGCGGGATTGGAGATCATCGGCGACCCCATGCTGCACTCCGAGGCGATCCTCATCGGCGCGGGGGAGGAGATCCAGGACCACCCCGACATCCGGCGGCTCATCGGCCGCATCCAGGGCATCCAGGTGGCGGCAAATTACGTCATCATCGAATACGATATCCAGCGCAGCCGTCTCGAGGTCTGCTGCAAGGTGACGCCGGGACTGGAGTCGCCGACGATCTCCCCCCTGTCCAACCCGGACTGGGTCGCGGTCAAGGCCATGGCGCCCCGAAGCGACTGCAACCGCATCATGGACGAACTCCACGCCCTCGGCGCCAAGGCGGTCATCGTCACGGAGATCCGCTCCTGCCGCCTGTGACGCCGATTTCAGACTATAAGGATTTTTCAAGATGAAAAAAACGATTCTCGAGCGTGCCCGCGAGGTCTTCGACATAGAGATCGAAGGCGTGCAGACACTCCGGAACGAACTGGGTGAAAGTTTCGAGACCCTCGTCAAACGCTGCGCCGCCACCATCGAAAACGGCGGCAAGCTGGTCGTCACCGGCATCGGCAAGTCCGGCTACATCGGCAAGAAGATGGCGGCGACCCTCTCCAGCGTCGGCAGTCCCGCGGTGTTCATGCACCCGGTGGAAGCCCGCCACGGCGATCTGGGCATGATCCAGAAGAACGATCTGCTCATCGCCCTGAGCTACAGCGGCGAGACCGAGGAACTCCTCGCCGTCCTGACGCCGGCGAAACGGCTGGGCGTGGAACTGGTCTCCATCACCGGCAGCGGAGAGTCCACGCTGGCCAAAATGAGCGATCTCGTGGTGGAGATGCCCGTCCCCCGGGAGGCCTGCCCCTTCAATCTGGCGCCCACGACGACCACCACGGCGCTGCTGGTCCTCGGCGACGCGCTGGCCCTCGTGCTGCTGGATCTCCACGGGTTCACCAAATCGGACTACGGACGTCTGCACCCGGGCGGCGCCATCGGCCGGATGGTCACCATGCGGGCCAGGGACATCATGCGCAAGCTGGAAAACTCCGCCCTCGTCCGGCCCCGGTGCACGGTGCGCGAGGCGATCTACGCCATGAGCCACGCCCGCTGCGGATCGGCAATCATCACCGACGACGACGGGAAACTGCTGGGCATCTTCACGGACGGGGATTTCCGCCGTCTCGCGGAGAGGGAGGAAAAGGTCCTGGAGCTGATCATGGGCGACGTCATGACCAGAAACCCCGTCTCCGTTCAGGCCGACGCCCTGGCCGTCGAGGTGCTCAAGATCCTCGAGAAGCGCCATATCGACGACATCGTCGTCACCGACGGCGGCAAGGTCGCGGGCTTCATCGACGTGCAGGACCTGCCGGGACTCAAGATCATGTGAATTTTTCAGGAGGACGCGCCCGTATGAAAAACATCCTTCTCTTTCTCTTCGCCTGTCTGGCCGCGGCAGCCGTCTCGGCCGCCGGAGATGCGGAGGCGACGCGCGTCTACGAAGAGGGCTACAAGGCGTATCAGGACGGCCGTTACTACAAGGCGGCGAATCTCTTCGAGGACGCCCGGATCCTGGCGAAAAGCCCGACGATCCGGGCCAACTGCCTCCGGGCGCAGGTCGGCGCCTGGCGGATGTGCGAAATGCCCTACCGGGAATACAAGGCCATCGAAGCGCTCCTCAACGGCTACCCCGAATTCGCCAATTTCAAGGAGCTGGTGACCCGGGAGTACGAGATCGGCACGGCCTATTACCGGGGGACCCGGGAACCGGCCTACTGGCATCTGCGCTGGGTCCCCTGGCTCAGGGACGACAACAAGTGCGCCGAGATCTACACGCAGGCCCTGAAGCGCGCCCCCTTCTCCCCGCAGGCCCCCTCGGCCCGGCTTCGGCTGGCCCACCTGCTGGACGAGGAGGGCAAGAACAAGGCCTCCATCGAACAGCTGCGCACGATCGTCAAAGACTACCCCGATTCCCCCGAGTACCGCTACGCCCTGCTCGCCCTTGCCAACGGTCTCTTCATCCAGGCCGAACGGGGCGACGGCGACGGCAGGTACGTCAACGAAGCCCACGACGTCCTCGCGCTCTACAGCCGCAAGTTCCCGAAGACGCCCGAGATGGAGTGGGTCCGGCGGCAGCTGACCATCTGCAGGGACATCCAGGGCAAACGCTACTACGACATGGCCTGCTACTACAACAAAAACGGCAAACATGACGCCGCGCGGCGCTACCTGGCCATCGTGCTGCGGGACTACCCCGACAGCACCTCCGCTCCGGAAGCGGAAAAACTGCTGGTGACGCTGGACAAGACCTTTGTCCCCGGCGATTTCGTCCAGGAGCCCGACACCCGGCTGCCGCGGCTGCGCATCTACAAGATCCCCAAAGAGGCGCCGCGGGTCCTGCTCACGCCCGGGAGAGGGAAGAACCACTATCTCATCCCCGTGCCCGACTATTCCCACAGCAAAGATCAAACTCGGGAGACGAAAAAATGATGACAAGGAAACATTTTCTCCGGACGCTCTGTCTCCTGCCGGCGCTCGCCCTCCTGGCCGGATGCGGCTACAGGATCGGCTATCTGGGGCACCCCCAGCTCAAGAGCATCGCCGTCGCCCCGGTGGTCAACGACACGCTGGCCTACAATGTCGCTTCCAACATGCGGAATCTGCTCTGCGAGTGCTTCCAGACCGACGGCACGATGAAGCTCACCGGGATGAAAACGGCCGACTGCATCATCTATGCGCGGGTCACGGCCATCACCTTCAGCGAGATCTCGTGGAGTTCCCGCAAGAACAACACCTATACGCCGAACCAGTGGAAAGTCCAGCTGTCGGCGGAGTTCTCGGTCGTTCTGCCCGGCCGGGCCGAGCCCCTGCTGAAGGACGTGAAAGCCTCCGGGACCGCCGAATTCATGAGCGGCCCCGACATCGAGATCAGCCGCAATTACGCCATCAAACAGGCCTGTTTCGTGGCCGCCAAGGACATCGTCTCGCAGGTGACGGAAGCCTGGTGAGCTGGAGGGAACGGCATGCTGCTGAGTATCGCGAAAAAGGGGCAGTCGATCCTGCTGCTGTCTTTTGCGCTGTTCGCCCTTGCCGGAACGCTCCTCCTCAAACTGCCGGGGATGACCCTGCGGGGCGATCTCGCGTGGATCGACGCCCTTTTCATGGCGACCAGCGCCGCCTGCGTCACGGGACTGGCCACGGTGCCCGTCACGGAGTTCACGCTCCCGGGACAGGCGGCCCTCGTCCTGCTGATCCAGATCGGAGGGATCGGCATCATGACATTGAGCGCCTCGATCCTGCTGTCGCTGGGCAAGGGACTGTCCTTCAGCGACACGCTGCTGATCTCGTCGCTCAACGACAATTTTTCGCTGCGCGGCACCGAG
>Ga0310696_10005406_pt1 | contig 15425 bp, 9 predicted proteins | sample AusTroGonzalo_MG_4_FD_203885 | JGI IMG/M metagenome (GOLD analysis project Ga0310696, IMG submission 203885) | Bovine rumen microbial communities from tropical cattle in Woodstock, Queensland, Australia - Gonzalo_02 (v2) (version 2) | ecosystem: Host-associated > Mammals > Digestive system >...
ATTTGCATGGTTCTGCCGGTAATTTGACGGTATTGCCGATATATTCAAAAACAAATCAATACGCCAAAAGAGTGATAGTGTCGGCACAAAAAGATTCTAAAGCGCCTTGCCGGATTCTTCCGCCGCTTGTTATGCATGATGAAACCGGAAAATATACGCCGGAGAGTGAAAAAATTTTGCGACAGGGGATGTCTTTGGGCGAATTGTTGAAGATTTAAGTTTATTTTTACATTTAATCGTGTATAATTACGGCAATATAACAAAGAGGTGCCTTATGTTGAGAATTTTATTAGTTTTGTTATGCGGTATAATGTTCAATATTAAATCCGCATCCGCCTTTATGCCGTCATATACCGACGATGCCGAATATTTCAAATGTGTCAGAGCCACAAATGACTACAATAATTGCGCCATAGAACAAATGCGTCGTAATTTGAATACGGTAAAAAAGCAATATCGTGTGATTATTACCAATCCGAGCACGGTGGGCTGGCACGAAAATATTTCGGATAATACCGCGACCATGCGTGATATGTACGACAGTTGGAACGCATTTAGAATCCGTCTTTGCTCGCTTTCCAACAAGGCCGCTCAATATTTGTCACCGCTTATCGAAGAAAAAATAGGTTGCAACTCGTACTATGTTTTGCATCATAAGGACCACCTTGACAGCGTGATTTTGTTGCTGACCAAAAATGTTCCGCAAAAGAGAAGTGCGTTTGATTATTTGGAAATCTACGACCACGATGAAGAATATGAAGAATGTATGAAAGGCAAAAATACTTCCAAGTGTTTGGAAGATGAATTAAAACGCTCCACAAAGCAGATTAAAAATTACTATAAAACACTGTCGGTTGATGATTTTGTGGGTAAATGGAATAACGGTCCGGATTTGAAAAACGGTAATTACCGCGATATGTATGACAGCTGGATTGCCTATCGCAACCGGATGTGCTCGCTTTCGGTTTGGGCATATAAAGTATCGTATGGCGACAAGGGAGCCGATTTGACGCAATGCTTGCAGTTCTTCAATCGTGAAAAATTGGAAACCTTGCAGAATCTGTTAACCAGTGCACACGCCGCTCTTGATGACGAGTATGATGAAAACTTTAACGATGACGGCGGAGAGGCCGAAGGTAAGACCATAAAACCGTTAGAGAGAAGAGTTGATACCGAACAATCGCCGGAAGACGCTTTGGATGCCGAAGAAACGGCTGAACCGTTGGTGAAAAAAGCCGAGCCGAAAAAAGAGGCTCCGCAGAAAAAAGTTAACGTTCCGGCATGGGCACAATAAAAACAAATATACATACCTGTAAGTATAAAATAATGGTTGATTTTTTACACATAAAGTTTATACATACTAATCGGTATAAATATTTTTGAGGGATTTGGTATGCGCAGAACCAAAGAAGACGCCGAACAAACCAGAAGAGCTATTTTAGCTTCGGCAATGGATATGTTTTATGAAAAAGGCTACTCGAAAACCACATTTGATGAGATAGCCAAGCGAATCGGCTTAACCAAAGGAGCTGTTTATTGGTATTTTCGCAATAAGCCGGATATTGTGGCGGCATTGATTAATGATTTTGCCGAGAAATATATGGCAAATATAAGAGATTTTATTGCGAACAATCAACCGGTGAGCTTTGATTCTATTATCGGTATGCAACTGTTGAACAATAAGCAAATCAGAGAAGATCCGCAGTTCTATAAGTTTTTATTTTTTGTTTCTTGCCAAATGGAGTGGAGCGAGGCTATTATTAACAAGATTCAACCTTCCATAGAGCAGACCAAGCAAGTTACTCGTGCACTATTTATTGATGCCTTACAAACGTTGCAGAAAAACGGTCAAATCAAAGATGATGTGAACATCAGTATGATTTGCGAGATTTTGATGATGATGTATGGCGGTATGTTGGATGGCTTTTTAACAAAGCGTCTTACCAATGATTTGGATGAACTGGTTAAAACCGGTTTTACCTTGATTTTTAACAACATTAAAACGGAAAGCAAATAAAATGAAGATTAATTATCCTGACTTGAAAGAAGTGATTAAAAGAGTTGCCCTGTTTATTCTTTGTGTGGCAATAGGGTGGTATTTGAAAGGCAGACTGTCGCCGAGCGGACAGATGCAGGGATACGGTATGGGTGAAGTCTATATTTTGGCACAAGAAGCACAAACAAAGGAAATCTCTTCATTTAATGACAAGATTTCTTATGTTGAAGCAATCAACGAGGTCAGTTTGTTGCCGCAGGTAACCGGCACCATTGAGAATATACTTTTTGAAGAAGGAAGTATTGTGCAGGAAGGAGATGTTCTGTTTGAAATTGATCCGTCCAAATATCAGGCTGCACTTGATTTGGCCAAAGCAAAATTGGACAGCGCAAAAGCAAATTTGGTAAAGGCGGAAAGAGATTATAACCGTCAGGTGCAATTAAGTGATGAAAAGTTTGCTTCAAAGGCTACCTTTGATACTTCGGAGAGCGCTTATTTGCAAGCTAAAGCGGCGGTGGAAGAAGCTCGTGCCAATTTGGATGTGGCTAAAATTGATTTGGATAACACCAAAGTGAGAGCTCCTATTGAGGGAAAAATCGGTAAAGCATTGGCCAAAAAAGGCAATTATGTGGTGGCATCAAATACGATTATGGCAAAAATCGTACAAATTAATCCGGTACGTATAAGTTTTGCTTTGACGGATAAGGAAATGGCAAAGGTGCAAACGATGAATCATAATCCGGAAGATTTGACGGCTCAAATTGTTTTGCCTACAGGTGAAGTTATAAATGAAAAAGTTGTCGGTACGTTTTCGGATAATGCCATAAATGCCAGCACCGCAACGATGTCGGTTTACGCCGATGTTGCCAATGACAGCCGTCGTTTAATTCCGGGAAACTATGTACAATCGGCTATTTCCGACAACAAACCGGTGAGCTCTATTATGATTCCTCAATCGGCGCTCAATTATGATAAAGACGGAGCGTATGTATATATTGCAAAAATTAATAAAGATACCAGTAAAGAAAATGATTTACACGGTGTTGCCGAGCAAAGACGTATTGTGTTGGGTGACAGAGTCGTAGGTTCGGATCAGGTTGTTCTGAAGGGCTTAAAAGACGGTGAATTGGTTGTTATTCAAGGTAACGTTAAAATTCAGAACAATTCGCAAATCAAAATCGGTTTGGTAGAAAAATAAAGGGAAGATGGAATAATGTTTTCAAAGTTTTTTATTGAAAGACCGCGTTTTGCCGTGGTAATCGCCATTGTGATGGCGTTGGCGGGTATAGTTTCGGTTATGACCATGCCTATCGGAATGTATCCGGAAATTGCCCCGCCGGAAATCAGAGTTTCTACCAACTATCCGGGCGCCAGTGCGGAAACTGTGGCAAATAACGTGGGTATTCCGTTGGAAAAAGCCATTAACGGTATAGAAAATATGCTCTATATGTCATCAACCTCATATAACTCCGGTTCGTATGGTTTGAGTATTGCTTTTGAAACCGGAACCGATCCGGATTTGGATCAGGTAAAAGTGCAAAACCGTATTCAGCAGGTTGTAAGCACTTTGCCGCAGGAAGTGCAAGACATAGGTGTTACCGTGCAACGTCGTTCTTCCGATATTTTGGGCTTTTTGCAGGTGACTTCGCCTAACGGCACATACGACAGCAACTTTTTGAATAACTATGTAGAAAATAATATTAAAGTAGCCTTGAGCCGTGCTTACGGTGTGGGTGAAGTTAATGTAATGGGTTCGGCCACCAGTATGCGTGTGTGGATTGATGCCGATAAGGTAACCGCACTGAATATTCCGATAGATACGATCAAGACAGCTATTCGCAGTCAAAACGTTCAGCCTTCTCTCGGCTCGGTCGGTTCGGCTCCGGGTGACGGTAAACAGGTTTTGGTGTATTCTTTGGAAACAAAGGGGCGTTTGAATGATCCGAAAGATTTTGAAAATATTATCGTGCGGACGGCCGAAGAAGGCGGATTAGTGCGCCTAAAAGATATTGCACGGGTTGAACTCGGTTCGGAGAACTACTTATTGAGTGCTACCGTTGACGGCAAATCGGCAGTATCAATCCTTATAAATAAGTCATCGGGTGCCAATGCCGTTAACGCCATGAAGGCGGTGAGAGCAGAACTCAAAAAATTGGAAAGATTTTATCCAGAAGATTTTGAAGTTAAGATTTTTGTTGATACTACCGACTTTATTTTGGCATCCATTGAAGAAGTATTCTTTACGCTACTCCTGACCTTTGGTCTGGTGGTGTTGGTGTGCTATGTATTTTTGCAGGATTGGCGTGCCACGTTGGTACCGTCTATAGCAATTCCGGTATCTATTTTAGCAACCTTTGCCGTGATGAAAGTACTTGGTTTTAACCTCAATATTCTGACCTTGTTCGGTTTGGTTTTGGCCATCAGTTTGGTGGTGGATGATGCTATTGTGGTGGTGGAAAGAACGTTGCACCTTATGCAGGAAGAAAAAATGTCTTCAAAAGAAGCAGCCATAAAAGCGATGGAGCAGGTTTCAAGTGCTGTTATTGCCACAACTTTAGTGTTGCTCGCGATTTTCGTACCGATTGCGTTTATGGGCGGTATTACCGGTAAAATCTATCAGCAATTTGCCATTACCATCAGCTTTGCCATTTCTTTCTCGGCGGTTAATGCTCTTACGTTATCTCCGGCCTTGTCGGCAACGTTCTTGCGTCCGCTTACAAAACAAACTACCGGATTTTTCGGTTTATTTAACAGAATGCTTGAAGGTACGACCAACAAATATTTGGTGGTTATAAGTTATCTCGGACGTAAATTGGTGATTATTTCCTTCATACTCGGAATTATAGTTTTGTTGATAGCGTTTTTCATGAAAATCACTTCAACATCATTTTTACCGGACGAAGATCAGGGTTTGATAATGATTAACGTTCAGTTGCCGGAAGGTGCATCTAATGTCAGAACAAAGCATGTTAATGATAAAATAAGAGAAATAGTCTTTACCGAGCCTTCGGTAAAATCGGTGATGAACTTGGAGGGTTTCAGCGTTATTGCCGGTCAGGGTGAAAACGTGGGCTTTGGTGCCATTGCTTTGAAAAATTGGAATGATCGTACCGCAGAATCCGAATTCTCAACCAATATTTTGCGTCGTTTGACGGCCAAAGTTGCCGGAATTTCGGAAGCAAAAATTCAAATGTTTGAGTTGCCGGCTATTCCGGGTTTGGGTTCTACCAACGCTATGGATTTCAAAATTCAATCAATGGAAAGCACGGATATGAACGAACTGGAAAGAGTAGTACAAAGTTTTACGATGCAGGCAATGGCTTTGCCGCAGATTATGATGGCTTATTCCACGTTTAATGCTCAAACTCCGCATGCATATATAGAAATAGACCGTGAAAAGGCCGAATCTTTGGGCGTTGCAATAGGCACTATATATTCGTCTTTGCAAACGTATATCGGTTCCAGCTATATTAACGATATTAACCTCGGAACGCAGGTTAATAAGGTGAAAATGCAGGCCGATTGGAAATATCGTAAAGATTTGAGCAGTCTTGACAAGATTTATGTGTACAGCAATCAGGGTAAAATGGTTCCTTTGGGTAGTTTAATAAGGGTGAAAACAGTGCTTTTGCCGCGCGGTATAGAGCGTTATAATCAATATCCGAGTGCTACCGTCAATGCCATGGCTCAAAACGGGGTAAGCTCGGGTGCGGCAATGCAGGCCTTGGAAGATTTGGCTAACAAAGTTTTACCTAAAGGCTACACATACGCTTGGTCAGGTGCCAGTTTGCAAGAAAAAAATAACCAGGGACAAATTTATTACATTATCGCTTTTGCTATTTTGTTTGCCTACCTGTTTATGGTGGCACAATATGAAAGCTGGATGATTCCGCTGTCGGTTATGCTGTCGGTTACGGCGGCCATGTTGGGTGCGCTTCTTGGTTTGTTTATTACCAAAATGTCGCTCAGTATTTATGCTCAATTAGGTTTGGTGTTATTGGTAGGTTTGGCTGCCAAAAACGCTATTTTGGTGGTGGAATTTGCACGTGATGCTCGCAATACGGGAGTGCCGATTTTGAAAGCCGCGATTTATGGTACGAAAGAACGTTTCCGTGCCGTGTTGATGACCGCGTTTACCTTTATTTTGGGTGTGGCACCGTTGGTATGGGCGGACGGAGCTTCGGCCGGAAGCCGCAGTGCCGTCGGCGTACCGGTATTTTCCGGAATGATTGTGGGTACCATGGGCGGTTTGTTGCTGATTCCGTTGATGTATATTTTGGTGCAAAACATTACCGAATATAAAAAGAAAGACTAAAATGCCGGATATTCGGGTTGAGTGCGCTAAAATAACGCAAAAAATCATAGAAGAAAAAATCTTTTTCGGAGAGCTTAAAAAAAGACTTTCCGAAAAAGATGCGGCGTTTGCAAATATGCTTATTCTCACTTCTTTGCGTTATTGGTCGGCACTTGATAAGATATTGAAAAAGTTTGTATCCAAAAAAATACCCAACAAGCATCGTTTGGCCGAATATTTATTGAAATCGGCCATTGCCGAGATAATGTTTATGCACACGGCACCGTATGCGGTGATAAATCAAACCGTGCAAAACATTAAGCAAAATTGTGACCGCTTTTTAGGCGGTATGGCAAATGCGGTATTGCGCAAAGTTGTGGAACAAAAAGAAAATATTTTGCGTGAAATTGCCGAAATGCCTTTGCTTCCGAAAAGTTTTTTACCTTTGTTATCCGGTTATTCGGCAACGGAAATATCACAAATCTCTGCAAGCATAACGGAAATTGTGCCGTTGGATATAACCGTAAAGAACAATCATGAAAAATGGCAGAAAGTCTTTTCGGCCGATATACTTCCGAACGGTACTTTACGTCTTTATAATGCCGTTAAGGTACAGAATTTGTCGGAATACAATGCCGGAGAGTGGTGGGTGCAGGATGTCGCGGCTTCTTTACCGGTAGCAGTTGCCGGCGATATAAAAGGCAAAAAGGTTATAGATTTATGTGCGGCACCGGGAGGAAAGACGGCACAACTTGCTCTCAAAGGCGCAGATGTTACCGCACTTGATATATCGGAAACGCGCTTGCAAACTCTAAAAGAAAATATGAACCGTTTGGGTTTTGACAATGTTAAGACGGCGGTGGCCGATGCCACGGAATTTGTGCAAACAAACAATCCGGTGTATGATTTGGTGTTGCTTGATGCCCCTTGTTCGGCGAGCGGAACTTTTCGCAGGCATCCCGAAGTTTTGCATATAAAAGATATTAACGATGTCAAAGAGCAGAAGGCTTTGCAGAGAGAAATACTTGCAGGATGTGCAAACATACTGAAAAAAGGTGGGATTTTAATATACAGCGTCTGCTCAATATGTCGTGCCGAGGGAGAAGAGCAAATTGCCGAATTTTTGAAAGAACATAAAGAATTTGAGCGTGTGAAAATCAGCGAAGATGAAATATCCGCTTTCGGAAAATGGGATGATAAAATAATTAACGAAAACGGGGAAATCAGAACATTACCTTGCCATTTAAAATCTCAAAAGGGGATGGATTCCTTCTTTATTTGTAAAATGCAAAGAATAATTTAATAAATTATCGTTATAATGTACCGAGAATTTGGAGGTGGCATTATGAATAATTTATTTCTGTATTTGATTTTTGCGATTGTCGGTATGGTTGGGATGTATGCCCTTTATAAACCGCAAGTAAATAAGTATGAAAAAACATTGAATTTTTCATACATGATGTTGCCTTTACCGTATATATTGGGCCTTTATGCTTTAGGTAGCGTAGCGGCTTTCTTTATGTCGGAAAATGCGGATTTTATTGAAACATTGACGGCAACACGCGTATTTGTTCCGCTTGTTTTGACTGCGGTAATATATGCGGTCGGATTTTGTTTGAGCGAACGTTTGTTCTTTTTGGTTACGATTGCTTGCGTCGGTCTTACCGTTTGGTTACAGCCGATAGGGGACGGCAATGCTTATCCGGAGCTTCCGATTTGGGGCTTGCAGTTGCTTATTTTTGTGTTTGCCTGCGTTTATTGTCTCGGCGGTATGATAAGTAATTTTTTGCCGCATACGTTGTTAATTCCGCAAATCATGCTTTTGTTGGGTTTATCAATGATGTCGGCGTTGGGTGCGGCTCCGCTGTTTGTGGCATTTTGTTCGGCGATTTTAATAGGTGTGTTGAGCGGATATTTAAGCATAAATTTTTACGAGGTGAAAATTGAAATTGATAATGCCGCCGCGGTAGCGCTTTCATATTTGGTTTGCTCTTTGTTATTGTTTAACAGCGGCGAATTGGGGTTGCCGAGTTGCATTATTTTGACTTCCGTATTCTGGGCCGAATTATTGTCGGCATTTTGGCGCCGTTTCTTTGTGGTTCGTTCCGGTTCTTTGGCCGAAAACACCAATTACTATCTTGCCGCACAAGTTCTTTCGGTTAAAGCTTTGGTTTTGAGTATTTTGCGAGTTTGCGTCGTAATATTATTTATTGCTTGGTTCCAACTGTATGCCGTAAACGGCTATTCGCTGGTGATTATTTCGCTGTTTGTGGCCTTATGGCTTAACGGTTCAATCGGATCACCTAACGGCGGAAAACGCAGCTTGAAAGAAATAAACCGCGAGTTTTTGGCAGACTTGAAACAAAGTATTGCCGAAACCAAAGAGGTACTCGGTAAAAAAGACAAGGATAAAGAATAATGCCTCTTAATGATTGCCTTAACAATATTCGCAGTTACATAAACACTCCGCAAAAAACGGAGCAACAGGGTATGTTTAGGGTAACGGTAGTGGCATTTGAAGATAAATGTAATCTTAATTGCGGAAAGCGTTTTGCCGAATTGCTGAACGGAAATCCTTTGTTTGAAGTGAATTTTTGTAATGAAATATTCCCTAAAGGTTTTCTCAATCTGCAAGGTCGTAACTTTTTTGATTTTATAGATCAGGGGAATCGTATTTTAGCGGAAAATAACAGTGATATTGTAATATGGGGATACGAAGAAAGCGGAAAGATACGGCTTAACTTCCAAACCCCGAGCCAATATGTTATTCCCAATGAATTGTCGTTTTCGTTATTGGACGGCTTGTTTGTGCCGCTCAGCTATTTTGCCGATGTAAGCAAGTTTTCCGCTTCCTTGTTGTTGATGATATACGGGATAATCGTGGCGGCGATTACTCCGGTTACCAATGAACAAAAACAACATAAACCGGGTATATTGAAAGAAATTATACAGCTGTTGTCGGCAGACACTTCCCCGAAAGATTTATCGCGGGAATTTATGCCGTTTATTATGAATATGCTCGGTAAAATTTATTTGAGTAACGCGCAAAATAATTTTCAACAAAAGGATGTTGAAATCATTGAAAGTTTGTTGTCGGCCGCTTTGAAGAACACACAATATCTTCATTTACCGATTTATTACGGTTGCATATACAATAATTTGGGACAGCTCTATGAAACGGCATTCGGATGCCTGAAAGAAAACAAAGCTGAATATTTGAAATCGGCCATAAAGTTTTATCGCGAGGCGCAAAAATATATGACGCGCAATTATCCGTATGATTACGGAATTATTGCTTATCATTTATCTCGGTTGCATTTTGAATTTTGGAAGAAATCGGACGATTTGCAGGCTTTGCGCGATGCGGTTGCACAATTACGGGAAGCAGAAAAAGTTTATACGCTTGCTCAGTTTCCGCAATCTTGGTGTCATGTTGAAGAAAAATTGGGCTATTATCTTTGTTGCTTGGGCTCCAATATCAAAAGTAATGAAATTATGCAGTTAGCGGTTACGGCCTACCAAAATCAGCAAAAAATATACGGTCAATATGATTTTCCGAAAGAGTGGGCAAAAGTTCAGGAAGAAATCGGAAATGTATATTATATGCTCGGCAAAGATAATGATGATGATAATTTTATGTATGAAGCTCGCAATTATTATAATTCCGCTCTTGAAGTACATAGCAAGTTAAAAGATAAAGAAGCGGCGGAAAATATCAGACAGAGGTTATTAAAACTTAAAAACTATATATCGTAGCCTTGAAAAGGCATAAAATGATTTTATGTGTCATTAGAAGGATAAAAAAATGGTGCATTGTATAGAACAGGACAGCCTAAAAATTCGCCGTTCGGTTTACGGTTTGGGTAAATTGTCGGCAATGGCTAATACTTGTGTGGAGGATTCCGTTAAATCATGTTTGCTTAACTGCCCGACACCGTTTAACGTGCAGTCGGCGCGGGTTGCTCTTTTATTTGGTAAATCTCATCAACTGTTTTGGGATAAGATTTGGGAAAACTTAAAAGGTATTGTGCCGACCGCCAAACAAAAAAATACCAAAGAGAAAATAGAAAGTTTTGCCGCCGCGCACGGAACCATATTGTTTTTTGAAGATAAAACTGCTTTAAACAAATTGAAAAAACAATTTCCGTTATATGCAAAAAATATGAAAACATGGACACAGCAAGCCAACGGTATGTTGCAATTTATGATATGGCAGGTTTTTGCCGAAAACAATATCGGGGCATCTTTGCAACACTATAACGAGCTGATAGAAAAAGAAGTATGTGCAATGTATAATTTGCCTAAAAATTGGGAGTTGGTGGCGCAAATGCCTTTCGGAAGCATAGAAAAAGAACCGGCGGATAAAACATTTTTACCGCTTGATGACAGAATAAAGGTGTTTAAATAAAAAAAGACCGATTTGAAAAACATTCAAATCGGTCAATAAGATATAAAATCTTCTTTATATATCCATGGTATCCAACAAATTGCGGGTATAGGCACGTAATTCGCCGCTGTTCATCAGGCTCAATTTAATGTTGGCCTTCTGCAAATCAAAGTTTGTACCGCAATCAAAGCGCATACCTTTACCCAAAACGCCGAAAATCGGCATACCGCGCATGGCGGCTAAGTTCAGGGCATCGGTCAAATTGATTTCGCCGTTGGAGCCTTTGGTTACTTCCGGTAAAATATCAAGCACTTCGTTAGGGATAATGTACGGTCCCATAGAGGCATAGTTGGACGGTACTTCTTCCAATTTCGGTTTTTCTACCAAGCCGGTGGCACGAACTATGTTGCCTTCGCGTTTGGCTCCGACCAAAGCGCCGTAGCGTACCATTTCTTCGCGCGGACATTCCATAATGTTTTCCACAATGCCGCCTCTTTGTTCGTAAACGTCGGCAAGCTGTTTCATTATACCGTCGCCGTGCAGATTGATATATACATCGTCAACCCACATCACGGCAAAATCACGTTTGCCGATAATTTCTTTGGCCATCAACACGGCGTGTCCGTTACCTTTAGGCTCGCTTTGGCGGGCAAACGAAAACTTCATGCCGGCCGGAATAATCTCTTTTACCGCTTGCAACAAATCTTCCTTTTTCTTTTTCAGCAAGTGATCTTCCAGCTCCGGAGAAGGAGAATAATATTTTCCAAACATATACTTGCAAGCTTCGTCACTATATATGAAAACGATTTCTTTAATGCCGGCTTCGGCGCAAGAATCGATTGCATATTGAATAACCGGTTTGTTATCAAGAGTCATAAACCCTTTATGCAAAACTTTGGTGGTAGGTAAATTGCGGGTAGAAAGTCCGGCTACCGGCAATACGCATACTTCTGGTCTTCTGTTCATCTTTATCTCCTTTCTGACATTGTTATTTAACTTTTAAGCTACCGCTGACCCCTGAAGATTTGCCGGTCATCGGAGTGAGTAAACCTCCGGAAGAAGTTTGCGGCGAATCGGCAGGAGCTTCTTTTTTATCATAATTGGTAATTATTTTACCGCTAATACCCGAAGAAGGCTTCACAATATTTTCCGGTTGAGTATCCTCAACTGTCTTGTGGCTGTCTTCAAAAGAAATATTTCCGGCAACGACATCATCATCGGACGGCGGTTCCGGCGGCGTATCCTGATTTTCAATAACCGGATTAGGGTTGCCGCTTATGAGCAGGTTTTGGGCATCCTGTTCGGCTTGAATTCGGCGCTCTTTTTCTGCCTGACGTTGCTCTTCATCAAAGGCGACACGTCTTTCTTCTATGATTTTAACCAACATATCGGCAGATTCCTGTTGCGCGGTCTGCATTTGTGAATACAGGTTTTCTTCTTGTTCCATTAATTCTTCAATACGCTCGGCCAAAATATGTTTTTCATCCCAATTATCCGGTACCTCAAATTGAGCGTAACGACTTTCTATATCGGTATGTATATTATCGGCGGAACTCTTGCTTTCTTGAATTTTATAGTAGTTTTTGTTCAGCTCATCGTTGTTATCAATATACGAAAGCGAATTGTATAGACCAAGTTGATCTCTGTCTTTTTGCCACATATCAAAGAAGTTGTCTCTAATCTCTACAATTTTTGCAAATACGTTGCTTTCGCGCGCTTCCAATTCCTTTTTCTTGTTTTCTATATCTTCGGTAAACAAGCCTTGGATGGTAGATTTTATGCCGTCAATTTTTTGCTGATATTCTCCGATACTTTTTTGATGTTTGCTGATTTCTTCATCCGATAATCCCGGAGTGAGCAAAGTTTTTGTTTTATCCAGCATGGAACTTATCTGGTTTATTTGTGATATTTTATCTTTGTATTTGGCCACAATACCGTCGGTCAAGTGCTTTGACATACTGTCCTCCAAATCATGCAATACGGCGGTGGCGTTGCTGTTCGTATCGTCAATAAGATCCATAACTTCGCTTATTTTTTTAGCCTGTTGCTGTTTGAGAAGCTCTTGCTGTTTCAAATGTTCCTGTTCAATTTCTTTCCAATGTTTATCGTATTTGTTGACAATTTCACCGATGTTTATATCTACGGTCGGTTTATTCAGCATACCCGAAAACTGGATTGAATAACTCGGAATATCTTTTAATTCCGGATAGGTTACCTTCATGGTATCGTTTATTTTCCACTCTTTCAAATTGAGAGTGCCGTTCAAATTTATTTTGGCGTATTCGTTATTGAGAACGGTAGGAGAAACGGTAAACAAGGAGTTGTTGACAACGGTTTCAATCTTGAAGCTGTCAAAGGAAGTTTCCCCGCTTTGGGTATTGTCTTTTACAACTTTATACAAGCCTTTGGAATATTCTCTTTTTGCCAAATCGTCCTTAATGGCCGCGAGATTAATTCCCTTCAAATTCAGATTGGAGCCGCTTAAGAATATTTTACCCTTTAAGCTGTCTATCATATCATTAACGGTGACGGCCGAAGTTTCAAATTCGCTGTTGATTGTTACGTTTTCGGCACTTACGGAATATAAATTTCCGCCTAAATTTCTGATTTGCGGATAAACTACCGTCAAATTACCGCTTAATTGCGGTGTTTGAGCATAATTTATCTGCAAGTTACCGTTGACTTTATGTTTTTTGTTTTCAAAGCTCAGGTTTTGGAAACGTAACAGGTTTTGACCGTTAATAATATGAGATTTCAGATTGTTCATTGAGTATTCGCCGTAAGAACTTTTATCGGCGCTTAAGTCAATATCCAAAGCCCAATTCCGATAACCGTTGTAGTTAATAACGTCGCTGTTGAAATTAGGTTTGCTGATAAAGGTATCATCTCCGGTTGAAACAAATTTCGGAATACTCTTGGTTTTTTGAACGTTAATCCAGTTTAACAGATTCAAGTAAGTGGTATAGACGCTACCCGATATTTTGTGTCCTTTTTTATCTTTGGTTATGTTGAGATTGGCAGTGTATTTATCCATACCCATCTGAATATCGGCTTTTTTAAGTTTCCACGCACCGGAGTTGCCGACAATTTTTGCCTTGGCCGATAACGGACCGCGATAGGTTTTTCCGCCAATGGTATCATCCAACATTTTAAACAGATTTTCCATGTGGTTGGTTTTAATAACAATGTTACCCGAAAATTCCGTATTTCCCGTGTTCCTATCCAAAGTACCGTCATAGCGGAAGGAGTGTTCACCCGACTGAGTCAGAGAGTTAATGTACATCTTTCTGAAATTGCCGATTAATACGCCGCTTTCCTCAACTTTACCGCGTTCAAATAACGGCCATTTAGGTAAATCTATCTGCCATTTATCGGTAATCATCTTGAGGTTGGAAGATTTGATATCAAATGCAACTTCATCAAAGATCAAATCATTTCTTCCCCAATTTTTTATAAGGGCTGAAAGTTGTATGTCGGCTCCTAAAAAGTTGCTCAAAGAAGCTGTTTCTACGGCTACGGCACCTTTGCCGTCGGTAGCAAAATCCAGTTTTACGTCACGCGCCGAAACTCCATCTAAGGTGGCACTTCCCGCCATAATATCAATGGCGGCTTTATTGTTGCTCAGCCACGGAAAACTCTTGGTCAGTGCGATGGCATTTTGTTCGGTAGAAAGCTTGCCTTCAGGATTTTCAAGCAGGATATAGTTATCCAAATTCAAAATATCCGCTTGAGCGCTTATAAGGTATTCTTTGCTCAATAAATCGGCGGTTATGTTGCCTTGAATTTCGGCCTTATCCATTTTCAAATCTATGTTTTCCACTCTCAACACTTGCGGAGTACCGTATAAATCAAAGTTCAAATCAATATCGCGGTACGAACTTTGACGCGGCGATTTTATTTTCAGACCGAGTGCATTAATGAAGGACAATGCATTTTGACCGTTGATTTTAATTTCGGAATAGTATTGCGGGCTGCTGTCTTTTTCGGCCAAGCTTGCCTTGATACCGAGCGTAATATTTCCCGGACAACCGGCATAAAAATCGTCAATGGTGAAGATACTGTCTTTCCATGCACCTTTAGCGCTTACGCTTTCAAATACTCCGGAAGTTTCTTTGCTGACAATCAATCTTTCCGCAGATACATCATAGTTTACGTCAATATCAAAATTCGGCTCGTATCTTTTGTCTTTTTGATATTCGTTAAAATATTCCTTTAATAAATCCGTAAACGGCACAAGATTTAATTTGACGAGCTGATATTTGATATTAACTTCTCTCTTTTTATCTTTGGTTGCCGGTGTCATTACCACATTACCGGCACCTTCCAATATTTTATCAAATTTAACGACCAAATTGGAAAATTTATCTTCGTTTGCATCAAACTGCAGTGTGGTGGAGAACATAATCGGCAGGTTAAATTCATCTCGGATGAGCTTTTTATTAAACAAACTGTTTATGAAATCCGCAGTTTTTTGCGATTGTCCGCTGAAGTCACCGGAAAGTCCGTCATCGGTGGCATTATACGACCCGTCATAGCGCAAATTACTTTCGCTTGCCGGATGGGTGATAACCAAGCCCATACCGACTCCTTCAAGTTGTGCCAGCGAATCAATATTGAGTGCGACACCGTAGCGGTCTTCTTCTTTTAAGAAACTTCCGTCTAAGCGATACGGTCCGTCTGGACCGGCGACTTGAACGTCGGCATTGAAACCGGTTAAGTCAAAAGCAATATCATATTTTTTATGATTA
>Ga0310696_10005409_pt1 | contig 15423 bp, 11 predicted proteins | sample AusTroGonzalo_MG_4_FD_203885 | JGI IMG/M metagenome (GOLD analysis project Ga0310696, IMG submission 203885) | Bovine rumen microbial communities from tropical cattle in Woodstock, Queensland, Australia - Gonzalo_02 (v2) (version 2) | ecosystem: Host-associated > Mammals > Digestive system >...
TGGTCAGATCGTTGATGGCGACCACGTCGTATCCGGGAGCGCCGAACATCTGACGGAACGCAAGACGACCGATGCGGCCGAAGCCATTGATAGCAACTTTAACTGCCATGGAAAAACCCTCCTCATTCTCATATCGCTTTCGCGAATTCATTAACCGGAGGTATTGTACCCGTTAATTCCTTTTTTGGCAAGGGGTTGGGGCAAATTTCATCCCCCGCGGAGCCCTTCTCACAACAATTATGGAATCCGTGCCGGCAAGTCGGCAGAGTATCACCGGTTTTTTTGTTCTTTCTGGGATAAAATTGAACAGAAACAGGTAAATTATCAATTGACTTGCCGCTCTCCGGATGGTATGCTTTAGAGTACTGAGGTAAAGTCCGTATATTTGCGGTCTACATTATTTGAGGAGGTAGGTTCTTTATGGAAAATATCCCTGTCATCAAACTCGGACTCGTGGCTGTGAGCCGCGACTGTTTCCCCATCGCGCTGAGCGAGAAGCGCCGCGCCGCGATCGCCAAGAAGTGCAAGCAGAAAAAGCTGAACTTCGTCGAAATCAAAACCACGGTGGAAAACGAGCAGGACATGCTCAAGGCCGTGGATGAACTGAACGCCGCCGAATGCAACGCCGCGTGCGTCTTCCTGGGCAACTTCGGACCTGAAACGCCCGAGACCCTGATCGCCGAAAAATTCGACGGGCCCGTCATGTTCGTGGCAGCCGCCGAAGGCGACGGCGATATGATCAACGGCCGCGGCGACGCGTACTGCGGTATGCTGAACTGCTCCTACAACCTCGGCATGCGGCACCTGAAGGGCTACATTCCGGAATATCCCGTGGGCAATGCCGATGAGCTGGCGGACAAAATCGCCGAGTTCATCCCGATCGCCCGCGTGATCGTCGGCCTGAAGAACCTCAAGATCATCACCTTCGGGCCCCGGCCCCAGGACTTCTTCGCCTGCAACGCCCCGATCAAGGGCCTGTACGAGCTGGGCATCGAAATTGAGGAGAACAGCGAGCTGGACCTGCTGGTCAGCTACAAGGAGCATGCCGGTGACAAGCGCATCCCCGACGTCTGCAAAGACATGAAGAAGGAGATGGGCAAGGGCAAGTATTACGAAGACATGCTCGAGCGTATGGCTCAGTTTGAACTGACCCTGCTCGACTGGGCGGAAAACCACAAGGGCGCCCGGAAGTACGTGGCCTTCGCCGACAAGTGCTGGCCCGCCTTCCCGTCCCAGTTCGGCTTCGAGCCCTGCTACGTGAACAGCCGTCTGGCTTCCCGCGGAATGCCTGTTTCCTGCGAAGTGGACATCTACGGCTGCCTGAGCGAGTACATCGGCGCATGCCTGACCGGCGACGCCGTAACCCTGCTGGACATCAATAACAGCGTGCCGGAATATATTTACGACAAGGAAATCGACGGATGGTTCGACTACGAACTGCATGACACGTTCATGGGCTTCCACTGCGGCAACACCCCGAGCTGCAAAATGTGCAAAGACCGCGCGATCAAGTATCAGCTGATCCAGCACCGCCTGCTCGAGCCCGAAGGAAGCGATCCGGACTTCACCCGCGGCACCCTCGAAGGCGACATCGCCGCCGGCCCGATCACCTTCTACCGCCTGCAGTGCGACAGCGAAGGCAAACTGCGCGCCTATGTGGCTGAGGGCGAAGTGCTGCCCGTAGCCACCCAGTCCTTCGGCGGCATCGGCATCTTCGCCATCAAGGAAATGGGCCGCTTCTACCGCCATGTGCTGGTACAGAAGCGTTATCCGCATCACGGCGCCGTGGCATTTGCTCACTGCGGAAAGCTCCTGTTCGAAGTGTTCAAGTATCTGGGCGTGAAAGACATCGCCTGGAACCAGCCCAAGGAGCTGCCCTATCGCACAGAGAATCCCTGGGCATAAGACCGAATCACCTGAGGGCCGCCGTCGGCGGCCCTCTTTTTTCGGAGGAACAAATGCGTAAAGTCCTGCTGGTATCCCTGGATGCCTTCTTTGAGCCGGATCTTGACCGGCTTCCCCCGGACAGCTCCATCTCACGCATCCTGCGGAAAGGAACCTGGTGCCGGAAGGTGGAGACCATTTTTCCCGCGCTGACCTATCCGGTCCACGTGACAATGGTTACCGGCTGTGAACCGGAGGATACCGGAATCGGGCAGAATCAGCCCTTCCAGCCCGACACTCCGAAAGAATGCCGCCGCTGGTACTGGGAACGGGAATATATCCGCGTACCTACGCTGTTTGAAGCCGTCAAACAAGCCGGCGGCCGAAGCTGCTCGATTCTCTGGCCGGTAAACTGCAAAAACCGGGCCGTGGACTGGTGTTTTCCGGAAGTTCACCCTCTGCCCGGCGAAAATGCCGCACTGAAAGCCTTGCGTTACGGTACACCTCACTTCATTCTCTCCGGGGAAAAACGGTTCCGTCACCTTCGCAAAGGTATTGAAGAACCCTGGCTCAGCGACTATGCTGCCGCTCTGGCGAGAGACATCATTCGCCGGAAACAGCCGGAACTGACCGCCCTTCACCTGATCGACCTGGACCATGCCCGGCACCACACCGGTACCTTCTCAAAGGAAGCGAACAAGGCAATATGCCGGCTGGACAGGCGGGTCGGAGAACTGATGAAAGTACTCCGTAACACATCCGGTATGGAGGACGCCCTCCTGATTCTCGTCAGTGATCACGGACAGGCCGACATTAATCGAACCGTAAACTTACGGGAAACCATCGAAAAGCTGATTCCCGGTTTCCCCCTGCGGCCCCAGTCCAACGGGATGAGCGCCTATTTTTTCCCGGAAGGGGACGTATCGGATCCGGACAGCCTGATTCCGCTGCTGGCAAACCATCGCGAAGAACTCGGAATTTCACATATCTACAGCCGGGAGGAGATGAAACAGCTGCACGCAGTTGACGGACCCGTTCTGGCTGCCGAAGCCGCGGAGGGTGTTGTTTTCTCCGACAGCCTCGCTCCGGAAAAACGGGAAAAGGCAACTCACGGCTTCGGGCCGGGACATCCAGGCAATCTGTGCTTTTTTGCTGTGTACGGTAAAGGCATCAGGCAGGATTACGAACTTCCTTCTTTTCCGATGCGGGATATCGGCCCCACAATCGCCGGATTGATGGGCCTGGAGTTTCCGACAGCCAAAGGCAAAGACCATTCCGGAGAGATTCTTGAATAAGAAAAAGTACAAAAAGTATTCCGGTGGGGATGAACTGCCGGAATCTGTTTTTTTTACCCTTTTATATGGTTCCTGTCTTCAATGAATTCCGCTAAAATTTGACAAAAGTGGGGCATAGTGTTACAATCCCTGTAACGTTTTTTGATGAACGTTTTTCCGCTGCCCTTCTCCTCAAGGCGGCTTTATGATAGATTCGATCTTTATCGGCCAGGGGCCATGGAGGTGCGCGTCTTAAATGAAGCATCCATTTTTGATCACACATTTTTACCACAGCGGTTTCTCCGTCGCGGGAGAGCATACGCTGCTGGTCTTTGACTACTGGCGCGGGGAGCGCGGAGAACTGACACCGGATCTTCAGCTGACACCTGAGAAGCTCCGTGCCTATGACAACGTTTTTGTTTTCATAAGCCATGAGCATATCGATCATCTGGATCCGGTTGTCTTTACCTGGAATGAAGCAGGAAACGTTTCCTGGATCGTGTCCTCGGATATGCCTGTCGGAACCCGCGGAAAAAGGATGGCTCCGAGGGATACCGTAAAGCTTTCGGAGGAAGTAACTGTAACCGCCTTTGATTCTACAGATCTGGGTGTGAGCTTTCTGGTTGAGTTTCTCGGTATGCGTTTCTTCCATGCCGGTGACCTGAACTTCTGGCACTGGCGTGAAGAATCTACCATGCAGGAAATCGAGGAAGCGGACCAGGAATTCCGCAAAGCCGTGCAGCCCATTTCACGGGAACGGATCGATGTGGCCTTCTTCCCGGTTGACCCGCGACAGGGTGCGATGTTTGAAGCCGGCGCCAATTACTTCATTCTTGCCGTTAAGCCGCGCATACTGATCCCGATGCATTATTTTCACCGCGCGGATACCGCTATGGAATATGCCCGCACAGCCAGCTGCCGGACAACAGAAGTACTGGCTATGCCTGTATACGGCGATACGATCCTGTTGGAAGAAGATGAGGAGGGTTATCTGAACATTTCGCATCCGCTCAGCACAAATGCTCCCGAAGCCGGGATTCCCGGAACTTCTGAATATTCCGGAACACCCGAAGTACCGGAAGAAACACCCGCTGAAAAAACAGAATCTATTCTGCAGGAGGATGATCCTTTCCTGGAGAGCGACCTGCCATTAACCTCCCTGGCAACGGAAAACACAGAATCTTCCGAAGATTGATTTTTCAACATTCAGAACTCTTTTCCACAGGTTTTCCACAGGTTTCCACTGATATTCACAGAAAAAGGCCGATCCGCGAAAGCGTTGATTTTACTTGCTTTCGCGGGTCGTTTTTTGTCAAATCCTTTTCTTTCAAGGCTTTTCGACCTGTGGATAACCTGTTTCCTTTTTCAGGCTTTGAACTGGCACGTTTCCGGGCGTTTTCTGAGAAACTGCTTATCCACAGGCAGTGTATAAATCCATGATTTTATAAACGAAATCACTGCAGTTGATCCTGTCTTTTCCCGTTTAATTGGTTTTTTCTGAATCCGGAACAAAACCATCCACAGTTCATCCACAGGAAAAAGAAAAAACGTGTATTTAAGCCATGTCTGCATCCTGTGGAAAACTTTCCTCATTTCCACAGTTTTCTGTTAATATATATCTGAAACCCTTATTTTTCAATGGTTTGCAGCCTGTGAATAATCTGTGGATTTTTCGTCTGTTCTATCTCATATATGTGTGCATGGCTCAATTCAAATCGAGTAGGGAGAATTTAATCCCCCTCTCACACCACCGGACGTGCCGTTCGGCATCCGGCGGTTCGGTTCAATTTCAAAGCATGTTGGTTCATGTAGTAATCAAGGCAACTGACCAGGCCTCGCTTGGTCAGTATTTCTTTAGAAACCGCTTGCTTCAGGCAGGATTTTGTCGCCACGAAGATGTAATGATCACCCCTTTGCGACGTTTTACCTGCAAGCCATTCTGGTATCCCGAGTTTCTGCAATCCCCATTTCCGTTTGGATGGTACTTTCCACTGTTTCCAGATAATAATCCGCATCATTGTCCGCAAGTGTTCGTCAATCGTTTGCATGGCTTTTTTCATATCTCCCATAGCAAAGTAATTGATCCATCCGCGGATAACCTCATTAAGCTTCTTGAGCCGGTAATCCATGTCTACGCTCCAGCTTCTGCAGCACAGTTTCTTCAGTTTCCGCTTGAACTTCGCCACGGATTTCTGGTGTGGTCTCGCTCTCCATGTCCCATCTTTGTCTTTCCAGAACCCAAAGCCAAGATATTTCAAATTCGTTGGCTTGGTAATGCAGGTTTTCTCCGCATTGACCTTCAATCCCAGCTTGCGTTCTATCCAGTCGGTAATGGAGTACATGACCCTCTTGGCTGCCGCACTGCTGCCTACTACAATTACACAGTCATCTGCGTAACGTGTAAACTTCAGTCCTCTGGCCTCGAGTTCTTTGTCCAGCTCGTTCAGCATAATATTGCTGAGCAGCGGCGACAGGTTCCCTCCCTGCGGTGTTCCGGTCAGCGTATCCTCGTACTTTCCCTTGACCATGACTCCGGCCTGCAGATACTTCCGTATCAGCGATTCTGTGTCTCCGTCATGGATCGTTCGGTTGATAATGCTCATCAGCCTGTCCTGTGGTACGGTATCGAAGAACTTCTCCAGATCAATGTCAACAATCCATGTGCTTCCTTCATTGAAGTACTCCAATAGCTTCACAATGGCTTGTTCACAGTTCCTGCCAGGCCTGAAGCCATAGCTGTTCTCGCTGAACTGCCTTTCGAATATCGGCGAGAGCACCTGCGCTATTGCCTGCTGGATCGTTCTGTCCACCACAGTCGGGATTCCGAGCTTCCTTACGCCGCCGTTTTCCTTCGGGATTTCCACCCGCTCTACTGGTTGTGGTTTGTACCGTCTTTCCCGGATCGCCTGCTCGATTTCCTTCCAATGGTCGGACATATACAGATTCAGTTCTTCAACCTTCATGCCTTCAACTCCGGATGCGCCTTTGTTGGCACATACCCGTTTCATGGCTCTCTGTATATTCTCCCATTCTAGAATTCTGTCCAGCAGGTTTCCCATACCTCCGTCTCCTTCCTTTCCGCTCCCGACCGCATCGCCCTATGTGTGCCGCTTCGCCTCATATACGTTTCAGCTCCCCGGCCCGTCAGGCTTACTGTTGGGACATACATTCATTTGACGTCTTGAACCGTTCGGCCCTTCACCTTTTGGTTACTATGGCCTTTGCTGACTTCTCGCAATTCGTTGTTACTACGGCTAATGGGACCGCTTGCGAGACCTCACGGGATAAGTCCCGAACCTTTCCTCGTTTACCCGTCCGATTTACGCAACAGGGTTACGGTTGCCTTTTGGACTTCACTGCTTTTTGCCAGCTTATCCGCCTGTTACGCCTTGGTATCGGCTTCCTGTTCGTCGGGCCACGATTTCGCTATGGCTTCTTCTCCCCTACACCTCACGGCGCAAAGCTTGCCAGTCGCTATCGGGTTCGTTGGCAACTACGCCCCTTGGGACTTCCACCCAAGCTTCGGGACATGCCCGTCATACAAAATAACGGAGATCATCGAACGATCTCCGTTTTCTAAAATGTTTCACGTGAAACATTTCTATTTTTCACTTTCTGTCAGTGAAGCAATTCCTTCCGAAGCAGATACATGCCAGAATTTGCTGACTTTTTCACAATCTACATCTTCCCGGTCCGCACAGGTGATGAACGTCTGAAAAGATTTTATTTCATTGATCAGGCTGGCTCTTCGTTTTCGATCCAGTTCGCTCATCACGTCATCCAGAAGGAGAACCGGTTCTTCGCCACTGTCATCCTTCAGTATTTTCATCTGTGAAAGTTTCATGCTTAATGCCGCTGTTCTGACTTGGCCCTGACTGGCAAATTGTTTCATCAGATTCCGATCCAGTAACAGAATCAGATCATCCCGGTGAGGACCGACGGAAGTCATTCCGAGACGGATATCATCTTCTCTGTTTTCCAGCAGGAGCCTGCAGATTGTTTCTGATATTTTTTCTTCCTCCTTTACAGAAGAATGATACGTGATTCTCAGCTGTTCTTCTGTTCCGGAAATTCTGCAATATGTTTCTCTTGCAATTTCTGACAGCAGAGAAACAACCCGACGTCTTTCACGAATAATTTCAGCGGCAGGTTCCGCCATTGCTTCCTCAAATACACCAAGCAGTGCTTTATTGGCAGACGGATCTGTTCTCAAATTTCGCAGAATTGCGTTTCTCTGATCCAGACCGGTTCTGTATTGCTGTAACGCTATAAAATACCGACGGCTGACCTGGCTGATCATCATATCAAGATATCTTCTGCGAACAGAAGGACCTTCCCGGATTAAACCCAAATCTTCCGGAGAAAAAATCACACAGCGCAGGCAACCCATCATATCCGAAAATTTCTGAATTTTCTTACCGTCAATCAGGATTTCTTTTTTCTGTATTTCACCCGGATGGAACCGTACGGTAATATCCCGCTGCCCGAGTACAGTACTGACGCCGATGGTGGAAAGAGCACCGTCCTCCCCGTACCGTACCACATTTGCATCATTCGAAATCCGGTGTGATCTTCCGAGCGCGGCATAATGAATTGCCTCAAGCAGATTTGTTTTTCCTGATCCGTTCCTGCCGAAAAAAAGATTAACTCCCGAATCAGGATATAGCACCAGATTTTCATAGTTTCTGAAGTTTTTCAGTTTCAGTTCTGTAATTCTCATTTTTCATATAAAAACAGAAAACGGCAGGACCCGTTTCCGGGCCGCCGCTCTGTTCTTTCACTCTTTCTGAATTACTGGAAAACCCGAACAGGAAGGATCAGATAGAGATAATCATTACCAGACTGAGGAACCACGACGCATGGACTGACGCTGGAATTAAACTTCATAAACAGTTTTTCATCCGGCACATTCCGGATCACATCCGTGATGTAACGTGCGTTGAATGCGATATCCACCGGGTCCCCGTTCAGAGACGCTTCTGTTTCTTCTTCCACGTCACCGAGCTCCGCGTTTGATGAAATCTTCAGCGTATCTCCGCGGAAGCTCATTTTAATCAGATTATTTTTTCCTTCGCGAGCCATCAGGCTGGCACGCTCAATTGCGTCCTGAACGCTGGTTTTGTCCGTGAGCGCTTCAGTTTTAAACTCTGTAGGCAATATTCTTCGATAATCAATATATTCCCCGGCCAGCAATACAGTAGTTAAACGGATATTTCCGAAAACGCACTGCATCCGCCCTTTATCGATCAGCAAAGAACAGAAAGCATCATCATCAGGAAGAATTTTTGTCAATTCATTTAAAACCTTCCCGGGGATCACGGCTTTGACTACATCCAGCCCATCCGCCAGTTCAAAAGGCTGAAACAGTTTATACATTGCCAGACGGAATCCGTCCAGCGCTACAAGCCGTGCTTCGCTGCGGTTTACTTCCAGCAGGCTGCCCGTCAAAATCTGCCGGCTTTCATCCGTCGCCACAGCAAATGCAACATGACTGATCATATCCTTCAGCTTATTTTGCTGAATTTTTACTGTTGCACCTGTTTTCATCGGATTGATTTCCGGATATTCCGCCGGATTCATTACAGCCAGGGAACTCCTGTTTTTCATGCAGCGAATTGTCGCAGAGCGTTGATCCTGTTCGGTAACAGTGACCATCCCTTCAGGCATTTTGCGAATCATTTCCGTAAATATTCTTCCGGGCAGAACAACCTGGCCTGCTTCCTGAACGGAAGCAGTATTGGTATACTCGATGGTCAGAGAACCGTCAGAACAGGTCATCAGCACACGGTTTTCTTCCGCTGAGATCAGAACACCTTCAAGAATCTGTTTTGCCGGTCTCGGAGACAAAGCACGTGTAACAATATTAAGACCTTCCAGCAGGTCCTGGGAATTCATGGAAAGAATCATCTGACAAAACCTCACTCATCCTGAAAACGAGGAATGATTATGATATATATAATCATCATCGTTGTCGTAGTAATACCTGTGAAAACAGTGGAAAAAGCGGAAAAAGTCTTATTCGACTGCATTCCTGCTGTGGAAAAAAAGTGGAAAACTTCTCTATTCATACACAGGATTCCTGTAAATATTCCATGTCCGGAAAGGTAAATCCTTCTTTTGGACCAATACAGGTAATACTGTCTTCGGGTTTTTGCGGGGAGTAAAATGGTTAAAACGGATAAAAGAATATCAGACAGTTTTAATAATCCACTGAATTCAATCAATTCACCGGGCTGTGGAAAATATACTGTGGACAAAAATAAATCGTTATTTTTCCGCAAGAACCGAACGGTTCCGGACAAAATAATCCACAGCGGATCCCACCGTCAGCAAAACCATAATGCCCGTAAGGACCATAACAGGCCATGAGGTCTGAAAAGAAAGATCGAGAATCAGCATGATGCTGATCAAAACCATTTGGAAGGCAGTTTTCCATTTACCGAGCGGACCTGCTGCAATCACTTTTCCCTGGGTTACTGCAACCATCCGTAAACCGTCTACTGAGAGTTCACGGCAAATGACGATAATCACAACCCATGCCGGCATCATTCCAAGATGAATGAGCATGATTAATGTGGTCAGAACAAGCAATTTATCTGCTACCGGGTCAATAAATTTCCCGAAATCCGTAACAAGGTTGCGACTGCGGGCAATTCTCCCGTCCAGAAAATCGGTCAGACAGGCGAGAATGAACAAAATACCTGCGGCGATCCGGCAGTTTGGATTTTGAAGATAAAGCAGCACAACGATGATGGGAATACATACGGCTCGTGTGATACTGAGCTTATTGGGCAGATTCAAAGCATTTCACCTCGCAGATCATATTCTCCGGCATCGGTGATCCGTACTGGAATGAACAGTCCGGATTCCGGTCCGGCATCCGGACAGGAAACATATATTTCACCGTCTATCTCGGGTGTTTCGCGGCTGCTGCGGCCGAGGCAGTTCCCGTTTCCGTCTGTATCGGTTACGAGTACCTGTTCCACACTTCCGATCCTGGCCTGATTACGCTTCAGGGAAATATGCTGCTGTAAAGTCATCAGACGGTCAAGGCGCTCCTGCTTTATTTCATCCGGAAGCTGATCCGGAAGCTTTGCCGCCGGTGTTCCTTCTTCCGGAGAATAGGCAAAGGCACCGAGCCGATCGAATTCTGTTTCTTCAACAAAATCCAGCAGTTCCCTGAATTGGTCTTCCGTTTCCCCCGGGAAGCCGACGATGAGCGTGGTTCGCAGGGTCAGCCCGCGTTTTCTTGCTCCGCGGACACAGCGGAGAATATCTTCCCGGGTTCCCCGCCGGTGCATGCGTCTGAGCAGATCGGCGTTGATATGCTGAAGCGGAATATCCAGATAGGGACAGACATTGTCAGTTTCCGCCAGGACATCCAGCAGTTCTTCGCTTGTTTCATCCGGATAGCAGTAAAGTACCCGGAGCCAATCCACCCCGTCGATTGCGGCAGCTTTGCGCATCAGGTCAGGCAGAGTTGTGTGGGGATGATCCTCTGTACCGAAGCGTGTGGTATCCTGTGCAACGAGGATGTGTTCCCGTACGCCGGAAGCGGCGAGCTGACGGATTTCTCTGAGAATTGAATCCTCATTGCGGCTGCGGTAAGGGCCGCGGATCAGCGGAATTGCGCAGAAGGTACAGCAGTTGGAACAGCCTTCACCAATCCGGATGTATGCGGAATAAGCAGGTGTGGTTAAAACCCGGTCATGCTCAAAATATCCGAAATCATCTTTCCAGCAGGCCTGCCGTTCACCTCCGAGGGCTTTTTCAATCGCCGCGGGAAGATCTGCGTATTGATTGACGCCCAGAAGCAGATCAATTTCCGGAATTTCTTTCAGCAGATCTTCCGGATACCGCTGAGTCAGACAGCCGGTGACCACCAGCAGACGACAACGGCCGGTTTCTTTATACTGTGCCATATCCAGGATTGTATTGACTGACTCTTCCTTGGCGGAATCGATGAACCCGCAGGTGTTTACCAGCAGAATATCCGCTTCTTCGGGTTTTTCCGTCAGTACAAAGCCTTTTTCCTTCAGCAGGCCCAAGGCTGTTTCGGTATCCACCCGGTTCTTATTGCAGCCGAGGGACACGGCGCCCACCGTATATGTCATGAGTCTGATCTTCCTTCCGTTTGTCAGTCAGCCGGATACAAAAGGGAGTATAGCATGTTTCAGGCTGTTTGAAAAGAATGGACGAACGGGGAGTCTTCCTATATAATATCGGTAATCAAAAACGCCCCGGACAGGGCGGAGGAGGATCCATGAAAGATACGTTTTTGCTGGTGGACGGAAACAGTCTGATGCACCGAGCTTTTCACGCACTCCCGCCGATGGATGCGGACGGTATCCATACCAATGCGATTTACGGTTTTCTCAGCATGCTGCTGAAAGTCATCAAGGAAGAAAACGTCCAGTACCTGGCTGTCTGCTTTGATGAGCATGGGCCAACCTTCCGCCACACGGTATATCCGGATTACAAAGCCGGAAGGAAGGAAACCCCGCCGGAACTCCGGCAGCAGTTTTCCACGATTCTGACCCTGCTTGACGATCTGGGAATACGCCGGTTTTCCCTGCAGGGATGGGAGGCGGATGACCTTCTTGGTACGCTGAGCCTGAAAGGTGCGGAGGCCGGCGCGGCGCCGCTTCTGCTGACCGGAGACCGGGATGCGCTGCAGCTGGTGGGCGGCGGAACGGAACTGATGTTTACCCGAAAGGGAATTTCCGAAACTGTTCGGTTCAATGCTTCGAAAGTATATGAGGAATACGGGTTTACGCCGGAGCAGGTAACAGACTGGAAGGGCCTGGCCGGAGATTCCAGCGACAATATTCCGGGCGTTCCCGGGGTCGGGGACAAGACAGCGGTTAAGCTGTTGCAGGAATACGGAAATCTTGAAAATGTACTGGAAAACGCGGATCAGGTCAAGGGAAAACTGGGAGAAAAACTGAAAGCATACGCGGACCAGGCCCGTTTCAGCAAGGAACTGGCCACGATTCGCCGGGACGCGCCGGTAGTTTTCACCCTGAGTGCATGCGCGCTGCCGGACCTGAGAAAAGGAATCCCGGCGCTGGAAAAGCTGAAACTTAACAGTATTATCCGGCGGCTGGGCAGTGAAGAGGAGAGCGGGGAAGAAGAAAGCCGTGAAGCTCTGACGATGCTGCACTTTGACAAAGCGGCCGTGCTTGCCGTACCGGAAGAGATTTCAGTGTGGCTGAAGGAGACAGAAGGGAACGGTCCGTTGTGTCTGTTTGTTTCCGAGACGGTTGTTTCCCTGGCCAGGGCCGGAGGAAAACGGGCGGAGATTTCGCTGGGCGGGGACCTGCTGAACCCGGGCCTGGATCCGGCGGAAGTGCTCGCATTGCTGAGCGCCGAACTGCAGAAAGGCGACGCTGTCGTACATAACGGCAAAGCGCTGCTGCACTCGCTGGACAGGCTGGGCCTGCCGTTGCCTGATACTTTTGGCTGGGATGCGATGCTGGCGGCTTATCTGCTGAATCCGCAGGAAAAGAGTTACCGGCTGACGGCTTTATGTCCGGACCTGCCGGAAGACGCCGCTACCCTTTGCTCTCTGGCGGAATGGCAGAAGAAGCGTGTTGAAGCGGACGGCATGATGACCCTGATGAAAGAAATCGAGCAGCCGCTGAGCTTCGTGCTTTTCCGGATGGAACGGGAAGGCTTTACCGTCGATACGGAGTTTCTGCGTAAACTCGGAAAAAAATATACGGCGGAGATTTCACAGCGGCGGGATGAGGTGATTGCCGCGGCGGGAGGATACACCTTTAATCTGAACAGCCCGCAGCAACTGGGTGAAGTGCTGTTTGAGCGGATGAATCTGCCCCACGGAAAGAAAACTTCAAAAGGCTATTCCACTTCGGCGGAAGTGCTTGAAGGGTTACGATTCGACGCGCCGGAGCTGATAGAGCCGCTGCTGCGCTACCGTCAGCTGACCAAGCTGAACGGCACATATGTGGAAGGGCTGCTGCCGCTGGCGGATCGGCAGAACCGCGTTCATTCCACCTTTGACCAGACGGCGACCGCCACCGGGAGGATCTCCTCTTCCGAGCCGAACCTGCAGAATATCCCGGTGCGAACGGAAGAAGGCAGGGAGATCCGGGAAGCGTTTCTGCCACGGGAAGGATGGGTGCTTCTGGACGCGGACTACAGTCAGATCGAGCTGCGACTGATGGCTCATTTTTCCGGGGATGAAGCGCTGATCGACGCTTTCCGGAAGGGAGAGGATATCCATGCCAGGACGGCAAGCGAAATATTTGACGTGCCGCCGGAATGGGTAACCCCGGAACTGCGCAGCCGGGCCAAGGCAGTAAACTTCGGCCTGATCTACGGAATCAGCGGTTTCGGACTGAGCCGGAACACAGGAGTCAGTCGGCGGGAAGCCGCGGAATTCATCGAGAAGTATTTCCAAACTTATCCTGGTGTGAAACGCTTCATGGATCGGACGGCTGCGGAAGGCGCGGAAAAAGGCTATGCCGAGACATTGATGGGGCGGAGGCGTTATCTGCCCGAGCTGCGCTCGCCCAAGGCTCCGATCCGGGAATTCGGAAAACGCGCGGCGATGAACACGCCGGTACAGGGAACAGCGGCGGATATTATCAAACTGGCTATGGTCCGGGTGGACCGGGCGCTGCGGAAGGCGGGTATGAAGAGCCGCCTGATCCTTCAGGTGCATGATGAATTGCTGCTGGAATGCCCTCCGGAAGAGGCGGACCGGGCGGCGGAGCTGCTGCGGGAGGCTATGGAAGGCGCGATTGAGCTGAAGGTGCCGCTGGTGGCGGAAGTTCACCGGGGAAAGAACTGGGCCGAGTCGAAATGAAAACAGCCGGAGCCGTTGACAGAATTGACTTTTTTGCCCGGACATGATACATTGAATCCTGTTTCCGGCGAGCCGGGAAGATCATAAGCAAAGGAGCTGTAAAGACCATGCTGGAATACAAATTCGACACCCAGCTGCTGATCGAAGGAGAAGGACTGGATGAGGATGAAATCAACGATTACTTTACCAACAATTTCGAAGGTGACTGTCTTCTGGCGGTCGGCGATGATGAGCTGATCAAAATCCATTATCATACCAACGAGCCGTGGAAGGTTCTGGAATACTGCGCGAGCCTCGGTGAGATCTATGACGTGGTTGTGGAAAACATGGAACGGCAGGAGATGGGACTGGAGGGCTGAGAAAAGCCCTTTTGTCTTTCCTTTGCACTTTGATTGTTTTTTTGGCTTTAAATAGGTATACTGTTAAAACCGCAGGGTAAAGTGATTTACCTAAAAACAAGGAGGAAACTGAATCATGAAAAAACTGATTGCATTGGTTCTGGCTGTAATGATGCTGGTCCCCGCCTTCGCGATGGCTGACAACGTCATCAAGATCGGCGTGTTTGAGCCCTCTACCGGCGACAACGGTGCCGGCGGCAAACAGGAAATCCTGGGCATCCAGTATGCCAACAGCGTGAAGCCCACCGTGAACATCGGCGGCGAGGAGTACAAGGTTGAACTGGAGATCGAAGATAACCAATCCGTAAACGACAAGGCCGTTACCGCGGCTGCCAGCCTGGTGAACAAAGGCGTGTCCGTGGTTCTGGGTTCCTACGGCTCAGGCGTGTGCATGGCTGCCGGCGATACCTTCGTGGACGCGCAGGTTCCCGCCATCGGCATCAGCTGCACCAACCCGAACGTGACCGCGCTGTGCGACTACTACTGGCGCATTTGCTTCCTGGATCCCTTCCAGGGCTCCGTGATGGCCAACTTCGCCTGGGACAAAGGCGCGAAGACCGCTTACGTCCTGAACATGCAGGGTGAAGACTACGGCAGCGGCCTGGCGAACTACTTCGTCGAAGCTTTCAAGGCTCTGGGCGGCACCGTTGTGGGCGACAAGCCCGAGACCTTCCCGGAAGGCAACAGCGATTTCACCGCGTACATCAACAACGCTGTGAACGCAAACTGTGACGTGTTCTTTGCTCCCTGCTCCACCACCTACGCCGCGCTGATCATCGACCAGGCCGCCGCGCAGGGTGTCAAGTTCCCGATCATGGCGGGCGATACATGGGAGAACTCCGCGATCCTGAACGCTGCCAAGGGCAAGGACGTGGAAGTGTACTGCTCCACCTTCTTCGATGAGAACGATGACGCCGCTTCCGCCGCGGAATTCGTCAAGGGCTTCAAGGAATGGCTGAACGCCGACTCCGGCAACCTGAACAACAACGGCGGCAACGACATCGTCGCTGCGGTTTCCGCACTGGGCTTTGATGGC
>Ga0310696_10005410_pt1 | contig 15417 bp, 9 predicted proteins | sample AusTroGonzalo_MG_4_FD_203885 | JGI IMG/M metagenome (GOLD analysis project Ga0310696, IMG submission 203885) | Bovine rumen microbial communities from tropical cattle in Woodstock, Queensland, Australia - Gonzalo_02 (v2) (version 2) | ecosystem: Host-associated > Mammals > Digestive system >...
TTCACCATAGGGAGTTTCAGCGTGTAGCGATCCTCGTCCTCGGTCAGTTCCAGCACGGTCGGAGCGCTCGTATAGTATTTGGCGGCGTTGACGTGTACGCCGTCCGCGATCTCGTAATCCACGGCGTCGGGAGAGGGGACCTTCTTTACCGCCTGTACGAATTCCTTGCCGCAGGTGGCGTAGTAGTCGGCGACGGCAAAATACACCGTCTTGCCGGCTTGCGCCGTGGTGGAGTTCACGCGCAGGATCCAGAGAAGTCGGTTCGTGTTGATCGCCGAGTAGGAGACGTAGGGAGATTTAGCGGCGTGCTTCGCCGTATAAAGCAGGTTGTTTGAGTTGAAGTTGGTAAGGTTATCGCTCAGAATCGAGACGACCTCGCCGTCGAGGTAGATCGTCGCGGTCAGTTTGTACTGCGCCGCCACGTCGCTTGCCTTTACTTCCGCCAGGTTCGTCACTTCTTCGTGGACGCGGATACCGACGCGGTGCCAGCCCCACTCGGGACTTGCCTGATTGGTTCCGCCGATATTCGGGAAATCGGAATACAGATCCCCGGCGGGGGGCGTCATATTCGGATACGGGTTGCCGGTTTCGGACGTCCGGAAGGAACCGTACTCAAATCCGCCGGCATACGCACAATCGGCGTCGGGATTGTCGTCGGTCAGCGACATATACGCGAGATTGTTGTGCTGACTGTTGTTGTCCCGAAGAAGCGTCGTCGACAGAAACGTATCGTACGTACCTTTCACGTCGTGACGCAGATTCGCGAGCGTCGGATTCCAAAGGATCGAATACTCGATCAGAAGATCGTTGCCGTAGGAATCGCCGCTGTCGGAGGTCTCCGGTTGGAAAATGGCGCCGCCGTCCAGCATATCCTGACGGATCCTGGTCTTGACGATATACTTTCCGGAACTGTTCTCCGTCCACTTTTCCACGTGCGGGACAAAGAGAACGTCCTTTTCGGCGGCGGTGTCTTTGTTCATCTCGCCGCAGACCGTGCAATGCTCCGCGCTCCATCCGCTTTCCAGAAGCGTCGCGCCCTGCACGTCGACGAAATCACCGTCCCAGGTATGGACGTGTTCGCCGTAGGTCGTGTAGTAGAAGGGGGCGTAGATCGACTTGCCGCCGACCGTCTCGGTCCGCGCCTCGGGATTCTCGACCTTGGCGACGTTCTGCACGAAGTCGTGTCCGCAGGTCACGAAGGTATCGCCGATCGGGAGATAGGCGTCTCTGCCGGTCGTCAACGCTTGGACGCTGTTGACGCTGTACGCCATCAGGTAAAGCGTGCCGGACGAGGGGTCGGCGTTGTCGACGTATCTGACGTCGCCGTAGGTCACGCCGCCCGCTCCCGTAGAGGTCGCGGTGTAGAGTTTGCGGTCGTAATTGGTGTTTTGGGTCAAAAGATCGGTCCCGCAGAGTTTCGAGATCGGCACTCCGTCGACGTAGACGGTCGAGGTGAGGTAGTACTCGGCTGCGACGGCGCCCGGCTCTCCGCTCTCGTCCGCCAGCAGGGCGTCGAGGTTGGTCACTTCCTGATGAACGCGGATACTGATGCGGTGCCAGCCGTACTCGGGATTGTTCCGATCCCTGCCGCCGACGTTCGGACAGTCGACGTACGCGCCTCCGACGTTGCCTTTCGTCATATATTCGGACGTGTAGCTCACTCCGTCCGGCGCGCGATTAGGCAGTCCGGCGTACTCAAATCCGCCGGCATATTTGAAATCGCTGCCGGAGGCGTCGTTTGATATAGACATATAGCAGACGCCCTTGGCTTCCCCTGTCTCGCTGTTGCAAAGCCGGGTGTCGATAAACGCGTCGGTGAGATCGAGCAGCGATTCGTTCCAGAGGATCGAATACTCGATCAGGAGGTCGTTGCCCTGCCCGCCGTTTGAGACGTCGGGATAGAAGTGCAGCGTTCCGCCCTTCAAAACCTCTTCATACAGATCCCAGTCGTCTCTGTATGCCTTTTTGCTCCCGCCGCCGGTCCATTTCTGGTACTCGAACTCGGTGGTCGCGTCGTATTCGGTCACGTTGTCGAGGTTGCAGCCGTCGCAATGACCGATCTTGGTGCCCTCGCGGTTCAGCGCCGCGGTACCGCCGGACATTTTGTGCGCGGTCTCGTCGATTTCGTGCTTATGTTTCGCGGCGGAGCAGACCGTGAGCGCCGCGGCTTCGCCGTACCGGACCTCTCCGTCGTCGACGTAGGGACGGATATAGAGCGAGCCGTCAAAGTATTCGTGCGGGATATCGGTCAGTTTGACCGCGACCCACCAGCGTCCGGCGGGCGCCGGGTTGGGCACGCCGTTCGCCGTGACGGTGCTGTGAACGCTGGTCGTCGGGGCTTTGTAGCACGTCGCACCGCCGATCGTCGGACTCTCGTTCGTTTTCGAGAAGACGAAGCCGACCTCTTCGTAGTCGAGCGAACCGATCGTGAACAGGAACCGCAGATCGGTGTCCTCGTCGTTCGGAAGATCGAGCGCCGAGAGGGTCTGAAAACCGAAGTTCGCGATCTCCTCCGCGTCAGCCGCCGTCCAGATCGGCACAAGCACGGCGACGGCGACGGTCAGCGTCGCGAGAAGCATAAATAGAGACAACCAACGGATCTTCGTTTTCTTCTTCATACCTTTTTCCCCTCAGTCAAGTGGTCGTATAAATAACTCCGGTGAACGCGGTTCAGTTCTCTTCCGAAATGATCCTTGCTTCCAGATAATAACGCTTGTCGCGCGCCTCGCCCATCGAGAAGGTCTTGCGCGGAAGCGCGCCCTTTTCGGCGACGGCGGGGAAGAGCTGTTCCTTTTCCATTCCCGGGAAGAGAAAGCCGATCGCCCCGCGGTCACGCACGATCGATTCGAGCGCCTCCTCGCCGTGGATATAGTCGACCGTGACGCCCGGATGCGCCGCCGTGTAGCGATCAAGGAAGGATTGGAGCGTCCCGACGTCAAGCGGATGGGTGCCGTGCGGATAGGTCACTTCGGCGGGGGTTTCTCCCGTCAGGACCGTCAGACGCGTCGACGGCACGCCTTGATTTTCGACTGACGCCGCGAGTACGTCGGAGAGCAGCGCGTTCATAAGATCGGTTTCGTCCGCCCCGAAAACGGCGCGGTAGATCGGGCGGAAAACGAGCGCCGGGGAGTGCAGGTTGACGAGTTCCACGAGGGCGTAGCGGGCGGGATGCGAGAGCGCGTCGTCGCCGATCGCGTCGCGGAGTTCCTCAAAATACGCCTTCGCCGCGGCGAGCGAATGGTTGCCGTCCCCGACGGCGAAAACGAGAGGATCCTCCCCTTCGGGCGCGATGGCGTCGAGCGCCTCGTCGACCCGTTTTTGCTTCGCGCGATCGAGCAGGTATCCGGTGACGTGTCCGCCCCCCTGCATCAGGTCGAAGTCGTAGAGCGGCGCCTTGTCGGTCGCGAGATCGGCAAGCGGTTCGATGACGGTTTTATCGGGATCGTCGAGCAGCAGCATCACGTGCGGCAGCTCGATCTTCGCCCCCCGCCGGATCTCGACCCGGGGAGGCACGCGTTCAAGCACCGTTCCCTCGGTCGCGCGGATCGGCGGTTTGCTTCCCGGACGGTAATCGTAGTCGAGCAGGTCGATCGCGCCGACCAATCCCTCGCGCACCGTCCCGTCCGATTGGGTGCGGCGCAGATAGATCATCGCGTGCGGGTACTCGGTGAAAAGACCGTCCGAGATCGCCTTTTCCATCTCGGCGTGGATCCCCGGGACCCGTTCTTTCCGCTCGGAAAGCCGAAGTTCGGGCAGGATAAAGCGCAAAGTCGACGGGGAATCCCCGACGATCTTTTCGGTCTCGTCCCAGACGGCGGGTTCGCTCGTAAATTGGTCGCAGGCGACGACGGCGTACTTCGTTCCGTCCACTTTCTTGAAATCGGGAAGCAGGATATCGGCGGGATAAAAACGGCTCATAGGATTCTCCTTAGATTGTGATCTGATTAAAGTTTGAAAAACGATTCGTTTCCGCGTATAGGCGCCCGCTTTGCGGGCATCCTAATCCGCGGAGGAGCAACGCGGCGACGGACGTTGACAAACGCTTGCCGGGGATCCTCCCGTGCGGATCCCGCGGCGCGGGACCCGAAACCGCGAACGGTGGGGACCGTTTCACGCCTTCGCGGGGGAGCCGACTTCGCCGTCCGCATTCCGGAGCGTTCCGGGACGGGCGGTCGGGGCGGCTCTTTTTTATTTGAAGCGGGCAAGCCGCCCGATCTCCTCGGAGAGCGCGTCGGCAAACAGATCGACCTGCTCGGGCGTGTTGCGGTGCGAGAAACTGACCCGGATCGTCGCGTCGGCTGCCGCGTCGGAAAGTCCGAACGCCGAGAGGGCGGAGGTGCCGTGCTTTCCGTGGGAGGAACACGCCGAACCGCTCGAGACGTAGACGCCGCGCGCCGAGAGGGCGTGAAGCATCGTTTCGCTCTTGATCTTCGGGAGGGTCAGGCTGACGATGTGCGGGGCGAAGACCGGCGGCAGATTGACCCGAACGCCGGCAAGTCCCGGATCGTTTGCCAATCGGTCGAACAGCCGCGCGCGCAGGGCGGTCAGCCGTTCGATCCGCTCCGAGAGCGACGAGAAGCCGACCGACGCCGCCTTCGCGAACGCCGCCGCCGCCGGCGGATCCTCGGTACCCGAGCGAAGTCCCCCCTCCTGCCCGCCTCCGTAAAGGATCGGGGCAAGACCGCGATTCCGGATCACCCCGGGATCGATCCAGAGCGCGCCGGTCCCCTTCGGACCTTCGATCTTGTGGGAACTCAGCGTCAGGAGATGACACCCGAGCGATTTGACCGAAAACGGCGCTTTCAGATACGCCTGCGTGGCGTCGACGTGCAGGATCGCGTCGGGGCAGGAGCGGCGAAGCGCCGCCGCGACGGCGGGCAGGTCGTAGAGCGCCCCCGTTTCGTTGTTGACGAGCATCACGCTGGCGAGGATCACGTCGGGCGTGGCGAACCGCGCGATCGCGTCGGGGTCAAGCCGACCGCCGACCGTCGGGATCTCCACGATCCGAAAGCCCTCCTTTTCAAGCGCCGCAAGCGGCATTTTGACCGAGGCGTGTTCGCCCGCCGACGTCAGGATCGTCTTTCCCTTGAAGCGCGGTTTCGCGTGCGCGCGCCCGAGGATCGCGAGGTTGTTGGCTTCGGTTCCGCCCGAGGTGAACAGCACCGTCCCCCCGGCGGTATCGCCGACCGTTTTGGCGATCGTTTTCCGCGCCTCTTTCAGCACGGCTTCGGCGTCGCGCCCCATCCCGTGAAGCGAGGACGGGTTGCCGTATTCTTCGCGCGAGACCGACAGGTAGGTTTTCAGCGCCTCCTCCGAGATCCGGGTCGTCGCGCTGTTGTCGAAATAGAGTTCGTTGCCCATCGCGCCCCCCCTTACTTGAAACGGAACTGCGAGAGGACGGCGGCAAACTCGCTCTCGTGCGCGGCGAAGACCGCGTCGGCGTCGGATGCGTTTTCCCCGACGGCGGAGAGCGTCATCGTGTAGAGCCCGCGGTGCAGTCCCGTGCGGAGCATGATATATACGACGGCAAACCGGACGACCCGTCCGTCGCCCCGCCTCGTTACGCTGCAATCGTAGCGGAAGGCGTCGTTCCCGTCGACCTTGATCTGCTCGGGTTCTCCGTCGTTTTCTACCGTCACCGTATCGTAGCGCAATTCATACTGCGCCTTTTGCGACGCGAAATACTCCTGAACCGTCGAAAACCCCTCGGGATAGAGCGAGACGACCGAAACCCCGGCTCCGTCTGCGGCGTACCCGGACGAGAATCCCGTCTTCATATCGACGTTCCATTCCAGCGGCAGATACAGCTTGTAGTGCGCGACCTTCGGGGTCGAAGCGAGCTGCATCCCCTCGGGCGCGCCGTCGGTGATCTTTTCGACCTCTTCGGGGCTCTTCGTGATCTCGCGGAAACTGAAATTGGCGACCGTCAACTCAAAGTCTTCGAGGTGATCGGCGTAGCCGATCGTCCCCGTGACGGTGGCGTCGGTCTTCCCGGTATAGGTCAGGATCGCCACACCGTCGGAGGGCGTCGCTCCCCGCGGGACGAAGATCTGCATCACTTTATAGTTGACCCCGCCGCGCGTAAAGCGATAGACCCACGCCTGCCCCGCGATCTCGTCGCGTCCGACCGGCGTCTCTACCCCCTCCTGCTCGAAAACGAGCGCTGTGTCGGGATCGGCGATCGCCTCGATTCCGGCGCGGTTCGCTTCAAAATAGGCGGAAATGCTCTCCTCGTCGGGCGAAACGACCGTCGCCGAGACCGAGGTCGGGTCGAGTTCCGAGACGAACGCCGTCAGAACGCCCGTCGTGCGGTCGATCGTGTACCCCTTCGGTACGTAAAGCACGAAGCCGTCGAGATCGGGGTCGGAGGCGAGGGTCATCCCCTCGGGAACGTCGGATTTCGAGCAGGAGGCGAAAAGACAAAGCGAGAGGATCAGCAACGCGATCCCGAACAGCGTCCGTTTCATTCTTTTTCTCCTCCGTTTCTTGCTTGCAATACGGCGTCGAGCGCCGAAAGGATCCCGATCTTACCGCTCTCGTAGGTCAGCCCCCCTTGCAGGTAGGCGTTGAAGGGCGGTCGGATCGGACCGTCCGCCGAGAGTTCGAGCGACGATCCCTGCACGAAGGTCCCCGCCGCCATAATGACCGGCGAACTGTACCCCGGCATCGCCCAGGGTTCGCAGGTGACGAAGGCGTCGACGGGCGACCCCGCCTGGATCCCGCGGCAGAAGGCGATCAGGTTGTCCGCCGTCTTGCAGCGCACCGTCTGGATGATATCCGATCGCGGGACGTCCCACGCCGGCTCGACGTCGAATCCGCACGCCGAGAACAGGTACGCCGCGAGATGCATCGTTTTGAGGGCTTGTCCAACCGAATGCGGCGCGTAGAAAAGCCCCTTATACAGATTGCGGTTCTGCCCGAGCGTCGCGCCCTCCTCGGCTCCGATTCCCGGCGCCGTCGCACGGCAGGCGACGAGTTCGATCAGGTCGGCTTTTCCCGCGAGATATCCGCCCGATTCCGCCATTCCGCCGCCGGGATTCTTGATCAGCGATCCGATCATCAGGTCGGCGCCGACGGCGACCGGCTCCTCGTCCTCGGTGAATTCGCCGTAACAGTTGTCGCAGACGATCCGCGCCCCGCTTGTCCGTTCCTTGACGAAGGCGGCGAGCCGTCCGATCTCGGAAACCGTCAGCGTGGGACGGTCGAGATATCCCTTCGAGCGTTGGATAAACGCGACCTTCACGGCGCCGCCCTCCTCGGCGAGCGCCTTCGCGATCCCGTCGTAATCGGGCGTCCCGTCGGGCAGAAGCGCGACCTCGCGGTAGCGCACCCCGAAATCGAAGAGCGATCCGCGCCCCGGTTTGCCCGAGAGCCCGATCACCTCGTCGAGGGTATCGTAGGGCTTTCCGGTCAGGGAAAGCAGAACGTCGCCCGGACGGAGCAGAGCGAAAAGCCCGATCGTCAGGGCGTGGGTCCCCGAGACGATCGAATGGCGCACGAACGCCGCTTCGCACCCGAAAACCTCGGCGTAGATCTTATCGAGAGTATCGCGTCCCGTATCGTCAAGCCCGTAGCCGTTGGTAGAGGCGAAAGTCGCCTCGCTCACCCGATTGTTCTTGAACGCCGAAAGGACGCGGGCGGTGTGCCGCTCGCTTCTCTTTTCGATCTCGCGGAAACGCGGGGCAAGCGCCTCCTCGGCTTGCCAGATCAGTTCGCTGTAGTCAGGATTCATTCTATACTTCCTTTTCTCCCGGGGGAGAGCGTTTTACGGTTCCTTATTTTCGGCGGCAACGCAGAGCGCGCGGAAGGCGTCGCCCCGCTCCGCGAAGTTCGCGAAGGCGTCGTACCCGGTGCAGGCGGGCGAGAGCAAAAGGGCGTCGCCCGGTCGCGCAAGAGCAAGCGCGGCGCGCACCGCGTCCTCGAAAACCGGGACGATCCGGTAGGCGACCCCGCCTCCGTCGAGCGCGCGCGCGATGGCGGGCGCCTCTTTCCCGAACAGGGTCACGCTCTTCGCGTGCTCCTTCACCGGTTCGACCAGCGGCAGATACGAGAGCCCCTTTCCCGCGCCCCCGAGCAAAAGATGGGGACGGACGGGATAGAGCGCGTCGAGGGTCGAGAGGGTTCGCTCGGGCGTGGTGTCGATCGAACTGTCGATACAGCGCACCCCGCCGGGGCGGGCGACCTCCTGCATCCTGTGCGGGATCCCCCGGAACGCCGCGACCGCCTCTTCGATCGCCGAAACGGGCGCGATCCCGTCGGTCATCGCGACGGCGGCAAGCAGATTTAACAGGTTGTGTTTTCCGGGCAGTCGGAGGCGTTCGATCGGGAACAGCCGCCGAACCCCCTCCTTCGTGCGGATGGACACCCAACCTCCGTCCGGCACGACCCAAGTCTCGCCGTCCCCGATCGCGCCCGGGTCGGGCGGCGTCAGCGAGAAGAAGCGCGATCCCCGCCGCCCTTTTCCGAGCGCGGAGAGCGCGGGGTCGAAGGCGGGGAAGACCCCGCGGGTTTTCACACCGAGGATCCGTTCTTTCGCCGCGCGGTATTCCGCCATTCCGGTATGCCAGTTCAGGTGGTTTTCGGTCAGGTTGAGGACGGCGGCGCGCTCGGGTTCAGGCGAAAGGTCGATCAACTGAAAACTCGACAGTTCCAGCACGGCGACGCTTTCCGCGGTCATATCGGAAAGCGCGGGCAGAAGCGAGGCGCCGAGATTCCCGCCGACAAAGGTATCGAAGCCCGCCGCCCCGAAAATCGACGCGACGAGCGTCGTGACGGTGCTTTTTCCGGAACTCCCGGTCACGGCGAAGAGCCGCGCCGGCGAAAAGGAAAGGAACAGACCGATCTCCCCGCAAACGACCGCCCCCGCCCGCCGTCTCTCTTCGAGCGCGGGCAGATCCGGGCGGATCCCGGGCGATCGGACGAGCAGTCCCGCGGGCAGCCCGGAGAGCCATTCGTCACCGAACCGCGGGATCGCGCCGCGCGAAACGAGCGAGGCGACCTTCGGTTCGCTTCCTTTTTCGGGATTCTTGTCGCAGAGAAACAGGGAAGTGACGCCGCGAAAGAGAAGGAACTCCGCCGCCGCGATCCCCGAGACCCCGAGTCCGATCACGGCGGCGCCTCTCGTCTTTGCCGATGTGACAGGATCCATCCGCGTCTCCTCCGGGTCATACTTCGCTACACTATATTATATTCGATTGATCCGCGGTTTGCAACCCATAACGCGAATTATTCACAATCTCGCCCGTTTTTTGCTTATTCTCGTCTCCGCGCCCCGAAAAACCCCGTTCCCCCCTTGCAATCGGGCGGCGGATTTGCTATAATGAAAAAGAAAAGAGATTCGCCCCGTTTCCGGGGCGGGAGAGGAGAACCGTATGATCATCCGGACGCTGACGCTGTACGACCGCTTCAAATGCGCGGCGTCGGCGTGCAGGGACACCTGCTGCGTGCGCGAAAAACTGGTGCTTGACAACAAGACCTATTTCGAGTATCAGCGCGTGATCTCGAAGGGCGACGCCTTTGGGCGGCGGATGGTCGCCTCGATCAGCGAGCGGAACGGGGTCGCCTCTTTCCGGATGCGCGAGAACGGGGAGTGCCCGTTTTTGATGCGCAACCGCCTTTGCGAACTTCAGATCCGGCTCGGCGCCGACAAGGTTTCCGAGACCTGTCGGAAGTACCCCACTTTTTCAAAGGAATACGGGAACTACCGCGAGATCGGCTACCGCTTCTCCTGTCCCGAGGTGCTCCGGCTCGTCCTGACCCACCCCGAGCGGTTCGAGATCCGCGAGCGCGAAAACGACACCGAGCCCGTCACCTTCGACAATCTCGACGTCAAACTGCTCGAGGCGCTCTACCCCGTCCGCAACCGCTTCCTTCTGATCGCGCAGGATACGCGCAACTCGCTGTATACGACCTTTTCGGTTCTATTGCAGCTGGCCGAATCGGTGCAGGGCGCGATCGACCGGGGGGACTACGGCGAACTTCCCGCGCTGATCTCTCCGTTTATGGGGGACGATCCGACCGGCGGGATCGCCGATGCGCTCCCCGACCCCGAACAGCACGATCTTATCCTCGCCAATCTCCTGAAACTGCACTGTAAGTTCGAGTACAAAAAGCAGGACAACGGCGACCGCCTCGACAATGCGCGCCGGTTGTTCAAATCCGAGTCGACCGACGAGCGGCTTGCCCGCGAACGCGATTTTTCCGCCTTTATGTCCGAGCGCGACTACGAATACCGCAAGTGGCTCTTCTATCTTCTCCACCGCGATCTGCTCGACGCCGTCTTCGACGGGGCGTTCTATTCCCGCGTCCGCCTCGCCGTCGTCACGACCTTCTGCCTCTTTGAGACGGGGTCGCTCGAATGGAAGAGCCGGGACGGTAAGTTCCCGCCGCAAAGGCAGGAGGACCTGTTCCGCAATTACGCCCGTGAGATCGACGAGAATCCGAAGAACCTTGCCCGTCTGGAAAAGAAACTGAAAGGGTCGCAGTACGTGCACCAGAAACTGCTCCGCGCCCTCGCGCGCCCCGAGGAAACGCCCGCCCCCGCGCCCGTTCCGTAAGACGCCGCCTCGCGGCGCTCCGTCAAAAAAGCGGTCCTCTTTCGATTGAAAGAGGACCGCATTTTTTTACACTTCTTCCGGTGTCAGCAGCAGCTCGTCGAGCGAACGCTTCGGAACGTGATGCACGCCGTTTTCGTCGCGGTAATAGCGGACGTTACCGTTCTTCATCTTCTCGATTTCGACCTTTTCCGCGGGAAGTCCGAGCGAGATCACGAGTTCGATCCGATACTTCCCCGCAAGGCGGTAGCGCCGGGTCAACTCCTCGCGCGGAAAATTGAGGATCATACACCCGCCGAATCCCTTTTCGGTCGCCGCGAGCAGGATCGTTTCGGCGGCGATCCCGACGTCGATCTGCGAAACGCCCGTGTCCTCGGGCGAGAGCAGGATCAGGTACGCCGTCGGTGTCTCGCCCTCGGTCGGACCTTCCCAGTCGGTAAGATAGCCCGCCCATTTGACCCCGCGCGTGAGAGCCGATACCTCGTCGGGATCCGTCACGGCAAGATAGCGAAGCCGCTGGAGATTCCCGGCGGACGGGGTCAGGCGCGCCGCCTCGACGAACGACCGGATATCGTCGATCCCGACGGGCCTTTCCGGGTCGTAGCGACGGATGGAACGCGCGTTTCGGATCAGGTCAATCAGCATTCTCTCGTCCTCCTTCGGTCGGTTCGGCTTCGGTCGGTCCACCCGTCGCCGGGACCGGTTTTTCCTCTTTGAGATAGAGTTTCGGGTACTTCGCGCGGTCGAGCCGGATGAGGCAGAGCGACATCAGAAGCGAGAGCCCGACAAACGACATCACGACGCTCCACGCCGCGATCGAGCCCGCGAGATCGTAGGTCTTTCCGATCCCGACGTTGAAGAGCGAGATCAGGATCTGCTGCAGCACACCGAGCACGCTCGTCAGCCGCCCCCGGTGCGACGAGGGGATCCGGTTCGCCTGGTAGGGTCCCGACGCTAACACGTCGAAGATCTCGCCCCAGGTAAAGAGGACGATGGCGGCGTAGTACGCCGGAATGAAGCCGAGCAGCAGGATGAAAAGCAGAAACCCGGCGATCAGGAGCACGCGCCCGATCGCGAGTTTCCCGGTCTCGCGGATCCGCTTGAACCACGCGGTGATCAGCGGGGTGAACAGCACCACGATCACGCAGTTGAGACTCGTGACGGTGCCGAAGATCAGCGCTCCGTCCTCGCCGTGGATGCGCCCCATCTCGAGCGGCATCAGGAAACTGAATTGCGTATAGGCGGCTTCGTAGAGCACCGTCAGGATAATGAAGAGCAGCACCGGCTTGTTGTCCCACAGCACCCGCCAGACGCTGACGCCGTCGCGCGCGCTCTGGTAAGTCGCTTCCTCGCCCTCCTCCACGACCGGGGTGACGTCCTTGACGAGCAGCCAGATCAGGAGGGTCGAGCAACCGATGGCGACGCCGCTGATGATAAAGGCGAGCGAAAGATGGTTTTTGAAGAGAAGACCGCTCAGGGTCGGCGAGACCATCAGCCCGATGTTCGCCCCGAGATAAAGCAGCGAAAACGCCTTTTCGCGGTCGCGCGTCGGCGTGATATCGGCGACGAGAGCGGTGTACGCCGGACCCTCGACGCTCTGAAACACGCTGGCAAGGGTGATCAGCCCGATCGTCGCGTAGGAGAGGGGGATCAGTCCGCAGACGATAAAACAGGTGACCGAGACGGTATCGCCGACGAGGATGATCTTCTTTTTGTTGATCTTGTCCGCCAGCCGTCCGCCGAGCAGATTCGCCGGCATACAGACGACCGTGACCGCCATCAGGAGCAGCGCGATATTCCCCGCGCTCATCCCCATCTTCTGGTCGAGGATCAGGGTCATCATGGGCCAGACCATCGAGCCCATATTGGTAACGATATTTCCGAAGAACAGCACGTAGTTCTCGCGCCGCAATCCCCGGTACTGAGAAAAGACAGACTGCTTGAAAAGTCGACTCATTGTGAAAACTCCTTGTTCCGGGCGGATCCGTCGGTTCCGTCCGGGAGAAAAATCGGTCGGCGCGCCGCGCGAGCGCCCGACCGATCCTGTTTATTTACCGAGTTTTTCGAGCGCTTCGAGAAGACCCGCGCGGGTCGCCTCGTATTTGGCGAGTTTTTCGCGCTCGGCGTCGACGACGGCGGCGGGCGCCTTCGAGACGAAGCCCTCGTTTGCGAGTTTTTTACCGATCCGCTCGATCTCGCCCGAAACGCGCGCCAGTTCCGCCTCGGTACGCTGCTTTTCCTTTTCGAGATCAACGAGTTCGCCGAGAGGAATGAAGACGGTCGCCGCGTCGGTCACGATGCGGACGCAGCCGTCGCTCTCGTGTTTTTCGACGATCTCGTAGTCCGACGCCGACGCGAGTTTGGTCAAAAACGCGCCCGCGTTCGCAAAATCGGCGGCGTAGGGAGTCACGAGGAAGAGTTTCGCCTTCTTGGACGGCGGGACGTTCATCTCGGCGCGGCGGTTTCGGATCGCCCGAATGACCGTTATGATACGCTCAAGCGCGGCGGCGTCGGCGGGATAGTTCATCTTCGGATCGTAGGTCGGATAATCCGAGATCATAATGCTTTCGCTGTCGTGCGGCAGACTGAGGTAGATCTCCTCGGTGATGAACGGCATATAGGGGTGCAGGAGTTTCAGGGTATCCGAGAGCACCCGCACGATCACCTTGCGCGCCGTCGCGGCGCTCTTGCTTTCGCGGTCGAAGAGCCGCGGCTTGATGAGTTCGATATACCAGTCGCAGAGGATATCCCAGGTAAAGTCGTAGATCTCGGCGAGCGCGACCCCGATCTCGTATTTGTCGAGGTTGTCGGTGACCGACTTGATCAGTCGGTTCAGTTCGGTCAGGATCCACTTATCCTCGGCGCAAAGATCCTTTTCGGGCGGCAGATCGTCGCCGTCCTCCCCGTCCGTCAGGTTCATCAAAACGAAGCGCGAGGCGTTCCAGAGTTTGTTGGCGAAGTTCCGCGCCGCCTCGACCTTCTCGGTCGAGAACCGCATATCGTTGCCCGGCGCGTTGCCCGAGGCGAGCGTGTAGCGGAGCGCGTCGGCGCCGTACTGCGAGATCACGTCGAGCGGGTCGATCCCGTTGCCGAGTGATTTCGACATTTTTCTCCCCTGCGCGTCGCGCACCAGACCGTGGATAAAGACGTCGGTGAAGGGCTTCTCGTCCATAAACTCGAGTCCCATAAAGATCATCTTCGAGACCCAGAAGGTGATGATATCGTAGCCGGTCACCAGGGTACTGGTCGGATAGTAGCGCCGGATATCGTCGGTATCCTTCGGCCAGCCGAGCGTCGAGAAGGGCCAGAGCGCCGAGCTGAACCAGGTGTCGAGCACGTCCTCTTCCTGCCGGATCTTTTTGCTTCCGCATTTCGGGCAGACCGTCACGTCGCTCTCCGACACCGTGATCTCGCCGCAGTCGTCGCAGTAGAAGGCGGGGATCCGATGCCCCCACCAGAGCTGGCGCGAGATGCACCAGTCGCGGATGTTCTCCATCCAGTTGAGGTAGATCTTCGAGAAACGGTCGGGAACGTAGCGGATATCGCCCTCCTTCACCGCCTTGATCGCCGGCTCGGCGAGCGTTTTCATCGCGACGAACCATTGCTTCGAGGCGAGCGGCTCGATCACCGATCCGCAGCGGTAGCAATGCGCTACGGCGTGGGTGCAGGGCTCGACCTTGACGAGCAGCCCTTCCTTTTCCAGATCCTCGACGATCGCTTTGCGGGCGTCGTAGCGGTCCATCCCGAAGTATTTGCCCGGGAAGCAGATCTTGCCCGTCCCGTCGATGACGAACACGTTTTCAAGTCCGTGCCTCTGCCCGGTCTCGAAGTCGTTGGGGTCGTGCGCCGGCGTGATCTTCACGCATCCGGTGCCGAAATCCGAGAGCACCGCCTCGTCGGCGACCACCGGGATCTCACGCCCGACGAGCGGAAGGATCAGGGTCTTGCCCACAAGGCTGCGGTAACGGTCGTCGTCCGGGCTGACCGCGACGGCGGTATCGCCGAGCAGGGTCTCGGGACGCGTCGTCGCGACGGTCACGTATTTGCCGGGCTCGCCCTTGATCGGATAGCGGACGTGCCAGAAGTTGCCCGCCTCGTCGCGGTGCTCGACCTCGGCGTCCGAGAGGGCGGTGTTGCAATGCGGGCACCAGTTCGTGATGCGCAGCCCGCGATAGATCAGCCCCTTGTCGTAGAGCGAGACGAAGACGCGCCGCACCGCGGCGGAGAGCCCCTCGTCCATCGTGAAATGCTCGCGCGTCCAGTCGCAGGACACGCCGAGTTTTTTCAACTGCGAAATGATCCGCGAGCCGTATTTCTTTTTCCAGTCCCAGACCATTTCGAGGAACTTCTCGCGTCCGACGTCGTGCCGGGTCAAACCCTGCTCTTTCCGCAGATTCTCCTCCACCTTGATCTGGGTGGCGATCCCCGCGTGATCGGTGCCGGGGACCCAGAGCGTGTTGTAGCCCTGCATCCGGCGATAGCGGACCAGAATATCCTGCAGCGTTTCGTCGAGCGCGTGCCCCATATGCAGCTGCCCCGTCACGTTCGGGGGCGGGATCACGATCGAGAACGACGGTTTCTCTGCGTCGTACTCGGGGGTGAAGTACCCCTTCTCGCACCAGTTCGCGTAGAGCCGGTCTTCAAAGTCGGCGGGCGAGTAGGTCTTCGGTAATTCTCTTTGTGCCATATCGGTTTCCTTCCTTTTGCGGTTTCAAAATAAATAAAACCCCGTGACGACCGTCACAGGGCGCATTGACGCGCGGTACCACCTGATTCACACGGAAAAACCGTGCCTCTTTTCCCTTAACGCGGGCGAAACGTCCCCTCTCCCGGGGGGCGGCTCCGGGACGACCTTCCCGTTTTC
>Ga0310696_10005411_pt1 | contig 15417 bp, 14 predicted proteins | sample AusTroGonzalo_MG_4_FD_203885 | JGI IMG/M metagenome (GOLD analysis project Ga0310696, IMG submission 203885) | Bovine rumen microbial communities from tropical cattle in Woodstock, Queensland, Australia - Gonzalo_02 (v2) (version 2) | ecosystem: Host-associated > Mammals > Digestive system >...
CAGATTGGTTCCCCGTCGTGAAGTCACGTACCCGATTTTCGACAAGTACCCGCCAAAGGACGGGGACGAACTCGTATCGAGGGTTGAGGACATGTGGGCTCAGCCGTATAGGGAATTCCAGTACGCGGCTTGTGACTACTTGTTCCGTCATCGTGTGCTTCTCGGTGGCCAGCATTTGAATTTTTTGAAAAAGCTCATCAAGACCAGAGCTTGGCGTGACACGGTCGATACCCTCGCTTCTTGCGTTCTAGGTGACTTGGCGCTCCGCTTGCCGGCGTTGCGTACGAAGATCGCCTCATGGATTCGCGACCCGAACATCTGGGTTCGACGTAGTGCAATCATCTTCCAGGTGCAGTACAAGGATCGCACCGACTGGCCACTCTTGCGCCAGTTCTGCCTCACTTGCGCTAAGGACGACGACTATTACATTCGCAACGGCATTGGTCGTGCACTTTCGGAATATGCTCGCATCAACCCGACGGAAGTCCGTCGTTTTGTCCAAGATAACGCGTTTGCCGAGCAGACTGCTCAGGAAATTTTGCGCCTTATCTAATTAGGTTGTGGATAGCGCGTTGATCTTGCGAAACTAGCAATGTGAATCGCGCGAAGCCTCGGCTTTTAAAGACTCTCTTGTGAGAGTCTTTTTTTTGTATTGTCATGCCTGCCGGAACCCGCTTTGTCACCCCGGATTCTGTTCTCTTTGACTACTTGCAGCTTTGCTGCTTAGTAGTCATGATCCGCGAATGGGGACGGGGTCGCCATTTTTATTTGCTTTTCTTTTCGGATTTCGCCTTTTCCTTTAGCGGAAAGCTGAAACGGCCCTGAAGAACGCAACCTTTTGCTCCCGGGTCGCATTCCTGTTTGCGCTTTTCGCAGAACGTTTCGTTGAGGTATTTGCATTCCCAGCTCATAAGAATCTCCTTCTTGAAAGAGGTGGTTGTGCTTGCGGCACTTTTATTAATCTAATCAAAAAGTGGGCGAATAAGCCTATAATTTTGAGCTGAAAATAGTCCAAAAGGTTTAATCAAAGTTGAGGCTTCGGCGATACGGTGTGAAGCCTGCGTTCTTGATGAACGCTTCGGCCTGCTCGATGGTCGTGAGCCCGTGGTTTTGTAGCACGTTCTCTTCGATCACGATGCTGTTGATGTCATCAGCGCCGGCGTGCAGCCCGAGTTCCCCGAGCGAAAGTCCCATGCCAAGCAGCGAAACTTCGATGTGCGGGACGTTGTCAAGGTACAGGCGGCTGAGTGCTAGCAACTTGAGGTATTCATCGCCGCGAACATGGCGAATCGGGAACTTGTCGGTTTGTGGCTGGAACGTCCACACGACAAAGCTCTTGAAACCGCCCGCGATGTCCTGCGTTTTGCGGACGTATTCCAGATGTTCAATGACCTCTTCGGCAGTTTCCGCACTGCCAATGACGATGTTTGCGCTGCCGGGGAGTCCCTTCTTGTGGCAGGCTGCAAGCGTATCGCACCATTGCTGTGCAGGGAGCTTCTTTGGACTCAGAATTTGTCGCATGCGGTCGGAGAGAATTTCTGCACCTGCGCCAGGAACGGAGCTGAGACCTGCATCTTTGAAAATGTCAAGCAGTTCGTCAAGCGTTATGTTGTTGAATTCCGCAATGCGGACAAGTTCAACCGGCGAAAATCCGCGCACCTTGACGCCCAATTCTTGCGTGAGCATCTTGAGAACGTCGATGTAATAGCTGAGTGGAATTTCCTTGTTGACGCCGCCTTGCAGAAAAATCTGGTCGGCGCCTTTAGCTTTGGCCTCAAGCGTCTTTTGGCGGATTTCGTCTAAACTCAAAACATATGCTTCTGGGTGTTTTGCGGGTCGGCAAAAACTGCAAAAGCTGCAAGTCACTTCGCAAATGTTCGTGTAGTTCACGATGCGGAACGCCGTGTAACCGACGCGGTTACCAGGGAGCTTGGCCTGGCGTACAGTATCGGCTGCTTCAACGACCTCAGTCCAGGGGACGTTCTTTAAAATTTTGAGACCTTCCGCCGGCGTGAGGCGTTCTTGAGCGATTGCTTTGTTTAACAAGGAATTCATTGTTTGTAATTATAGTAAAGTCGTTTGTGGATTAATTGTCCACGAAACAACTATAGTTGCTTGTGATGTGGTTCATGTACGGGGATATATTATAGATGGGTTTAGTTAGGTAGAACACTGGTGTGTTCATGCTTGGTTTTGATGAACCACGCGTTTGCGTGGCGTATTTCCTTGCGTGCATCAAATCAGTTTGGAGGACTTGTCCCATCGGGATAAAGAGTTAGGAATGATACACAAGGAGAACAGGTATGAACCACCTTATTTTAAAATGTGCTGCGATGGCGCTTGCTTTTGCGGCATCAACTCAGGCTTTTACTGTTACAGGTAAAGTAAGCGATGAAAATGGCAAAGCTATTGAAAAGGCATCCGTTGAACTCATCAAGAACGCGCTCAAGACGACGACCGATTCCAAGGGCGAATTCAAGCTTTTCAAAGAAGAGGCGAATCCCGATGATTCCTTGATTGGGATCCATTCCGTTCGTCCGATGCTCGGTTACGTGAGCGTGATGAACGGCGTTCTGTCATATTCGCAGAGCACTAATGAACCGGTACGCATCCAGGTTTTTGATGCTGTAGGTTCTCGCATTTTGAACGAGACCGTTTATGGCTCGGGCACGCTTGACATGCAATCTGTCGTGAAGGCTCGTGGCTCTTATTTTGCACGCGTGAGCGTCGGTAGCGCAAAGAGCAATTTCCGTTTCACGTCCAATGGCAGTTATGGAATTTCGTTTGGCGAAGCTGTGGCTCGTGGACTCAAGAAAGAAGAGGCTGGCGATGAACTTCGCGTAATTGCAACGGATTATGATACGTTGACGGTCGCTCTCGGCAACTTGGACACTAACGTTACTCTCAAGCTCAAAAAGACGGTCAAGCAGCCGGAATATGCTTACGGTTGGGGCCTTAAGAACGATCCGGTGCCGACGCGTGGTTGCGGCAAGGATACGAAGCTTGACTACAAGTATCGTGGCGACAAGCCGTATATTGAATTTAAGTGGAGCAAGGGTACGCGTACCGTGCGTATTGATATCCCCAAAAGCTATGATAAGAATAAACCGTACAAACTTATTTTTGGTATGCAGTGCATGGGCGGCTGGGCCGGTGGCGTGCAGGATGAAGGCTATTACGGCCTGAAACCGCTTGATACGAATGAAACGGCAATTTTCGTTGCTCCGGAAGGCAATGGAAACCAGGCTCCGTGGGGGCAAGATGACTATCTCTTGTTTGATGAACTCCTTGCCATGCTTGAAGGCAACTTCTGCATAGACTCTTCTCGAGTGTTCTCTACGGGCTTTAGCTACGGTTCCATGTTCTCGAATGGACTTTCTTGGAATCATCAGGATGTGCTCCGCGCTGTCGCTGTGTACGAAACCGCTGAACGCAACATTTGGCTTCCGCAGCGCAAGAATATGGGTGTCGGCTGGATGGGCGTGCTTGGACTTGATGACAACCTCTGCACTCCGGAAATGGGTCGCGCAGCTCGTGATATCATCTTGACGCTCAATTCTGAAGGTGGCAAGGCGAAGAATGAAAAAGCCGAAGAAGCTCCGCGTTATTCTGCCCACAAGTGCTATGATTATACGACTGTAGAAGAGCGTTTCCCGGTTCGTTGGTGCACTCAGTCTGGTGGACATATATGGGATCACAAGGATCCGGGACAGAAAAAATCCTGGGTGCCAGAAACCACTTGGGATTTCTTCAGCAAGTTCTAAAACGTAAGATTCTTTCCTCCTCACTAAGCTCCCGGTTTCGACCGGGAGTTTTCTATGTAGGGATTTATTTTGCCGCTTTGTTGGGCTTTTTCTATCTTTTAGTGCATGGAATTCAAGCGCTTTGAAGCTCTGATCGAGATGTTTCCGCAGGTGCAGATTTTCAGCACCGATGGCGAAGATCTTGACCGAGTCATTACTCATTTTTTGAATCAACGTGAAAATGTCTCCACGATGTCGGAGGCTATGCAACGTAAAATCCAGCAGGCGTTGGCCCCGTTCTTCCAACAGCGTTTTATCAGTTTGCATGATGCGGAAGCCCCGCTGGTGCGCAACCTGCTTTTGGACAAGAAGTTCTTTTTGCAGACGGACCGCTACATTGACGATATGGCGTGGCCGCTGACCGATCCGGAAAAGCTTGGCGAGGCATTGAGCATTGCTGACCTTGCCGAAGGAATTCTGGACCGCAAATTGTTGAGCCTTTCGAACGGCGAGCTGCGCCGAGTGCTCTTGGCACGCATGTGGATGGAAAAGCCGGAATGGGTTTATTTCAATGACTTGTTTGGCGGACTCGATCCGGAGTACCGTGCGCATTTGGCGGGTTGTGTGGCTGACCTCGCAAAACGCCCGGGGTTGAAAGTCGTGGTGCGCCTCGCTCGCGAGGACGAACTGCTCCCGGAAATTCCGGCATTCGTTTACGCGGACAAGACGTTCACGCAGTATGCAGGTGAACTCCCGAAAGCTGCAGCCACCCCGAAGTTCAAGAAAGCAGAACTCAAGGATTACGAGATTGTTTCGCTCAAACCTCAAAGCGAGCTTGCGAGCGACCCCATAGCCCATACCTCTTCAGAAATTCTCTTTGATCTTAAGCATGTGAACGTTCGCTTTGGCGATACGGATGTGCTGAAGGATTTGAACTGGACGGTTCGCAAGGGTGAACATTGGGCGGTGATGGGCGAGAACGGTGCAGGCAAGAGTACGCTCCTTGGCATGCTTACTGCTGACCATCCGCAGATTTACAACAATGATATTACGCTTCTCGGCGAACGCCCGGGGCACGGTCTCAACATTTGGGATCACAAGGCAAAACTCGGATTCTTTTCGCCGGAAATGGCGCTCCAGTACCGCGAAGACTTGAGCCTCCTGGATGTGCTTTGCACAGGCTTTACGCCGAATCTCTGCCGCGCTGAAAATATCACGTGGGAAGAAAAGGCAAAGGCCCGCGAATGGCTCGCGTATTTGGGCTTTGAAGATACGTCAATTTCCATCCGCAAGATTTCTCCGATTGACAAGCGCCTGGTGCTGATGGCCCGTGCCGCGATCCGCCCGCCTAAAGTTCTTTTGCTCGACGAACCGACGCAAGGTCTCAAGGGCGAGTATCGCGAAAAGCTGTTCCACCTGTTGCAACTGCTTTCAACGGAAACGACAATCATCATGGTCAGCCACTATGAAGAAGAATGGCCGCCTTGCATGACGCACCTCCTCCGCATGCCGAAATTCTCGCTGAATTAGAGAAACTATGAATTTCGTATTTGTAGCTCTTGGTGGTGCTCTCGGTAGCGTGCTGCGCTACTTCCTTTCGCTTGTGATTCCGAAGGTCGCCGGTTTTCCGTGGCCGACCTTTGTCGCAAACGTCCTGGGCTGCCTATGCATCGGGATTTTCTCGGGACTCTTCCTCAAGTGCGATGGCCTCTCGCCGAACCTTAAGCTTTTTCTGGTGACGGGATTTTGTGGTGGCTTTACGACGTTCAGCACTTTTGCCAATGAAAACTTGGCCCTCCTTCAAAGTGGAAAAATTGGGATGTTTTTTGCCTACGCGCTTGCGAGCTTTGTGCTTGGCGTTGTTGCCTGTTTTGCCGGAATTTACCTCATGGGGTACAATCGGTGAAACTAATGACTAATGACTATTGACTAGTGACTAATAACCAATAGTCAATCACTTTGTTAAAAAAAGTAAATATACATACGCTCCGATAGCTTTTGATGTATTTTCTTATAACACTGACTTATGTTGGTTGTAAAAAAGAAAACAAGTTATATCTATCAGGAGTTTATAATGGCAAAAGCAGCAAAAAAAGTTTTGCTTCTGTGTGGCGATTTTACTGAAGACTATGAAACAATGGTCCCGTTCCAGTCGATGTCTATGCTGGGTTATCAGGTAGATGCCGTGTGCCCCGATAAGAAGGCGGGAGAAACGGTCGCTACTGCTATCCACGATTTTCTGGGCGAACAGACTTATGCGGAATCCCGCGGCCATAACTTTGCTCTCACTGCTGACTTTGATGCTGTGCAGGTGAAGGATTACGAAGGCTTGTTCATTACGGGCGGTCGCGCCCCGGAATACATCCGCTTGAATGAACGCGTACTTCAGATTGTGAAGGAATTTTTCAAGGCTAAAAAGCCGGTGGCTGCTATTTGTCATGGTCCGCAAGTGCTTGCTACAGCCGGCGTGCTGAAAGGCTACAAGGCTACGGCTTATCCTGCTGTTGGCCCGGATATCACTCTTGCTGGTGGCAAGTATGTCGCCGTGAATGTAGACGAAGCTGTCGTAGATCGCAACTTGGTGACCGCTCCGGCATGGCCTGGCGATACGGCTATTGTACGCGAGTTCGTGAAGCTCATGGGCGCAAAAATCAAGATTTGATTTCTTGCGTTTTTTGCGCATTTAAGACGTTTAAAATTAGCTCTCTCCCAAAAGACGTGTACCATCGGTATATGTCTTTTTTGTTTTGTGAAAAAAGGCTAAATTTTCGTCAGAAAAATCACTTCCTACTGTCTACATCTTACTTCTAACAAGCCTATGCAACTGAATGAACAAAATATTTTAAGCGCTTTGCGAGCCGTTCAAGATCCGGATTTGCACAAGAATATTGTAGAACTAAACTTTGTTCAAAACCTAAAAATTGAAGGCACGAAGGTTTCCTTTGATTTGCAACTTACGACTCCGGCATGCCCGATTCGCGACCGCTTCAAGGACCAGTGCATTGCCATCGTGAAAAGCCTTGGTGCTACCGAAGTAGAAGTGACGCTCTCTTCTTCGCAGGGGCGCGTGGGCGATGACAATTCCGCAGCGAAGGCTCCGCAGAATTCGCATATTGGCGAAGTGGCACATGTGGTCGCTGTTGCAAGTGGCAAAGGCGGTGTGGGCAAATCTACTGTTACGGCGAACCTCGCCATGGCGCTTAGCCTTTCTGGCGCTCGCGTGGGCATTCTCGATGCTGACATTTATGGCCCGAGTATGGGACTCATGTTCGGGATAGACAAGGCTCCTGAAGTTTTTGAGGACAATACGATTGCGCCGGTCGAAGCAAAGGGTGGCATCAGTATTGTCTCGATGTGCATGTTCGCAGACTCCGACAAGGCGACCATCTGGCGAGGCCCGATGGTGTCGCAGATGATTCAGCACTTCATTCATCACGTGCGCTGGGGCAAGCTTGACTACCTTCTCGTAGACTTTCCTCCAGGAACGGGTGATATCCAGCTCACGCTTACGCAGAACTGCCCGATGGCAGGTGCAGTCGTGGTGACGACCCCGCAGCAAGTGGCACTTGCGGACTGCCAGAAGGGAATTGCCATGTTCGATAACGTGGGTGTCCCGGTGATTGGCATCGTCGAGAACATGAGCTACTTCATTTGTGATGAGTGTGGCAAGCACCACAACATCTTCCCTGCTGGTGGCGGTCAGAAAATTGCTGAAAAGTGGGGGGTGCCGCTTATCGGTAAGGTGCCGATGGAACCTGCCGTTGCCGATTGTGGTGACAGTGGCACTCCGGCCGTACTCCGCTACCCGAACTCCGAATCGGCGAAGGTCTTTATGGATGCTGCCGAAAAGATGGTTCGCACGCTCTCCGTATTCGAATCCGAGGGCGATGGCGTCCTTAAAAACTTCAGTTACGATTTTGAACAGCTGCCTGTGGAGGATGTATGATCCAGCCAAAGAAAATTTTCAGGACAAAAGAGGGCAAGCTTGGCTTTGAATGGAATGACGGGACTCGCGGCGCTTGCGACGTCCGCACACTCCGGTTAGCTTGTCCGTGTGCGCTTTGTGTCGATGAACATACTGGCGTAAAACTTTTGGACGACTCTACAGTTCCCTTAGATGTAAAGCTTGAACATATTCAGTCAATTGGTCGCTATGCTGTGGGTCTTTCTTTTAGTGATGGTCATCGTTCGGGAATTTACCCGTATGATAAACTTAAGGAATTGACGAAATCCGCATAATAAACCATATTTGAAAGAGTCTATGGTGGTTTGTCCAAGACAAAAGGTGTTGTTTTTATGAGTGATTTTAACGAAGCTCTTTATTTTCGTGACTTGAATAGGTATCCTACGCTGACTCCGCAGGAGGAATCGGCGTTGTTGAAAATCATCAAGAACGGTGAAACCGAAGAAATTCGAAAGTCTGCCTTGCAGCGCCTTATTCGCGGAAACTTGCGATTTGTGGTGAGTGTCGCCCGCAAGTACCAGGGTCGCGGCCTATCCCTTTTGGACCTCATCAATGAAGGTAACCTTGGCCTTTTCAAGGCAGCTAAGCGCTTTGACATGGACAAGGACGTGAAGTTCATCAGTTATGCCGTGTGGTGGATCCGTCAGTCCATCCAGAAGGCTTTGTTTGAACAGGTGGGCGCAGTCCGCATTCCGCCTAACAAGCTTGCCTTGGTGAATCGCTTCAAGCGTGCCTTGATGCAGAACGGCGGTGACTACGACAAGACCATTTCGATGGAAGAATTTGCTCCGTACGAACGCGACATCGTCGAAGTCATGGAAAAGATTGTCGATATCTCACTTGATGCTCCGATTGGCGATGACGCTGGCGTCTCGAGTGCCGATTCCGTGAGTACGCTTATGGACGTGCTCGGCAGCGATGGCAACCAGGACGAGGACATGGAGCGCGAAGAACGCAAGAAGCTCATCCAGGAAACGCTTTCTTCACTTCCGCAGCGCGAAGAAGAAATTCTCCGCATGTTCTACGGCCTCGATACGGTCGAAGACACGACGCTTAAGGACATTGGCGAAGACTTGAAGCTCAGCCGCGAACGTGTGCGCCAGATCAAGAACAAGACTTTGCGTCGCTTGCAGAAGAGCAAGGAACATAAAGAAAAACTGGCCGACTTCCTGGAAATCTAATTGGAATTCTGATGGCGAATACCTCATCTGCGTCTCGTACTGCAGCATACCTCTTTCTGGTCTTGTTTTTTGGGGCGCTGCTTGCGTATGGCGGGTTCAAACTTTACAATAAATACGGTCCTTCGAAAACTATAGTAGGCGAAATCCCATTTGGACTTGAGGCGGGGACGTCTGTCCTGAATGGCGATGCTCCGAATTTCAAGGCCGATGTTGAACGCCTTCCGGTGCAAACGCAGGCCGAACTGCGGCGTGCAGGTGAACTTTCGCGCAGCGGGGCGAGCAAGGCCGCTTATGAAATTTACGACGCCCTTGTGCTTTTGTACCCGAATGTGGACGCTGCGGTCTGGGGTGAAGTCAATACGTTATTCCTCATGGATTCCGTTACGGAAACGATGCGCGACCGCGCTGAACTCTTGATGGGGCGCCTCATGGCGCGTTACCCGAATACGGGTATCAGCTTTTATTTGGACAGCCGCAAGTCTCTCCTCGCTGGAAACTTGACTGTGGCGCTTGAACTTGCGAAGATGGCAAGCTCCCGTTCTCCGTCCATTTACGAGATCAGACTTTGGTACGCGGAACTCCTGCATAGGAATGCAAACATGAGGGATGCCGCAAATGAATGTCGGGCGGCGATCAGCCTTTCTTCGGGCGACTCGCAGCGAGCGTTTGAACTTTTGGCGAAAGTCTACCATGACGACGGAATTCTGGACAGTGCGGCGCTCGTCGTCGATTACGCCTTGACGCAGTTCCCACTTTCTTCGGATTTGCTTTTGTTGCGCGGTTATTTGGCCGAATACAATGGCAAGTTTGACGTTGCCGAAAAAACTTATCAGCGCATTATCGCGTTCCGCCCGGATTATGAAAAGGCTCGCCGTGCGATGGCAACGATTGGCGAAAAGACTGCCCCAGGCAAGAACGGTCATTATGCAGGCTCCTCTCGTGACCGTGCTCAGGTCGCTTGCGACATTCTTGCTCCGCTTGTAGAACGTTATCCTGAAAACTTGCCACTTCGCGAGGCTTTGGGCATTGCCTATACGAAAGCCCATATGTTCGATATGGCTCGCCGCGAGTTCAACTATATCCTCAAGAACGATCCGGAATACCCGGACATCAAGTCTCGTTTGAACGAACTGGAACAAGTGCGTAAGGCTGCCATTGAAGAATACAACAATGGGCTTACCGCTAATTTGAACCGTGCCGTGGATAGCCTTCGCGAATCCATGATGCCCGAAAGAAAGCACGATTTCTCGACCAAATTAGGTCATTATCTTGTTCGTTACGGAGCCTCTTCGCAGGAGTTCTTTAAAAAGTATTCCGCTGTGAATTTTAAACAAGTGAAACGCTTTGTTTGGCAGGAGACTTTTTACGAGAATCCTTACCATCACACTTATACGGTCGTCTTTGATTCGCTGAACCGCTTTAAGGAAGTCCATGTGGTTGTGTTCGATTCTGCTTCAAATTCGAATCATTTAGGTGTAGCTCCTGAAATCTTTACGCGACTCCTGAAGCAGAATTCCCGCATATCGGGAATCAGCAACAATACGGGTGAAACCGATTGTGGCGATGGAGTCGTCATGGATGCGGCTGTCTGGGAGACGCGCGATAACTTTGAAATCCTGGCCCGCATCGTCGGAAAGCCTGCCGAAGTGCGCATGGTTCGCCTTGATCGCAATACTTTGCCCCCAACAGGCATGAAACTTTGCGATTATCTGCCACTTCTTATGGAATTTTAAATCGCAATTATCTATTTTGTAGCTGTATGTTCCATGGTCGTTTTTTTGCTCTAGTTCTGTTCGCTGCATTATTGGAAGGTTGCACTTGTTGCGCCTACTTGAATCACATGTTCAATGCAGAACGTCTCTACGATGAAGCAACCGAACTGCGCACCGCACGCCTGGACAGCGTCCCTGACGAAACTCAGTCTTATGCAACGGGCGAAGAAGCCCAGAAATACGAAAAAATCATTGAAAAAGGTTCCCGCGTGCTTGAACGCTTCCCGAAAAACAAGAAGCGTACAGCCGAAGCCGTTTTCCTTATCGCTGAATCTTACAGGCACAAGGCCGATTGGCCAAAGGCCATTACCAAGTACGATGAATACGAACGCTACTTTGCCGATAACGATTCCATGCGTGCTGTGGAATACCAGCGTGCATATTGCCTCTATCGCAACCAGGAATTCAATATTAGCCGTTTTGCGCTAGAACCTGTAGTGGCTGACAAGAACCACCCTTACTATTTCCAGGGACTCAATCTTCTTTCGCTTCTGGACGAAAAATCCGAGGCGCCTGAACAGGCGATTGCCGCTTTGGAGGCAGTGCTTTCCGATACGAGCGGAACTCCGTACATGAAGGGCAAGGCACATTTCCGTTTGGCAGGACTCTATTATAAGATGGAACAGTGGGAAAAGGCTCACCATCATTATAATGCTAAGGAAATTGAAAACTTGAACGAACGCGAACGCCAGACGGCGGGCGAGCAGTCTGCGGAATGTCTCGTGAATACGAAGGAATACCTCAAGGCGGCAGACGAGTTCAAGCAACTCTACAAGACTGAAGCTTATGAGAATAAGCGCTCGTTCTATTTGGTGCGCATTGGTGAAATGACGCTTTTGGCTGGCCGCAATGCCGATGCATTCGTGATTTTCAACAAGGTCAACGCGGAATACCCGAAGACCGAACATTCTGCACGCTGCTACTTCAACATGGGCGATTACGAGCAGACCAAGAAGTTGGACTACGAACTTGCGATGTCTTATTACGATAGCAGCTACATCGCAAGAGCGATCAGCGAGTATGGTCAAAAATCTCGTGACCGCCGCAATGCGTTGAAGCGTCTTGTTTTGATGCGCGAAAAGAACGATGAAATTCGCGAGAGCAAAGATTCCATTCCCGATATGAAGTCTTTCTTCAGAAATGAATTCATGATTGCGGAACTTTTCTTGCTCAAGCTTTCCGAAGCGGATAGTGCTGTTGCAAGGCTTACGAATGTGATTGAAAATTCCACTGATACGGCAAACGTTATGCGGGCCGCTTATGCAAGGGCTTTCATTTACGACGAGTTCCTGCATGATCCCGATACGGCAGAAGAAATGTACAGGGAAATCATCGAAAAGTATCCGAATACGGATTACGCCAAGCAAGCTCAAGCGAATCTCGGTATGAACGTGACGATGAAGACTCGTGAGGATGAAGCCCGAGACCGTTATATGGAAGCGGAAAGCTTGTGGACGGTTGCTTCCGAAATGCCTGCAAGCAAAATGGATTTGGTGGATTCCGCCTATGCCCATGCCTTTGCCGCCTTTGATAGCGTCTACAAGGAATATCCGCAGACGCAGTCTGGAATCCAGGCGCTCTACATGAAGGCTATTTATTACCAGATGTCGCCTGACCGCATGGATAGCGCGGTTGCCGTTTATCGAGAACTGAGCCGTAATCATGCCCATACGCCATGGGGTAAGCGGGCTAATTACGTGCTCAACACGCGTCTTACAACTTCTGACGATGAAATTGAAAGGCTTCGCAAGCGTACGGCCCAGGCGGTTGAAAATTATAATCAGAAGTCCGCCAAATATTATGAAGAGCTGAACGCCAAACCCGAAGAAAAGAAGGCCGAGATTATAAACAAGGAAGACGAAATCCTTGAAAATACATACAACAGCATGTATGACTTTGAGTAGGCTGTTATGGGGTCCCGACTTTTTTTAGCCGTTCTTTTGTGTGTCTTGGTGGCTTTTTCTGGATGCTCCGGCTCGACGCATCGTAAGGGCTACACTCGGGTGACAAAGTCGTCTCGCGTTCAGAAAAAGGCCGAAATCGGTTATACCTTTAGTGGAGACGCAAGTTATTACGGTAAGGGGTTTGATGGCAAAAAGACCGCTAGCGGTGAAATTTTTGACCGTGACGAATTTACTTGTGCTCATAGGACACTCCCGTTCGGGACAAAGCTCAAGGTGACTCGCGTTAAAACGGGCGCTTCTGTCGTAGTACGCGTGAACGACCGTGGTCCGTATGCCAAGAAGCGCGTGCTAGATTTGAGCGAAGCGGCGGGAAAGGCTCTTGGTCTTGATAAGGCGGGCCATGCCGAAGTCACTGCTACGGTGATTGAATAAAAACTTCTATGCATCGTCATTCCGGACTTAATCCGGGATCTCCTTACATTTTTTTTTGTCAATTTTCTCAAATGTCAGCTTCTGACATTTGACGATTCTATATTGGTGCTCGTAAGAACACTAAACGCCAAAAGGTGAAAATATGAATCGCAAAGCAGTTAAGGTAAATAAGCATGTAGTCGAAATCCCGGAACAGTCTCCGTGGGATTCCGGCTTTTCCATTTTCAAACGTCGCATTGGCGAACTGATGCAATTGAGCGGCAATGATGATTCCGTTCTCGATGACGATGATCTGATTCCGTATTATCGCATGGGGGAAAGCGAAACGTTTGTGCTCTCCGCCCTCGGCTGCACCGTGTGCTAAAAGCGCAGCAAGTGCTGCAGAAATTTTAGTAATGTCATTCCCGCTGGACCTTACGCAGTTCTATTTCGCTTTATAGCTAACGAATCGTACGTTGTTGCAAAAATCTTTATGAATTCCCGAGAATTCCAACCACGGATACTTCTCGGCTTCGGCCTTGAGCATTTCGCCCTGTTCCGATCCGATTTCAAGCAAGATTGAGGCGCCCTGCTTGAGCTTGCCTTCGGTCTGCTGTAAAAGCTTGCGGACAAGGTCAAGTCCGTCTACGCCGCCGAACAAGGCTAGAGCTGGGTCGTACTTTGCGACTTCTGGCTGGAGCTTGTCCTTTTCGCTGTCGGGAATGTAGGGGAGGTTTGCAATTAGGCAATCAATTTTTGGTAAGGTCGCTGAGTCTGCCGAAGCGCCGACGACATTTGCGATGACGTCTGCGGTGACTGCATTCAGCAAGTCGCCCTGTGCAAAGGTCAATGTGCTTGTGGTGGTTTGCGAGTCAGCGGGCGTCGCGGAATTAGCCGAAGCGTCTGTTGAGGTTGCAGTGTTTTGTTCGCTAGAATTGCCTGCGAGTCCGTTCGCTTCTGCATTTGTACGTGCAAGGGCGAGTGCGTCTTCGGAGATGTCTGTCGCCAAGACCTTGGCGCCTGCAATTTCTTTGGCGCAAGCAATCGAGATGGCGCCTGTTCCAGTGCCGATCTCAACGATGAACGGTTTTTCGATGCCCTTGAGGCTTTCTGCAGCCATGTCCACGAGCGATTCCGTTTCCGGACGCGGGATAAGCGCACGACGGTCGCACTTGATGATGAAACCACGGAAGCTTGTGTCGCCGATGATGTGCTGCAGCGGCTCACGAGTTGCACGGCGTGCAACCATCGTGCGAAGCACGTCCAGCTCCGCTGGCGTGAGCGGCTTTTCGAAGTTCAGGTACAAGTCCATGCGGTTCTTCATCTTGAGACCGTAGCTGATGATGTACTCGGCGTCGAGACGAGCATCAGGAATGCCCTTCTTTTCAAAAAAGACCTTGGTGCGGTTCAAAATTTCAAGAACGGTCATCTGCGGCTGTGGCATTGGACTTTCCTCATGGACGGGATGTTGTCATTCCCGCCACCGAGCGGGAATCTCCCTTACCTTACTTAAGCGTTGAACTTTCCGAGCTTTTCCTGGGCGTTAGCCATCTGGAGACCGTTGATGATTTCATCAAGATCGCCTGTGACAACCTTGTCCAAGTTGTAAACGGTGAGGCCAATGCGGTGGTCCGTCACGCGGTTCTGCGGATAGTTGTAGGTGCGGATCTTGGCAGAACGGTCGCCGGTACCCACGAGGGCCTTGCGGTTTGCCGCTTCTTCCTTTTCCTTCTTAGCGATGACCGCGTCAAGAATCTTGGAACGCAACATTTCCATAGCGTGGAGTCTGTTCTGCAACTGGCTACGTTCGGTCTGGCAGCTTACCACCACACCCGTCGGGATATGCGTCAAACGTACGGCGGAGTCCGTCTTGTTGATGTACTGACCGCCAGCACCCGAAGAACGGTAGGTATCCATGTGAATGTCGGCTTCGCGGATTTCCACGTCCACTTCTTCTGCTTCCGGGAGGATTGCGACTGTTGCTGCTGACGTATGCACGCGGCCCTGTGTTTCCGTTTCCGGTACGCGCTGCACGCGGTGAACGCCACTTTCGAACTTGAGCGTGCCATAGACGCTGTCGCCTTCGATGAACACGCGGATTTCCTTGTAGCCACCCACGGTACCTTCGCTCAAGTCCTGGATCGTCATCTTCCAGCCCATCTTGTCGCAGTAGCCGCGATACATGCGGAACAAGTCGCCCGCGAAAAGTGCCGATTCGTCACCGCCCGTACCGCCGCGAATTTCGAGCGTTGCGTTACGGTAGTCCCACGGATCCTTCGGCACCATCAAAATCTGGAGTTCGTCCGTCACTTCGGGGAGCTTCTTTTCGATCTCCGAAATTTCGGCCTTGGCCATCGCGACCATTTCCGGGTCGGAATCGCCGAGTGCGGCCTTGTATTCATCAAGATCGTCCATCATCTGCAGGTATTCCTTGGCCTTCAA
>Ga0310696_10005412_pt1 | contig 15417 bp, 14 predicted proteins | sample AusTroGonzalo_MG_4_FD_203885 | JGI IMG/M metagenome (GOLD analysis project Ga0310696, IMG submission 203885) | Bovine rumen microbial communities from tropical cattle in Woodstock, Queensland, Australia - Gonzalo_02 (v2) (version 2) | ecosystem: Host-associated > Mammals > Digestive system >...
GGTTCAGGAATTTCGCGAGTCGCAAACTTGGCCGCCTCTTGACCAATCGAATCGCAAATCTTGGCGCGTTCACCAAGAAAGCGTTTCGATTCTTCTATCAACTGGCTAATGAATTCTTGCATATTTTATTAAATGCTCGACTTCAATACAGCAACCGTATGGCCAATGATTTCGCCTTTTTTGAATGCTTCGTAAGCTTCGGTAGCGGTAAGCTTTGCGGCATCCAGAGACTTTTCGATTTCAAGCGCCTGGCGGCCAGACTCCTTCACAGAAATGTTTGCGAAGGCCTTCTGCAAATCTGCCGCGCGGTAGAATCGGAAGGGCCCAAGCCCTGCCTTTTCTTGAGCGGCATAGCCCGAAATCACATCTTCCGGTTCTGCCTGCACTTTCCAGGAATACGTGAAGATTTCTGAATGCAGGCCGGCCAATTCACCGAGCTTGATAAACGCACTGAGCGGTACGCGGCCGCCGAGTGTCGAATAGACCGCACCCTTGTCAGCCAAATATTCATGAGCCTGCTTGAGCGCCAAGTAATGCAAATCCAGCATTTGTTCGTGCACAAATTCCGGAATCGCTTCTACACGCTTTTCCAAGTAATGCCCGCTATTGCGACTGTCTTCTATCTTGGTGTCATCGGTCAGCGGAACGTTGGGCAGGTTTTCATAAATCACATCGTAGCCGCGCTTGCCATTCTTGAGCGGTTGCAACAAATCGCCTGCACCAAATTCAAGCTCAACGGAATTGCCGTCTTTTAAATTGTTCTTGATGTTTTCGGCAGCGGCATCTACCACACTTTTCTGCAAATCGGTAAAGCCCACGCGCTTGGCACCCAACAGCTCAATACCTGTCAACACGTCAATTCCAGAACCCGTGCCGATCGAGGTAAAGGCTTCAATATCGTGGCCCAAATTTTCGCGAATCAACTTGAATGCAGGAGCCGCAATATAGGCAACCCAATCACTGCTCACGTCTTCGGTTTTGGGCAAATAGGCATGATCCGTAACGGTAATCGAAAGCTTATCTTGAACGCACTTCGGTGCATCACTTAACGAAAGATATTTCTTAACATCAACAGTTATACTCATCAATCCCCCTTATTTCAAGTTCAAATCTACTTCGCGATAAATCTTGTCGGTGAATTCGTCTGCATTCAGTTGCAAGTAACCCACTTTGTGCAGCAAGTCTGCAAAGTAGTGCAAGTCGGCCTTCAAGTTTCTACCGCTCTTTTCTTTTTGTTCCGGAGTCTGGTATTCGTAAGACTTAATCAAGTCTGTTGCAAAGGCCTTATCTTCAATAGCGGAATGCTTACCGGCCTGCATGAGTTCTACAGTTTCTTCGGGGTGTTCGCTGATCCAAGCGTGAGCCTGTTCAAGAGCGCGAAGGAGGGCTGCAATCTTTGCCGGTTCCTTTTCGAGAATCACGCCAGAAACATAGTAGAAGCAGCAATAGCGACCAGCGTAAACAGGGTCTGTGGCCAAATCCATCAGCACATCGGCCCTGCCATCGGCTGCAGCGAGGCTTCCCAGCGGGTCCCAAAGAGCCGTAGCATCAACCTGTTCGCGTTCCAAAGCTTCAAGCGCAAGGTTTCCATCGGCATAAGGCAAGAACTGCACATCGTTTATGGCAGACACACCATTTGCTTCGAGCCAAAGAACCGTTGCCTGATGCGGAGTGGCACCAATCGCGTTCACGGCAATCTTTTTGCCCTTCAAATCTTGGGCCGTGCGAATCGGAGAACCCTTCTTCACAAGCAAGTGAATGCAACCGACATGGAATCCGGCCACCACCTTGATGTTCACGCCGTTTTCAACCGACTGGAAAAAGGCAAAGTCAGAATTGGTAATGGCGTAGGTTCCGTTGTTGAGCCCAATTTTTCGAGTTTCAGCATTTGCCGAAACAAATTTGACATCCAAGCCTTCTTTTGCAAAAAAACCTTTTTCTTTAGCCACAAAGAAGGGGGCAATGCAAAGGGTGCCATCAGAAACGGGAATTTCGATGGTGCCGAATTTAAAGGCAGATTCTTCGCTCTTTTCGTTTTTCTCTTCGCAGGCAATGAGTGCAAAGCCCAAGGTGAAAATAGCGGCGACAGATAATAATGTTTGAATGAATTTCATTGATAATCTCCTATGTTTTATTTCTTGGTGCTTGCCTTGATCGCTTGTTCAAAATCGGCAATGATATCGCGCGGATCTTCGATACCCACCGACACGCGAATCATATCTTCAGGGATTCCTGCGGCAAGCCTATCCTTCAGCGACAACTGTGAATGCGTACTGGTTGCCGGGTGCAAAACGCTTGTACGGGCATCGCCCACATGCACCACCAAGGCCGCCACTTTCAAGGCCTTCACAAACGAACGGATAGCCGCCTTGCCGCCCTTGAGTCCAAAGGTAAGCACGCCACTGCCGCCCTGATAATCAAAGTACTTGCGGACCAATTTATGATTCGGGCTAGATTTAAGAGCCGGATAGTTGACCCAGTTCACCGCCGGGTGCTTAGAAAGGAATTCCGCCAAGGCCAACGCATTCGAGCTATGCTGGGGCATTCTCAAATGGAGAGTTTCAAGGCCCAAGTTCAAAAGGAACGCATTGAAGGGGCTCAAAGCGGCTCCGAAATCGCGCAAAAACTGCGCACGGGCCTTGACAATGTAAGCGGCACGGCCAAATTTTTCAGTATAAGAAGTATTGGCGTATTGTGCATCGGGTTTTACCAAGTCCGGGAACTTGCCGTTTTCCCAATTGTAATTGCCGCCATCAATCACCACGCCGCCCAAAGCGACTGCATGGCCATCAATATACTTGGTGGCAGAATGAATGACCACATTCGCGCCATGCTTAAAGGGCTTTACCAGGAACGGAGTGGCAAGGGTGTTGTCCACCAAGAAGGGCACGTCAAATTCCTTGGCAAGCTTCGAGAACTTTTCAAAGTCCAAAATGCCAAGCGCCGGGTTTCCGATGGTTTCGCCAAAGAGCACTTTAGTATTGGGGCGGAAAGCCTTGCGAATTTCTGCAATGGGGGCTTGCGGGTCAATAAAGGTGGTTTCTACGCCAAGCTTCGAAAGTCGAACATCAAGCAGCGTGTAGGTTCCGCCATACACCGCCTTAGAAGCCACAATGTGGTCACCAGCCTTCACCAAGTTTGAAATCGCAAGGAGCACTGCCGACTGCCCCGAGGCCGTTGCCACAGCGCCCACGCCACCTTCCAATTCCGTAATTTTCGCTTCGAAAGCGGCAACCGTGGGGTTTCCGGTACGGGTGTACTTATTACCCGATTGCTTTAGGGCAAACAGGCGTTCCACATCATCAACGTCTTCGTACTTGTAAGTGGTGGACTGAAAAATAGGCAATACGCGGGGTTCGCCAACTTTCGGCTTCCAGCCCGCCTGCAAACACTTGGTGCCAAAATTCCAATTTGCCGGATTCGTAACATCGGCTGCTATAGATTTTTTATTAGCCATGAGATCACCTCTCTTGATAACACATTTTTGCAATGCGAAAAATAGAAAGGGGTTCTCTTATTTTCTAATACTTTGTTTTTATACAAGAATATCAGTTTTTTCTATAGCAAGATCTTTTCTAGCTGTTGAATCGCCTTTTTCATTCGCGATTCCGGCACCGAAGAATAGTTGATAATGAATTCGTGCTGCGAAGGTTCCGCTACAGTGTAGTAATCCGAAAGAGCCCTCAGGTGTACGCCGTTTTTAAGTGCACGCTCGCAAAACGCTTCATCCGAAAGTTCTGTGTTGACCTTTAAAATAAAATGCAAGCCGGCATCTTCTTCGGCAATTTCAACGCGGGTGTTGACCTTACTCTGGCGAATCATTTCGAGCAATGTATCGCGACGGTGGCGGTAAAAGTTTCGCATACGGTTAATGTGCTTTTCGTAATGGCCTTCGCCAATGAATTTTGCAAGCACATACTGTTCCAGGCTCGACACGGTGCAAGTGTAGAACGAAAAATCTTCGTGGAACCTTTTGGCAAGCGGTTTCGGGAGAACCATGTAGCCCACGCGCACCGTAGAGGCAAGCGTTTTTGAAAAAGAATTGATGTAGATGGTTTTGTCTTGCACATCAATGTTCTGGAGGGCCGGAATCGGGCGGCCAACCATGCGGAATTCGCTATCGTATTCATCTTCGACAATGTAGCGGTTGCTGGATTTTGCCGCCCAGCTCAGCAGTTCATAGCGGCGGCTCACGGGCATCACCTTACCAGTCGGAAAATGGTGCGACGGCGAAAGATGCACCACATCGGTGCAGGTTTCTTCAAGCTGATCGATTCGGATTCCGCTTTCGTCCAATGGAATGTAATTGCAGACCACATTGAGTTTGCGGTAAACTTTGGCAATCTTGCTATAGCCCGGATCTTCTACGCCGAACTTTTTGTCAAAGCCAAGCAATTGCACCAGCCAAGTGTAAAGGCAATCCGTTCCTGCGCCCACCACAATTTGCTCGGGGTCCACACGCATGCCGCGAAATTCCAGAAGCATTTTGGCGATAGATTTGCGCAATTCCACGACGCCGGAATTCGGCGAGCGGGTCAGCAATTCGCGTTGCTGTTCGCAAAGCACTTTTCGCGTGAGTTTTGCCCAAGTCGAAAACGGAAAAGTCGAAGCATCTACCTGGTTATCCACAAAGTCTGCAATAAAATGCGGCGCTTTGGGCGGTATGGTTTGCAAAGATTCGCGAGATTCCTTAACCGGCTGCTGTTTTTGCGGAAGGCTCGAATTCTTTTGCGGAATGGCGGCTACAAAGAATCCCTTGCGAGAAAGTGAATAGATAAAGCCTTCGGCCACAAGCTGGTTGTACGCATTTTCAACCGTAATGACGCTCACCCCCAGCGAATTTGCAAAGGGGCGCTTTGACGGAAGTTTTGCATCGGGCTCTAACCTACCCGACAAAATATCGTCTTTAATGGAGCGATATAGAAAGTGATACAGGGTATCGTCACCGGCTTTAGAAATATCGTAACTGAGCATAGGGCTGGTTATAATCTGACCTTATTCTGATTATATAAAAATAATAAAAATTTGATTATTGAACAAGGTCAACATAAAACCTAATTTATGCCGCGAAAAACAATTCACCACCCACAAGGAGTTTAAAATGTCTACAGAAAACCGTTACGAACTGAACAAGAATCTTGCCCAAATGCTCAAGGGCGGCGTGATTATGGACGTGACCACCCCCGAACAGGCAAAAATTGCCGAAGCCGCAGGAGCAGCCGCCGTCATGGCTTTGGAGCGCATTCCGGCCGATATTCGTGCCGCAGGCGGTGTTTCGCGCATGAGCGATCCCAAAATGATCAAGGGCATTCAAGATGCCGTATCTATCCCGGTCATGGCCAAGTGCCGCATTGGCCATTTTGCCGAGGCCCAGATTTTGCAGGCCATCGAAATTGACTATATCGACGAAAGCGAAGTGCTCTCCCCCGCCGACGACATTTTCCACATTAACAAGCGGGAATTCGACGTTCCGTTCGTATGCGGAGCTAAAGATTTGGGCGAAGCCCTCCGCCGTATCGAAGAAGGGGCATCCATGATTCGCACCAAGGGGGAACCCGGCACGGGCGACATCGTCCAGGCCGTACGCCACATGCGCCTTATGAACCAAGAAATCGCACGCATTTCTAGCATGCGCGAAGACGAACTCTTCAATCGAGCCAAAGAACTTCAGGTGAGTTACGACCTGGTGCGCTACGTTCACGACAATAAGAAACTACCCGTCGTGAACTTCGCCGCCGGTGGTGTCGCCACCCCCGCCGATGCCGCCCTCATGATGCAGCTGGGTGCCGAAGGCGTATTCGTAGGCTCCGGAATCTTTAAATCCGGCAACCCCGCCAAGCGCGCCGCCGCCATCGTGCAGGCCGTCACCAATTACACCGATGCAAAGCTTATCGCCAAGCTCTCCGAAGATTTGGGCGAAGCCATGGTCGGCATCAACGAACAAGAAATTGCCCTGCTCATGGCAGAAAGGGGAAAGTAATGAACAATCACAAACCACAAATTGGTGTGCTGGCGGTACAGGGGGCGTTCATCGAACACGAACGCATTCTGCAAGCGCTCGGTGCCGAAGTCTTTGAAATCCGGCAGTTGCGCGACCTCGACCGGCCCAAGGGCCGAATCGATGGCATCGTGCTCCCCGGCGGTGAAAGCACCGTACAAGGCAAGCTCCTGCGCGACCTCGGGCTTTTCGAACCCTTGCGAGAAAAAATCGCAAACGGCCTCCCCGTACTGGCTACATGCGCGGGCGCAATCCTTCTGGCAGAAAAAATCGTCGGCGAAAACCGCGCCCATTTCGCAACCCTCCCCGCTATCATCCGCCGCAATGCCTATGGCCGGCAATTGGGCAGTTTCTTTACCGAAAACGAAGTCGCCCACATCGGAAAAGTGCCGCAGACATTTATCCGGGCACCTTTCTTTGAATCGGTCAACGATGATGTCGAAGTACTTTCTCGAACCGACAATCACATTGTCGCGGTAAAGCACAAGAACCAAATCGCGCTTTCGTTCCATCCGGAACTCAATAGCGATACAAGCATCCACCAGTATTTTCTAAAGCTGGTGGCGGCTTAATTACAATCCGCCAAAATCGGATTCACCGCTAGGCAATAGCCGCCCCTTGTGCATGGTGTAAACGCGGTCGCCATACTTAAAGCCACGAGGGTCATGGGTAGCCACAAGCACCGACGTTCCCGATTGCGCAAGTTCGGCCAAAAGGTCAAAAACAATCTTGCCGTTGGTTTCGTCCAGGTTGCTTGTAGGTTCGTCGGCGATTACAATTTCAGGCTTATTCACCAGGGCTCGCACGATAGCGGCCCTTTTTAATTCACCGCCCGAAAGTTCCGCAGGCATTTCATGCACCAAGTGCGCAATGCCCAAGGTTTCAAGCTTCGCGGTAATATCTACGTCAGTCAAATCTGCAATGGAGCGGGTCTCGATCTTTTTACCGTCGCGGAGCGCTTGGGGCAACAAGATGTTTTCAAGCACCGTAAAATGCGGCAAGAATACCGATTCTTGGGGCACGTAGCCAATCTTTTCGTTTCGAATCACCGAAATCTCTGCATCCGAAAGGTTCGCAAAATCCGCACCATTGAAAATCACAGAGCCCTTGCTCGGTCGATTAATTCCTGAAAGCAGCGACAAGAGCGTACTTTTTCCGCTTCCCGATTCTCCATAGATTACCGAGAAATCGCCTGACCAGGCAAAAAATTCCACGTCTTCTACGGCGTTAAATTCTTCGCCGCGGCGCGTATAAGTCTTGTATAAATTAGAGACGTTTATAATCAATGTTCTACCTCCCTCAAAGCAGCGTAGGCATCAATCTTGCTCACCTTATTAGCCACGCCGAAAACCGCCACCGGGCCCACCGAATGCAAGAGCAGAATCACTACGGCATAAACCGCCACAATTTCAGCATTCCCCGGAACAATAAAAGGCACACTCACATGTTCGCCAATCCAGATTTTAAAAGTGAAAAAGGCGACACTTGCCAGCAGTAAACCAATATAAGCCCCCGTTGCAGACACCAGCAGCGATTCGCCCAGCACAAGAGTCCTTAGGCGCTTACGGGTAAAGCCCAGAATGCGGAGCAGTGCATATTCACGTCTGCGTTCACGTGTTGAAAGCGAAAACGAAATCACAATCGCGGCAACCGCCACCATCAAGAAAAAGGCAACAATCACCCATAGCACAATTTGCAAGAAGTTCGCCGACTTTTCAAGCCCCGAAAACATGTCTTTCCGGCTACGAATTTGCACATTGTCAAATCGGGTGTGAATCTCGCGAGACAAGCGTTCCAAATCGGCACCTTCGCCCAACTTAATCAAAATGCTCGAATAGCTGACCGCATCGCTTTCATTTTGGTACAAGAAAGTCACGCCCTTCGCCTGCGCCGCTTCGCGGATACTGGCTAAAGTCGAAATGTCTACAAATACGGATTGGTCAAGCTTATTGCCAATCGGCTCAAGAATAGCCGCCACAGGGTATTCATGATCAAAGAATTTGACCGTCTTCTTTTCTTCCACATGAATCTCACTGCCGACCACAATCGCACCTTCCGGAATCTTATCCGTAAAGACCTCGCGAATCCAGGGCTGAATCACAAAATCAGTTGCCGGATCAAAACCGATAATCGAAACCTTCTGATCGCAGCAGCTCGCACTCAGCGAAGTCAAGTAATATTGCGGAGTCGCATTTTCAATACCGTTAAGCCCGCGAATAAATTCTAGCAAGCCCTGCGGCAAGTAGGCGTATTTAGAATCGCCCTGCAAAAGAACAGTCTGGTCGTTAATCTCGCTCCCTTGGGGAATGACAATCACATCAGCCCCCAAGCGCGACGACAATCGATTCAGACCCTTCGACAACGAAAGCGACAAAAGTCCGGCCACCAAGAGCACCGAAGCAAGCAACGCAATCAACAGCGAAAGCCCGAAACTCCGGAACGGATTTCGCAGGTAATTTTCAACAATCAAATCAATATTCGTCTTGTTCATTTCGCCTCCTCACTTTCAAATAAATCAAATTCACGGCAGCAAACAGCGCAATCACAACGCCCGTAACCGCAAGCATCGGGGCCGTTACCGCATGGCACGCCATGTGAGCATGCGGGCAAGTGCCAATAATCACCGTAGGCACAAGCGCCACAAACGCACCAATCACAAGTGTCAATGCAGAAAGGACAACATGCGCTTTCTTTTTAAGGAGCCCTGCGGCTACAACGGCAACAACCAACAAGGCAAGGCCCAAAATCGATTCCACCAGCGCAGAAGTTCCACAACGCATCACGCCGCCACCAATTGGGTGGCAAACCGGCAAAATCACCTTGGCAAGCGCAATCAGCAAAACGCCGAAAATAAGATTGGTCACAACAAATACTTTATACTGTTTCATAGTTCACTCCTTGTGGATTAAATCATATATTCAGGCGCAGGGCTTACGCGGGCCAAATCAAACCGCTCCAAAATCTTGGTACGCCTTTCCAAGAATCGGCTGCCGCCACGTTCGCGCGGGTAAGAATCGTTAATTTCAAGTACCTCGCTAATGCGGCCCGGGCGCGGTGTCATAATCACGATACGGTCAGACAGGTAAAGCGCTTCGTCAATATCGTGCGTCACCAGAATCATCGTAATATCATGTTCCCGGCGCAAATCCAAAAGCAAGTCCTGAATCTCGGCGCGCGTAAACGAATCGAGAGCGCCCATGGGTTCATCCAGCAACAGAATTTCAGGTTCGTTAATCAAGGCGCGGGCAATCGCTACACGCTGCGCCATGCCGCCGCTAATCTGGTGCGGAAAGTTTTTCTCAAATCCGGCAAGTCCGACTTTTTCAACGTATTCGCGAACCTTATCTTTATTCTGCTTGTAAATCCCACGAATCTTGAGGCCCATGGCGATATTGTCTTCTACCGTAAGCCACGGGAAAAGGCAACCTTGCTGGAACACGTAACCGCGCTTGGAATCGGGGCCGAGCACAGGTTCGCCATCAAGAATAATCTTTCCTTCTTGCACGGGGTCAAGGCCTGCAATCAAGCGTAAAAGAGTCGTCTTTCCGCAGCCCGATGCACCAAGAATCGAAATAAACTCGCCGCGAAAAACAGAAAGGCCAATATCTTTTAAAATCTGCCGAGGTTCCCCCGTACGCGTATCAATAAAGGAACGGTTCACCTCGCGAATTTTCAAGATTTTTTCTTTATCTAAAATATCGGTCATCAAAGCCTCCTAGCGCACAACGCCTTTTTGCCAGCGAAGCACATAATCTTGCACGGCGCTAACTGCTTTCAAAATCACGGTAAACAAGACTGCCATCACGATAATCGCAGCAAACACCTTGTAATACGCGCTCCAAACCTTCGAGGTATTAATGTAATAGCCAAGTCCACCCGGCTGTCCCATCATTTCGGCCATCACAAGTGTCGTAAATCCAAACGCTGCCGCCGTCAACACGCCAGTAAAAATCTGCGGCATAGCATGCGGAATAGCAATATGGAACACCTGGTAAAACTGCCCCGCGCCAAAAGTGCGCGAAAGTTCAAACAGCGATTTAGGCGTACCCTGCACACCGTCTGCCGTCATAGTCGCCACCGGGAACCAAGAGCAAATCGCAATCAAGAACGTCGCCGCCGCAAAACTCGTCGGGAACAGCGTCAGCGCAAAAGGCATCCACGCCACCGCAGGAATCACACCGCAAATATTGAGCACCGGCAAAATCCAATAGCGGGCCTTCGGATACCAGCCAATCAGCACCCCAGTCACAACACCGGTAACAACACCTACCGAAAATCCGGCCGCAAACAATCGCAACGAATAAAGCGTATTCTGCCAGATAAATTTCGTATCGCCAAGGAACGCATCCATAATAATAGCGGGCCCCGGAAAAAACGGCTGCGGAAGAATCAACAGCTTGGTTCCAAGAATATCCCAAGCAGCAAGGGACAAACCCATGGCAAAACGGAATTTTGCGCCGAAATAGAACTTTGCAGACTTCTTGGGTTCAACCTTTCGCAAAAAATTCACCGCGGCACGAACCACATAATAAGCCGTAATCGCAAGCAGCACCAAGCGGTACGCCAAATTATCATCAATCGTAATGCCGGCAAAAACATATTCCTTGATTCGCACATTCTCGGCCACCTGCGGAAAAAACAAATTCACCAGAAAAGCAATCAAGAATCCTGATATTGTCAATATGAAATTCATTCAGCCTCCGTGTTAAAGGCACAAAAAAGGCGCTCCCGAAAAAGGACTTCGATTTTCTCAGGAGCGCCAGGTTGTACGGAGAGTACAAACTTACTTGATATTCGCTCTCCAAGTAGCGGGCTTGAATTCACCCACGATCGGAAGCAAGCGCTTGTCCACATCAATTTTCAACACCGAGTTGAAATTGTTCGTTGCAATCATCTGTGCTGCAAAGCCAACAATTGCCACGATTTCGGAATCGTTATAGAACTTACGCAGTTCTTCGAAATAAGAATCCGGAACAGCGGTCGGGTCCTTCACAATCTGCTTTGCAAGCTTCGAAAGAATTTCTTCTTTTTCGTCAAGCGCAAAGCTGTTCGGGTCGATACCGAGAGCCTTCAGATCGCTAATGAAGAACAGCGAGCAAAGCTGGCAGCTATTGGTCGTAGAAATAGCGTGTGCATAAATGGTTGCAGCGCGCAAGCCCACAACTTCTTCAAGGCGGCTCCAGCTAGTGTACCAACCCATAAAGGCATCGAACGTTGCGTAGTCCTGCAGCAACGCGCGCTTCATGTTGGTGATCTTGCCAGTAGAAACGAGCTTTTCGTAGGCTTCCTTAGCCTTGCCCTGAGCTTCTTCAACCGATTCAATAAATTTTACTCTTGCCATTGTTTATACTCTCCTTTCGGTGCTTTCGCACCATTTTTTAGTTTGTTTCGAAGTCTTTTGATGCGCAAAATATAGAAGTGATATTTTGCGTTGTCCAATACTTAATTTTTAGGGTTAGTTATCGGATTTTTTGATACCTACAAAGCGAGTTTCAAAATCGCCTTGATTGCAGCGGCATCAAGCGGCACATAGTGTCCCACGTTGCCATTGCGCGTAGCGCGAGCGGCCATCGCATCAAAATCGCTATCACCAATTTTAAGTTCTGCAAGTGTTGTCGCAAGCCCCAGTTTCTTAAAGAAAGCTGAAAGCTTTTCAGACAAGATAAATGCACGTTCGGTTTCGCTGTAATTGAACGAATCTGCTCCGAAAACCCTACTTGCCAAAAGCGCAAGACGCCAAGGTTTCTGAACAGCCATGTACTTTGTCCATGCCACCGTCACCACAGCCATGCCTTCGCCGTGAGTAATGTTGTACTGTGCCGAAAGTTCGTGCTCGATTCGATGGGAGCCCCAGTCTGCGCGACGCCCTGCATCCAGGAATCCGCCATGGGCAACGCTTGCAAGCCACTGGATTTCGCCGCGGGCGTTTACATCCTTCTGATCCTTAAGGAGCTTATCCGCATTCACGAGCAACGCCCTAATGGCACCTTCAATCAAGTAGTCCGTAGTATCGGAATACTTTTCGTCCGAGAAATACCTTTCCAACAAGTGCGAAAGCACATCTGCAATTCCCACGAAAGTCTGGTATGCCGGCAGGCCCACCGTATATTTCGGGTTCATAATGGCAAACTTCGGAATAATTCGGTCATCTTCAAAACCGAGCTTCCATTCGCCACTTGAAAGAATCGCTGCGTTAGAAGTTTCAGAGCCGCTCGATGCCGTCGTTGCAATCACGCCAATCGGCAGCACATCCTTCGGGGACACTCCTTTTTCAAAGAAATCCCACACATCGCCTTCGTAAGGAATGCCAAGCGCCACCGCCTTCGCCGTATCGATAGAACTTCCGCCGCCCACGGCAAGCACAAAGTCCACCTTGTTTTCCTTGCCCTGCTTCACAAGTTCGCGGACAAGGTCAATCGAAGGGTTCGGCACCACGTTTCCGTTTTCAGAAAAACGAATTCCGAGTTCCGCCACAGCATCCTTGATCACATCGTAAATGCCGAGGGTCTTGATAAAGTCACCGCTGTATACAAGCTGAAGCGATTTCACGCCGTATGCGGCCAAAAGCGATTTCAGTTTCTGTTCACTGTGTTCGCCAAAAACAATTTTTGCTGGGTTGTAATATTCAAAGTCAATCATTGTATTCTCCGTACAAAAAAAAGAATCCAGTCCAACGATCGTTTCCTAATGATGAAAACGCCATCGGAACTGGATACTCAATGCAATCAACTAAATTGCTGCGAAACCGTTTTCGAGGTCAGCAATAATGTCTTCGTAATGTTCCGTACCAATCGACACGCGGATGGTTGCCGGGGTAATTTCGGCATTGGCGAGTTCTTCAGCAGAAAGCTCGGCGTGGGTGGTGGTGTACGGGTGAATCACGAGGCTCTTCACGTCGGCAACGTTAGCGAGCAGGCTGAAGATCTTCAGGCTATCAATGAACTTGAAGGCTTCTTCCTGACCACCCTTGATGTCGAAGGTGAAAATGGAACCGCCGCCATTCGGGAAGTACTTCTGGTAAAGCTTGTGGTCCGGATGGTTCGGGAGGCTCGGGTGGCTCACGCGGGCAACCTTCGGGTGCTTGGTGAGGTATTCCAGAACCTTCTTGGTGTTTTCCACATGGCGATCCAGGCGGAGAGAAAGCGTTTCAACACCCTGCAACAGAAGGAATGCGTTGAACGGAGAAATTGCTGCACCTTCGTCGCGGAGGAGAATGGTGCGAACGTAGATCACGTAAGCAGCAGCACCCGTTGCGGTGAAAGGAATGCCGTAGCTCGGGTTCACTTCGGTGAACTGCGGGAACTTGCCAGAGCCTGCCCAGTCGAACTTGCCGCCGTCTACGATGATGCCGCCGAGAGTCGTGCCGTGGCCGCCAATGAACTTGGTAGCGGAATGCACCACGATGTCTGCGCCGTGTTCAAGCGGGCGAATCAGGTACGGAGTACCGAAGGTGTTGTCGATCACCAGCGGAATCTTGTTCTTGTGAGCGATTTCGGAGATTGCTTCGATATCCGGGATGTCGGAATGCGGGTTGCCGAGCGTTTCGATAAAGATAAGCTTGGTGTTGTCCTTCACGGCAGCTTCGACACTCTTGAGGTCGTGCGTATCAACGAAGGTCGTTTCGATACCGAAGTCGCGGAGCGTGTGCTGCAACAGGTTGAAAGTACCGCCGTAAACCGTGCGCTGAGCAACCACGTGATCACCCTTGCGAGCGAGAGCCGTGATGGCGTAGGTAATGGCAGCTGCACCAGAAGCGACAGCGAGAGCGGCAACGCCACCTTCGAGGGCAGCAATACGTTCTTCGAGCACACCCTGAGTGGAGTTGTTGATACGGCCATAAACGTTACCGCCAGCCTTCAGGGCAAAACGGTCAGCAGCATGCTGTGCGTTATGGAACACGTAAGAAGTGGTCTGGTAAATAGGAACTGCGCGAGAATCGGTTGCGGGGTCTGCCTGTTCCTGGCCAACGTGAATCTGAAGAGTTTCAAAATGGAGCTTGTTCTGTGTAGTCATTGTTTAAATTCCTTTTAGGTTGCAGCAAGCAACGGGTTTTAACGCAAAACCCATGCTCGCTAAATTTTTTTCTGGGGTGTCCTTTCGGCTTTTTTTTCTAACCTGCAAAGCCTTAAGGACGAAAGACTTTCGGCTAGTTCGTTTTCAGAATGCCTCTCGGCATTCGACAGTCACTTATCATAGGCGCTCCTTCGAATGCTTAGGGTTCACAAACCATTTTGTTTTCCCTATCAATCTTGTAGGCAATAAGATAGAATAAGATTTTCACCCTGTCAAGCCATAAACACATACTATTTAACTATTGTTTGCTATAGGATTTAACTATAAGTTATTAAATAGCTCCGTTCCAGCAAGGCCAATGAGCCACAAGCCTAGCAAGGTCCCTGAGCCCGCCGATATACGAAACTTGGCTACTTTGTTGCCTTAGTTGAGTTAGGTTCGTAGGAGCAGGGCCGTAAGGCTTGCAGCGCGTCATCCAAAGCATTCTGCGCCTCACATGTCATCCCCGCGAAGGCGGGGATCTCCTTACTCCGATTACATAGGGCGTTTCCCGCGCCATTGCGCGGGCCGGGCTTTACTCGCTGCGCTCCCGGAGCCTGTAGTCTCCGCCCTGGCGGGTGACAATCTCCCCTAAAGGGGACCATAGCCACTAAGGCAACAAGTTGCCAAGTGGCCGGAGGCCTAACGCAAAAAGATTTATGGCAAAAGAAATGCGGAATTACTTAGCATTCGGTTCATGACTAGAACGGTATGCAGCAATTTCTGCTTCTATCTCAGCTTCGCTCATGCCAGCAGCAGCGCTACATTGAGCCTGCTGACGCAATTCCAAGAAGGTCTTCCAACCCTGAGAATCTTCATTTTTTTCTGTCATGCTACACAACCCTTTCACTCTATACTTTCCCTTGCCATACCCCGCAACGGGTTCGATAATCTCTAGCGACAGTAGCTTCTTGATAAGCGTAGTGGCTGCGGTCGATTTACAACCAACTAGTTCCATTACCTTTGAGGCGCCAAAGATTTCACTACCTACCCCATTAATGATGGTCAAAAGCTTTTCCCTTGTAGGGCCGTTAAATTTCGCGTTGTCCAGTCGCTGTTCCATTCCCGCATTAGCTGATTGAGCCCCTGTATTTTCAGTCGAAACATCAACCTTTTTGGAATGCGTCCTCGTTTTTTCATTGTAATTCACATGCAAATAGCGATTCTTCATTTCATGGTGTTCTCCCATGAGCATATTGCGGAAAAAATTCTCCAAGAAAGCAGGTTCCTTGGAAATTCCCTTGGGTATATTCTTGTAATTCGCACGGACGAGAGCATTTCTAAAATACCAGGAATTATCCGCAAAAATCTTATTATCCACCTTGAAACCCAAAGAGCGGAGGTACTTTATAGTGAAAACAGCTGTG